>Ga0181530_10002276_pt1 | contig 23079 bp, 22 predicted proteins | sample PEATcosm2014_Bin_42_FD_119769 | JGI IMG/M metagenome (GOLD analysis project Ga0181530, IMG submission 119769) | Peatland microbial communities from MTU Mesocosm Facility, Houghton, MI, USA - PEATcosm2014_Bin10_60_metaG | ecosystem: Environmental > Terrestrial > Soil > Wetlands > Peat | place... | reverse complement strand
GACTTCGGACAACTCAGCGTTCATGCCCGTCGGGCGCTCCGGCGGATGCGCCGCCGCCCGGCCTTGGTCTGCGCCTTCTGGGAGCAGGCGGACCTCTTTCCTTTGTAAGTATATTATGTGAGAATCAATAGGTTGCTGCCGTCCCCGTCCGCACAGCTATCATGAAGCCGATGTAGTATGAGAGTTCGAGGCATTGAATGGACACGATTAAGCGGTGCGCCAAAGAGTGGCAGACGCGTCAGGCCCCGAAAAAAGACGCAACTAGTGCCGCTTTTTTCGCGGAATTCACTGACGGTAGGGACAACGCCGTCCGTGTCGAAATTACGATTCAGGACCTGAAAGATTTCGGGCAGGCACCCCAGGATTTGTCGGCTAAAGCTGAGCATACCGAGCAAGTTCTCCGCGCAGTATTGGAAACGTACATCCAGAAGTTGGGCAAACCACCCGCGGTAATTAACGCGAAGGACCTCAGCATGCACGGCTTGGACAAGCTGGAAAACGACTTTGCCAGAGACCATGCCCGGACGGAAGATCCCGATAGGTAGGGTTGCATGACTGATAGCCAAGAGACCACCCCAAAAAAGTGCCCAAAATGCGGAAGCGTTGAGATTACCCACATGGGCACGGGCCAAGCTTACGGCAATCAGCCTATTAAACATGACTACGAATACCAGAAGTGTGGATACAGATTCCGCTTGTAAGGCGTGGTGACTGCGTAGGCTCCGCGGAGAGTGGGCCTTTCTGCTTGGCCGACATCCCCGCTTCAGGGTCGGTTGATTTCGGTGCCCAAGTCGCGTCACCGCTGATCCCCATCTGGACACAGCACCGTCCCGGGAGTAGCGTAGAATATTGTTCGTCGAGTCGCGACGACGCCATGCCGGACGATCTCACCAATCTGAAAGACGACATGATCGCCTTCACCGAAGGCCACGGCATGCTGCGCTTCCACGCCTACGTGGGCGAGGAAGTGCCCAGCGTGATGTGGGATTCCAGCGACAATCCCGAGAGCTGGAAGGATTTCGTGGAGCTGGCCAAGCACGCCGGCGCTACCTTCCTCACCATGAGCGACGTGGTGCTGGAGAAGGAAGACCTCGATTTCCTGGTGGACCGGCTGAAGAACGGCGCCTACCCCGACGAAGAGGACATCGAAGAAGCGCGCTGGCTGCGCACCTACATCGGCAAGACCGGCTTTGTGCAACTCGGCTGGCCGCACCAGGGCACGGTGTTTCTCTTTGAGTCCTCCACCGAGTGGTACGACCGCTACCAGCGCCTGGTGGATATGGCCGAGGAGTATGGCGGCATCGTCTTCGACGAGCCCGACGCGGACGACGAGCACTGACCCGTGCGCTGGACCCTGAAAGCGGCCGACGAATCCCTCGTCAGCCGCCTGATCTCAGAATCTCATCTCGATCCGCTGATCGCGCGCCTGCTGGTGGTGCGCGGCGTGCGCAGTCCCGAAGAAGCCGCCCGCTTTCTCCATCCCTCGCTCGCGCACCTGAACTCTCCCTACCTCATGCTGGGTATGAAAACGGCGGTGGAGCGCTTGCGGGCGGCCATCGAGCGCAAAGAGAAAGTACTGATCTACGGCGACTACGACGTGGACGGTACCACCGCCGTTGTCATCCTGAAAGCGGCCATCGAACTCTGCGGCGGCGCCGCCGATTTCCACGTGCCGCACCGCATCCGCGAAGGCTACGGCATGAAGGACGAGGTAATCGAGCGCGCGGCGGCCGAGGGCGTGCGGCTGATCATCAGCGTCGATACTGGCATCCGCGCCTTTGCCGCGACGGAAACCGCGCGCCGCGTGGGCGTTGACCTGATCGTCACCGACCACCACCTGCCGGAAGTTGAGCAGGGCGTGCCCGGCGCGCTGGCTGTGCTCAATCCCAACCAACCGGGATGCGGCTATCCCTGCAAGGAGCTGTGCGGGGCCGGGGTGGCGTTCAAGATCGTGCAGGCGCTCTTGGAAGAAAGTGGCCGTGCGCGCCTGCTGCCGTCGTTCCTGAGGATGGTCGCCATCGCCACCGTGGCCGACGCCGTGGGCCTGGTCGGCGAGAACCGGGTGATCGCGCGCCTCGGCCTCGATGGCCTGCGGAATGCCGTCAACCCGGGGCTGAAGGCGCTGATCGCGGTGTCGGCGCTCGATTCTGGGCAAGCGATCAACTCCGGCGACGTCGCCTTTCGCCTGGCGCCGCGCATCAATGCCGCTGGACGCATGGACGTGGCCCAGGACGTAGTCGAGCTGTTCTCGACGCGCGACGAAGCGCGCGCCCGGGAACTGGCCGAGCATCTCGACCGGCTCAACGCCGAGCGCCAGGCGGAAGAGCAGCGGATCATGGCGGAGATCCACGAGCGCCTGGATAGCGACGCCGCGCTGCGCGAGCGCTACTGCATGGTCATCGACGGCGAGGGATGGCATCGCGGCGTGATCGGCATCTGCGCCACGCGAGCGATGGAACGAACTGGGCGCCCAACTCTTGTGGTTGCCCGCGATGGTGAGGAGGCTCACGGATCAGGGCGCTCCATCGACGCGTTTCACCTGCTCAACGCTCTCGAATCCTGCGCCGGTCTGTTCACCCGTTTTGGCGGGCACGCGCGCGCCGCCGGATTCGCGCTGCCGTCGGAGCGTCTGCCCGAGTTGTGCGAGGCCCTCGACCGCTACGCGCGCGCCCGGCTCACGCCCGCCGACTTCGTGCAGACGCTCGCCGTGGATGCGGAACTCGGGCTCGAACAGATCACGCCGCAGTTCCACGCGATGATTGAGCAACTGCGTCCTTTCGGGATGGGCAATCCCGAGCCGGTGTTTGCCGCCCGCAGTGTGCGCCTTGGGCTGCCGCCGAAAGTGCTCAAGGAGAAACATCTGCGGCTGCGCGTGGTGAAGGAAACGCCCGGCAACAATGGCCGCGCCCAGTTCCACGCCTTCGATGCCATGGGCTGGCGGATGGTCGAGCGCACAGAAAAGGAGCCGCTGGTCGCCGGCGACGTGCTGGACATCGCCTTCACGGTAGAGAAGAACTCGAATCCCGAGTTCGCCGGGATACGGCTTTCGCTGCGGGATTACGCGATGGCGGCAAAGGCCGCGTTTCACAGCGCGTGATCGCGTATGCGGGGGCGAGACGCCCCCGGATAGCCGGCCAGACGCCGGCGCTACAAGCCAACAGCCAACAGCCAGCAGGCTGTCAAAAATCGTAGCTGTCTATGGTAGCCGCCACCCCGGTTCCGTGCTGCGCGGCTGGCTCCAAGCGGACTACTGTGCCCTTGCACACCACACGAGCGGCTTTGGTGCCGGTTATCTCGGCGGGCAAAATCATGCTGAAGCTGATCGGTGCGGAGGGTTGCAGCCAGCCGGCATGGGTGTAGAAGAAGACGCCTCGGGCGCTCACGTCGCGCGTAAGACTGCGAGACTCGGCGCTCGGGATGCCCTCAATGAAGATGGGGAACTGCAGGGAAAAACGCTGTTGGACCCGTCTCTCAAGCTCGTGCATATTCGCTTGGCCTGGTTCGCTGGTTTTGTAGACGGGGCGCGATGGCAGCCTAGACAAGACGGAACCGGAGCGGTAGTGCCAATGAAGGTACGTCGGCCCTTCGCGTAAGATAGAACGCAGATGCCTCTGGACCCCAAACGCCTGCGCCGATGGTTTGCGGCAGCGGCTGTCTTCGTGGCCGCGATCTCGTTCGCCTACTACCTTTACGGACGCATTCACGTGTGGCGCGTGGTTGAGCGAGCGCCCGGCAAGATGGGGGTCGAAATCCAGCAGAGCACGCAGGGCTTCACCTTGTCGAAGTCCGAAGCCGGGCGGACGATTTTCACCGTGCATGCCTCCAAGGCGGTGCAATACAAGGAGGGCGGCCGAGCCGACTTGCACGACGTGAGCATCCTGGTGTACGGCCGCCGCTCCGACCGCTTCGACCAGATCCACGGCGATAATTTCGAATACGACCCCAATTCCGGGGACATCATCGCCCACGGCGATGTGGCCATCGATCTGGAGGGGGATGCGCAAGGCCCGGTCCGCCCCGACCAGGCGACGCCGGTGGAGCTAAAGAATCCTATTCATCTGAAGACCAGGGGCCTGAGGTTCAACCAGAAGACGGGCGCCGCCGAGACACGCGAGAAGGTCGATTTCCGCACTGCGCAGGCGGCCGGCAGCGCGGTGGGCGCCAGCTACGATTCGAAATCGAACACGCTGACGCTGGCCTCCCAGGTGCACGTCGAAACGCTGGATGGGGCAACGATCCTGGCGCGGCATGCGGTCGTCACGCAGAACCCGCGGCGGGTGGTGCTGGAGGCGGCGCGCGTCGAGCGGCCCACCTCCGATATCGACGCCGACCAGCTCACGTTGTTCCTGCGCGACGACAACACCGTCTCCCGCATGGCCGCCACCGGGGAGGTGCGCGGGACCACCCGCAGTGAAAACCCGGCCCGCGTCGAGGCGGCCCAGGGCGACTTCGTGCTGGGGCCGAAGAACCAGCTCCAGTCGGGCGTGCTCTTCGGGGGAGTGAAGTTCCAGCAGGAGGGGCCGTCACCCTTTCACGGCACCGCTGGACGCGCCACCCTGACCTTCGGTCCGAAGAATATCCTCACCCAGGTCCAAGCGAGGGAAAGTGTGTGGTTCATCCAAGACCAGCGGGCGACCGCCAGCCAAGCGGCGCAATCGGTCGAGATGGCCTCGGATGCGCTCGACTTGTTTCTCGCGGACGAGCGGCTGGAGCGCGGCGTGACCGGCGGTGCCGCCCGCATCACGGTGCGGCCGCAAACACCCTCCGCATCGCGGGGCGATACCGTCATCACCGCTGGGCGTTTCGAGATGAGCTTCGGCGCGGACAACCGTCTGCGCGCGCTGCACGGCGAGCCGGACGCCAGGATTGTGGGCTCGACGCCGGGACAGCCGGACAAGGTGAGCACCAGCCAGACCCTGGACGTGGCTTTCAATCCCGGCGAAGGCGGTATCGCAAGCGTGGTCCAGCAAGGCAATGTGCGGTACAACGATGCGCAGCGCAGCGCCTTCGCCAACCAAGCACACTACACGCCCGGCGATGAGAACCTGGTGCTGACCGGTTCGCCGCGCTGGACGGAAGCCGGCGGCGCGACCACCGCTCGTGTGCTCAAACTTAACCGGCGCACTGGCGACGCCTTTGCCGAAGGTGAGGTCAAGACCACCTATCGGGAGACGCGGCCGCAGCCGGGTGGGGCGCTGCTGGGTGGCTCCGAACCCATTCACGTGACCGCCAACAGCATGACCGCCAGCCGCCAGACCAGCACCGCGATTTACTCCGGCTCGGCGCGGCTGTGGCAGGGAAGCAACATCATAGAGGCGCCGGTGATCGAATTCGACCATGCTAACCGCCTGCTGAAGGCCAAGGGCACCCGTCAGCCGGTTTCGACGGTCTTCGTCCGGAACGACGGCGACAGCAAAGGGACGCCGGTCACCGTAACCTCCTCCTCGCTGACCTACTCCGACCCGCAGCACCGGGCAGTTTTCCAAGGGGCGGTGTTGCTTAAATCAACAGACGGGACGGTGAGTACCGACAGTGCCGACGTTCTGCTTAAGCCCAAGGGCCAAAGCGCCGCGCAGGGCATTTCCGATGCCACCCAGATTGAGGAAATCGTGGCCCGAGGCCACGTGGTGGTACAGCAGCCTTCCAGAAAAGCAGTTGGAAATACAATGACTTACACGGCAGCGGACGGGAAGTATGTTCTGAGCGGCGGTCGCCCTAGCATTTTTGATGCCGAACACGGCCTAACCACCGGCGATTCGTTGACTTTCTACAGTCGCGATGATACGGTGCTGGTAGGTAGTGGAAGCTCCACTCGCACCGTCACCCAGACCCACACGGGCAAGTGAATGCAAACCCTGGCCACCGACGAGATCAGCAAGTCGTACCGCGGCCGCAGGGTGGTCAATGGGGTCAGTCTTCGCATCAGCCAGGGGGAAGTGGTTGGCCTGCTGGGCCCGAACGGGGCCGGCAAGACCACCAGCTTCTATATGATCGTCGGGCTGGCGCCGCCGGATACCGGGCGAGTGCTGCTTGACGACGACGACATCACCGACGTGCCCATGTACCTGCGGGCGCGCAACTGTGGCATCAGCTACCTGCCCCAGGAGCCTTCGGTCTTTCGCAAGCTGACGGTCGAGGAGAACATTCTGGCGGTGCTGGAGGCGCAACCCATCTCCTGGCACGAGCGCCGGGAGCGGCTGGAAAAGCTCATCGATCAACTGGGCTTGGGGGTGATCCGCAAGAATCGGGCTTACGCGCTCTCCGGAGGCGAGCGGCGGCGGGTCGAGATTGCCCGCTGTCTGTGCATCTCGCCCTCGTTCATCCTGCTGGACGAGCCATTTTCCGGGATCGACCCCATCGCCGTGCTGGACTTGCAGAAGATCATCTTCGACCTGAAGGCCAGCGGAATCGGAGTGCTGGTGACCGACCACAACGTGCGCGAAACCCTCTCGGTCACCGACCGCGCTTATATTATCAACGAGGGACGTATCTTCCGGACAGGTACTCCCGAGCAGTTAGGCAACGACCCCGAGGTCAAACGGGTCTATTTGGGCGAGAGTTTCTCGCTGGTTTAGCAAGATGGCAGAGGTAATCGCCCGGCCTCTTGGTGTTGGGTACTGTAGTCATCTAGGCTGCAACGCCCAGGTAGGTTACAACAGGAATAGGGAAGCTTTACTCACGCGATGGTCTTACTCCAGCCCAGACTGAACCTGAAGGTCACCCAGAAGCAGATCCTTACCCCGGGTCTGGTGCAGATGGTCAGCGTCCTGGCTCTGAACAAGTTGGAGCTCAGGGACATGATCACAGCGGAGATGGTGGAGAACCCGGTATTGGAGGAGCTGGAATCGTCGATTCCGCTGCTGGACGAGGTGGCCGGCCGGGAAGAAGAGCGGGAGCGCGATCCTTCCCAGGCGGCCGACGAGCCGGTGCTGGAAGGGGAGAAGAAAGACCCCTTCGAGGAAATCGACTTTGGGTCTTTCTTTCAGGATTATTTGGACCCTGGTTATCGCAGCCCGGCTTCCGAGGTTATTGAGCGGCCTTCCTTCGAGAATTTCCTTTCCCGCCCCAGCACCTTGACCGACCACCTGATGTGGCAACTGGGAGCGATCAGCGTGTCCCCCGAGGTGCATGAGGCTGGCGAACTGGTGATCGGCAACCTGAATGAAGACGGATATTTGATCGCCAGCGACGAAGAGCTGCTGGGCCGGCCCACGCAGCCGGGAGAAAAGGCGGAGACGAGCGAGGCCGTGATTCCCGAGATCGCCGCCCAGGCGGAGTCGGATGCCCTGGACGCCGCGAGCATGCTGGGCAGCGCAAGCCCGCTTGAGGAAGCCGCCGCCATCTTCGATCTTGCGCCCGAGACCACCGGCATCGCTGTAGAAGAAGCGGTCGCCGAGCCTATCGAACTGGTTGAGCTCGAGGCCGCGGTGAGCGCGCCCGAACCGGCCGCAAAGGTGGAACGCAAAGTATTGGAGTTCCCGAATCCCGGCTTCACCCGCGACGACCTGCACCAAGCCATCGAGCTGGTGCGGCAGATGGATCCGGTGGGCGTGGGAGCACGCGACCTGCGCGAGTGCCTGCTTGCCCAGCTCAAGTACCAGCAGCAGTTCCGCAAAACCCACGGGCTCAACGGCGAGACCGAACCGGCACTCGCGGACGCCATCGTGATCGTGGGCGAGCACCTGCGCCCGCTGCAAAACAAGCAGTACCGCGAGATCTCCAAGGCCATCGGGCGGCCGCTGGAGGCGGTGATGGCCGCCCTGGACTACATTAAGACACTGGACCCGCGGCCCGGGTTGCGCTACAACCGCACCGACGCGCGCTTGATCGAGCCGGACGTGGCTTTCGTCAAGCAGGGCGACGAGTGGGTGGTGGTGATGAACGATGAAGATGTGCCGCAGCTTCGTCTGAATCCCGCCTATAAGCGTTTGCTCAGCCGCGATGCCGCCGAGAAGGACGTCCGCACCTACGTCAAGGAGCGCTACAAGTCGGCCATTCAGCTCATCAAGAACATCGAGCAGCGCAAGCAGACCATCGTGAAAGTGTGCTACGCCATCATCGGCCGGCAGCGCGACTTCCTGGACTTCGGCATCGACCAGCTCAAGCCCATGATGATCAAGGAAGTGGCGGAGGAGATTGGCGTCCATCCCTCCACCGTCAGCCGCGCTGTCGCCAACAAGTACGCGCACACTCCCCAGGGAGTGTTCGAGCTGCGTTACTTCTTCAGCGAAAGCGTGAATGGACCCGAGGGCTCCAATACCTCGCTCCTCATCCTCAAGCGCCGGGTCAAGAAGCTGATTGAGGAAGAGGATCCCGCCAGGCCGCTCACCGACGAGCAGATCACCCGCATTCTGCAGTCGCAGGGTATCCAGGTCACTCGCCGTACGGTCGCCAAGTATCGGGAGGATATGCACATCCCGAGCACCCACCAGAGGAGAGTGAAAAACTAGGCCTGAGTTCCCCCTTGCCGGTTCCGGCACGGGTAAAGGAGGCTCAATGAACGTGGAATACACCGGCAGGCAGTACGAAGCCACTCCCGCCGTCCGCAAGCAGATCGATCAAGGCCTCTCCAAGCTGCAAAAAATCCTGGGCACTGCATTCAAGACCAACATCATTCTGGCGGCAGAGAAGCATCGCCACATCGCCGAAATTACTGTTACGGTGCGTACCCATCCCATCGTGGGCGTCGCCGAAGCCGGGGACATGAGTTCCGCGGTGGGCGAGGCGCTGGACCGCATCGAGCGCCAGGCCCTCAAGTACAAAGGGCGCTGGCGCGACAAGAAGCGCCAGCCCAAGAAGAAGTGGAATGGAGAGGCCACGGCCGCCGAGCAACTGGCCGCCGTGGGAGAGAAGGTTTCGACCGCGGTGCCGGTAGTGGTGCACACGTATCCCGCGGTGGTGCGGACCGCAGAAGCTCATGTGACACGCGACCACAGCTCCGTGGCCCTGCGCCCACTCACCCTGGAAGAAGCCATCAAGGAAGCCGAGTTCCGCGACCGCGACGTGTTCGTGTTCCGCGACAATCAGGGACGGGTGAAAGTGCTCCACCGGACCAAAGACGGCAGGATGGAGTTGATCGAAGCGCCCTAGCCAGGAGTCGGTAGTCAGGAGTCAGCGGGGCACAGCGATGTGCCCCGTTTGGTTTTGGGGCGCGCGGTGTCCCGTCGGTTGACGCTACATCGCAATAATGCGATAATACAAAGCTGCGAGAATTAAGAGCCGGCGTGAGTGGCGAATTCACGATTGAGTACGTGGAACTGCCGAATGGGCGGGTCCCGGCCCGTGAGTTCGTGGATTCGCTGGATGATAGAACGGCTGCCCGAATAGATGCGTTTATCGAGCGATTGCGCATTTATGGCAACCGGATGCAAGGCAAGTTCGTAAAGAAGCTTACGAATGACATATTCGAGCTGAGAGTTAAGCAATTCGACCGGATATTTCGGGTTCTTTTCTTCTACCAACCGGGCATGCTGATCGTGATTACATCGGGTTTCCAGAAGAAGACGCAGCAGACGCCTTCGGGTGAGATCACCCGGGCCGAGCAACTTCGCAAGCTTTGGTTGAAATACAGGAATCGATATCCCGGATCCGGAAAGGATAGGGAAGCCATTTTGAAGGAATGGGGCCTATGAAACGCGACCGACATCGTGAAATTGTCGAACGGCGCGGACGTAAGAACGCTGCCTACCGAAAGACCTTCGCGCGCACTCTGCATCAGATTGACCTGGCGATGCTGGTCCGGGAAATGCGGGAAGATGCGGGACTGACTCAGAGCGAACTCGCCAAGAAGGCAAGCACAACTCAATCGGTGATTGCGCGCCTTGAGGACGCGGACTACACGGGGCATTCGCTTGCGATGCTGGAGCGGATCGCCACCGCATGTGGCGTGGCCCTCAAGCTGCATGCGGAGAAGAAGCCGCACTTCGACCGCGAGGTCGCACTCGTGTAGTGCGGCAAAGGGTGGGAGAGAAGAGTCACGGCGCACCCCGGGACAAATTCGTGGAGCACCCACATTTTCCACCCACACTTCTCCACAAGAGTCGCCCTACAATGGCACTGGCGGCGCACATGGGGAAATTCCGCCAACTCGTCTGTATTTTGCTGTTGCTGCCCTCCGCGGCTGTGGGACAGAGTGCGCCCGCAACCCCGCAGGCTGGACAAAAGGCCGCCCCGTCGCCGCGCACCGCCGAGGAAAAGAAAAGCCTGGACGCCGAACTGCTCGAGGCCGTGGAATACGACAACCGCAGCGAGGTCCAGCAACTGCTGGCGCGGGGCGCCGATCCCAACGCGCGCGACCAGCACGGGGTGACGGCGCTGATGAAGTCGGCGGAGGATATGGATGCAGAGCTGGTGCGCATGCTCATCACTGCCGGCGCCGACGTGAACGCCCGCGATGCCGTGGGCATGACGGCGCTGCTGACCGCCGCCGATGATGGCAGTCCAGAGGTCCTGCGCCTCTTGCTGGCCCGGCGCGCCGACGTGGGCGCCCGCGACGCCAACGGCTGGAACGCGGTGATCCTTGCCGCCGATGCCCACCGCGCCGACCTGGTCCGCATTCTGCTGGGCGCGAAAGCGGATTGTCTGGCGCAGGACAAGATCGGCACCTCCGCCCTGATGATTGCTACGGCGGGTGACGATCCCAGCACGGTAACGGCCTTGCTGGATGCCGCCGAGAGGGCCGACAAGCTTGCTGCCGGCAAGCCGCGGCCCGGCGCTCCCTCCCAACTGCGGCTCATGGTGGATGCCCGCGACCTGCGTGGCTGGACGGCCCTGCATCATGCGGCTGCCCGCGGGGCCGAGCGCACCGTCCGCTTGTTGCTCCAGCAAGGCGCGGATCCCAACGCAGGACAGGGCGCGGGACCAACGCCGCTGTTGCTGGCCGCCGAGAGCGGCGATCCGGGAACGATCGAGGCGCTCGTGGCTCACAAGGCGGATCCCAACGCGCCCGGTTCGAACGGCATCACCCCGCTGATCCAGGCGGCGGACGCGGGCAACACCGGCGCTGTCCGGTTGCTGCTGGTGCACGGCGCCAACCTCAACGCCCGCGCTCGCGATGGTCGCACCGCCCTGATGGAAGCGGCCGCCGCCGGCCGCATCGACATCGTGCAGATGCTGCTCGAAAAGGGCGCCGACCCCAACGCGCGTATGGCGAACGGCACCACCGTGCTGGCCCGCGCGTCGGCCAATCCGCAGAACGAGCAAGTCATCGAGCTGTTGAAAAAGGCGGGAGCGAAATAAAATCGCCGAGATCGCCGAGATCGCCGGAATCGCCGAAATCAGGGAGCGCGCCCGCCGAACTTGAAACGTGAAACCTGAAACGCGAAACGCGAAACGCGAAACGCATCAGCGTCGTCTAATCCTGTAGTTCTGCTACCATCGATCTCATGCCGCGCAATCCAGTGAAAAGGAAGCGGCGTTCCGCTTCCAAGCCGGCTGCCGCGAGCGACGGGCGCCCGCGCTCGCGCCGCCGCCAGCCCGAGATGGTGCTGATCACCGGCATCAGCGGCTCGGGCAAGGGGTCGGCGCTCAAAGCCTTCGAGGACCTCGGCTACTACTGCGTGGACAACCTGCCGGTGGGCCTGATCCCGAATTTCGCCGAGTTGGTGCTGCACGCTTCCGAGATCGAGCGCGCGGCGCTGGTGGTGGACGTCCGCGAAGGGCAGAGCCTGGACAAGCTGCCGGGCATCCTGAACGGAGTCAAGAAACTTCTGCCTACCACGGTGGTGTACCTGGAAGCGAGCGAAGAATCGCTGCTGCGCCGTTTCAGCGAGACCCGCCGCCCGCATCCGCTGGGGACTTCATCGCCCGTGAAGGCTTCTCTCGCGGCCGAGCGCCGCCGGCTTTCCACGCTGCGCGACCTGGCCGACGTGGTAATCGATACCTCCAAGTTCAACGTGCACGAACTCCGCGCGCACCTTACCCAGCAATTCCAACGGCAATCCACGGACAAGAACATCCTGGTTTCCTGCGTCAGCTTCGGCTACAAGCAGGGCGTACCGGAGGAAGCCGACCTGCTCTTTGACGTGCGCTTTCTGCCCAACCCGCACTTTGTGCCCGAGTTCCGCCCCTATACCGGCCGGCACCCGCTGGTGGCTAAGTACATCCGCTCATTCCCGCAGACTCGGGAGTTCATCTCCCGCATCTCCGAGCTGCTCATCTATCTGCTGCCGCACTACATCAACGAAGGCAAGAGCTACCTGACCATCGGCTTTGGCTGCACCGGCGGGCAGCATCGTTCGGTGTTCATTGCGGAAGAGGTTTGCAAGCGGCTGGCTAAGGCGGGCTACCGCGTGAAGGCGATCCACCGCGACAGCCCGCGGTAGCCGACGAGGTTCTTTCCCCGCGGGATCGCAGCATGAACGGCTTAATCCAGTAAAATAGGGCCTTGCCCCAGATTCGGAACATTGTCGAGGCGCGATGCGCCGCCTGATCCGGCTAGTCCACTACCTCCGCGGCTACCTCCCGCAGCTCCTGCTCTCGGTGCCGCTGGCCGCGGGCGTAGGCGCTGCCGACGCCTTCCGCCTTCTGCTGATCGGTCCCATCCTCGACCGCGTTCTGCGGCCGGACGCGGGAAGCCATGCGATTGCGCTGGCGCGCCTTCCCGGCACCCACTACACCCTGTACCTGCAGCAGTTCGTTCCGGAGCACTTCAAGAACGCCTGGACCATGGTGGCGTTCGCGATGGTGATGGCGACCTTGATCAAGGGAGTCTGCGATTATGCCAGCACCTACCTGGTGTACTATGCCGGGTTCGGCCTGATCACCGACCTGCGCAATGACCTGTACAACGCCATCCTGCGCCGTTCGGTGGGCTTCTTTTCACGCTATTCCACGGGCACCCTGCTCTCCACCATCGTCAGTGACGTGGAGCGCGTCCAGATCGCGATGGGCTCGGTGTTGGCGGAATCCCTTCAGCAGGTGTTCGTGCTGGTGTTCACGGTGTACGTGGTGATTTCGCTGGGCGGTAAGATGGCGTGGGTTCTGCTGCTGTTCGTCCCCTTCATCATCGTTTCCGCGGGGCGGATCGGCAAGCGCGTACGCCACACCACCCGCCGCGGCCAGGACAAGCTGGCCGATGTGCAGAATATTCTCCACGAGACCATCACCGGCAACCGCATCGTGAAGGCCTTCGGCACCGAACTGTGGGAGAGCTTGCGCTTCCACGGAGCCTCGCGGCGGCTATTCCGCGCCAACATGCTCTCGGTGCGCGCCATCGCCTTGAGTTCGCCGCTCATGGACCTGTTCGGCGCGGTGGCCGTCGCCCTGCTGCTGCTGCTGGGCCGCGACCGCATCAACCACCAGGTATTCACGCCCGGCACCTTCCTGGCGTTCCTCTTCGCTATCTTCAAGATGTACGACCCGGTGCGGAAGTTCGCGCTCTACAACAACAGCTTCCAGCAGGCGCTGGGCGCCTCCGCCACCCTGTTCTCCTTCATGGACGAGAAAGACGATGTCCACGAGAAGCCGCACGCGGCCACGCTGCGGAATTTCTCTCGCAGCGTCCGCTTCGAGCACGTGAACTTTTCCTATACCAGCAACGGCGAAGGCGACCGCGAGGTGCTGCGCGACATCGACCTGGAGGTGAAAAAGGGCGAGGTGCTGGCCATCGTGGGCTCGAGCGGCGCCGGCAAGAGCACCCTGGTGCACCTGATTCCGCGCTTCTTCGATGTGACCGGCGGTCGCATCCTGATCGACGGCCACGACGTGCGCGACGTGACCCTGGCGTCGCTGCGGCGGCAGATCGGCATCGTGACCCAGGACACCATCCTCTTCAATGAGACCGCCCGTAACAACATCGCCTACGGACAGCCGCACGTTTCCGACGGCGCCGTGATCCAGGCCGCCACGGCCGCCCTGGCCCACGACTTCATTCAGAAACTGCCCGAGGGGTACGACACCATCATCGGCGAGCGCGGGTTGACGCTCTCCGGCGGGGAGCGCCAGCGCCTCGCCATTGCGCGCGCCCTGCTGAAGAACGCCCCCATCCTGATTCTGGACGAGGCCACCTCGGCGCTGGACAGCGAATCCGAAGCGCTGGTGCAATCGGCGCTGCAGAACCTGATGGCCGGGCGCACCGTGTTCGTGATCGCGCACCGGCTCTCCACCGTCCGCCGCGCCGACCGCATCGTGGTGCTGGAGAACGGCCAGATCGCCGACATCGGCACCCACGAGGACCTGCTCACCCGCCTGGGAACCTACCGCCGGCTGTATGATTTGCAGTTCCTCGATATGGAGCAGTACAAGATAGCCGCGGGTCCGGAAAGCTAGCCCATGCCCATCCGCTCCATGACCGCCTTCGCCCAATTCAAAGGGCAGGTGCGCCCGGATGCGGCCTTCACGCTGGCCCTCAAGTCGGTGAACCACCGTTTTCTGGATCTCCATCTGCGCATGCCGCCGCAATCGGACGCGCTGGAGATCAAGTTGCGCCGCCTGCTGAAAGAGAAGATCGCGCGTGGGCATGTGGAGCTGACGCTAGCCCTCGACGGCGCCGGGGCCGCGCCGCTGGCGGTGAACCACGAACTGGTGGGCGGATACGTGCAGGCCTTCCGGCAGGCCGCGCGCGAACTGGGCATCGCCGGCGAGCCCGACCTCAATGCCGTGCTCAGGATGCCGGGCGCGCTCAGCGTGGGCGAAACCGAATTCGATGCGGAGAGCGAAACCCGCGTGCTCGCAGGATTGGCGGAAGCCATCGCCCAGCTCGACCGCATGCGCATCGAGGAAGGACACGGCATCGAGCGGGAGTTGCGCGAGCGCATGGCCCGCCTGCGCAGCGCCACGGCTGAGGTCGAGAAGCATCGCGGCGGGGTTTCCCGCGCCTACCTGGAAAAAATTCAATCCCGCTTGAAGGAACTGATCGGCGGCCACGCCGACCAGGACCGCATCCTGCAGGAAGCCGCGCTGCTGGCCGAACGCAGCGACATCCAGGAAGAGATCGTCCGCCTCAGCAACCACATCCAGCATTTTCTGGGGGTGATGGAAGCCGGCGGCGAAGCCGGCAAGAAGCTGGATTTCCTGCTGCAGGAGATGAACCGCGAGGCCAACACCCTGCTATCGAAGACCTCAGGCGTTTCCGGCGAAGGCCTGCGCATCACCGAGCTGGGCCTGTCGATGAAGGCGGAGATCGAGAAAGCTCGCGAGCAGGTGCAGAACGTGGAATGACCACCGTCTACATCATCTCGGCGCCGTCGGGTTCGGGGAAATCCACCCTGGTGAATGAGCTGCGCAAGGCGGTCGGCAATCTGGAGTTTTCCGTCTCCTACACCACGCGCCCGCCGCGCGGCAGCGAGCAGGATGGCCACGAGTACTTCTTTATCTCGCGCGACGAGTTCGAGCGCCTGCTGGCGGAGGACGCGTTGCTGGAGCACGCTGACGTTTTCGGCAACTACTACGGCACGGCCCGGCGTTTTCTGGAAGGCGCCCGTGAGCGCGGCAACGACCTGCTGCTCGACATCGACGTCCAAGGCGAGCGGCAGGTGAAGCAGAGGATCCCCGAAGCGGTGAGCATCTTTATCCTGCCCCCGACGCGCAAGGAACTGGAGAGCCGCCTGCGCCGGCGCAGCCAGGCCGAGGGCATGCTGTCGGAGGAAGTCATCCAGCGGCGGCTGGTGACCGCGGCCCGGGAGATTGAGAATTACAAGAATTACGACTATATTTTAGTGAACGACCAGCTTGAGCAATCCATCGACGAGCTGAAGGCCATCGTGCTGGCCGAGCGGGTTCGCCGCTCGGGTGAACCGCACTCCGCCGAAGAAGAAAAATGGGTGGTCACCGCGGAGCGTCATAAACAGGCCAACATGCGCCCGGCGCTCCGGCCCATCCTGGAGTCCTTTGCTTTGTCCGCAGCCCCCGGCGGACGGTGATGTGTGAAGTGAGAGAGGTTAAAGCATGAAGCTGATGGACGGCTTCGACAGCAACTATCGTTATATCCTGGTCGCCGCGCGCCGCGCCCGCCAACTGCAGTCGGGATCGCGCCCCATGGTGGATACCCATTCCCGCAAACCTTGCAAGATCGCGCAGGAGGAAATCGCTGCCGGGAAGGTGAAATGGACGACGGAGGCGCCGCGCTCGCCCGCCGATGTCGCCAGCGAACTTCTGGAGCAGGTGATCACCAAGGGCGAGGCGTAGTTCTCCGGGACTGTCATCCATGAAGATCGCACTCGGGGTCAGTGGAGGGATCGCGGCCTATAAGGCGGCGGAACTGGTGCGCCAGCTCCAGGACCGCGGCGTGCGCGTGCAGGTGATTATGACCGCGGCGGCGCAAGAGTTCGTGCGGCCGCTGACCTTTGCCGCGCTGAGCGGTGAAAAGGTCATTACTGATCTCTTCGGCGCCGGTGCGGAACAGCCCAATATCGACTCCGCTGTCGAGCACATAGCGGTCGCACAGTCAATCGACGCGCTGGTGGTTGCGCCGGCCACCGCCGATGTCCTCGGCAAGTTTGCCCAAGGGATCGCCAACGACTTCCTTTCCACGCTCTACCTCGCTACGACCGCGCCGGTGGTGGTCGCGCCCGCCATGAACGTCAACATGTGGGAACATCCGGCGACCCGCGCCAATGTTGAAATCCTGAAGCAGCGCGGAGTGCGCGTGGTCGAGCCCGATGCCGGCTATCTTGCCTGCGGCATGACCGGCCCGGGCCGGCTGGCGGCGAACGAAGCCATCGTCGCTGCCGTGATGCAAGCGCTCGGCGCGGCCCAGGATCTCGCCGGGGAAACCGTGCTGCTCACTGCCGGACCGACCCGCGAGCCGATTGATCCCGTCCGCTATATCGGCAACCGATCCAGCGGCCGCATGGGATACGCCCTGGCGGAAGCGGCGCTGCGGCGCGGGGCGCGCGTGGTGTTGGTGAGCGGGCCGACTGCGCTCCAGGCGCCGGGCGCGGCCGAGGTGGTCGCGGTCGAGACCGCGGAAGAGATGCGGCAGGCTGTCCTCTCGCGGCTGGGTGACGTAACTATCCTCATCAAAGCCGCCGCGGTGGCCGACTATAAGCCAAAACAGCGCTCGCAGCAGAAGATCAAGCGCAAGGGAGCACTGTCGCTGGAGCTGGAGCCGACTTCCGACATCCTCGCGGAAGTGGCGTCGAAACGGAGTTCGCAGATTGTCGTGGGCTTCGCCGCCGAGACCGAGAACGTGCTGGAGAATGCCCGCCGGAAGCTGGCGTCCAAGTCGCTGGATGCGATCGTAGTGAACGACGTCTCGCGCAAGGGCATCGGCATGGATTCCGAGCGCAATGCGGTTACTATCATCACGCCCGCCGAGACCATCGAAGTTCCCGAGACTACCAAGTGGGAAGTCGCGCACCGCGTGCTCGATGCGGTGGTGCGCATCAAGCAGCAGCGGTCCGAGACCGCGCCCGCCGGCACCCGTCGCTGATGGACTCCCGCACGCAGCAGCTCTTAGCCGTCCGCCTGCAGTATTACCGCGATCTGGGAATTTACGATTTCTATCGCAGAGACGTTGCAGTCTCTACAGTTGAGCAACCGGAGACCATGCCGACTTCTACCTACGTCGCCACGCCCGAAGACCTTTTTGTTGCGCCCAAGCCTGAGGCCGCAGTCGCCGACCCTGCCGAGGCGCTGAAACTCATCAAGGAAGACCTGGGCGAGTGTACGCGCTGCGTGCTGGCGCGCCAGGGGCGGAAGACCATCGTCTTCGGCGAAGGCGATCCCAACGCCGAGCTGATGTTCGTCGGCGAAGGCCCAGGCGCGGACGAAGACGAGCAAGGGCGTCCGTTCGTCGGGCGTGCCGGACAGTTGCTCAACAAGATGATCGAGGCCATGGGCCTGAAGCGCGAGCAGGTATACATCGCCAACGTGGTGAAGTGCCGCCCTCCGGGCAACCGCACGCCGGAGCGCGAAGAGATCGAAACCTGTTCGCCTTTTCTGCTGCGCCAGATCGCCGTGATTCAGCCGAAGGCTATCGTGGCGCTGGGAGCTGTGGCGGCGCGCTGCCTGCTTGGCCTGAACGAGCCCATGGCCAAGCTGCGTGGACGCTGGTTCGATTTCCGCGGCACGCGTCTGGCCGTGACCTACCATCCCGCGTTTCTGCTGCGCGATCCCCGCCAGAAAAAAGAAACGTGGAAAGACCTGCAGATGGTGATGGAGTATCTGGGGCTGAAGCCGCGCCGGAGCCCGGAGTAATTCTAAGCATCCTCTGCGCCCTCTGTGTTTAAACTAACCTTCCGCCCATGCCGCAATTCTGCGATGTCGCGCTGCCGGTTCCGCTGGAGACCTGTTTCACCTACCGGCTGAACGGGGCGGAGCCGGTGGTCGGCGGGCGCGTGCTGGTGCCCTTCCGCAACCTGCGGCTGCCCGGCGTAGTGACCGCGCTGCACGACCGGGCACCCTCGGTCGAGGCCAAGCACGTCCTTGAAATCCTCGACGCCGCGCCCGTGCTCGACCCCGAGCTGATGCGTCTGGGCGAATGGATCTCCCACTACTATCTGGCGCCGCTCGGCGAGGTCTTCCGCACCATGCTGCCCCTGGGCGCGGAAGTGAAGCGCGCGCGGGCGTTCCGCATCACCGAGGCGGGATGGGCGGCGCTGCACGAATCGGCAGAGCGGGGCTCCTCGCGGCGATCCAAGAAGAGCGCCGAGGAGCAGATGCTCGAATACCGCGTGCTCGATTACCTTGCCGCACGGGACGGCGCGCGCGAACAGACTCTGCGCACCGCCCTTCGCGCCGGCCGCGAACTGCTGGCCGGGCTGGTGCGCAAAGGTTGGATCACTGCTGAGGATGTCTCCAGCGCGCGCGATGCCCGGCGCATGCGCAGCATCGTTCAGTTGAAAGAAGTCAGCGGCAGGCTCAATGCGAATCAGCAGAGGATCGTGGAGACTCTGGCTGCTTCCGGCGGCCGCGCGCCGGTGGGGCATCTGCGCAGCCTCGAGGTGCCGCAGACCACGCTGGCGACGCTGGCCAAGCGCGGCATCGTGGACATCCTCAAAGAGCCAGCGGAGTTCTCCGTTTCGCGCCTCGAAGGCAAGCCGGCGCTGGATTTTCCCCTCAACCCGGCCCAGGCGGCGGCTCTCGAACAGATTCGCAAACGTGTCGGCGAGAAGCAGTTCTCGGTCACGCTGCTGTTCGGCGTCACCGGCTCAGGCAAGACGGCGGTGTACCTGGCGGCCATGCAGGACGTGCTGGCGGCGGGCCGGTCGGCGATCCTGCTCGTTCCCGAGATCGGTCTGACGCCGCAGGCCGCCGCCAACCTGCACGAGATCTTTGGCGACCAAGTGGCCATCCTGCACTCCGCGCTCTCTGATGCCGAGCGGGCCGAGCAGTGGCACCGCATTCAAAACGGCCATGCGCGGGTGGTCGTGGGCACGCGTTCGGCGGTGTTTGCGCCCGTGCGCGATCTCGCCCTGATCGTCGTGGACGAGGAGCAGGACAGCTCCTACAAGCAGGAAGAGATGCCGCGCTATCACGGCCGCGACGTGGCCGTAATGCGAGGGAAACTCTGCGGCGCGGCGGTCGTGCTGGGCTCGGCCACGCCGGCCATGGAGTCCTTCCACAACGCGCAAAGCGGCAAGTACGCTTTGCTCGAATTGCGGGAGCGGGTCGAGCAGCGCCCGCTGCCGGAAGTCGAGCTGGTGGACATGCGCGCGGAGTTCCAGCAGACCGGCGAAGAACATGTCTTCTCGCACCGGCTCGTGGAAGAGATCCGCGACCGGCTCACGCGCGGCGAGCAGGCCATGATCCTGCTCAACCGCCGCGGATACTCTCCGGTCGTGCTCTGCCGCTCCTGCGGCGAGACCGTGCAATGCAGGAACTGCGCCATCGCGCTCACCCACCATCGCCGGGCGCAGCGCCTGATGTGCCACTACTGCGGCTATCAGGCGCCGGTGCCCAAGGTCTGTCCCAAGTGCGCGAGCGAGTACATCTTTTTTCTTGGCACGGGCTCAGAGAAGCTGGAAGACCTGCTGCACGGCGCGTTTCCCACCGCGCGCATCGGACGGCTCGACCGCGACACGGTGCGCGGCCGCGGGGATTTCGAGCGCGTGCTCTCCGCGCTCCACGCCGGCGAACTCGACCTGCTGGTGGGCACGCAGATGATCGCCAAAGGCCACGATATCCACGGCGTCACGTTGGTGGGCGTGGTGGGCGCGGATTTTGCCCTCGGATTTCCCGACTTCCGGGCCGCTGAGCGCACCTTCCAACTGCTGACGCAAGTGGCCGGCCGCGCCGGGCGTGGCTCAACGCCAGGCAAAGTAATTCTGCAAACCTATTTTCCTGAGCACTATGCCATCCGTTTCGCCGAGCGGCACGATTACCGCGGGTTCTACGAAAAAGAGCTGCAGTACCGCCGCTGGATGCACTATCCGCCGTTCACGACGCTGGCCAACGTGCTGGTTCGCTCGGACGAACTGGCGCAGGCGCTGAAGTATTCCGGGATGCTGGGCCGCTGGCTGGAGAAAAATCCACCTCAGGGCGTGCGCGTGTTGGGGCCGGCCTCGGCGCCGCTGGCACGGCTGAAGAGCGAATACCGCTATCACTTCATTCTGAAGTCACAGAGCCGCGAGCGGCTGAACGCCGTGCTGCGCGCCATGATGGACTTTGCCGCCGCCGAAAAAATCCCGCGCGGCAAGCTGGTGGTGGACGTGGACCCGGTGTCGCTGCTGTAGTTTTTTCGCCGCGGATGAACGCGGATTGGCGCGGATTTGTTTAGGGCAGACCCGCTATATGCAGGTGAAGGGGCACGCCTTCAGGCGAACCCGGCTTTAGCCGCCGAGGGAATCTCCCTCAGGGCCTAAAGGCCCGTTTGTGTGTGGAGGTTGGCGGCACGGCTAAAGCCGTGCCCCTTCACCTTTCCGTTCAAAACTTGGACACATCAGACTGCGGTTCCGCGCTAAGAATCAGGACTCACTCCGCGCCAATCCGCGTTCATCCGCGGCGAACACCTTACCTGAACAGGGAGAGCAGGCCGGCGTCGCGAAATGGCGCTGGAACGAAGGTTAGCACCAGCATGACTACCGCAAATGCCGCAAGCAGCTTCCGGCCACCGTCCAGACCCGGCTCCAGTGGAACGGGGGGATGGCGTCTGCCCGTGGCCATCAGCAGCACCGACCAGAGCAGCCATCCGTACCAATAAAGGGTCATCACCACCAGCAGAGCCACCGTGATGCGCGAGACCCTGCGGTGAATGCGCGGCGCGACCGAATACACGATGTGGCCGCCGTCGAGTTGGCCTCCAGGCAGCAAGTTGAGCGCGGTAGCAAACATCCCCACCCAGGCGGCGACTGCCGTGGGATGCAGATAAACCTGCCGCAGGCCCAGGTGCAGGTGGCTGCTCGCCGGCTGCAACACCGCCATGGCGCCGTGCACCAGGTAAAAGATCAGCGGGTATCCGAACTGGATGTCGGATCCCGCGGCCGCATGGGCCATTGGCTTCGAGGAGGTCAGCGCAAAGGCCAGCACGACGACCGCAACCACAAATCCGGCGATGGGACCGGCGATTCCTATATCGAACAGAGCGGCGCGTGAGCGGATAGGCGACCGTATGCGGATGAACGCCCCGAAGGTGCCGATCAGCGTGGGCGCGGGAATGAAGAATGGCAGCGTGGCCCAGACGCGGTAGCGCACGCAGTAGAGGAAGTGTCCCATCTCGTGCGCCAGCAGGATCAGTAGCAGAGTGGCGGAGAAGGGAATTCCCAGCAGCAGGTGCGAGGGATTGCCCACCGCCCATCGCCACGGGAAGATCGAATCCTCCAGAGAGAACGCCGGCAGATTGTGATCGAAGTTGTATTGCAGGCGCGCTCCCACCACCAGCGTGGTGAAGATGGTCAGCAGCAGCAGGAGCGCGTGCAGCCAGTATCGCCGCTTCAGAGGCGGAGGTGCGACAAACACTTCCACCGGCCGGTACAGCTCGAAGGTGGAAGAGGTCAGCGGCGGATTGGGTTCAGACATGGAAGCAAGGCCCAGAGATTCGGCACGCGCCCGGGTGCGCAACGCCGGGTTCTAGTCGATCGATTGCAGTTCCTTGCCGGGCTTGAAGCGCACGGCCTTGCCCGGAGGGATGTTGACCTCGGCGCCGGTGCGCGGGTTGCGGCCGATGCCGGTCTTGCGCGGGCGCACGTTGAACACCCCGAACCCGCGCAGTTCGATGCGGTCTCCCCGGGACAGGGCTTGCTTCATGCCCCCGAAGACGGTCTCAACCGCCAGCTCCGCCTTGGTCTTGGTGATGCCGGTCTTGGTCACCACTTCATTGATGATGTCGAGCTTGATCACGCGCTACTCCACGGCCATGGTTTGCGACCCTTCAGCCTCGAAGTCGCCAAGTAACAGATGCTAGAGGAGATAGCGACCATTGTCAACGGCGCTGCCCACGTTTAAGATGGCCTCACCGTTCCTTCCCCGAACCAACCGTGGCAACCCGCCGGCCACAGACGAGGACAAACATGCTTAAGAGCGACCGCTGGATACGCAAAATGGCGCTGGAACATGACATGATCAACCCCTTCTCGGAGAAGCAGGTGTCGAACTCCGTGATCTCGTACGGCCTGTCCTCCTATGGGTACGACCTGCGCGTGGCCGACGAATTCAAGATCTTCACCAACGTGAACTCGGCCATGATCGATCCCAAAAACTTCGACGAGCGGTCGTTCGTGAACGTGCGGTCGAGCTGCGCCATCATTCCGCCCAACTCGTTCGCGCTGGCGCGCTCGGTGGAGTATTTCAAAATCCCGCGCGATGTGCTCACCATCTGCGTGGGCAAGTCCACGTACGCGCGCTGTGGCATCATCGTGAATGTCACACCGTTCGAGCCGGAGTGGGAAGGCTTCGTCACGCTCGAGATTTCGAACAGCACACCGCTGCCCGCCAAGATCTACGCCAACGAGGGCCTGTGCCAGATCATCTTCTTCCAGGGCGATGAGCCCTGCGAGACCAGCTACAAGGACCGCAAAGGGAAGTACCAGGCGCAGAAGGGAATTGTGCTGCCGAAGGTGATCGCGTAAGAGCAGCTACTAGCTCTTGGCCGGTTGGGAAGCTTGCTCGTTCTCGACTCGGGACTCGCGACTGCTAGCCCTTCTCCGGCCCTTCCGCTTCCTTGAACATGTACTTGATGGCCGGCTTGTAGATCAGCAGGCT
>Ga0181530_10002275_pt1 | contig 23084 bp, 18 predicted proteins | sample PEATcosm2014_Bin_42_FD_119769 | JGI IMG/M metagenome (GOLD analysis project Ga0181530, IMG submission 119769) | Peatland microbial communities from MTU Mesocosm Facility, Houghton, MI, USA - PEATcosm2014_Bin10_60_metaG | ecosystem: Environmental > Terrestrial > Soil > Wetlands > Peat | place... | reverse complement strand
CAGATTTTTCCAACTCAAACTTGAAGCTTGGAAGCTCCTTCCCCGAGGTTACGGGATCTGGGAGGTTGTTCTGGAAGCTGTTGTGGCCGCCTTCGGAGCTGATGGGAAGCGACTGTGAAAACATAAATCTCCTGTCGGGCGCTACGTTGCGCCATACGCCTTGCCCTTCGTATTCACTTGGAGAAAGTGAGTTGCATTACCTTAGCCGCTGCTGCTCCAGCAACGCAACTGAAAAGAAATTCAGGTAACTGATGCCCTATGGCGAAAACAATTCGCCTGCGGCAATCTAGTGGCGAACTCCGTCTCCGTTCAACAATCCGTACATGGCTACCTGGTTCTGCCCGCCCACAAAGACGTGCCCATCGGCCACGGTGGGAACAGTAAACTTCACCGCCAAGCCTGCCTGGTCGCGCCCAGGGTTTTGCCCGGAGTTGTAGAGTTCGGTTCCCAGATTGCTCGCTAGATAGGCGCGCAGCACTGCGTTACCACCGCTGGAATAGGTATCCGTTTCAATAATCCACAAAACTCCATTGCTGGCGCCATTGGAGGAGACTGCCGGCGTCGGGCCGGGGAAGTTGAATTGCTCGGGCGACTGCGATGTGGGACTGGTGGAAAGAAGTTGCGTTTGGGGATTGAAGGCAAAAGCCTTGAGATAGTCGTATTGCCCACCGAAGTACGCGTTATTGTTCCAGAATGCCGGGCCGCCCCAGACTCCGCCAATGATAAACGGTAGCGTCTGCACGATCTGGTCGTCGTTTCCGTAATGCCAATGGCCCATGTTGTCGCGGTCAATCAGGTCGATGGTGCCTTCTTTACCGACCTGCAACAGTAAGTGGGGATAGGGCGCGCCGGGTTGGTAGGGCAGTAGCACGACGCCGCCGGAGGCGACGTCGGTGTCGTTCTCATCCAGCGTTTGCTGGTCCCAGGGAGTGAAATAGTCGCTGACGCTGATACCGGACGAGGACCAGTTCAAGCGCAGAACGCTGTCGCCATAATCGATGCCTCCGGAATTGGCGCTGAAATCGCCGTTGCCCGTCGCTGCATAGATGGAACCATTCGCATCGGCTGCCGGTCCGGAACCGCCCGCCCAGAACCCTCCCTCGTAGCCATTCGGCGTATCGATAAAGACGCCACTGGCCGCCAGAGTTCTTTCGTTGAACGACATGAGCCACCCATGGTAGGCGCCCAAATCACAATGCGACGACCAGGAAACAAATACCTGTCCGTCCGCCAGAAGCAATCCGGCACGCTGGTTCGCCAGCAGCGGATTGAAACTTACAGTGCCCCCGATGGAGCCCGTGCCGGTTCCTCGGGCCACCGCAATGACGGTGTGGGGAGCGACTTTGTCACCGCCGGTCGTGATATCCAGGGCATGCAGCCGGTGATAGAAGTTTGTGATCCGGGTTTGCGGGTCGTACTCTTTGGTTTCTACCATGACGTACATAGTGTTGGTCGTGGTATCGATCACGGGCGTTCCCGTGATCCCGATCTCCGGAACCAAGTCAGTGCAATTTACATCCGTGCTTGAGACCGTACTAACCACTAGCAGTGGTTCAGAACCGAACAAGAAATTGCTATGCCAGAGTTGTTGTCCGGTGTTCACGTCGAAGGCATAAAGCTGATCATGCTCGGTTGCCACGAAAAGCACATTGTGCGACGTTCTACCGATGGTTACGTTGGGCACGTACAGCGGCTGGGCATAGACGTAACCTTGCACCGAAAAGACCGCCAGCCGGCCAAACTGCGAGACGTTTACGTTGCTCGGGGTGAGAGTAGTTTCGCTGGTGTTGGTGCCCGAGCGATTATTGTCATACTGATACGTCGTCACCGCTACTTGCGCCGCCATCAGTGAACTACAGAACAACAGGAAAGGGGCAAGCAAACACACTCCGGTGTGTCTCATGGAGAAGGCAATGCTCCTTTGCAGTCTACGTTCGACTACAGACAACAAGGGGCCCGAAAAGCGTTGACAAAGATTCGAGAATTATCGTATGAAAGCACGCAGCTCACAACATCATTCTTCGGTTCAGTTCCCCTTGTTTCGGAGGCCCGGGATTTACGGCAGGTTCCCGGCGGCGCTGCCGTAGGGATTCATTTCGGTGGGTTCGTTGGCTTCCGACCAGGCGTTCTTCTGGTCGTTGCGGCTGGAGTATTTCTCATAGACTACGACGTGCAGCACTGGCTGGCGTTCTTCGATGGGATCGACCATGCCCTGCGCCTGCAGCGGCAGCAGATAGTTGCGGATCCATTCGTACTGCTCATAGCTCAACCCGCGGCGCGACATATCGAAGGTGACGCCGGTCAGATGAGTGGATGCGGTATCGCCGAACTCCGGCGCCGCAAAGCGGTTCCAGCGGCGCAGGCGGTGCTGCTGCTCGACGGTGCGGACCATCGAGGTGATCTGCAACGAGGAATGAAACTCGTTGTAATAGGCCTCGCTGAAGTCCTGGAGGAACTCGCGCGTCCAGGGACGGCAGTAATGCCGGTTTTCAGGCAGATCGGCAGCGAATTTCAGGGCGTCAGTTTCGGCGACCGGTACCAGCTCCTGGGAAAGCTCGTAGCGAGTGAGCTCATACTCGTCGGCAATGCGGGGCAATTGCATCCGGTCCAGCTCTTCGTTCTCCCGCACCAGCATGTCGTGCGAGCCGGGGAACATAGGAGTCCATCTGCCCAGTCCCACCTGGTTGTGCCCATGGCGAGTGGGAAAAGCTGTCCGCAGGACGGCATGTTGATTGTGACGGACCTTGGCATGGGCGACGGCATTCGTGACTGCCGAAGCCGGAGCGCTCGCGGCCAGCGCGATCGCGCACAGCAAGAGCGCATGGCCCAGCCTGCGCTGAGGAAAATTCGACACGAATTCCGACTCGATTCGGCCCGGCGACCAGATACTTAAGAATGGCGGCAAAAGCATATCCCGTAGTAGAGCAGCTATAAGAACAATCCATTATTACAACACAGAAGCGGGGAACAGCCAAGGATTTCCGGGGGCCCGGCATCACCCAAAAGGGTCAGGCGTGCAGAATTGGGAAGCAGAACGCCGCACCTTGCCTAACCTCGCCGCACTCAGTTCGAGCCGCGGAAGATCATCTCCGTGATGGTGAAGTCGTCCGTCAGTGGAGTGCCGCCACGAAACGCGGTCACTGCCTGCTCAATGGCAACGAGCCCCTCATGGCAACAGCTTTCCAGCCGCTCCGTTCCAAAGAACTCGCCGCTCGCGTCTTCCGCCTCGGTAACGCCGTCGGTGACCAGCAGCAGGCGGTCGTCCGGGCCCAAGCGCAGCCGCGTTGCCTCATACTCCGCCCCAGGGACCAATCCCACCGGCAGATTGCCTTCCTCCAGCTTGCTGACCTTGCCTCCTGAGACCAGCAACGGAGGCACGTGGCCGCAGTTCATCAGCTCAAGCTCGCCATTGCTCACCAGGCGGGCGACGACCAGCGTGGCATATTTCTGGCCGCCGACCTTCTCGCACAGAAAGCGATTGACCGCCGCCATCATCTCCGGCAGCGGTGAGTCGCGCGCCAATTGCGAATACAACATCCCTTGCAGAATGGAAGCCACCACCGCCGCCGATACTCCCTTGCCGGAAACATCGGCCACGATCAGCGACAATCCTTTTCCGGTATAGACCAGATCGAAGAAGTCACCGCCGATATCTTTGCAGGCATAGCTGACCGCATTCACTTTGGCGAAGGGCACGTCGGGAACGGTCACCGTCATCAGGCGCTGCTGGATCTCGGCCGCGATGGCCAGCTCCTGGCGATAGCGCTTGGCCGCATCCTCGGCCTGCACCAGCGAGGCGTTCTCCACCAGGGTGGCAGCGCCGCTGGCAATGGTGCGCAGAATGTCGTGGCTCACCGAGGAGAGCTTGCCCGACAGAAACTTGGCGTCGAGATACAAAACGCCCTGCACATTGTCGGCGCCTCCTTTGGTGTCATCTTTCGGTTTCTCCTGCATCAGGGTCTTGCGCAATGGAATACAGATGACGCTGTGGAGATTGTGCGCCACCACGCTCTCGCGGCCCGCCAGCTTGCCGGTGTCGTCGGTGTCGGTCACCAGGAACTCCGAGGCGCTGTTGGCCGCGTCGCGCAACACCGAGCGCGAGATGGTGCTGTCATCGGTAATGCTTTCGCCGCTCTTGTCACGGCCCGCGGCCAGATACAGTTCGCCATCCTTGTCGCGCAGGAAGACAAATCCGCGCTCGGCGTGGGTAAGACGCAGCGCCGCTTCCAGCAGGGTCTGCAAGACGTCGTCGAGCACGCCGCTGGTGTTGAGCTTGCGCGCCGCCTCCAGGAAGACGTTGAGCATCTCCAGGTCGGAGCCGGCTCCGCTCGCCGGCTTCCAACTGGAGAACTGGCTCAAGAACTGCTGCGCCGCGCTGGACGGCGAGCGGTCGGGACTGAACAGCACGTAAGCCGAGCCCTGCACTCCGAACTCGAGGCAATCGTTGCGCCCCAGCTTGCGCCGGTTGACCCGTTCTCCGTTGACGAAGGTCCCGTGGCGGCTGCCCTGGTCGACAATATAGGTGCCGTCGGTCTCGCGGATGAACTGCGCATGCTCTCGCGAGACCCGGGGATCGGCCATCACCATATCGCGGTCGGTGCGGCGGCCAATGGTGAACGGAAAGTGGTCCAGCACGATGGTGCGCCGGTCCGCACCTTCCACCACCACCAGCATCAGAGGGTCGCCAGTCGGGTGGGTATCGGGTTTGCGCAACCACATGCCTGTAGCGCCCATGAAGCTGTCTCCTTGATCTTTAGCCTTTCGAACGCGGCAAGTCGTCCACCGGATGTTGTTGTTGATGAAACTATAATCCAACCGGGCTGGCGCATCCACTGCTCTTCTACGCCTTCGGAGACCAGCCGCCTTGCTTGGCATCGGCTTCCGCGCATGACTGCCGGCTCTCGTCGTACACTGTCTACGGCTTCGTTCCGCGGTTCAACAGAAACCGCTACCAGGAGAGACTCCGTGAAACTACGAATCAGCGTTATCCCCGCAATCGTTCTTGCCTTTCTGCTGCTGTTGCCATGGGCGACGGCGCAAATGCCCCCACAAATGACGCCCTTTACCGCCGACATGCAATTTACCTCAACCAAAGGTCAGGGTATGACGCGTGAGATGAGCGGCAAGATTTACATGAGCCGCGAACACATGCGCATGGACATGACGGGCACGCAGGGCGCTCCCGGCGGCGGGGCCATCATGATCACCAACTTCGCCACCAAGACCAGCGACACCCTGATGCCGGATCAGCACATGTACATGGAGTTCAAGGCCGACGAGATGCAGGGACGCCGGCCGGGTATGGGACCCAGCATCAAACCGCTCCCCGATCCCAATAATCCCTGCGCCAATCAGGAGGGGATGACCTGCAAGAATCTCGGCGCCGAGCAGGTGAACGGCCGCACTTGCGACCACTGGCAAATCACCGATAAGAACGCCAGGGTCTCCAATATCTGGATCGACCAGAAAATTCATTTTCCCATTAAAACGGTTTCCCAGGACTCGACTTGGGAGCTGAGCAACATCAAGGAAGGCGAGCCTTCCGCCAGCCTCTTCCAGATTCCTGCCGGCTATCGGAAGATGGATATGGGAGGCATGATGCAGGGCATGCACCCGCCGCAACAGTAAACAACCTGAAGGTGGCTGATCGCTTTGGCCACCTCCAAGTTACGGTCGGGTAGCTTGCCCTGCCGGCGGACGCGCGGCAGTCAATGCAGGTCTTCTCTATCTTCATCCTTAAGTGTCCCGGAAAACGCGGATATAATAAAACCACGCTCCCACCCCTGAATTGGAACTATCGGCGCTAGTGGGCCGAATACATTTCAGAAAATTGCAGCCAGCGACGTTGCCAGCCACACCTCCAATTCGCCAGCCCAAGAAACGCAGCAGCACCCCCGCCATCATCGCGCTGTCGATCTGCATCTTCTTTCTGTTCACCGTCATTCTGGCGCAAGCCACCTTCAAGCTGACTTTTCTGCAACCTGACACCAGCGAAGAGACCATCATTTTCGCCGCGGTTTCGGCGCTGATTTTCCTGCTCTTCGTCGCCCTGACGTTCGTCCTGATTCGCACTCTACTGCGCCTCTATGCCGAGCGCAAAACCGGCGTGCTGGGTTCCCGTTTCCGCAGCCAGATGGTGCTGGGCGCGTTGCTGTTGTCGCTGGGGCCGGTGATCTTCCTGTTCCTTTTCTCTTACGGCTTGATCAATCGCTCCATCGAGAAGTGGTTCTCGCGCCCGGCTGAGGATGTTGAGTACCAGACCAACGTGATCGCCTCGCTGCTGACCGAGTACGCCCAAACCAATGCCCGCGATGAGGCCGAGCGGATTGCGGCGACTCCCGATGCGCAGAAATCCTTCCACACCGGCAATTTCACTTCCATCCTGGACGAGTTCCGCCGCAGCGAAGTCACGCTTCAGGGCGGATTCGCCTTCGCCCTGGTCGACAATCAGGCCGAGGCCAGCTTTCATGCCCCGGAAGCCTGGCCTTTGATCCGCCGCCATCTGCCGCTTCCAGCCGCTGTCCACGGCCAGGCAACGCCGTTTGATGTGCTGGGACAGGTGTATGTTCTGGGCCGCGCCCACGTCGGCGACCACGGTCAGATTTTGGTGGCTATGCCGCTGCCGCAAAACTACTTGAGCACGCTGGCCGATATCGAGCACAGCCAGCAGCAGTACCGCGAGCTGCGCCTCCAGCGGCGAAGACTGCGCCGCACTTACCTGGGATTTCTGCTGCTGCTCACCGTCGGCGTGCTGTTTGCCTCGACCTGGCTGGCGCTATTTCTTTCGAGGATGGTGACCCGTCCGCTGGTGGCCCTGGCGGAGGCGACCCACCAGATCTCCCGTGGCCGCCTGGATTATCGGGTTGACGTCCAGGCAGGTAGTGAAATCGGTCAACTGGTGGAGTCGTTCAATCGCATGGCCGCCGATCTGGAGGCCGGCCGCAGCAGCATTGAAGCCTCGCGCGGCGAGCTGGCGGAGATGAACGCCCAACTGGAGCAACGCCGCCGTCACATCGAGACCATCCTGGAGAGCGTTCCCTCGGGCGTGCTCTCGCTCGATGCTTCGCGGCGCATCGTTCATTCCAATGCCGCGCTGCGCCGGCTCCTGCGCCTCGACCAGGAACCCGCCTCAGCCCACACGCTGTCCGACCTCTTTCCGTCAGACACAGTCGCCGACCTCGAGCACATGCTGCGCAAAGCCGATCGCATGGGGAGCACGACCAGCCAGATCGAGACTGTAACCGCCCGCGTCAATCTGAACGTAGCCGTCACCGTGGCTTCGCTCGATCCGCCCTCGCAGGCAGCCCCCAATGGCAGACAGCGCACCGGCTACGTGGTGGTGCTCGAGGACCTCACCGATCTTCTGCGCGCCCAGAAGCAAGCCGCGTGGCGTGAGGTGGCACAGCGCATCGCACACGAAATCAAGAACCCGCTCACTCCCCTGGCTCTGGCGGCGGAGCGAATCCGCCGTCACCTCGAGCGGCCTGCTCCTCCCGATGCCACATCGCTGGGCATCATCCGCCAGTGCGCCGTCACCATCAGTTCCTCGGTGGAGACGGTGCGCAGGCTGGTCGACGAGTTTTCCACCCTGGCGCGTTTCCCTGCCGCCAAACCGCAACCCTCCGACATCAACGCCATTGTCAACGAAGCGCTGCTGATGTTCGACGGCAGACTCGACGGCATTCACGTGCAGCAGTTCCTGTCGCCCGATTTGCCGCCCGTCCAGGCCGATCCCGAAGCCATGAAGCGCGCCATTGCCAACCTGGTGGACAATGCCGCGGAGGCGTTGCAGGACTCGCTGATGAAAGAGATTGTGATTTCGACCACGCTCATGGAAGATCGCGACTCGGTGGAAATCGTCGTCGCCGACACCGGACACGGCGTTACTCCCGACGTGAAGGAAAGGCTCTTTCTGCCCTATTTTTCTACCAAGGGGCGCGGCACCGGCCTGGGTCTTGCGATTGTCGGCCGCATCATCGAAGAACATCGCGGCTCCATTCGCGTGGAAGAGAACTCTCCCGTCGGAGCGCGTTTTATCGTAGAGTTGCCTGTGGCCCAGGAAGTCGCCGTCGAAGCCGTTACCGCAGTTTAGGAATTTTCTTCGAAAAAATTTACGGACGCGGCGGCCGCTCTTGGGGTGTCATCCTGAGCGGAGCCCGCCGTGACGGGCGGAGTCGAAGGACCCCTATTCTTGCCACAAATGATCGTGGCAAATCAAGAAAAGACACTATATAGTTCGCTCGCCTCCCGGACCAAAACTCGGTCGCCTCGGGATGACCTTTTGCCAACTGAACCGTGATCTCTTAATCTTAAATCGCCTACCATGCAAACCATCCTCATAGTGGATGACGAGTCGCAGATCCGCAGCACCCTGGAAGGCGTGCTGGCGGATGAAGGCTACAAGACCCTGCTCGCCGCCAGCGGTGAGGAGTGCGTGGAGATCCTCCGCCACAAGTCCCCCGATGTGATCCTCCTCGATATCTGGCTGCCGGGCATCGACGGTCTGGAGACCCTGGAAAAGCTGGTCGAGCGCGAAGATCATCCCGAGGTCATCATGATCTCCGGCCACGGCAACATCGAGGCTGCGGTGCGCGCCACCAAGCTCGGCGCCTTCGACTTCCTGGAAAAGCCGCTCTCCATCGAGCGCACCCTCATCGTCCTGAAGAATGCCATCGAGGCCAAGCGGCTGCGCAGCGAGAACCTGGAATTCAAGAAGCAGTTTCAGACCCGCAGCCTCATCGTGGGCGACAGCATTCCCATGAAGGCGCTGCGCCAGCAGATCGCGCTCATGGCTCCCACCAATGGACGGGTGCTGATCTACGGCGAGTCCGGTACCGGCAAGGAATTGGCGGCGCGCGCCTTGCACTCGCAGAGCCTGCGCAAGGATGCGATGTTTGTTGAGGTCAACTGCGCCGCTATCCCCGAAGACCTGATCGAGAGCGAGCTGTTCGGCCATCGCAAGGGAGCACTTTCGACTGCGACCGCCGACAAGGAAGGCAAGTTCCAGAAGGCCGACGGGGGCACGCTGTTTCTCGACGAAGTCGGCGACATGAGCCTGAAGACACAATCCAAGGTCTTGCGCACGCTGGACGAGGGACGGTTCGCGCCGGTGGGCGAAGAAGAGCCGATCACCGTGGACGCGCGTGTGATCGCCGCTACCAACAAAGATCTGGAAGATGAAATCTCCAAGGGCAACTTTCGCGAAGACCTCTTCTATCGCCTCAACGTGATTCCTTTCTATGTTCCGCCGCTGCGCGAGCGCAAGGAAGACATTCCCCTGCTGGCGCGCTATTTCCTGAAGGAGTTCTCGCAGACCTACAGCCGCCGTCCCAAGGAAATCTCCGACGACGCGCTCGACGTCCTCATGCGCTACTCCTGGCCGGGCAACGTGCGCGAGCTGCGCAATCTGATCGAGCGCATCGTAATCATGAATCCGGCGGTCAGCAAGCTGGAGCGCAAACACTTGCCAACCATGGTCTATCGCGAGAGCGGACGCCGCACCATGGGCGATTTCTCCAGCCTGCACCAGGCCCGCGCCGCCTATGAGCGCGACTACATCCTGAAGAAGCTCGACGAGAACCACGGCAGCGTCAGCCGCACCGCCGAAGTGCTGGGCCTGGAGCGCAGCCACATGTACCGCAAAATGAAGGCGCTGGGGATTACGGTGAAGGAGTAGCCGGTAGCCGTATTCGCCGATTCGCCGGAAAGCTGGAAGTTTTGGAACTCTCCGGCCAATGGGGGCGAATGACTAATTGCCACTATGGGACGAAACTGGCGGTTCGTTACATGCCGGATAGGCATCTAACCGCAACAATTTGGTATTCTTAGGTAGCCCAGTCTCGCAATCTGAAAAGGTACAGCGGCTCTCATAACTTACGATGACACTGCCCTCCCGTCTTGCCATTGCCGCCGTCCTCAATGTTGTTTCCCTGGCCGCTTTTGCCCAACAGACGTCTTCATCGCCAGCCAGTTCTTCGCCGTCCTCAGCGCCGTCTCAGCAGCCGCAGGCAACTCAGCAGCAGTCCCAGCCCAATCAGCAGAAGCCTCTGACGGCCGAGGAAGTTTTGAAGCAGGAGGAAAAGCAACGCGCCCTGGGCATCGTGCCTATGTTCGGCATGACCTTCTACAATGCGCCGCCGCTCACCTCGAAGCAGAAATTTCGCCTGATGAGTAGGGCCATGATCGACCCGTTCACCTTCGTATCGGCGGGGCTGACAGCCGGCGTCGGTCAGGCTTCGGACTCCTTCACCGGGTACGGCCAGGGAGCAACGGGCTTCGGAAAGCGTTATGGTGCGGCTTTGGCCGACAACGCCGACAGCAATTTCTTCAGCAATTTTGTCTACCCTTCGCTGTTCAAGCAGGATCCCCGCTACTTCCGAGTCGGTGAAGGTCCTATCAAACGCCGCATCTGGATTGCCTTGGAGGAGGAGTTCGTCGCCCGAAAAGATTCCGGCGGTCGCACCTTCTCCTTCGAGAATGTGCTGGGAGCGTTTACCGCAGGCACCATCTCCAATATCTATTACCCCGCGAGTGATCGCGGCGTGGGCCTGACCGTCACCCGCGCCGCCACCGCTTTGGGCTATGGCTGTTTGGGAGATGTTCTGCTGGAGTTCTGGCCCGATGTTGACCGGAAGGTGTTCCACAGGCATTCGAGCCAAGCTAATCCCAACCAGCCGCCGGGAGTCTCGCCGTAACGACTCGATGATCAGCGATTAGCATCTGGCATTTAGCCAAAGCCAGCGACAGACGAACCCCGACTCGGCGCTGAGCGCCATACTGTATTTCTTATGTGTACACAGGAAGGAGAGCCGGGAGGTGAGTATGCCCCTAAGCGCGGGATGAGTGGGACGCACGACAGCCGTGTCCACCGAAGCCGAGGCGGAGAAGCCAAGAGAGTGGGCTGGCGAAGTGTCTCTAATATCGGAAACTACGGTGCCTGTAGATCCAATGTAGATGTGTTCTGAGTTCCCGACCAGCTTGTCTCTACACCCGTTACATGTAGTGTTCCGTGGGTGGCCTGGCAGGCATGACCTTGGAACGTTGGACAAGGAATGTCCGAGAGCGCAAACCCAAACTTATGCGTTGTCGGGTCCGGCAGCGGTGGACTCATCACAAATCCTTGCGTAGTACCCGACGAGCCGAATGTAGTCGAATTCGCTGGAACAGGAGTGGATGGCAGTGCACCGCCGCAGTCGAATTGGGTATTGTGCTCATCCGTGAAGTAACACTCGAAGGTCCCACTGCCGGAAATGTCTAACTTCCTGATGCTGCCAGGATCTTGAGCCTGGAAGGACACCATGTAGTGATCCGAAAAAGTTGGAATTGTATACGGAGAAGAGTTGGGTGGGAACTGCGTCTCGACGTTGGTGTCTTTGTCGAGCAATCCCCAGCTCAACGTGACGCTTTTAGCGGTGCCGCACGACTGGCACCCGGATAACACTCCCACTCCCGCAAGAGCAATGGCAAACAGGAGTTTCGGAATCGTAATTGGCCGGTACAGTAGCTGCGCCATGACTATCACTCCTTGCGTTGCTTGGTCGCGGGACCCATGTATCGGTCGACCGCTACCCGCAGACTCTCCGAAAGAGGCTTGGCTCAAACATTGGGCGAGATTGTACACCCGATTTCGGACATGGACAAGCGCCAATTGCTCACTGCTGATTGCTGACTTCTACTGCTGTATCGCCTGAATCGCTTGCGGATGGACCTGCTGGTTGCGGATCTGGGAAGCGTCCCAGCCTCCGCCCAGGGCTTTGACCAGATAAACTTCAGTGACCATTTGCTGGCCCGCCAGTTGGGTCGCCAATCGTTGATTGGTGAGCAGCGCCAATTGCGCGGTGATCACGTCAAGGTACGAGGTAACGCCGCCCACGTAGCGATTGTTGGCAATCACCAGCGCGCGCCGGGCGTCAGCTACGGCGGCATCCTGAGTAGAGTTCGCGTGCGCCAGCTCGTTTAGGCCGGAGAGCCCATCTTCCACTTGCTGGAAGGCTTCCAGCACGGCCTCGCGATAGTTGGCTACCGACTCATCGTAGGTGTGCCTGGCAAGCGCCAGGTTGGCCCGATTGCGCCCGCCATTGAATACCGGCTCCAACAGATCGCCGCCCAGCGACCAGATTGCGTTGGGCGCGGTGAACAGGCTCGTGATGCTCGTGCTCTCGTATCCGACGGCGCCGGAAAGCGTCAGTTGCGGGTAAAATGCAGCCTTGGCAACACCCACCTGCGCGTTTTGGTAGGCCATTCGCCGTTCGGCCGTGGCGACATCCGGACGCCGCTCCAGCAAATCGGACGGCACTCCCAACGGCACCGGCACCGGCGTGGCACTCAGCGACCGCACCGGCACATTGAAAGTCGAAGCGGCCTGCCCCGTCAGCACCGCAATGGCGTGTTCGTACTGCTCCCGCTGCTGCTTCACCAGGTAGAGCTGCGTAACCGTCGAGTCGAGCACCGTCTGCTGTTGCGCCACGTCCAGTCCGGAGGCGACCCCGCCAGCGTGCCGGTCCTGCACCAATTGCAGACCCTTCTGTTGAATGTTGACCGAATCCTGCACTACCTGAGTTTCGGCGTCCAGTTCCCGCAGGCTGAAATAATCGGCGGCCAGCTCAGCCGCCAGCACCAGTTGCACGTTGTACATGTCGGCCGCGCTGGCTTGCAGGTTCGCATTCGAGGCTTGCAGGCTTCGCCGCACCTTGCCAAACAGATCGGGCTCGTAGCTCACAAAGAATGGGACCTGGTAAGTGGTCTGGGTCAGAGCTCCGCCCTGCGTCGCCACTTCCGGCCGGTCAGCCGCGTAGCGCTGGCGCGAAGCGCTGGGATCTACATTGCCCTGCGGGAAGAATCCCGCTGACGTCACCCGCGCCAGCGAGCGCGCTTCTTCCAGCCGGTCCTTGGCCGCCAGTAAAGATTGATTTGCCGCCAGCAACTGCTGTTCGTAAGCATCCAGCTCGGGGTCGCCAAAGACCTCCCACCACGCCCCCTTGGGAAGCGAATCTTGTGGAGTGGCAACTCGCCACGGCGCCTGCGTCTTGTAGGCCTCGGGAGCCGGCGCCGGAGGGCGATTGTAGTTCGGCCCTACCACGCAGCCCGCCAGGAATCCGCAGGCTAGGACGTCAGCTGCCATAACCAAGTACAACCGCCTCACGATTGCTGGCCTCCCTGGCGTTCGGGAGCGACATTCACCTGCTGCCCGTCTTCGATCGAATCCGACGGATTGACGATCACGCGATCGTTTACATCAACGCCGCCCACAACCTCGAGCGTGGTTCCGTAATCGCGGCCAATGGTAATTCGCCGCAACTCCACTTTGCCGTCGCTTCCCACCACCGCGACTTGCGCCCCTTCGCGACGGAACAACATGGCGTTCACCGGAATGGTGACCTTATTCACGTCGATATTGGGTTTGAAGTGCACTTCGCCAAACGAGCCCGGCAACAGCTTCCCATCGTGGTTGGGAACATCAACTTCGGTGAGCAGGGTCCTGGAGGTCGTGTCGATGGCGTCGGCGGTACGCGCCACCGTGCCCACGAATTTCTCGCCCGGAAACTCTTGCAAGGTAACGACCGAATTCATTCCGACTTTGATGGCCGGCGCGTAGGCTTGGGGCACGGAAACATAGACGCGCAATGGATCGGTGCGGGCTACGTCAAACAACTCCTTGCCGGCGGCTCCGGCATTGCCGACGTTGATCAGCGCCCCCGGATCGACGGTGCGGGTGGTCAGCACGCCGTCGAATGGCGCGTAGATGTGCTTGAAACCTTCCAGCTCTTCCAGGCGCTTGACGTTGGCATCGGCGGCGGCCAGGTTCGCCACCGCTTGCTCATAGCCACTGCTCTGGGTGTCGGCTTCCTGCTGGGAGACCGAATCCGTCTTGCGCAGCGACTGGTAGCGATCGGCGTTGATCTTGGCCAGGTCCATCGCTGCCACCACCTGCTGTCGCGCCGCCCGCGCCTGCATCAACTCCTGATCAACCTCGGGAGTGTCGATGTCCGCCAGCAGTTCGCCTTGCCTGATATGGCTGCCGATGTCCTTGTACCAACGCAGCAGATAGCCGTTGGTGCGGGCATAAATCGGAGACTCGACGTAGGCCTGCAACGTGCCGGGCAGCACCAGTCCTTCATCCGGCTTCTCCGCTGTGGGATGGACCACCGCGACCGTGGGAACAGCGTTCTGCTGGGTCTCATCCGCCAGCACATGGCTGTCGTGGATTCGCATGACCATGGCGACAATGCCGGCCAAGGCGAGCACCAACACCACCACGCCGATAAAGAGCAGCGCTTTCCGCGGTGTGGCCGGCGGAAGCTTGGGAGGCGGCGTGATCTCCGCCGGAGCATGACCGTAATCTTCGCCGCTGGCATCGAGGTTGCCACGGCGTTGGGGATCTGCTGCGTCGGAGCGGTTCGGCTTCGGAAGAGCCTCTGTCTTTCCGGCCGGATTGGATTCTGCTTCCATTTTCGTTATATGAATCTCCAATATTTTACGACTGCTTCGCAGCATGTCTGGCTTCCCTGCGCCCGTGAATCATTGCGAACACCGTGGGCACAAAGAACAGGGTCGCCACCGTTGCAAAAAGCAAACCGCCGATGACAGCGCGTCCCAGTGGCGCATTTTGCTCGCCGCCCTCGCCCAAGCCAAGCGACATCGGCAGCATACCGATAATCATGGCCAGCGCGGTCATCAGCACCGGCCGAATGCGCGTGTAGCCGGCTTCCAGAGCGGCTTGCGCCGCGGGAATCCCCACCCGCATGCGATCACGCGCAAACGAGATCATCAAGATCGAGTTTGCCGTTGCCACACCCATGCACATCACTGCTCCGGTCAGTGAAGGCACGTTGAGCGTGGTGTGGGTGAGCAGCAGCATCCAGCAAATGCCCGCCAGCGCTCCCGGCAAGGCCGTGATGATGATGAACGGATCCAGCCAGGACTGGAAGTTCACCACGATCAGGAAATACACCAGGGCGATTGCCGCCAGCAGTCCGACGCCCAAGCCGATGAACGAACTTTCCATGGTCTCCACCTGGCCACGGACGATCATCTGGGTCCCGCGCGGCAGTTGTTTGCGGAATGGCTGCAGCACTTTGTTCACGTCGCCTATGACCCCGCCCAGATCGCGGTCCTGTGTGCTGGCATAGACGTCAATCACCGGCTGCACGTTGTAATGCGAGACCACCGCGGGTCGCACCACCGGCGTCAACTGCACCAGGTTGCTCAACACCTGCGAGTTCGGCACGTTCGGATCGTTGACCGGCGTGTTCATCAGGTCCTGTAGCGATGTCATGCGATATTGCGGCGACTGCACCGCGACCGAATAGCTGACGCCGTTGTTGGGATTCAGCCAGAAATTGGGCGCCGTCTGAAAGCTGCCGCTGAGCGATACCAGTACGCTCTGCGCCACATCGCGAGCCGTCATGCCCACCTGGGTGACCCGGTCGCGGTCGATGTTCAGATGCAGCGTCGGCAGGTCCAGCAACTGCTGCACGTGCACGTCGGCGGTGCCGGGAATGCGTCGCATTCGATTGGAAATCTGCTGTGCCATCGTGTAGTTGGTTGCCACGTCGGGGCCGATCAGTTGAATGTCAATGGGTGCGGGCAAGCCAAAGTTCAGGATCTGGGTGACGATGTCGGCCGGCTGGAAGAAGAACTCCACCCCGGGAAATTGCCGCGGCAAACCCTCCCGCAGCCTGCGGATGTACCCCGCTGTGGGATGATGGTGCTCCTGATTCAACCCCACCAGGATTTCCGCGTCGCTGGTGCCGATCACGCCTGAATTGCTATAGGAAAGATTGATACCGGAATTGGGCAGCCCGATGTTGTCCAGGATGGTGGCCAGTTCGTCTTTCGGGATCTGCGTCCGCAGATACTGCTCGACCTCATCGCACAGTCGCGCCGTTTCCTCCACTCGCAGTCCGGCGCGGCCGCGGACGTGAAGCCGCATTTGCCCCGCATCGACGCTGGGGAAGAAGTCCTCGCCCAGGGTAAATACCAGCAGTTGGGAAAGCAGGCAAAAAGCGATAAAGCAAATCGCGAACACCTTGCTGTGCTCCAGCGTGGTTTCCAGCAGTTGATAGTAGCCGTTGCGGAACTTGTCGAAGCCACGCTCGAAGCGTCGCTGATAACGTCCGAAGAACGTTTTGGCTCCGGCCTCGCGGTGCTCGTGGCCGCGCATGATGTACATCACCAGAGTTGGAATCAGCGTTCGCGACAGGAAGTAGGAAGCGAGCATGGCGAAACACACCGCTTCCGCCAGCGGCACGAACAGAAATCTGGCTACGCCGGTCAGGAAGAACATGGGCACGAACACGATGCAGATGGACAGCGTTGAGACGAAGGCTGGCACCGCGATCTGCGATGCGCCGTCCAGGATCGCCCGCTTCATCTCCTTGCCCTGGGCGAGATTGCGCTCGATGTTCTCGATCTCCACCGTGGCATCGTCCACCAGAATGCCGACCGCCAGCGCCAGACCTCCCAGCGTCATGATGTTGATGGTCTCGCCCAGCGCGCTGAGCAGCAGCACGGAAACGAAGATCGACAGCGGAATGGAAATTGAGATGACGATGGTGGGGCGCCAGTCGCCCAGAAAGATCAGGATCATGCAGGCGGTCAGCGCCGCCGCAATCAGCGCCTCGCGCAACACGCCATTGATGGAAGCGCGCACAAACAGCGACTGGTCGAACAACGGCTTGACGATGACTCCTGGCGGCAGCGATTGCAGCGCGACGGGAACAATGCCTTTGATGGCATTGACAATGGTGATGGTCGATCCCCTGCCGACCTTGTACATCGACATCAGCACGCCGTGCACCCCGTCCTGGCGGACAATATTGGTCTGCGGCGAGAAGCCATCGCGCACATGGGCCACGTCGCGCATGTAGATGGTGGCCCCATTCACCGTCTTGATCGGGATGTTGTTCAGCTCGACGATAGTCCGCGGCGCGCTGTTCATCTCCACCTGGTATTCCAGCGAACCGATTTTGGTCGTACCCGATGGCGTGATGACATTCTGCGTGTTGATCGCGTTGACAATGTCGTTCGGCGAAAGGCCGTTGGCCTGCAACCGCGGCATATCGAGGTCTACTTGCACCTGGCGTATCTTGCCGCCATAGGGATAAGGCGTGGCCGCGCCGGGGACGGTCGCCAGTTGGTTGCGCAGGAAGTTTTGTCCGAGGTCGAACAGCACCTGGTCGGGCAGAGTCTTGCTGCTCAGGCCGAGTTGCACGATGGGCGTGGTGGAAGCGCTGTACTGGATTATCAGGGGTGGAAATGTGCCCGGTGGGAGCGAACGCACGATGGTTTGCATGGCCGCTGTCAGCTGCGCCAATGCCGTCTGGATGTTGACCTGCGGCTGGAAGAAAACCTTGATGACGCCGACACCGTTGACCGACTGCGACTCGATATGCTCAACGTTATTGACCGTGATGGTGGTGATGCGCTCCGAGTTGCTGACGATGCGGTCAGACATGTCGCTGGGGGCAAAGCCGGCAAAGTTCCACACCACGCTGAGTACGGGAATATTGATGTCGGGGAAAATGTCGACCGGAGTTTGTACGATGGCCAGCGGCATCAGCAGAATGATGACGATCGCCATCACCACGAAGGTATACGGGCGCCGCAGCGCTAAGGCAACAATCCACATCGGGCGAAAACAACTCCAGCCGGCGTTCTAGTCCGGCTCAAGAATGATTTGTATCAGGGCACGCGACATCTCTCGCAACAGGCTTGATCTTTTCCGGGCGCTACGCTGGATTGCCAAATGACAGCGTCGCGAAAACGGCATTGTCTATGATACGATACGTTACGTATTGATTCAATATTTGTGTTTTGGGCCCGGGCAAGAATGACTGTTTCCCGACAAAAGCAAGCGCGCCGCGGCCAGCTTGCGCAACGCCCGCCCGGACGTCCGCGCAGCGAGCGGGCCCGTCAGGCCATAATTCGCAGCACCCTCAAGCTGCTTCGCAAAACCGGTTTCGCCCAGCTTTCCATCGAGGCCATCGCCGCCGATGCCGGCGTGGGCAAAGCAACCGTCTACCGCTGGTGGCCCAACAAGGGTGCCCTGGTGGTGGATGCCTTTGCTTCCAGCGCCGAGGGCGAACTCCATTTCCCCGATTCCGGCTCGGTGTACAAGGATATGAGTCTGCAAATGAACCAGTGGTTGGCTATCTTGCGCTCACCGCGAGGTTGCATTGTGGCAGCCGTCATTGCCGGCGGCCAGTCGGATGCCGATCTGCTGGAGGCGTTTCGCGCCCGCTTCTTGCGTCCCCGGCGCCAGGAAGCTTATCGCACGCTGCGGCGAGGAATCGAGCGCGGCGAACTTCCGCGCAATCTGGACCTCGATCTCGTGCTCGATATTCTCTACGGTGCGATTTATATGCGCTTCCTCATCCGCCACGACGAGCTGAGCGAGCGTTACATCGAAGAAGTATGCCGACTGGTGCTGGATGGAGCCGCGGCAGCCGCGCATACGCGAGCAAAGCACAAGGCGCAATCGCCTCCGGCCAACGGGCGCAAGTCGCACGCCTCTCTCAGAAACTAAACAGAACCCTCGCACTAGCCTCCGCCTCGTCCTGTCTTATACAATCGAAGGTTTCCTACTGTTACGCCATCCTTGTAAGGAGTAGACAACTCCGGCCAAACCGACCGGTAACGCGGGCGAGGGTTGCTCCGCTGTCGTAATACCAACATGAAAATACACGAGTACCAGGGAAAGGCCATTCTGCGGAAGTATGGAGTGGCAGTGCCGCGCGGCCAGATGGTCGAAAGCCGCGAAGAGGCGCTGGATGCGGCGCGATCACTGTTTCAGCAGGGCGCGACCGGCGTCGTGGTGAAAGCGCAAATCCACGCCGGCGGCCGCGGTAAGGGCGGCGGCGTCAAGCTGGCGAAGTCGCCGGAAGAAGCCGCCGAGCTTGCAACCAGGATGCTCGGCATGAAGCTGGTCACCCACCAGACCGGTCCCGAAGGAAAAATCGTGCAGCGGCTGCTGATCGAGGAGACGCTGCCCATCGCGCGCGAGCTTTATCTCGGCATCGTGCTCGACCGTGTCGTGGGCCGCAACGTCTTCATGGCGTCAGCGGCTGGCGGCATGGAGATTGAAGAAGTTGCCGCCAAGAATCCGAACGCCATCATCAAAGAGCACATCGTGCCCGGCTTCGGTCTGCGCGGCTTCCAGGCACGCGAGATCGCCTTCCGGCTCGGCCTTGACGCCCGCTACATCAGCGGCGCGGTGAAGTTTATGATGGCGCTGGCGCGCGCCGCCGAAGATACCGACGCCTCGCTGGTCGAAATCAATCCCTTCATCACCACCACCGATGGCCGGCTGTTCGCCCTCGACGCCAAGATGAACTTCGACGACAACGCGCTCTATCGCCATCCTGACATTCTGGAGCTGCGCGACATTAGCGAGGAAGATCCGCTGGAGGTCGAGGCCAGCAAGTACAACCTGAACTACATCAAGCTCGACGGCAATGTCGGTTGCATGGTGAACGGCGCGGGCCTGGCGATGGCGACTATGGACATCATCCAGTACGCCGGCGGCATGCCGGCCAACTTCCTCGACGTCGGCGGCGGCGCCAACGAAGAGCAGGTCACGCACGCATTCGAAATCCTGCTGAGCGACAAGAACGTGAAGGCGGTGCTGATCAATATCTTTGGCGGCATTCTGCGCGTGGACACGCTGGCTAACGGCATCGTCAGCGCGGCCCGCAAGACCAAATTCCAATTGCCGATTGTGCTCCGGCTGGAAGGAACCAACGTCGAGCAGGGCCGCAAAACTTTGAAAGAGAGCGGACTGAAATTCATCGTGGCTGAGACCATGAAGGACGCGGCTGAAAAAGTTGTCGCCGCCGCCAAGGGGGGCCAATGAGCACAACGCGGATTCCCTTCGATAAACCTGCCCACAAGCCGACGCCGATGACGTCGACATTGGACGAGAACTGGGTTCTCACCTGCCTTGAACTCAGTTGTGAGAACAGCCTTCAAACGAGCGACTTCGAGCAGGACTGCCGAGGCGTTTGCCACGGTAATTTCGTTGAACTCACATGTTCCGAAGGCTCGAAAGGGGAATGGCAAAAGCTATGAGCATTCTGGTTGATAAATCGACGCGCCTGCTGGTGCAGGGACTGACGGGACGCGAAGGAACGTTCCACTCCAAAAACGCCGCTGCTTACGGCACGAACGTTGTCGGAGGCGTGACTCCCGGCAAGGGCGGGACCACGCACGAGGGCTGGCCGATCTTTAATACAGTACGCGAAGGTGTGGAGAAGACTGGGGCCAATGCGACGGTGATCTTCGTTCCGCCGCCGGCCGCAGCCGACGCCGTCATGGAAGCCGCCGATGCCGGCATCGCGCTGATTGTCTGTATCACCGAAGGCATTCCGGCAATGGACATGGTGAATGTGTGGGAGTTTCTGAAGACCAAGAATTCGCGGCTGATCGGGCCGAACTGTCCCGGCATCATCTCGCCCGGCAAGTGCAAGATCGGCATCATGCCGGCGCATATTCATAAGGAAGGCAATGTCGGCATCGTCTCGCGCTCGGGCACGCTGACGTATGAAGCGGTGTATCAGTTGACCACGCGCGGCATCGGGCAATCGACGGCCATCGGCATCGGCGGCGACCCGATCATCGGCACAAATTTCGTCGACGCGATCAGGTTATTCAACGACGATCCGGAGACGGAAGCCATCGTGATGATCGGCGAGATCGGCGGCAGCGCCGAGGAGACTGCGGCCGAGTTCATCAAGCAGAATGTGCGCAAGCCGGTGGTGGGCTTCATCGCCGGGCGGACCGCGCCTCCGGGACGGCGCATGGGACATGCGGGAGCGATCATCTCCGGCGGCAAAGGCACCGCGGCGGAGAAAATCAAGGCGATGGAGGCGGCGGGAATTCACGTGGCGCAGTCGCCCGCCGACATCGGCGAGACGCTGGTGAAAGCGCAGGCGGCGGTGGTGAAGTAGGAGGAAGTTGCCAGCCGTCAGCTGTCAGTTCGCTTTTCGCAATTCGCTATTCGCTTTTCGCTTTTCGCCAGAGGAGCTGTTAGCTGTTAGCAATCGTAAATCCGTAAGCTGTGTGCGTTGCGACGCAATATGAGTTGTGACGCTGTAGTGCCGCAGGCACGGCATATGATAGCCCAGCGCTTCAGCGCTGGGTGAGCGGTCTTAATATCAGAGTCCTGTAGGGACGGCACAGGATCTTCGCGGTTGAGACGAACAGCAGGTCCCTCCGCTCGGACTGAAGTCCTCGGTCGGGATGACAATTCATAAACTGGCAACGATATATTGCCAAGGGCTAACTGCAAGGAGCTAAAGGCCAGAGCTTGAGGGCCCACCGGCGAACAGCGAGATTTAGCTGACGGCTGATAGCTGAAAGCTGACAGCGCTGAGGGCTGACAGCTAAGAAAGGTACATCCATCATCCATGAAGACTCTTCAACGTACTCTTTCCATCATCAAGCCTGACGCCGTCGAAAAGGGCGCGGCGGGCGACATCATTCATACCCTTTTGGAACACAAATTCCGCATCGTTGGCATGAAGATGCTGCACATCGACAAAGCGCAGGCCGAAGGTTTCTACGCAGTGCACGTGCATCGGCCGTTTTTCGAGTCGCTGACCAATTTCATGTCGAGCGGGCCGATCATCGTGATGGCGCTGGAAAAAGAGGATGCCATCGCCGACTACCGCAAGCTGATGGGCGCCACCGATCCGGCCAAGGCCGACGCGGGCACCATCCGCAAGAAATGGGCGGCGAATATCGAGAAAAATGCGGTCCACGGCTCCGACGCCGAGGACACCGCGCGCTTTGAGATTAGTTATTTCTTCGCCGGATACGAACTGGCGAAGTAAGGCATTTCACCACAGAGACACAGAGAACACGGAGGCCACAGCGATTCCAAGCAGGCGTGCTCGGTTTGAAAGGGCGCGGCTTTAGCCTCGCCACCAGGAGCGTGGGGCAGTTGGCCTTTAGGCCGTGAGGGAGAGGCCCCCCAGCGGCTAAAGCCGGATTGCTTGATTGATCGTAACGGCACGCCTGAAGGCGTGCCCCTTCAAATCGGAATTATGCCGCAAGATCGAAGAAAAGGAATCGCTACTCCGTGGCCTCCGTGGTGCAAGGCCGTCGTAGGAGATTGTTATGGCACATGTGCAGATCACGTTGTTAGCCGGCCGGACGATGGAACAGAAACGGCGCGCGGTCAAGCGCATCACCCAAGCGATGTGCGAGGAGCTCAACGTCAAGGCGGAGAAGTTGACCGTCGCCTTCGTTGAGGTGCCCCGCGAGAGCTACGCCCGAAACGGGGTTCTGCTCTCCGACCGCACCGATTTGAAGTAGCGACGCTGTCCTAGAACCCCGGCGGCCGCTGGTTCGCCACGGCAAAAGTTTTCTCCAGCGCGATGCCGGCCTGGCCCAGGATTCCTTCCTCAAACAACCGCCCGATAAGCGTGACCCCGTGGGGCACGCGGCGCGGCGGCGAGAACTTTGGCAGCGGGTGTGCCGGATCGGGCGCCCAGTCGCTGCGCGCCTCCGCGACTTCCACAAATCCCGCGCGCAGGGTGAGTGACGGATGGCCAGTGAAGTTGGTGAGGGTCAGCATCTCGTCGCGCAGTGAAGGCACCAGCAGCAGATCAACCTGCGAGAAGATGCGAGCCATCTCCATGGCCACTTTGCGGCGCAAACGATCGGCCTGCACCATGTCCACCGCCGACAGAAATCGCGACTGGCGAAACGTATTCGGCCAGGCGTCGGGCACCTGCATCTTGAGCTGATTCAGGCCGCCCGAGAGCGTCAGCTCCTCAAACGACGCAGCCGCCTCCGCGAAGAGAATGAAGTCCAGCGAATCGTACGGCCATGCCGGCAGCGACACTTCCACCGGAACCATGCCAACTTTTTTCACCGCTTCCAGCGCAGCGCGATCGACATCGGTGGCTGGCGCTTCCTTCATCCACGCCGGGAAGTAGCCGACGCGCAGCCCCTGCACGCCGGCGTTGGCGTCGAAGTCAAGCTTGCTGGGAAGGCTGTACAGATCGCCGGGATCAGGGCCGGTGATGGTGTTCAGCACCAGCAGCGTGTCTTCGACGTAGCGCGCCATCGGCCCCAGCTTG
>Ga0181530_10002272_pt1 | contig 23098 bp, 14 predicted proteins | sample PEATcosm2014_Bin_42_FD_119769 | JGI IMG/M metagenome (GOLD analysis project Ga0181530, IMG submission 119769) | Peatland microbial communities from MTU Mesocosm Facility, Houghton, MI, USA - PEATcosm2014_Bin10_60_metaG | ecosystem: Environmental > Terrestrial > Soil > Wetlands > Peat | place... | reverse complement strand
TGGCGTCCCCGGCGGGATTCGAACCCACGGCCCCAGGATTAGGAATCCTGTGCTCTATCCTGCTGAGCTACGGGGACCACCGATCGGATCGGATTTCGCGGCCACTATCGCTGCGCCTTCCATAGCATTGGCGCTCCGGCGCGGCGAGAGGCAGCCGTGCAAACGGCGCCCTCCCGGCAAAAGCCCGCGCCACAGCGGTCGCCACCTGGGCCTGTGGCCGGCTTTTCCGTACCGCCGGGTTCCGGCGGCGCTACCCAACGGCCGGAAGCCGCCGGCGCGGCGACGCGTGGGAGGGCCGATCGCGAGCCGCCCCTGCGGCAGTCAACGCAACGCCCGGATGGCAACGCGCGCCACGCCGCGCCACATTGCGACCCTATGAAAGACACCCACACCATCGACCGGCTGCCCGACGAGCATCTCTGGCAACTGGTCCTCACCCGCCAGCCAGGCGACTTCCTGTATGCCGTCACGACGATGGGGGTGTATTGCCGTCCCGGCTGCCCCTCACCTCGCCCGCTGCGCAAGAACGTCCGCTTCCTCCGCAACCCGGCCGAGGCGGAAGCCGCCGGTTTCCGCGCCTGCAAGCGCTGCGACCCGAAGGGAGAACGTGCCGGCATCGCCCAGGCGGTGGTGCGCGACGCCTGCGCATGCATCGCGGCGGCGGAGGAGATCCCGTCGCTCGACGCGCTGGCGACCCGCGCCGGCTACTCGCGCTTCCACTTCCTGCGGCTGTTCCGCGACCACACCGGGCTGACCCCGCGGGCCTATGCCGAAGGCGTCCGCGCCCGCAAGCTGGGCGCGGCCCTGGCGGAGGGCACACGGGTGGCCGACGCGGTGGCCGATGCCGGCTTCGGCTCGGAAAGCCGCGTCTACGAGAAAACCGGCGCCCTGCTCGGTATGACCCCGGGCGCGGCCCGCCGCGGCGGCGCGGGGGAAATAATCCGCACCGCCGCCGCCGACTGCGCTTTCGGCCGCCTGCTGGTTGGCGCCACCGACAAGGGCGTGTGCTTCATCGGCTTCGCCGAGCCGGACGACGCGTTGCTCTCCGACCTGCGCCGCCGCTTCCCGCGCGCGCGGATCGAAGCCGACGACGCCGCGCTGGCCGGCACCGTGCGGGCGGTGCTGGATTTCCTGGAGGAGCCAAAGCAGGCGCTGGGCCTACCGCTCGACCTGCGTGGCACCGCGTTCCAGCAACTGGTGTGGCGCACGCTGACGCGCATCCCGCCAGGCCAGACGCGCAGCTACGCGGAGGTGGCGGCGATGGTCGGCAACCCGCGCGCGGTGCGTGCCGTGGCGCGGTCCTGCGCGACGAACCCGGTGGCGTTGGCCGTGCCGTGCCACCGTGTGGTGGGCAGCGACGGCGCGCTGACCGGCTATCGCTGGGGCGTGCCGCGCAAGCGCGCGCTGCTGGAGCGCGAGCAGGCGGTGGCGAGGGACTGAAAGCGGCGGCGCCGCCGTACAGGGGGGGGACGCACGGCGGCGCCGTCCGGCGCGGCAAGGGGTCACCGCGCCGTGGGATACGGCCACACCGGCCGGTCCCGAGGGAAGCTCAGGCCGGCAAACGCCGTGACCGGCAGTGGCGTTCCCGAAAAGCCGGTCACGTTGCAGTAGGGTGGAGCCGAGGATACCTATCCCGCGCTGCGGGAAAGGTGCGATATCCCACTCCAGCCGGGGATGACCGTCCATGGACCCGCTCGCCCGCCGTAAACTTGGCCGCACCGACATCGAGCTCACGCAACTCGGCCTCGGCGGCGCCGGGTTGGGGGATTTGTTCGACGTGGTGGAGGACGCCGACGCCGGCGCCACGTTGCAGGCGGCGTGGGACGCCGGCATCCGCTACTACGACACGTCGCCGTGGTACGGCCGCGGGCAGAGTGAGCACCGCTTCGGCCGCGCGCTGTATCGCCGGCCACGCGCCGAGTACGTGCTCTCCACCAAGGTCGGCCGGCTGTTCCGCGCCTTCCACGATGCGGAGAATTTCGCGCACGGCTTCTGGCGCGGCGGCCTGAAATTCCAGCACCGCTTCGACTACAGCTACGACGGGGTGATGCGCAGCTTCGAGGATAGCCTGCAACGCCTCGGCCTGCCGCGCATCGACCTGCTGCTGATCCACGACCTGGACATCGCGCACCACGCAACCGAGGCGAAGCTGGCTGCCTATCTGACCGAACTGCACAACGGCGGCTGCCGCGCTCTGACGGAACTCAAGCAGGCCGGACTGATCGGCGGTATCGGCGCCGGCATCAACGAACCCGGCATGATGCCGCGCTTACTCGACCTGATGGACCTCGACTGCTTCCTGGTGGCGCTGCCCTACACACTGCTCGACACCGATGTCCTGGACAGCGAATTTCCGCGCTGCGCCGCGCGTGGCGTGGGCATTGTCATCGGCGCCACGTTCGCCTCGGGCATCCTTGCCACCGGCGCGGTGCCCGGGGCGCGCTACCGTTACGCCGACGCGACGCCGCAGGTGCTGGCCAAGGTGCAGCGGATCGAGGCGGTGTGTGCGCGCCACCACGTGCCGCTGCCCGCTGCGGCGCTGCAATTCCCGCTCGGCCATCCCTCGGTCGCCGCGGTGATTCCCGGCGCGCTGCGGCCAGAGCATGTCACGCGCAATGTCGCCGCGTTCCGCCATGCGATTCCGGCGGCGTTCTGGGCCGAGCTGAAGCACGAGGGGCTGTTGCGGGCGGATGCGCCGGTGCCGTGACTGATCATCGGCGCGCGGCGCAGTTCGACCCGCAGCACCGGTTCTCCCGCCTCGTTAGCAGCAGGCACGGTGAACACGGCCTTGGACGTGTCGAGGCCAATACGGTTAATCTCGCTCATCGGCGGCTGTTGTCTTGGGTTGTGCAACCCCCAAAAGTGGCACGAGATGCCGTGGCGCCGTCCCCCCCGACAATGACAGGGCTCGGTCCGTTGCCGCGCGCCTTGCCACATCTCCCGCACCGCCCCGGCCTCTGCGAAGATGCCTGCCACGACAACCAACAGCAACGGAGGAAGCGCCATGCCAACAACCAACAAGACCGCCATCGTCACCGGCGCCGCGAGCGGCATCGGGCGCGCCATCGCGCTCGGCCTGCTTGGCGCCGGCATCGACGTCGCGGCGGTCGATCGCACCGCCCCGGGGCTGGAATCGCTCGCGGCCGCCGCGGTGGGAAAACCCGGCGCGGTGCGGACCATTCTCGCCGACCTCGCCCAGCCCGACGCGTTCGACCGCATCGTCGCGGCCACACTCGACCGGCACGGCCGGATCGACGTGCTGATCAACAATGCCGGCATCGGCCAAGCCTCGATCCGCGCCGACGCGCGCACAACACCGATCCGCTTCTGGGAGGTCACGCCGGAGCAGTGGAGCCGCTTCCTCGCGGTGAATGCCACCGCACCGATCATGATGGCACGCGCCGTCTTGCCGCACATGCTGGCGGCAAAGGCCGGCCGCGTCATCACCGTCACCACCAGCCTCGGCACCATGGTGCGCGAGGGCTACCTGCTCTACGGGGCCAGCAAGGCCGCCGCCGAGGCGGCGATGGCCAGCCTTTCGGGCGACCTGAAGGGTACCGGGGTCACCTCCAACGTGCTGGTCCCCGGTGGCGTCACCAACACCCCGCTGGTCGGCGAGCATGCCGGCGACCGCAGCCGCATGCTGCAACCCGAGATCATGGTCCCGCCGTTGCTCTGGCTGGTGTCCGACGCCGCCGCCACGGTGAACGGCCGACGTTTCATTGCAGCCGACTGGGACGCCTCGCTGCCGCCCGATCAGGCGGCGGAGCAGGCCGGCGCGCCAATCGCCTGGCTGGGCATCGCGCGCATGCCGATCGAGCCGGGGTGAGCAAATACATCTCCGACCCGAGGTGGGCGAGGCGCCCCGCATCGGTCGGCGATGCGCCACCGTGGATGAAAGCAGCGCGCATATGACAGCCCCGCCCGCCGTCATACCGACCAAGGTCGGCATGACGGCGGGGGTCAGCGGAGAGCTTTTATCGCACGTCGGTGCGAAGCGCGCGGTGAGCGTGCCGCGAACGGCACCGCGCGGCGTGCGGCATTCGCACCCTCGTCGCCGCGCGCCTCGACCTTGGTCCGCTTCGCGGCCCAAGCCCACGTGGTGGGCGAGGTTGATTTACATCAAGGCGCCCGCCGCAAAGCCCTTGCATCATACCCCATGAAACTCAGTCCGCGGTGCGGGAACGCCGCGGCATCCCGTTGTCCTGCCCGTTCGGCCGATCACCAGGGATGCCTTCCCGCCACTGTATGACAGCATGGAAGGGAGACGTCATGACGTTCCAAGCCAAACTGCTGTGGGCAGCCGTCGCTGTCCTGGGCGCCGTCGCACTCGGCATCGTCGCACTCAGCCGCGGCGAACCGATCAACGCCGCATGGCTCGTCGTCGCCTCGGTGTGCGTCTACTTCATCGCCTATCGCTTCTATGCGCTGTTCATCACCAACAAGGTGTTCGGCGTGGACATCAAGCGGCAGACGCCCGCCTACCGGCACAATGACGGCCTCGATTACGTGCCGACCAACCGCTACGTGCTGTTCGGCCACCATTTCGCGGCAATCGCCGGCGCCGGACCACTGGTCGGCCCGGTGCTCGCGGCGCAGATGGGCTACCTGCCTGGCACGCTGTGGATCCTTGCCGGCGTGGTGTTTGCCGGAGCAGTACAGGACATGACGGTGCTGTTCCTGTCCACGCGACGGGACGGCCGCTCGCTCGGCGACATGATCCGCTCCGAGCTCGGCCCAGTCCCCGGCGCCATCGCAGGTGTCGGCATCCTGCTGATCTGCATCATCATCCTGGCCGTGCTCGCACTGGTGGTGGTGAACGCCCTGGCCGGCAGCCCATGGGGCACGTTCACCGTGGTCTGCACCATCCCGATAGCGCTGATCATGGGCATCTACAGCCGCTTTATCCGGCCTGGCCGTATCGCCGAGATGTCCGTCCTCGGCGCCGTACTGCTGCTGGGGGCGCTGGTCTACGGCCGAACGGTTTCCGAAACGCCGGAACTGGCCGTGTGGTTCAACCTCTCCGGCCCGACGCTGGCTTTGATGATCATCGGCTATGGCTTCGTCGCCTCGGTGCTGCCGGTTTGGCTGTTGCTGGCGCCGCGCGACTACCTGTCCACGTTCCTGAAGATCGGCACGATTTTGCTGCTCGCGATCGGCATCATGATTGTGCGCCCCGATCTGCAGATGGCAGCGGTTACCAAGTTCGTCGACGGCACCGGACCGGTCTGGGCCGGCAGCCTGTTCCCGTTCCTGTTCATCACCATCGCCTGCGGTGCGGTGTCCGGCTGGCACTCGCTCATCGCCTCGGGCACCACGCCGAAGATGATCGAGAACGAGGGCCAACTCCGCTTCATCGGCTATGGCGGGATGCTGATGGAATCGCTGGTCGCCATCATGGCGATGATCGGCGCCACCGTGATCCATCCCGGTGTGTATTTCGCCATGAACAGCGGGGCCGGGCTGATCGGCGCCGACCCCGTCCATGCGGCGCAGGTGATCACCTCCTGGGGCTTCACCGTGACCCCGGACCTGCTGACCCAGACGGCGCATGACGTGGGCGAGGCCTCGATCATGTCGCGCACCGGGGGCGCGCCGACATTGGCGGTGGGCATGGCCACCATCTTGTCCGGTTTCCTCGGCGGCAAGATGCTGATGGGTATCTGGTACCATTTCGCCATCCTGTTCGAGGCGCTGTTCATACTCACCACGGTGGACGCCGGCACGCGGGTTTGCCGCTTCATGATCCAGGATCTGGTCGGCAACGTGGTGCCCGCGTTCAAGGCGACCGAGTCGTGGACCAACAACATCGTCGGATCGGCCTTCGCATGCCTGCTGTGGGGCTATATCCTGTACCAGGGCGTGCTCGATCCCCTGGGAGGCATCTGGACCTTGTGGCCGCTATTCGGCACCGCCAACCAGATGCTCGCGGCGATCGCGCTGACGCTGTGCACGGTCGTGCTGTTCAAGATGAAGCGCGAGCGCTACGCCTGGGTTACCATCGTGCCGACGGTCTGGCTGGTCGCCTGCACCGTGACGGCGGGCCTGGAGAAGGTGTTCAGCCCGGATCCGGCGGTGGGCTTCGTCGCTCACGCGTTGAAGTTCGGTAGCGCGATGGCCGCGGGCACGACACTCGCTCCGGCCAAGACGATGCATCAGATGGGTCAGATCGTGTTCAACGACTACGTCGATGCAACGCTGGCCGGCTTGTTCGCGGCCTTGGTGGTGACGATGGTGGTCTACGGGATCATTCATTGCCGCAAGGCGATGGGTACTCCGAAGAGCACGACACACGAGGTCGGCCCCGGCCTGTTGGCAGGAGCAGGCGATGACTGAGATGACAACGGGACGAGTGCGGCTGGTCTGCGAGATGGTGGTGCAGACCGCCCGGCTGATGGTCGGCGTGCCGGACTACCAGACCTACGTGACGCACCGGCAAACCAACCATCCGGGCCAACCGATCATGAACTACCAGGAGTTCTTCCGCGAGCGGCAGGACGCCCGCTACGCCATCGGCAAGGGCCGCTTCAGGGGCTGCTGCTGACGGCGCTGCCGCTAATGCGTTGCTCCGCCGGCGGATACCGGCGGAGCAATCGCAGCATCAGTAGCATGGCCGGCAGCGCGGCGAACGCGCAGAGCGTGTAGAACCGCGTCCAGCCCAGCGCGCCGGCCAGCACGCCGGAGAACCCACCCAGCGTGTGCACCGTCAGAGCGGCGAGCGATGACAGCAGCGCATAGTGCGTCGCGGTGAACGCCATGGAGCAAAGCCCCGACAGGTAGGTGATGAAGGCGGCGTCGGCCATGCCCTGAGCGAAGGCCTCGGTGGCGACGGTGCCATACAGCACGCGGTGGTCGCCGGCGGACCAGGACAGCAGCACGTACATCGCCATCGCGACGGTCTGCACCCAGCCGGTCCACAGCAGCGCGCGGCCGACGCCGATGCGGGCCACCAGCCAGCCGCCCAGCGTGATCCCCGCCAGCGTCGCCACCAGCGAGAACGGACCCGTCGCGGCTATCGCATCGCGGCTGAAGCCGAGCGCTCGGTAGAACGGCGCGGTCATGATGCCGGCCATTGCCTCGCCAAGCTTGAACAGCGCGACGAAGGCAAGGATTTCCCCCGCGCCGGGCCGGGCGAAAAACTCCACCAGTGGCTCCAGCACCGCGTGCCGCAGGCGTGCGGCGAACCCTGCGACCGCTCGCCTCGCCTCGCCGAACGGCTCGGGCGCCAGCAGCGTCACGGGCACGCCAAGTGCAATCAGCGCCGCCACGCAGAGCAGGGAGGCGTGCCAGCCGATGGTGCCGGCCGCGCCGATCACGCCGGTGGTGGCGATCAGCAGCGCGACGCGATAGCCCCAGACATAGGCCGCCATTGCCGCGCCTTGCAGGCGGGCGGGGAATAGCTCGATGCGCCAGGCATCGACGACGATGTCCTGGCTGGCGGACAGGAACGCGACCAGCGCCCCCGCCGCGAGCGACGCCAGCGGCACGGCGGCCGGGTTGGACAGCGCCAGCAGCGCCGCCGCCAGCACCAGCGCGGGTTGGATCGCCAGCAGCCAGCCGCGCCGCCGGCCGAAGCGGCGCAGGGGGCCGGGCGGCGGCGCCTGGTCCAGCAGCGGCGCCCAGAGGAACTTCAGCGAATAGGCCAGCCCGATATTCGCGGTCAGGCCGATGACCGCGAGCGATACGCCGCCTTCCGACAGCCAGAGTCGCAACGTGAAGCCGGACAGCGGCAGCGGCAGTCCGGCAACGAAGCCGTACGCCGCCATCAGCCAGAGCTCCCGTACACCTCTCCCGTCTGCGGGAGAGCTCGAGACGCGTGCGCGACGAGGGTGCGGGGCGTAACGCACCGGCGCCGGTGCGTTACGCCCCCCACCCTCGTCGCTTCGCGCCTCGACCTCTCCCGCCGCAGACGGGAGAGGTTCTCCGGCTCCAATCACGGCAGATCCGCGTCGCCGCGGCCCAGCGCACGCTGCATCGACACCACATCCAGCCAGCGCCCGAACTTGATCCCCACCGCCCGCATCGTGCCGACCATGTGGAAGCCCAGGCTGGCATGCACCCCGATCGAGCCGACATTCTCCGAATCGCCGATCACCGCGACCATCTGCCGCGCGCCGCGCGCCGAGGCGTCCGCGATCAACTGCACCACCAGCGCCTTGCCGACGCCCTGGCCGCGCACGTCCTCGCGCACATAGACGCTGTCCTCGACGCAGTAGCGATACGCCGAGCGGTCGCGGAACTGCGTGTAATAGGCGAAGCCCAGCACCCCGGTCGCATCGGTCGCCACCAGCCAGGACCAGCCCTGCGACGTCACCTTGTCGAACCGTTCGGCGATTTCCTCGACCGACGGCGGCACCTCCTCAAATGTGCCGGTGCCGTGCAGCACGTGAAATGCGTAGATCGACTGGATCTCGGGGAGATCGGCGGGCGTGGCGGGGCGCACCTGCATCGCGGAGTTCCTTCTCGGTAGGCGGCGGGCGGGCACACTTTCTCTCCCTCCCTCAAGGGGAGAGGGAGGAACGTGCAACTCAGACCGGCAATCCCAGCACGGCGGCGGCGTCGCACGCCAGAGCCAGCAGGGCGCGATCGTGGCCCGGGCCGGCGACCAGCGACAGTCCGACCGGGGCGCCATGCACCCGGGCCGCCGGCAGCGTGATTTCCGGCAAGCCGCAGAATCCGGCAATCGCCGTCACCCCGACCGTCGCCTGCCGCACCCTGTCTTGCTCGTCACGGGTGGCGCGCAGCGATGGCGCGATGCAGGGGCTCGTGGGGTAAACCATCACCGCGCCGCCGGACAGCAACGGACGGATGCGCGCCTGCAGGACCCGGCGGAACGCGCGGCCAGGTGCGGCGATCGCCGGATCGGTCGCCTTCGCCGCGGCGAAGCGCTCGCCGATGCCGGGGCCGAAGCGGGGCCGCGTCGTTTCGACCCATCCGCCCAGCGTCGCCCAGGCCTCCTCCGCCTGCACCGTGCGGAAATGGTCGAAAAAGCTGTCGATCCCCTCCGGCGCGATACGCACCCCCACCGAGCGGCCACGGATTTGCTCGAGCTTCTCCAGTGCCGGGCGCAGCGCCTCTGCCACCTCCGGCTGGGCATTCACCCAGGCTTCCTCGGGGCGCAGCAGCGGGCCCTCGGCGCCGCGGCGCGGGCCAGCCAACAGCACCTCGCCAACCCCGGATAACAAGGCGGCAGAGCGGGCAAACCAACCGCAGGTATCGAAACTCGGCGCCAGCGCGCAGGCGCCGGCCAGGCTGATCGCTCCCTGCGTGGGACGGATGCCGAACAGGCCGCAATAGCTCGCCGGAATGCGCACCGAGCCGCCGGTATCCGAGCCCAGCGCGAAATCCACCAGCGACCCCGCCACGGCAGCGGCCGAGCCGCAACTCGATCCACCCGGGAAGCGGTCCGGCGCGGCGGGATTGGTCGGGGTCCCGTGCCAGACATTCTCCCCGGTCAGGCCATAGGCGAGTTCCTGGGTTTTCGTCTTGCCGGCCAGGTACGCGCCGGCCTGGAGCAACGCCAGCACCACAGGCGCCGTGGCGATAGCGGGGGTGTGGGTGCTGGCCCAATCCGGATTGCCGAACGTCGTCATCGCGCCGGCGAGGTCGAACAGATCCTTCACTGCGAAGCTGAGGCCGGACAGCCGCCCAGTGCCGAGCGGGGCGCGCTCGGCCCGCGGCCCGGGAACAAAGGCGCCTACAGTGTCCTCGATCGCTACCATGGATCTGCTCCTCGCATACCTGCCACCCGATTACGCCTATTGCCCACCAGACCAGATGCCCGCCGGCACAAGGTGGCGGAGCCCCGGCAGCGCTGCAAATCTCCGGGCGTCGCCGCAGCACGGGCCGGTTCGTCCGCGAAATCAAGGAATAAGTTGAAATCGCCTCATGCGGTGGGGCATACTCGCCCCGTGAACCAAGGACCACCAGAAGTTGTGGTCAAACCGTGCGGCGACCGGATCGTCTTGCCCGGACCGGCAGGACCGACTTTCCATTCGGCGCGACACGCGGGAAAAGCACGGATCGGGGCGCAATTTTGTTGCCGTTTGAAACGCCTCTGAGAGGGATTGCTCGTGGATATAAGTGACGGAACAACCGCCGGCCCGCCCGGGCAGGACCGCCAGTCGTCGCCCCCGGTTCCAGCCGAGGCAAGCGCCGGCGGCAGCGGTTCGGATGCCGGCGCCCCCGGCGCACTTGGCGGCCCGCGCGAGGGCCCCATGCATCCACGCTTGCTCGCCATGATCCTGGCCGGCCGCTACCACGGGGTTGAGCTGGATCCAGCCGAATATCGCATGTCGGTGGGTGAAACCGAGCCTTCGGCGGCTTCGCTATCCACCTGGGCGCAGAATACCGGCATGTGGTCCCGCGCGGTGCGATTGCGCTGGCGCCACCTGATGAACTTCAACAACACCGGCCCGGTGGTGTTGCTGTTCACCGACGGTACCGCCGGCCTGCTCACCGGCGTCAACCTCGAGCACAAGGTCGTCTTCCTCAAGGACCCGCGTGGTCCCGCCGCCGAGGCATCGGTCCCGGTAGACGAGATGCGGCTGACCGAGGTCTGGAGTGGCGAGGCCATCCTGCTGCGCGCCGAGCGCGGCCAGACCGAGGCCGATGCCCCGTTCTCCTTCCGCTGGCTGATCAACCTGGTCGGCAAGGAGCGGCGGTCGCTGCGTGACATCGGCATCGCCTCCTTCACTCTGAGCATGCTGACGATCTTCCCACCGTTCCTGGTCATGACGGTGGTGAACAAGGTGCTGACGCACCACAGCTATTCGACGCTGATCCTGCTCAGCACGATCCTGGGGATCGCCATCGCCTACGAGACCATCCTGGGATACGTGCGCCGGCTTATCATCCTGATCGTCGGCGTCCGCATCGACGCCAAGCTCAGCCTGCACGTGTTCAACCGCCTGGTCCGCCTGCCGCTGGACTATTTCGAGCGGCACCCGGCCGGCGAGACCATGTACAACATCACCCAGATCAACAAGGTGCGGGAGTTCATCACCGGCAAGCTGCTGAAGACCTTTCTCGACCTGATCACGCTATGTGTGCTGGTGCCGTTCCTGTTCTACCTGAATGCGACACTGGCCTGGATTGTTGTCGCCTGCGCCTGCATCATCGCGCTGATCATCGTGGCCTACCTGCGGCCGCTGCGCGTCGTGTTCAGGCGCGTGGTCGAGGCCGAGACGCAGAAGCATTCGGCGCTCGCCGAAACGATCTACGGCGTCAAGACGGTCAAGGCGCTGGCGCTCGAACCGCAACGCAAGGCGGTGTGGGACGAGCGTGTCGCCGACGCCGGCAAGTGGCGCATCGCCTTCGGCAGGCTCTCCAACTGGCCGCAGACCCTGGTGACACCGGTCGAACGGTTCATGTGGATGGGCGTCATCATGCTCGGCGCCTATCTCGCGATGGGAGACCAACAGGGCTACATGGTCGGCACCCTGTTCGCGTTCATGATGCTGTCTAACCGTGTCGGGCAGCCGCTGGTCGGGTTGGCCCGGCTGATCGAGGACTACGAGGAGATCGGCGCGGCGATCGGCCAGGCCGCTTCCGTGCTGAACCGCCCATTGGAGGTCGACGCTGCGTCCGGCGGCTTGCGCCCGAAATTCGCCGGCGCGATCAGCTTCGATGACGTCACCTTTACCTATGCCGGCACCAAGACGCCGGCATTGGATCGCGTCAGCTTCTCGGTTCCCGCAGGGACCATGCTTGGGCTGGTTGGCCGTTCGGGGTCCGGCAAGTCCACCATCACGCGGCTGCTACAGGGCATCAACCGCGACTACACCGGCTACGTGAAGATCGACAGCGCCGACCTGCGCGAGATCAACCTCCGTCACCTGCGGTCGAGCTTCGGCGTGGTATTGCAGGACAACTTCCTGTTTCGCGGCTCGATCCGCGACAATATCCTGGCCGGCCGGCCCGGACTCACGCTTGAGGACGCGGTGCGCGCGGCACGGCTCGCCGGCGCGGAGGAGTTCATCGAGCGGATGCCGAACGGCTACGAAACCTACATCGAGGAAGGCTCGCCCAACCTTTCGGGGGGCCAACGGCAGCGCCTGGCGATTGCGCGTGCGCTGATCACCGATCCCCGCATCCTCATCCTGGATGAAGCCACCAGCGCGCTGGATCCGGAGAGCGAGGCGCTGGTCAACGCCAACCTGCTGCGCATCGCGCGTGGCCGGACGATGGTGATCGTCTCCCACCGCCTTTCCTCGCTCACCGAATGCGACCAGATCATGGTGCTGGAGAAGGGCAAGGTGGAGGACGTCGCGCCGCACCAGACCCTGCTCGAGCGCTGCCTGGTGTATCGCCAGCTCTGGGCTCAGCAAACTCGTTTCATGGATAGCACAGGTCCCCGTCATGCAGCTATTGCCCCGACCCTCGTCCAAGGCGACTGACCGCGCCCTGGTCGTCACCGAGCGACACGACCCCACGCTGCCGGTGATCCTGGAGTTCCAGTCGCCGTCCACGGCGATCATTAACTATCCGGTGCCGCGCAAGGCCCAGCACACGGCATGGCTGGTCACCAGCATGTTTGTCGCCTGCATAACGGCGATGGCCTTGATCAAGGTTGACCAGGTGGTGACCGCGCAGGCCAAGGTCGTGTCGAAGAACCCGACCCTGGTGGTGCAGCCGCTGGACACGGCGATCGTCCGGTCGATCGATGTGCGAGAGGGCGAAGCGGTTCATGCCGGCCAGATCCTCGCGCGATTGGATCCGACCTTCGCCGCCGCCGATCTCGGTGCCAGCGCCGCGCAGGTGGCAAGTCTGCAAGCGCAGGTCGAGCGCATGCAGGCGGAGGTGAGCGATAAGCCGTTCAGCTATACCGGCCTGGATCCCAACCTCTCGTTGCAGGCAGCGATCTACGCCCAGCGTAAGGCCGAGTTCGACTACACGCTGGAGAACTACAGACAGAAGGCCGATAGCCTGATCCAGGCCATTGCGCGCGCCAACTCGGACGCAGCCGGCTACCGCGACCGTCTCGCGGTGGCGCAGAGCGTGGAGCAGATGCGGCGCGAATTGGAGAAACTGCAAGTCGGCAGCCGGCTGAACACGCTGGCGGCGATGGACAACCGGGCGGAGATGGCGCGCAACCTGGCGGGCGCGCAGGAGCAGGCCATGGGCGCGCAGCGCGACCTTGCCGCGTCGCTTGCCGAGCGCAACACCTATGTGCAGAACTGGCACGCCGAACTCGCCGACAAGCTGTCCGACGCGACCAGCAAGCTGTCCGACGCACGCGAGGCGCTGAACAAGGCGCAGTTGCATCGTCAACTCGTCGAATTGCGTGCCGATCGCGATGCGACGGTGCTGACGATCGCCAAGGTGTCGGTCGGTTCGGTGCTGCAAGTGGGCCAGCAGTTCATCACCTTGGTGCCGTCCGACGCGCCGCTGGAGGTGGAAGCCGACATCCTCGGCTCCGACGACGGTTACGTGCATGTCGGCGATCCGGTGGCCCTCAAGTTCGACACCTTCCCGTTCACCCAGTATGGCATGGCATACGGCACGGTCCGCGTCGTCAGCGCGGACAGCTTCACGGCACAGGACGATCAGCGCAATCCGACCGGCGCGGTGCCGCTGTCGACGATGGGCGGCGGCAGCACCCAGCCGTATTACCGGGCGCGCATTGCCATCGATCGGGTGGCGCTGCACGACGTGCCGTCCGGCTTCCGTCTGATGCCCGGCATGCCGGTAACCGCCGACGTGAAAGTCGGCAAGCGGACGGTGTTGCAATACCTGCTGGAACGCATCTTGCCGGTCACCGCGGAGGGCATGCGCGAACCATGACGCGATGCGGGGCCTGTCTGCCGGGCGGCGTCCGGGCCTGACACGATGACCATAGTCGATCACCTGGTCGGGATGGCCTCGCCGCGGAGCGCTCTGCGGCGAGGCGTGCGTCTAGCCGAAAAAGGTCAGATCAAGCGGGCGTTCCCGCTACTGGTGCGTGCGGCAACCGTTGGAATTGCTGAAGCCGAATTCCGCGTCGGCCGCTGCTATCTTGAAGGCGTTGGCGTGCCGGCCAGCCGTGCCCAGGGCGCCCGCTGGCTCCAGCGCGCCGGCAATCAGGGCTATGTCGAAGCCCAGGCGCTGCTGGCGACGCTGTACATTCATGGCATGGCGACGGATGCCGGTGGGCTGCCAAGCGGCGCGGCGGCCAATCTGTTCTCCGCCAATGCCGCCGTGCAGCCCGACTTCGCTGCCGCCGAGAAATGGGCGCGCCGCGCCGCGGACGGCGGTTCGGCCGACGGCCAGGCATTGCTCGGTTACATCCTCAGCTCGGGACCGGAGAGCCAGCGCAACCTTGAGGAAGCGCTGCGCTGGTATGAGAAGTCGGCGACCGCCGGTTGCCCACAGGGGCATCTCGGCTACGCGCTGTCGCTGGCGCGGGGAGGCACAACCCCGGAAACGCAGGCCCAAATCACCGAGCACCTGCGGCGTGCCGCCGAAGCCAGCCTGCCCACCGCGCTCTATTTGCTTGGGATGATCACCGAACGCGGGCTCGGGGTGCCCGCCGATCCGGCCGCGGCCGCCCAGTTCTATCGGCAGTCGGCGGAAAAGGGCCACCGCGAGGGCCAGGCGCGCTGGGGCGTGGCCTTGTTGGAGGGGCGCGGCGTTCCCAGCAATCCGACCGACGGCGAGTCCTGGCTGCGGCGCGCCGCGCTGGCGGGCGATCCGGAGGCCGCGGCCGTGATTGGCGACATTTACGCGAAGGGCGGCAAACTGCCGCCCAATTTCGCCGAAGCGGCAATCTGGTTCCGCCGCGCCGCCGAAGCCAATCACCGCGGCGCCGCCCGCGCCCTCGGCATGCTGCATCTCACCGGGGCCGGCGTCGGGCGCGACCAGGAAGAGGCGGCGAAGTGGTTCCGCGTCGCCGCGCTGGCCGGCGACAAGAATGCCCAGGTCGATTTCGCCAACCTGCTGCTGCGCGGCATGGGCGGCGAGGAAGATTCGCTGCGCACCCGCGAATGGTTCGAGCATGCGGCTGCCTCGGGCGACCTTGTCGCCGCATTCAATTTCGGGGTTTGCCTGGCCGAAGGCGTCGGTGTCGAGCGTGACGACCGCAAGGCGGCGGAATGGCTGCGCCGGGCCGCCGACGGCGTGGTGAATGCGCAGTATTGGTACGGCCGGATGCTGGTCGATGGCCGCGGCGTCGATGCCGATCCGGTGGCCGGCCGCGCCTGGATCCAACGCGCCGCCGATGTCGGCATGCCGGAAGCCGAGGTCATGCTGGCGGAAATGATGCTGAACGGCCGCGGCGGACCGAAGGACCATGTGGGGGCCCTCGCTTTCTTCGAGAAGGCGGCGGCGCGCGGTCATGTCGGAGCGATGTTCGCCGTGGGCGCGATGAAGGGCGGCGGACACGAGGTACCAATCGACCGCGTGGAGGCGCAGCGCTGCTTCCGCGCGGCAGCGGAGCGCGGTCACGCTTATGCCCAGATGATGTACGGCCGTTACCTCGCGCGCGGTCTGGCGGGAGAACGCAACCCCGAGCGTGCCCGGCACTGGCTCGAGCGTGCTGTCGCACAGGGTCTGCAAGAGGCGCGCGGCGATCTGGCCGGTCTGCCGGCGCCCACCACCACCGCGCCCGAACCGCAGGCCGTCGGCCGCTGATGGGGAGCAGGGTCGCTGGTGAGGAGCAGGGTTAGAGTCAGAGTTAGAATTAGATGCCTCCCCCTCCCCTTGTGGGAGGGGGCTGGGGGGAGGGGTGCTCGCACGCACCATCCGCAGCGGTGAGCACCCCTCCCCCCAACCCCCTCCCACAAGGGGAGGGGGAGGATTCTCCCCGTCTCCCTCTCCCCGTCCAAACCCGGCCGTGACAGTTTTGGGGCCTGTCGCCGACGACAGCGTCGTCCTGGCGCGTCAGGCGCAACAGCACGGCCAACAGGCACTCATGGCGGGCGACGGCGCGGCTGCGATGCGGTGGCTCGATCGTGCCCACCGGCTGGCGCCACATGACGGGACCCTCACGCTGACGCTCGCCACCGCTTGTCTGCACCGCGACAATTTGCGGGCCGAGGCGCTGTTCCGCACGGTTGCCGAGGCGGAGGATGTGCGGGCGGCTTGGCTCGGCCTGGCCGCGGCGCGATCGAACCTGGGCGACGCCGGGGGGGCAGCCAGCGCCCTGGCTGATGCTCTGGCGCGGCACGTGCCGGAGACTGCGCTGCTGACCACGCGCGACTCGCTGGCTGATGCGATCGCCCGTAACGCCGGCGCCGCCGGCTGGTGTGGCGTCACCTTTGACGGGACGCTTGTGGTGCGGCCGGCGACGCCAGGCACGGCCGAGATCCGGCTGGACGGCAGGCGCTGCGCCGGCCCTGCGCTGCCTCGGACCTGGACGCAGGCTGCGGAGGTCACGGTCAGCATCGGCGGGCGGCATATGCTGGGAAGTCCGATCCAGCTTGTCACGATCCGCCGCGTCGCCGGCTTTGTCGAGGCGCACGAAGGCGGCTTGCGCGGATGGGCCTGGCACCCCAGCGATCCTGACACGGATCCGGTGCTGCTGGTCCGTGGTGGTGACGGCCGGGGCACGCTACGGATCACCGCCACGGACCTGTCGGCGTCGGTGCAGCATGCGGTCCCGCTTGCGCGCCCGCGCGGCTTTTCGGTTCCGGCCGACGCCTTGGTTGCCATTCACCGGCCGTTGCAGGTGCTCGGATGCGACGGTGCCGATGTGCTCGGCAGCCCACTCGACCCGACAGCGGAGCAATCCGCCGCGGCTGCCGCGGCGGCTGCCTTGGCCCGCTACCTGTCGCACCAGCAGGCGCGCGTGCCGCCGTTCCCGCCGCCGGCGATACCGGCCGACATTGCGGCCCCCAGGCTGGCGCCGGGCGCGTCGCGCCGGCGCCGAGGCGTGGACGTGGTCATTCCGGTGTACGGCGAGGCCGCGACGGTGCTGTCCTGCCTCGACAGCGTGCTCGCCTCGGTGCGCGCCCCGCATGGCATCATCGTCATCGATGACGCCTCGCCCGAGCCGGCCCTGCGCCGCGCGCTCGACGCGCTTGCCGCCGACGGACGCGTCCGCCTGATCCGGCATACGCGCAACCGCGGGTTTCCCACCAGCGCCAATGACGGCATCGCTGCTGCCGCCGGTCGCGACGTGGTCCTGCTCAACAGCGATACGCTGGTGCCGCCCCGCTGGCTCGAACGGCTGCGCGACGCGGCCTACACGGCCGGCGAAATCGGCACGGCCACACCGCTGTCGAACGAGGCCACGATCCTGAGCTATCCGGGGCCGCCGGGCAGCAATCCGGTGCCGGATCGCGACGCGACAATCGGGCTCGACGCCATGGCCCGCCGCGCCAACCAGGGGAGGGTGGTCGATATCCCGGTCGGCGTCGGCTTCTGCCTGTATCTGCGGCGCGACTGTATCGACGCGGTCGGTCCATTCCGCGCCGAAATCTTCGCCCAGGGCTACGGCGAGGAGAATGACTTCTGCCTGCGCGCCCGGCACCTCGGCTGGCGGCATGTCGCGGTTGCGGGATTGTTCGTCGCGCATCTCGGCGGGGCGTCGTTCGGCCAGGCCGGCCGCCACCTTCAGATGCGCAACGAAAAACTGCTGAACCGGCTGCACCCCGGTTATGACCGGTTGATCGAGGCGTTCAGGCGCGCCGATCCGCTGGCCGAGGTACGGCGGCGATTCGACCTCGTGCGCTGGCGCGGCGGGGCCCGGAATAAGACGGGATCGGTGATTCTTGTCACGCATGATGACGGCGGCGGCGTCGAACGGCAGGTCGGGGTCGCCGCAGCGTCGCACCGTGCCGCCGGCCTGCGGCCCGTGCTGCTGCGGCCAGTGCAGGCGCCTGACGGTCCGGCGATGGTGGTGATTGACGGCGCCGCAGCCGGGTTTCCCAACCTGCGCTATGCGCTGCCGCGGGAAATGGCGACGCTGCTACGGTTCCTGCGCACCACCGATCCCCGACTGGTGGAGGTTCACCACACGCTGCATCACCCGCCGGCGATTTTCGACCTCATCACCCGGCTCGGCGCGCCCTACGACGTTCACGTCCACGACTATCCCTGGTTTTGTCCGCAAGTTTCCCTGGTCGGCGTGGACCGCCGTTATTGCGGCGAACCGGCCGTGGCGCGCTGCGAGTCGTGTGTCGCCGACGCCGGCCGGGTGATCGACGAACCGATCGGCGTGCAAGCCCTGCGCGATCGCTCCGCTGCTTTCCTCGCCGCGGCGCGGCGGGTCGTCGTGCCATCCGGTGACGCCGAGATGCGTATGCGCCGGCACTTCCCCGCGCTGCATCCCGAGATCGTCCCCCTGGAGGACGATGCCGCGGTCGCCGATCCGCCGCGTCCGCAGGCCCGTTCCGGGCTTTGCCGCGTCTGCACGCTCGGCGCTATCAGCGTCCACAAGGGCTACGACGTGCTTCTGGCCTGCGCGCGGGATGCCGCCGAACGGAGCCTGCCGATCGAATTCGTCGTGGTCGGCCACACCATCGACGACGCCCGCTTGCTGGCCACCGGTCGCGTGTTCGTGACCGGCCGGTTCGCGACAGGGGAGGCGGTGGCACTGATCCGTGCCCAGGATGCCAGCCTGGCGTTGCTGCCTTCGGTCTGGCCGGAGACGTGGAATTTCGGCCTGACCGAGCTTTGGCGCGCCGGCCTGTCCGTGGCGGCGTTCGATTTTGGCGCACCAGCGGAGCGAATCCGCCGCACCGGGCGGGGCTTCCTGCTGCCGCTGGGGTTGCCGCCGCGCGGAATAAACAACGCACTGGTTGCAGCCGTGGGCCTGACAGGTCATGAAGGCCCCCGAACTGTGGACGAAGCCCTTCGCCACCCATCCATCCCAGCAACGAGCAATCATCCATGGCAAGAACGTCGAGACAGCAGGCGGAACGTGCGCCTGAACCAGCCGCTGCGGTCATGACCCGACCGGCCCCCCAACCCGCCGCGCCTCCCGACGATAGTCAGGGCAGGGTTTCCGAATTGCGTGTTTCGGGACACCTGATGACCTTGGACAGCGGGCTGTTTTGCGTGTTCCAGGCACCTGGCAGTCCGTCCCCCGATGGGATGACCGGCCTGCCGGGCGTGCGCATCACCTTGCCTCCGGGCGCCTCCGGGCGCCCCGAAGCCATCAGCATCAGCACGTTCCGGCAGGATGGTTGGCTGGACGGTACCGCGGCGCTGGTCCGGGTCGCTGACGGACCGGCCCAGGTGCTGGTGACCATCTACCAGTCGCCGCGCCAGGGCCCCGAAACCGCACCCCGCTTACAGGTGTTGCGGTTGAGCGGCCGGGCAGCCGCGCCCGCGGCCGAGCAACCGGTTGCCCCCGCGGTTGCAACGCAAGCTGAACCGGAAATCGTCGCGCATGTCCAGCGTACCGGCGATGTCGGGGGGCCGATCGGAGACTGGATCGGCGTGCGTGGCAGCGGCTCTTGGATCGAGGGCTTCGCGCTCAAACCACGCGAAGGGGTGGCCGCGGAAGACATCGAGTATCAGGGAGTGCTCGGCCGCGGCTGGCTATCCCCCTGGGTCGAGGGTGGCAAATTCTGCGGCAGCCGCGGCATGGCGCTGCCCCTGCTCGGGATCAAGCTGCGGCTGAAGGGCGCTGCGGCCCGCCAATGGGAATGCAGCTACGAGGCGACGTTTACCGACGGCAGCAAGGTTGGTCCGGTGAGTGCCGACGAGACGTGCGAGGCCGAGAGCCTCGCCTCGCTGGAAGCCTTCCGCATCGAGCTGCGCCGGCGCCAGAGCCCCGCCGCGCCCGAGCGGGAACCAGCCGCCGGCGCCAAACCGGCGCGGCCGGCACGATCGGCGGCTCGAGGGGCTCGACCAGGCGGCAACCGCTAGCGCTACCACCGCACCAGCCCGCGACCAGACGCAGCTTCCCGCAAGGATCGCCGACGCGTGAAATATCTGTTTGTGCATCAGAATTTTCCGGGGCAGTTCCTGCACATCGTGCGCCACCTGGCGAAGACGAAGCAGCACGAAGTGGTGTTCATCAGCGAGCCGAATGCCAACGCCATCCCGGGCGTCCGCGTCGTGCCCTACCGCAAGCCACCTGCCGCGGCCCCCGAGGCGCACATCGCCGCGCGTGAGCTGGATGGCGGCGTGCGGCGCGCCGAGGCGGTGGCGCGCACGGCGGCCAGCCTGAAACAGCTCGGCTTCCAGCCGGACATCATTATCGGCCATCACGGTTGGGGCGAATTGCTGAATTTGCAGGACGTCTGGCCTGGCGTGCCGCTGCTTGGCTATTTCGAATTCTACTACCATCACGACGGGATCGATGTCGGCTTCGACCCGGAGTTTCCTCCCGATCCGCAGGATTTCCCCCGCATTCGCGCGAAGAACGCCATCAATCACATCGCGCTCAACCTGGGTGGCCACGGCCAGACGCCAACCGAGTGGCAGTTCTCCACCTATCCTGCCTGGGCGCAGGAGCAGATCACGCTGCTGCGCGAAGGGGTGCATCTGGATGTTTGCAAGCCGAACCCGCAGGTGCGTCGCAGCCCGCTGAAAATCGGCGACATGACGATCCGTCCGGCCGACAAGCTGGTGACCTACGTATCGCGCGACCTGGAGCCGTATCGCGGCTTCCATCTGATGATGCGGGCCATGCCGCATTTGCTGCGTGCTCGCAAGGACGTGCGTGTGGTGATGGTCGGCGGCGACGGCGTCAGCTACGGCAGCCCGCCGAGGCAAGGCACCTGGCGACAGGCGATGATGAAGGAGGTCGGCGATGGCATTGACCCCGATCGTGTGGTGTTTCCCGGGCGACTCGACTACCACACCTATCTCCGCTTGCTGCAACGCTCGGACGCGCACGTCTATTTGACCTATCCGTTCGTCGCCTCATGGTCGTTGCGCGAGTCGCTGGCGATCGGCTGCGCCGTGATCGGCAGCGACACACAGCCGGTGCGTGAGTTCGTCACCCACGGCGAAAACGGGCTGCTGGTGCCGTTCTTCGATCCGCCGGGTTTGGCGCGGGCGATCCAACGTATGCTGGAGGATACCCGCCTCGCGCGATCGCTGCGGGACAAGGCACGGCAGTACGCCGAGCGGCACCTGGCGATGGACGACTACCTTGCGGCTTATGAAGCGCTGATCAGCCGGCTGATCGGCGGCGCAACCCTCACCCGCACGGCGGCCGCCGCGATCGAGGCGCTGTCGCGTCCGGCGCGGCGCGTACCCAGGTGAATCCCCCTCCCGCTTGCGGGAGGGGTCAGGGGAGGGTGACGCGAACCGCACGCAGCCTCCTCCCGCAGCCCCCTCCCGCAAGCGCGAGGGGAATGCGGGATTGCCCGCCAGGGAGAAGTTGCCAGGGACAAGTTTGACAACACGCCCCTGGCCTCGCATCCTTCGCGATTACCGAGGGGAGCCCCGCCCGAAGGGGGCTGAGAGACCGACAGTGTCGCACGTGCGACGGCGCGGTGACCCTGGAACCTGAACCGGGTCATGCCGGCGGAGGGACGGGGATTCTGCCTGAGAGTCATTCCCCGGACCGATCGCGGCGCCCAAGGAGCCGAGGAGGAGACGTCCATGACCATCCAATCGAAAACCGCCGCGAGGCCCAGCAGCGTTACCACGGGGCCGATCGCCGGTTCTCGGAAGATCCACGTCTCCCCTGAAGGCCGGCCGGATATCCTGGTGCCATTCCGCGAGATAGCCCTGGATCCGACAGCGCGTGAGGCGCCGTACCACGCCTATGACACCTCTGGCCCCTACACCGATCCCAGCGTAACGATCGACCTGGCCGCAGGACTGCCGCCGGTGCGCCGCGAGTGGATCGCGCGCCGCGGCTTCGAGCGGATTGCCCCCCGCGCGGTGAAGCCCGAGGACAACGGCGGCGCGAGCGGCGACAAGCTGGTGCCCGAATGCCCCGCCGATCACCCGGTGTACGGCGGCAAGCCCGGCCTGCCCGTGACGCAATTCGAATTCGCCCGCGCCGGGATCATCACCGAGGAGATGATCTATGTGGCGCATCGCGAGAACCTCGGGCGGCACAAGATGCTGGAAGGGGCAGAGGAACGGCTGGCCGACGGCGAAAGTTTCGGCGCGGACCTGCCGGCGTTCGTGACGCCGGAGTTCGTCCGCCAGGAGATCGCCCGCGGCCGCGCCATCATCCCCGCCAACATCAACCACCCGGAGCTCGAGCCGGTCATCATCGGCCGCAACTTCCTGGTGAAGATCAACGCCAATATCGGCAACTCCGCGGTGACCTCCGGTGCCGCGGACGAAGTCGAGAAGCTGGTCTGGGCGATCCGCTGGGGTTCCGACACCGTGATGGATCTGTCCACCGGCCGGAACATTCACAACATCCGAAGCTGGATCCTGCGCAATTCTCCGGTGCCGATCGGCACGGTGCCGATCTACCAGGCGCTGGAGAAGGTGGACGGCGATCCGGCAAAACTCGATTGGGAAGTGTTCAAGGACACGCTGATCGAACAAGCGGAACAGGGCGTCGATTACTTCACCATCCATGCCGGTGTGCGGCTGGCCTATGTGCCGCTGACGGCGAAGCGCGTCACCGGCATCGTGTCGCGCGGCGGCTCCATCATGGCGCGCTGGTGCCTGTCGCATCACAAAGAGAGCTTCCTCTACACGCATTTCGACGAGATCTGCGACATCATGCAGAAGTACGACGTGTCGTTCTCGTTGGGCGACGGGCTGCGCCCCGGCGCGAATGCCGACGCCAACGATGCGGCGCAGTTCGCCGAACTGGAGACGCTGGGCGAGTTGACCAAGATCGCCTGGGACAAGGGCTGCCAGGTGATGATCGAGGGCCCCGGCCACGTGCCGATGCACAAGATCAAGGTCAACATGGAGAAGCAGTTGCGCGAGTGCGGCGAGGCGCCGTTCTACACGCTCGGCCCGCTGACGACGGATATCGCACCCGGCTACGACCACATCACCTCGGCGATCGGCGCGGCGATGATCGGCTGGTTCGGCACGGCGATGCTTTGCTACGTCACGCCGAAGGAGCATCTTGGCCTGCCCAACCGTGACGACGTGAAGGTGGGGGTGATCACCTATCGCATCGCGGCGCACGCGGCGGACCTGGCGAAGGGCCATCCCGCAGCCAAATTGCGCGACGACGCGGTGAGTCGCGCGCGCTTCGATTTCCGCTGGCAGGATCAGTTCAATCTCTCGCTCG
>Ga0181530_10002271_pt1 | contig 23099 bp, 16 predicted proteins | sample PEATcosm2014_Bin_42_FD_119769 | JGI IMG/M metagenome (GOLD analysis project Ga0181530, IMG submission 119769) | Peatland microbial communities from MTU Mesocosm Facility, Houghton, MI, USA - PEATcosm2014_Bin10_60_metaG | ecosystem: Environmental > Terrestrial > Soil > Wetlands > Peat | place... | reverse complement strand
TACATCGACCACGTGCAGATTTCAGTCGTCGAAACCGTCGGCGTCGAGAAACGCGGCGGCTACTACGATGGCGCCGGGGCCCTGCGCGACATGGTGCCCAACCACATTATGCAGCTCATCACCCTGACCGCCATGGAGCCGCCGATCTCGTTCGATGCCAACGCGGTGCGTGACGAGCAAGCCAAAATACTCCATGCCATCCAGCCCTTCAGTAATGAGGACGTGCTCAGCAAGACCATCCGCGGGCAATACGGCGAAGGCACGATGGACAACCTGCATGTGCCGGCTTACCGCGCGGAAGATGGCGTGCCTCCGGACTCGCGCACCGAGACCTTTGTCGCCATGAAACTCCTGATCGACAACTGGCGCTGGGCGGGCGTTCCCTTCTACCTGCGCACTGGCAAGCGGTTGCCCGGACGCAATACCCACGTCGTCATTCAGTTCCGGCGCGCGCCTTTCATGCTCTTCCGCGAAACCCACATCGAGAACATGATGCCCAACCAACTCGTGCTCCACATTCAGCCCGAGGAAGGCATCTCGCTGCGCTTCGCCGCCAAGACTCCGGGACCCACCATGCAACTTGGCGAAGTGAATATGGACTTTGCTTACGCCGACTATTTCGGCGCCTCTTCCGCCACCGGCTACGAGCGCCTTCTGCACGATTGCATGACCGGCGACGCAACGCTGTTCCAGCGCGCCGATATGGTGGAAGCCGGCTGGAGCATTGTCAATCCCGTCCTCGATGTCTGGAAGGCGCTGCCTCCGCGCAATTTCCCCAACTATCCTTCCGGAGTCTGGGGCCCGAAAGAATCCGACGAACTAATGGAACGCGACGGCCGCCGCTGGAGGAATTTTGAGAAATAAATTGGTGAGTAACTTTAGAAAGTGATTACCACAGAGAGCACAGAGTTACACAGCGTATTCCAGGTTTTCCCTGCGTACCTCTGTGTGCCTCTGCGTCCTCTGCGTTAAAGATTTTTGTTAGCAGCGGTGCAATCTGAATAACTCCTATGCCTTCCACTCGCTCCATCTTAGTCTTCCCCACGCCGGCCGATCTTTCCCGCGCCGCCGCCGAAGAATTTATTCGCGTGGCCCGCGACGCCATCGGAGCCCAGGGGCGATTCTCGGTTGCGCTCTCCGGAGGCTCGACTCCTAAGTCTCTCTACTCTGTGCTCGCCTCGAGTTATGCCAACTTCGCCTGGAACCGCGTCTTTTTATTCTTCGGCGACGAGCGCCACGTTCCCCCTACCGACCCTGACAGCAATTACCGAATGGTAAATGAAACTCTGTTGACCAGGATTTCCATTCCCGCCGAGAACGTCTTTCGCGTGGCCGCCGAGAATCCCGATGCCGCCGCCGCTGCCTTGGACTATGAGTCGCGACTCCGCCGCTTCTTTGAGCTTCGTCCCAGCGAACGACCTGGCGAACGACCTAGCGAATTCCCGCGCTTTGACTTGGTCCTTCTCGGCATGGGGCCCGATGGCCACACCGCTTCCCTGTTCCCCGATTCTCCGGCGCTTGACGAACAGTCGCGCCTGGTCGTCGCCAACTGGGTCGCGAAGCTCAACGCCCACCGCATCACCTTGACCTTCCCCGTTCTCAACCGCGCCGCCGAAGCCATGTTCCTGGCCAGTGGCGCGGATAAAGCCGACATGATCCATCAGGTGCTTGAGGCCAAGAGCACGCCTCCACTGCCTGCGCAAAGAGTGCAGCCCTCCGACGGAAAACTGTTGTGGATGCTCGACGAAGCCGCCGCCGCTCAACTGACTCTCTGAAAGTGCAGCCATCGGCAGTCAGCTATCAGCTATCAGTTGAAGCGGGATTTCTTCTGGGGACTTATTCTTTTTTGCCTGTTACACTCAAGGAAGGTTATACCGCTCATTAAGGGCCTATGTTATGATCCCGCTGGGGCGTAGGATGAAGCCGCCCCCAAAGCCGAGCTGCTATGAGTGGCCTTTGCGCAAACGATTTCCAAGGAGGAGCCGTGTGACTCTGTGTATAGCCTTGGCCTGTGCGGATAAAAAAGGGAGAGAGCGTGTCGTAATTGGCAACGATTGGATGATTTCCGGTGCAATATCCGCAGGTGCGGATATTCAAGACAAACTTTACTGGATAAACGACGACATCGCGCTATTGGTGTCTGGTGTAGTAACTAGAGCGGTAGAGTTGCGGGATTCGTACCGTACAGCACTACATAAGATGAAATCCAAAAAAGAAAAACTGAATTATCTGACGATACGACAATTCATTAAGGAGGGCCCAAAGCTACTCAAGAAGGACATAGCCGATGAAGTAGTGACCTTCGCCACAGGACTGTCTTATGTCGATTTTAGACGAGCAATTAAGAGGGGAGAAATTCCACAGTCGGTCTCTACTGGAGTATTCAAAGGCGTCGAAAGCAAAGACCTAGAATGTGAGGTCATAATCGTAGCCTTCATTGACGGAAATCAATACATTTTTCAAGTTGAACGCAGTGGTCACGTAGAAGAGTGTGAGAATTTCGCTCTTGTAGGAGAAGGGACTTATGTGGCAGAAGCGATTTTGTATTTGAGAAAACACGACTCTCGTGATTCCGTGGGGCATGCGCTATATCACGTGTGGGAAGCATTGCACCTTGCATCACGGAGGGTTCCCACTGTCAGCAAGACCTACTCCATTGATGTACTCTACCCACCAAAAAGGAGAGGGACACATGTGACGGCAGATGAGTTGACGGACGCCGGATTCGAATTTATGAAAGAACAATTTGGAAAATTTGGCATTAAGCGGATAAAGGCGTTCCCAGAGCTGCCTAAAGGAAGCCTTGAACGGGAAGAGTTTTGATTTCTTTTAGACTGCCAATTTCTCAAACGTCAATGGATCCTGCGGGTGGCTCAACCTTCACTACGCTCTCTTCTTCCTAGCCCATAAAGGGACGCGGGTGCCCCATCCTTAGGTTTTTGTCATGAGACCGAACACAAAAGACGGCTTGAGTGGGCCACCCGACGCCGAGCTTCCGGGATTCCTTTAAGGCTCATATTCATGATACTCCGTTCCGAAATAGATCCTTGCATCCTCTTTGAGAACTCGAGCGATGCTATACGGAAAGCCTTCACCCCCTCCCCCTTGTTGACTACTAGCCGCTATCTCAGGATGCACAAGATCCAATTTGTTCATATAGGGTGAGACGACCATGTAATGCACAAACGTTTCATGCGTATTCTTCTGTACGAATGTGATTCGCAGCAAGAAATAGTGTATTTCGCTGTCAAACTCATCATCGGGCTTATTATTGATTGTAAGACATGGAAAACCGCGCAAAATGAAGCCATAACTATCCCTCTTTAGATCAATACGCTTTACGGTTCCTTTACTCACATCGAAGTGTTGAAAATCAAGGTCGCCGCCAACCACGTTACGAGATGCAATTTTCGCATGGCTATTCACAAAAGCGTTCGGATCCAAGCAATAGTGGATCCCATTTATTTTGAAATCGAGCGCGTCAGTGTCCCCTTCTTTGTTATCAATAATTAAAAACTTGTTCTTAATTTCAGAGAATTGTAACCTTGGTTCCATCGGAATGACCGTCGGTTCGCGGCTCGTGACGACCACGGAAGTGGGAGGGTTTTTCAGTCCGGGGAACGATTTGGCAAAGGCGCTAATTTCCTGGTCTAGCGTCGGTGGTTCCTTGGGCTTGGGATATATTTTCCAAACCGCGAACAACCCAGCCGCTATCACTACAGCCCCTGCACAATTCGCCGCAGTCCGCCACCGCGTAAAGAACCGTACTCTCATAAATTCCGCAAACAATGCTGCCCAAACCAGAAGGTAGACCAGGCCAATCGACACTCTGGATACAAGCAATCCGGCTAGCATGGTGATGGCTCCCCAGACAGGAGTGCTCGTCCAGTAGCGACCAAGTTTTTGCCGTGTCGTAAACTCTTTTGGGTTGTCTGCGGACACCTGAACGCTAATGGCGAGATCCCGACGAAGGTTGCTTTCGACTGTTCTCTGGATACGTTCCGCGGCCTTCCTTTCCGCCTTCCGTTGTTGACTATTGCCGCCAGTCATGACACACACCTCTGACCAAATCGGAATATAGCACTCATCAGAAGGTTTCGACAGCCGTCATACCATCCTGCAATCATGACGCGGCACGAGCACAGCGACAGACACAGAAACTCAAGAGAGGCACCTATCATGAGCTGCATTCGCTGGACAAACAACCCCGACAATCCTGGAGGCCCGGGGACAAAACCCGGCGGTTGAGTTCCAACCTCAGCCCCAAAAAGCCATCACGCAAGAAATTACCCCCCCACTCCCAGCCTCGCTTTTGTCAAGCTTGACTTTTTGCTCGGGACGAAATGGGGGTCCCGCGCCCGCCGGAAGCAAAACCGCCCATCCCCGGAACCCCAAAAAACAGCGGACGCGAACCTAACCCCAAGGCAATCAATACTTTGCCTCTAAGCCATTTCCCTTCAATACTTTGGCAGAAAAATCCCGCTAAAGCCTTGATTCCAATAGATCGGCTAGCAAAGGGGTATCCCCAACCGCCAGCCAGTAAACACCCCAGGAAGCCAGAAACCCCCAAAAAACCGCCCTCGCCAACCCACCATCAAAATATTTATTTTTAGGCGAACAAACGGAGAACAAGCGCCCGGCCTCTTTCCTCACACCCACCCCGCAACCACCATCACAGTTTCGCGGCAACGCGGTCACGCCAGTAATGTAGGGTTCCGTCATCCGTCCGTCGGGAATAAGGACCCGGTGTACAATAAAAAGCCAACGCTGTTGAGAGGGGGCTTGCTGTTTCGGAACTGAATCAAGAAACTCCGGGTCAAGGGGTGGGATCGCGTTTCTGGACGCGAACGCCTCAGCTCGTATGGGCCATTGTGGCTGGTCATGCGTTGTGGCTCGCCTTCACTTCGAGCGGCAAGTGGGGAGACCTGGGTTCTTTGTGTTTTCAGATTCTGGCAGCGGTCTGGGCGGCGGCGGCCTGCTGGCAAGCCAGCCGCAGATCGCGTTATTTTGCGCGGATTTTCTGGCGCATGTCGGCCGCCACTTTCTCGCTGTGGTCCCTGGGCGTCATTCTCAACGCCATCCAGAACCTGACGGCGCCGGTTCCCGACGAGGGTCAGATCTGCTCCTTTCTTATCATCTTCCTCTCCGCCGCGCCCATGTTCATCGGCACAGTGCTGAGAGGGACGACGGATGAAGGATCCAAAATCCACTGGGACCTGGTGCTCGACGCCACGCAGATTCTGGTGCTCGCTCTCGCCGTGCATCTGCTGCTGGTGGATATCCCCACGATGAATCTGGGCTTTCGCGGGACGATACTGGTGGCGTTGCGGGTGCAAAACGTCACGCGGGTTGCACTCGTAATCGCGCTTTGGGCGCGGGCAATTTTCGACGAAGCGCCGGACATGCGCCGGATGATCAAGCCCATTGCGATTGCCATGACCCTGTTTGTGGCGGGCTCGTGGATAGGGAACGACGCACAGTCGTTCACCACCTGGCACGGCGCCCGCTGGTTCGATATCGGCTGGACGATTCCTTTTGCCATGGTCGCGTTCTGGGCGGCGAGTTGGAGGCAGGGCACGACCGCTCCTCCCGCTGACGGAAAACCCGCCAGGTTCGAGGCCATTTTCCTTTTTTATTTTCCTTCGATCCTTCTGCCGATGCTGATGTGGTTTTGGCGCCACAACATTCTCACGGAGCAGATTGTTGTCGGCCTCGCCGGGATGATGGTTTGCATTGTAATTTTCTGCCTGCGTCTGCTGATCACACAAAGCCAGCAGCACCAGGCAATGGAAGCCCTGTTCGCTTCGGAATCGCGCTACCGCAATCTTTTCGAGCGCAACATGGCGGGCATTTATACGAGCACGATCGAGGGGCGAATCCTGGACTGCAACCCGGCCTTCTGCGATATTTTCGGCTACACGCGCGATGAACTTCTTGGCCTCCCGGCCTCAGCCCTGTACACCGGCGGCGGGCGTGAACGTGACGCCTTCATCGCCGATCTGCTGCACAAAGGGGCCAAGCGGGGTGTGGAACTCCCGGGCGTCCGCAAGGATGGGCGGCAGATCTGGACCATTGAGAACAGTTCGGTGAACACCGACGAAAGCGGCCAGCGGGTGGTGGAAGGAGCCATACTGGACGTCACGCAGCGGCGTTCGCTGGAACTTCAATTGCAGCGAGCGCAGAGGATGGAGTCGGTTGGCCAGCTGGCTGGCGGCGTCGCTCACGACTTCAATAACCTGCTGACGATCATGCGCGGCTACAGCGAGCTGCAGCTGGAAAAGACGCCGCCTTCCGACCCAATCCACGGATACGCGGAGCAGATCAAGACCGCTGCCGACAGCGCCGCCGGGCTCACGCGGCAACTGCTGGCGTTCAGCCGGCAGCAAGTCATGCAGGCGCGCGTGGTGAATCTCAACGCCCTGCTGCGCGATTTCGAAAAACTTTTCCGCCGCCTGATCGGTGAAGACGTTGAAGTAAGGACCGTCTTCGACAGCCAGCTCGGCAACGTCAAAGTCGATCCCGGCCAGATGGAACAAGTCATCATGAACCTGGTGACGAACTCGCGGGATGCCATGCCCGCCGGCGGCACCTTGACGATCGAAACTTCGAACGTGTTGCTCGACGGTCTGTTTATCGAGCGCCATCCCTATTTTGTTCCCGGCCCTTACGTGCGCCTCGCCATCAGCGACACGGGCACGGGCATGGACGGCGCGACGCGCGCGCGCATTTTCGAGCCCTTCTTCACCACCAAGGGATTAGGCAAGGGCACGGGTCTGGGCCTGGCGACAACCTACGGGATCATCAAACAGAGCCAGGGATATATCGAGGTGTACAGCGAAGTTGGGGTGGGCTCAACTTTTGAGATTTATCTGCCGCGGTTGACTCAGGATTCCAAGCCGCTGGCTATAGCAGATCCGCTGCCCGCCCGGCGCGGCGCCGAAACGATCATGTTGGTCGAGGACGATCCGCAACTGCGTTCGCTGGCCAAGACCATCCTGGAGTCGTACGGCTACACCGTCCTCGCCGTCGACGATCCCAGTCAGGCCGAATCCATCTGCGAACAGCATTCCAGCTCGATCAAGCTGCTGCTTACAGACCTGATTCTGCCCAAAACGAATGGCCGGGAAGTGGCGCGCCGGGTCGCTGCCCGACTGCCTGGCATCCGCGTCCTCTATATGTCGGGATTCACTTCTGACACGATCATGAACCAAGGGATTCTCGAACCCGGCATCTTCTTCCTGCAAAAGCCGTTCTCTGCCGTGGCGCTGGCCACTAAAGTCCGCGAAGTGCTCGACCATCCCAGCGGGGGCCAACTCTAGGCCGCGCGCCAGCGAGAGCGGCAGGGGACGCGGGATAGGCTTGGCGATCAGGCGGCGTGGCTGCGCCAGTCGGCGATCTCTTTCAGACCTTCTCAGCGGACGCGCTCGAAGAGCCTGACTTTGTGGCGGGTATGTTCGAATTCGTGGATATCGGCCCAGACTTCGGCTTGCCACGCTGTCGCGTGGGTTTCGGCCTCGCCGCAACTGGCACAACGGGTGTGAAAAGTGACGCCCGTCTTCACAGAAGGCGGCGGGTCCCGCAGCTCGATAAAGACGCAGCGCACTTCCTGGATCTCTTCCTCGGCGGTGAGTATGTGTTCGTAGCGCAGCAGATATCCAAAGCCGAGTTCGCGGGCTTTGACTTCCGCTTCTTCGCGAGTGTGAAAGGGGCCGTATTCGGCACGCAGTTGCTCGGTCGAGTCGCAGGCCATCCAAAAAACGTCTTTGTACGCCATTACCTACCGCATCCTTAGGTCTTGAACTTTCTTCATCTGAACCGGCCTGGGTCTGAACCGGCGGAGGGAACGAACCGCTCCACCAGCAATTGAGCAATTTGATGACCGGCATAGAGGCGGACTTGCGGGGGTTTTTGAGGCAGGTCGGGAGCGGGGCGGGCTTCGCATTCCTCTGAAAACAAGCTGTTTAGGGCGACGGTCCGACAAAACCCTGGGCGCGCTCAAAGCCCTAACAGCGCTGGAAGTGTGCAATCTTATGCCGTCCGCAGGCGGCCGCTGTAACGTTCAGTTCAGAGGAGGTTCGACGAGCATCACTTCGGGGGTGCGGCTAAGAGCAAGAGCTTTGCCACAGGGGGCACAGGGTTACACGGGGAAATACTGGGGGCGCCGGTTCCGTCAGGGAGTCGGCTCGCCGGTCGATGCGAAGCTTGCTCCGGCGACAGGTTTACCGGAGGCAAGGAGGTCGCGAATCTTTTCGCGGTTGGGACCGGCTTGGTTAATGGCTTCGACTAAGGTGCGCAACGCCTGGTCGACCGGCGTGCCTTCGGGCAGGCGAAAAATCCAGGGGATGTTGGTCGAGGTGAGCGTGCGGTCGGAAGAAATCGCGACCACGGGAAGGAAGGTCTTCACGGCGATTTGTTCCGCGAGGTGACTGGAAAGACGGTCGAGCGCGATCAAGGCCAGTACGCGATCTTGAGTTACAGCCCTGACCAGCTCGTCGGACGCCTTTCCCCAGGAAAGCTGAGAAGGAATCGCAATCAGAGATACAGGTTGGTCTTTGCCGTTGATCTTCGTCAGGTTGATCTTACTTAGTAAGTCAAGTATCTCGGGGGAGTTAATGATCGCATCGGCGCGCGGGCCGAAGACTCCGATCTGCAGCTTGGCGGTTTTCTCGTCGGGCAGCGGCGGTCCCGAGTATTGAACACCGTCCTCGCCGACGCGGGCGTAGGGCTTCTCCATAGTGATGCGGCGGTAGTCGATCTTTCCATCGTGCACGCGGGCGAGAAAGAGCGGGGCGATGTTCTTGCAGTTCGGATCGAAGACCATGTCGCCGGTCACGCCGTTATAGCTCGTGATGCCCGTCAGTGCGTCGCGAATGCGGCCCTTGTTCAATCCGGCGCGGCATATCGCGTCGAGCAGTATGCGCATCGCGTCGTAGGCGAGAGAGGCGAACTGATCGGGCTTCTCGTGGAAACGCGCTTCGTAGCGGGCATTGAAGTCGCGCCAGCGCGGGTCGGTCCGGGTAGGGTCGTAGGGGAAAACGGCCTCGAAGCCTTCCGCGGCGCGGCCGGCCAGCTTGACCAGATCGTCGGCGTTGGCGCCTCCACTGGTGCCGCTGATGGTGCGATGGCTGCCGAAGACGCGCTGCTTCATGCCGAGTTCTTGCATCTGCTGGAGGATGGCGGCGGCAGGGGCAACGTCGGTCCAGAGCACGATGGCGTCAACCCTAGAATCTTCGATCACCTGGAGTTCGTGGCGGAAATCGGTATCGCCCCGCATGAACTTCTGCTCGATCACCACCGGGTGGCCGAGGCGGCGCGACGCGTCGCGGAACTTGAGCACTCCGAAGCGCCCATAACGATCGTTCACGCGCAAGATCGCGACCCGCTTGAAACCGAGTTCGGTGTAAAGGTGGCGCGCCAGCGTGTAACCCTGCTCGCGGTCGTCCTGAATATCGGTGAAGTACCAGGGGACAAGGGTCTCGGGAATGGTGGGATCGGTGGATGCGCTGTTGATCAGCGGCGTTTCGGCTTTCAGAGTAAGACGAAGGGCGATGTGCGTGGATTCCGCACTAATGGAGCCGAACATAGCCCAAACCTTGTCGTCATAGATCATCCTGACTGCATCATTCGAGGCAGCGCCCCAGATGGCGGAGTCTTTTGAAACACCCGTAGCGGCAGCACTGGCGAGCTGCCAGTTGTCATAGTCGTTGTGGGTCACGAGGCGGAAAGGCTTTCCGCCGTAACCTCCGGCGGTGTTGGCCTCGTCGATGGCCATGGTTGCGCCGTTCAACATGCGATTACCCAGCACCTGGTCGGGGTGGTCGTAGAGCGGAGCCAGGAATCCAATCCGAATCTCGTCCAGGCCCGTGAGGTTAGGATCGGGTACATCGCGAGCGGCGCCGTTGTATTCGATGAGATCCTGATAGTACTCGTAATAAGGAGTCGTGAACTTCGAAAACGGACGCAAGTCTTCGGGCGCGCCCGCGTAGGGTTTCAGCGAACGAGACGCTGGGCGACCTGGGGGATTGCTCCCGCACGAACACGGCGCGGACGTCTGGGACCACGCCGTGGGTAGGAGCACAGCAGCGACAACATACATCAGGACGCGACGCATAAGCGTTACTCCTTACTATTTACTCCCGACTCATTACTCCTTGGGCGATTCCTGACGAAACATGGCAATCGCTTCAATTTCGATGAGTAAGTCGGGACGGCACAGAATCGCCTGGATTCCGGTCGAAGCCGGCAGCGGGTCGAGTTTCTGCTCCTTGTAGAACTCAGTCCGCTCTTCGTTGAAGGCCTGGTAGTCGCGCTCGATATCGCGCAGATAGCAGGTTGTGCGGACAATATCGTGCCAGGTTGCGCCTTCGGAAGCGAGCAGCCCGGTTATGTTCTCGAAGGTGCGGCGCGTCTGGGCGCGAAGATCGCCGAGATGCACGGTTCGGCCCTCGTCGTCGATGCTGGCGGTGCCTGAAATCAGCAGAATAGTCAATCCATTCAAGTCGATCCTCATGCCGCGTGAAAAAGCGCTGCCGTAAGCGTAGGCTTCATTCAGCACCGAGTGGTTGGTGATCGCCCGCTTGACCACGGGCGCTGTCGCTATTTCCTTGAGTAGTTCCTGGACTTTCATTAGTAAGACTCCTTGAGTGTTCACCGATTTGGTATTGCCGTGCCTTGTGCTTCCTTGACTTTAACGTTGTCTTTATCTTGTCGTGATACTTGTGCGGTTTCCGTCGAATCGTGCAGTCGGATGCCGTGACTCAAACCCCTGGCCGTAGCGACCCAAAGGTCGTCTCCCTGGAAATCGACGCCGAGAATGTAGTTATGCGCGGGCGCGCTCTGCACCGCTACGCTGTTGACCGTTCCAGCCGCGTCGCGAACCAGCATCTCCGGCTTGTGGGTATCGAGCGCAGGGCGATAAACGGCCCAGTTGGCGCCATCGTAATAAGCCAGTCCCTTGTCGGTCGAGAACCAGGCGCGATTGGCGTCTACGCCTTTGATCTGGTTCAAGAAATTACTGGGCAGGCCACTGTCTTTTTGAAGGAAGTTATGCCAATAACGACCGTCGTAACGGCTGGCTCCGAAGTAAGTCGCGACCCAGAGAATCTTATCTACATAACTAACCGATGTCGTGACTTCGTGAATCAGCCCCTGGTCTTTCATCAACACTAGTTCGGTTTCGCCGTCGGGATCGTTATAGTCTTTCCAATGATCTGTTTTGACGTCGTATTCGAGCACCCCGCCGCCCCACACCGCGTAGTACACCTTGTCCGCCGCGGGACTGACGGAATAGGTCCAAATCTCGTACATGGGAGTGTTGCGTTCATTGAAAAGCGCCCACTGGTTGGTGCGCGTGTTGAGGCGGGTGGCCCCGGCAGCGGTCGCCACCCAAACGAAATCTCCCTGCACGCCAACGCCGTAAACGATGTCGTTGCTCAAACCGGAATTGAGTTGGGTGAAGTTATCAATACGTCCGGCGGAAACGCGGCTCAGTCCGCCCATGGTGCCCGCCCACACGTCGCCGGTGCGCTTGTCGAGCGCAAGCGAAAGCACGGCCTGATGCGCAAGACCCTCGGCGGGGCGGTAGATCTTCCATACGCCGTTTTCGTAACGGCCAAGCCCGTTCTCGGTGCCCGCCCAGATGCGGTTTCCATCCACAAGAACGCAGAAGACGTGATTGTCGGGCAGGCCGTTGGCGGTGGTGAAGTTCTCCCAACGAAAGCGGGGCATATCAATCTTCTGCGCGGTCGCGGGGGAAATCCCGGTCGCGACAACCACGACCGCAGCCAGCGTCGCAAACAAAACTCCCGGTTTAATTTTCATAACGTTTTCAGATACTCCACGAGATCGTTCAGTTCTTCTTTTCTAAGATCGTTGCTCACCCCGTGCGTGTCTTTTGGGTTGAATACAGTCCAGATTTCTTCCAGCGTTCGCGCCGAACCATCGTGCAGATAGGGCGCTGAATAGGCCACGTTGGGAAGTTGCGGGACGTCGATCAGGGGCGAACGATCGGTGGGTTTGCCGGTGCCAACGTCCAGTTGTTGCTGATTGGTGTACTTCGGACCGCTGTGGCAATAGGCACACTGATCGTTCTCGGGGATGGGCGTGCCATTCTTGTATTTCGTCCTCTCGAAGATCGCCTTGCCACGCTCCTGCGCCGCGGTCAACTCTCCATTGGGCGAGCGATAACGATTGGGGCGATAAGGAAGCGAGTAAACGAATTTCACCACGTCTGTGAGTTCCTGCGAGTTATAACTCTGGGAACGATAGAAAAACTTCTCCGTGCGCGGCCCACATTCGGTCGGCATGTCGGGATTGCCACCGTTCCACTTGAAAGGCTCGGTGCCCGCCAGGTCTTCGAGCGAGCGATTGTCCACGATGTCTTTACCGAAACCGTCGGGCTCGAGGTCCCACTGCAAGCCGTCGATGGTCGAGTCCAGATGGCAGCTGGCGCAGCCGAACTGACCTTGAAACGCGTAGTCGGCGGTGTAGAAGATCTGTTCGCCGTGGCGCAGCGCGCTGACCGTCTTCGGTCCACCCAGGTCTATTGTCGAAATTACTTTCTCGGCCGACGTGTCGATGACGGAGATGGTATCGTCCAGACGATTGGCCACATAGAGCCGCTTGCCGTCTGGCGACAAGAAGACGCCGCGCGGATTTTTGCCAACCGAAACTCTCGCGGTCACGTAGTTTGCCGATGCGGAAAGATCGTTCACGAAGTACGGACGTCTGGCACGTGTGGAGTTTCGAATATAAGTCAGCAACTTAGGCAGAGAAACGACCGTGACGCTCTCGGACCCAGCCGTGGTCACAAATAACTTCGACTTATCGGGAGTAATAGTCACGCCCCACGGTAGAGCGTAGTAACGGTCGAGTTCGTCGAGCGGGACTTGAACTGGGGTTTCGCCGACGTCGTTGCCGAACAGAGTAAGCGAATTGCCAAAAGCCCAGCCGTGTTCAACGTGAGCTAGGGGAATCAAATTCTTAGGGCGAAGTTGAGCTGCTACGCCCAGCTTGCCATCGGCGGAGAGCGCCACATGAAAAACGCCCGCAACGTTTAGCAACTGCGTGCGCTCGACAACCGCTTGGCGCGCCGTGTCGATCACTGTGATTTCAGAATTCGGTGGTGAGCGGAAAGCCCCGGGATTTGGATAGATATGCGTGCCATAGACCCACTTACCGTCTGCGGACAGGGCGAGATAACTGGAGCCACGACCGGCCAGCAGCCGTTTAGTCTCCTGTCCGGTCTTTACGTCAATCACGGAAATATCGCCGCTTATGCGGTTGGCGACATAGAGGGTTTCGCAGTTGCGGTCGCAAACGATACCGGTCGGTTCGAAGCCAGTGGTGAGCGTGCGGGTAACCTTCAGAGTTGCGGCATCGATCTCCGATACTGTGTCTGACCATGCATTCGTCACAAAAATCTGGCGGCCATCGGGTGACAGCGCAATTCCGCGCGGCACGTGGCCTACTGGCACTGTGCTCACGACCTTGCCAGATCGAATATCTACAGCCCGCAGTTCGTCGCTGGCCTGGCACACGACGTAGAGAGTGCGCCCATCCGGCGAAAACGCCATTTCGATGGGCGACAAGTAGCGGTCAGCAATTTCCGGCTGAGACTCGGTTTCCGGAGGCGCGGCGGCGGTTGTCACCAGAATCAGACCTAAGATCAGGGCGAGAATAAGAACCGCGACCGGGGCGGACTTATTCTTATAACCTTCAATCCCTGGGATCTTAGGGCCGAAATGGGGGCGCTCTGGCATCTACGGCTCCTCCACCGTAAGTACGCGATCGACCGTCAGGTTTTCCAGGACCTGATCTTTCCCGCTGGGCCAGTGGATGGTAAGTTTGTCGGCTTTGGCGGCGCTGCCCAAGCCAAAATGAACGCGTCCGTCGTCTTGCGAGAGATAGCCTGAGCCTGCGACGCGCTCGGCGATCTGTTTTCTGCCGCCAGCGAGTAACTCCAAATGGGCGCCGATTCCGTCGCGATTACTCTTCTTCCCTTTCAACTTCACGGCCAACCAATGATTGCCGTTTTGGGTGACGTTGCGCAGCAGCGTGGCAGGAGCACCGAGGTTCACGACGAATGCACCGATTTTTCCGTCGTTGTTGTAGTCGGCAAAGCAAGCGCCGCGCGAGACTGTTTTCACGTCGAGCGCCGGACCCGCGTCATGGGAAACATCGGCGAACTTGCCGTTGCCGAGGCCGCGAAATAAAGATTGCTCCTGCGGGACCAGATGGATCAACCCGCCGTGAAAAATCATGATGTCGAGCCAGCCGTCATTATCGAAATCGTAAACGCCCGTGCCCCAACTGGTGTATTGCGCCGTGGCCTGCGAGACTCCAGAACTCGGCCCGATATCTTCGAATCCCTTCGGCCCGTTGTTTTGCATGAGCCGGTTGTACTTCGAGTCGGTCACCCAGAGATCCATACGCCCGTTGCCGGTGATGTCGGCAAACACCGGGCCCATCGATGAAGTGTTCTCTCCATTTTGGCCATAGGCGACGCCTAAATCGGAGGCGACCTCTTCAAACGTGCCGTCGTGCTTGTTGTGGAAAAGAAAATTCTCGGTCTTGTCGTTGGAGACGTAAATATCGGGCCATCCGTCGCCGTCAAAATCCGCAGCCGTGACACCCATGGTCCGGCCTTTGTAGGCTCCGATTCCCGACTTATCGGTCACGTCGGTAAACGTGCCGTTGCAGTTATTGTGATAGAGGCGATTCGTGTCGGCGGCATAGTCGAGCGGGCCGGGATAGTTATCGGCGGCGTAGTAGTTGCGATACTTGGGATCGAACTTGACATAGCGGCCAACAAATAAGTCGATACAGCCGTCGCGATCGTAGTCAAGCCAGGCGGAACTGATCGACCAGCCGTCAACCTTGATGCCGGCCTTCTCGGTCACATCGGTGAACGTGCCGTTGCCGTTGTTGTGATACAAGATCGCTCGTCCATAGCCGGTGACGAAGAGATCGACAAAGCCGTCGTTGTCGTAATCGGCGGCAATCGCGGCCATGCCGTAAATATTGGCGCCGACGCCGGCCTGGTCGGTAACATCGGTAAATGTGCCGTCGCCGTTATTTCTGTAGAGATGATTGTGCGGCGGTTCGGCCGGGGGGTGTTTCAATGGATACGGGTGCATTCCCTCTTCCAGGGGCTTCCCGCTGGTGACGTAGAGATCGGGCAGTCCGTCGTTGTTGTAGTCGAACCAGACGCAGCCTCCGCCGGTGGCCTCGAGCAAGGAACCCAGTTGTTGCGCTCCGAAGCTGTGGGTAAATTGAATGCCCGACTTTGCCGTCGCATCCTCGAAGCGAATCGTGGACGTCGCGTTCGCCTCGGGCGATTGCCCGAACAGACCGGAAGACAACAACAAAAATCCAAGGGTTAGCCCGATCGATTTACTCATCATTAGGACCAAGGAACGCATTTTCACCGTTAGTGGCCTCCCTCGGCACGGTGGCCGGTCATGTCGGCCGGAGTGGTGGATTTCAGAAGAATCATGGGCACGGCGTTTTCGGGCGCAGTTTCCGGGCCGGCGTGGCATCCGACGCACGCTCGTTGTTCGCCGCGCCGCATCCAGAACCAGCCGGCTTGCCGCTTTACCGTCTGGCCCGAGTTGTCGAGCAACTCGATCTGTAACGGCTGCTCGGTCGGGACTTGGACGAAGAACGATCCATCGCGCTCGACCGGCGCCGACCCCAGCAACTTTGTGGTCCCCACGCTATCCCGAGTGTACATCCGAATTGAGTGGATTGATCCGGCGGCGAACTTGTATTTCGAAGTGTAAGTGTTCAGGCAAAGAAGATTGGCATTCGGCCAGTCGTGCAAGCCCGAGGGATGGCGCTTCGGCACAGTGCGTTCGACAAGCAGCGTGGGCTGAACTACGTTGGCGCCCGGTTCGGCTACGACGGGCAGCAAACTGGCGTTTCCCCGCTTCCAGCGTTTCAACTGGAAGTTGCTCTTCGCATCCGGCCGCCATGGCAACAGCCAATCGCCCGACGATGTCTCGGCGACATCTCCGGCGTAGTCGCCGGCGGGCGCAGTGATGTGAAGTTGCTCGGCCCGCGCCGACGTGAAACGGGCCAGACCAAAATTAGAGCCAGAGTCAGAACCCGAATTGGAGACGAAGACGATGTCGCCCGAGGCGATCTGTCTACCGGAGTAACGCGCTTTGCCGTGATCGCAGCGATAGGATTCTTCGCCACTGCCGTCCGAATAGACGGTATAGAGTTCGGGCGTTCGATTCGTGCCGAGCGGATAGGACGATTCAAATAAGATGCGGCCATCGCGCAAAACATCGGTGGGCAGGAAGTTCCCTGGGCCGTAAGTCAGCTGGACGACTTTGCCCCCGGTCAGGCTGGCGGCTTCAATGACAAAACGGCCATCGGTCTTTTTCGCATATACGACGCGATCGTCGGGCAGGTAGAAGGGACGGACGCAATCGTCGGCGCAAGAAGTGACGCGCCTCGGCTCGCCGCCGGTTTTCGTAATCGCAGTTTCCCAAATCTGCCAGTGGTCGCCGGGCTTCTGCTTGCCGGCAAACAACACGCTGGTCCCGTCGAACGAAACGGCAGGGTCGGCGAAAGCCGCAAATCCTGAGATCAAGGGATGTCGTCCGGTCGCGTCTTGAAGGATTATGGTTGCGCCGGAACTGAACCGCTCGCCGCCGCGCAGCCATGCCAGCGGCTCATAATTTTTCGCAAGCGTGAAAAGCAGCGCGGGGGATTCGGGAGACGCGGAGAGAACCGAGGGCGTGGGCACGAATGCAATAAAAATAGTGACAATCAAAACGACCACCGCGAGCAACATCACTGTCCTGGGCCGAACCGACACTAGTCGTTTCCCCCGACCACAGCGAGTTGCGGGACAGGCTGCCGGGCAGCGTCCCGGATCGCGAGATAAGGCTCCAGGTCGTCCATCATGTCATGGAACTGGGGAAGGGTCAGCGACTGTTCCCCATCGCTCATGGCCTTGTCGGGCGCGGGATGCACTTCGACCAGCAACCCATCGGCGCCGACGACCGCCGCGGCCCGTGCCAGCACCGGCACCAGGGAGCGGACGCCGGCGGCATGACTCGGATCGACAATCACGGGGAGGCGCGAAACAGTTTTCAGCACCGGCACGGCAGCGATGTCGAGGGTGTTGCGGGTTGCCGTTTCAAAGGTCCGGATGCCACGCTCGCAGAGGACGATCTGAGGGTTGCCGTTGGTTATTCTTGGCATGGCCATGGCAATGACTTGCGCGGAGCGCAAAAACTCTTCGAGCGTCGCAGTCATTCCCCGCTTCAACAGCACCGGCCGCCCACATCCGCCCAGTTTTTCCAGGAGCGCGTAGTTCTCCATGCTGCGCGTACCGACCTGCATTAGGTCGGCGTACTCCGCCACCAGGTCGACGTCTTCCTCGCTCATGGCTTCGGTGACAATCGCGAGCCCGGTCGCTTCCCGCGCTTTGCGCAGGAGCTTCAGACCTTCGATACCGAGGCCTTGGAAGGCATACGGCGAAGAGCGCGGTTTGTAGGCGCCCCCGCGCAGAATGCGGGCGCCCGCGGCAACCACGGCTTCGGCCGTGCGCATCAACTGGCCCTCCGATTCGACCGCGCAAGGCCCAGCCATCACAACGAAATCGCCGCCGCCAATTTCTACATTACCGACACGAACGACGACCGGCGCGCAAGCGCCGGTTTGGGCAACCAGATCGAAGCAGGAAAACTGGCCATTCCATTTAGGGTTCATAAGCAACACAGCGCATTCTACCCAGCGGGGAGGGGGGAGTCATTAGTAGGAAACCATTAAACCTTGAAGAATGTTGTACTTGTGACCGTGGTCACACTGCGGTGTGATTGCGTAACGAAGCGGGCAGAGTGGCGTTCCCCCGCCGGGCTGGACGGGCGCGGACGCCCGTCGCTCCAGCGAGTTTCTACGCGCCGAATTGAATGCCTTTGCGCTCGCGGCCTAGGGACACTACTACGGCTGCCAGTGTGAACACCGTAAATGCGGTCAGGGCCATGGCGTTGGAGTAACTTGTGTGTCTGGCGAGAATCGCCTCCATGAAGGCGACTGACCCAGCTAGAAGCACGCCACACTGGTAGGCGAATCCGGGAAGGAACCCGCGCACCGAGTCGGGAGACAATTCGGAGAGGTGGGCGGGAATGATGCCCCATGCTCCCTGGACCATGAACTGGATGAGGAAAGCTCCGGCGACCAGCAAGGTCAGAGACGGAGCGTAGGCCCACAGCGGAACCAACACGACAGCGCAGACGAATGCGGCGACCATTGTTCGGCGGCGTCCGAAGCGGTCGGACAACAAGCCGATCAGCAGGCCGCCAGGAATTGCTCCCAACATGGAGATGGCAGTGATGACCGCGCGCTTGGCCGGGCCCATGCCCCATTGGCGCTGAAGGAAAGTCGGGAACATGTCCTGCGTGCCGTGCGAGGCAAAATTCATCATCATCATCAAGAGAGCCATGTAGAGAAACAGTTTCCAGTGGGAGAAGATCTCGCGGCGCAAACCGCTCCAGTTCGACTGATGGGTCTTTTCCCACACCTCCGATTCTTTCACCCCAAAGCGGACGAAGACACCGAGCAGGGCGGGCAGTCCTCCAATGAAAAACATCGGCCGCCATCCCCAGTGTGGAAAGACGAAGAAGAAACACACCGCCGCCAGGAGGTAGCCGAGAGCGTATCCCTGCTGAAGGACGCCGGACAGAAAACCGCGCAGACGTGGCGGAACTTTTTCCATGGCTAGGGAAGCGCCCACGCCCCAGACTCCGCCCATGCCGATGCCGAACAACGCGCGCAACACCATGAAGACAGTGAAGCTATGAGCGAATCCGGTTGCCACTTCGACCAGGGAGTAGAAGACGAGGTCGATCATCAAAGGGAGACGGCGGCCGTAGCGGTCGGCCATCAGTCCAAAGATGAACGCACCCACCGGGCGGAACGCCAGGGTCAGCGTGAGGGAGAGCGCGATTTCCGCGTCGGAACGGTGAAACTCGCGGGCGATGGCGGTAAGCGCGAAGACAACCAGGAAGAAGTCGAAGGCATCGAGCGTCCATCCGAGGAAACCGGCCAGTACCGCCGCACCGTGGCCGCCTTTTGCCGGAGGGGCGGACGGTTGAGCCAGGGAATTCCCCGGCATGGCGGCATCGGGTGGGGCGGTCAAGTGTTCTCTTCCTTCCGTGGATCGGAGTTCGGTCGGTTGCTACGACGCGAATCAGAATACACGGAATGACGGAAGGCCGCACTAGGGCGCATCTGGAATTGCTCGGTCCGCCGGGGACTGCCGAGCTTGCGCTCGGCGTGGGCGGGCGAGGGCGCCCGCCCCACACAATGCAACCTATGATTTATTTCGCGGCTTTCTCGACCACTTTGCGGATGCGCTCGAAGGCCCAGTCGATTTCCTCGCGCTGGATGGTCAGCGGCGGGGCGATCCTGATCACGTGGTCGTGAGTTTCTTTGCAGAGGATGCCTTCTTCCTTCAAGGCTTCGCAGTAGGGACGTGCCGGGCTGTGCAGTTCGATCCCGATCCACATTCCCTTGCCGCGAACTTCTTTCAGATCGGGGCTGTGGAGTTTTCGCAACAGTCCAAGAAAGTAATCGCCCAGCTCAGCGGAGCGTTCGACCAGCTTTTCCTGCACCAGCACACGGAGTGCGGCGCGGGCCACGGCGCAGCCCAGGGGATTGCCGCCGAAGGTGCTGCCGTGGTCTCCGGGCTTGAAGACGCTCATGATCTCCGATGACGTGAGCACGGCTGAAACCGGGTAGAAGCCGCCGGAGAGCGCTTTGCCGACGATCACCACATCGGGCCGGATTCCGTCGTGCATATAGGCGAAGAGCTTGCCGGTGCGACCGAGGCCGGATTGGATCTCGTCGGCGACCAGTAGAACGCGGTGCTTGCGGCAGATATCGGCGGCCTGCTTGAGAAATCCCGCGGGTGGGATGACGATGCCCGCCTCGCCCTGAATGGGTTCGACGAGGAAGGCGCAGGTGTTGGGAGTGATGGCGGTCTCCAGCGCACGCGCGTCGCCAAAGGGAATCACTTTGAAACCGGGCGTGAACGGCCCGAAGCCGTCGCGATACTGCGCGTCGGTCGAGAAGCTCACCTGGGTGATGGTCCGGCCGTGGAAATTATTGGCGCAGACGATGATTTCCGCCTGGTCCGCGGGAATGCCCTTGATCTTGTATCCCCATTTGCGGGCGGTTTTGACGGCGGTCTCGACCGCTTCGGCGCCGCTGTTCATGGGCAGCGCCATGTCATAGCCGGTGAGGTCGTGAAGTTCCTTGTAAAAGAGCGGGAGTTGATCGTTGCGGAAGGCGCGCGAGGTCAGCGTCACTTTCTGCGCCTGCTCGATCAGCGCCTTAAGAATCTCGGGATGGCAATGTCCCTGATTGACGGCGGAGTACGCGGCCAGGCAGTCGAGATAGCGCTTGCCTTCGACGTCGTAAACCCAGACGCCTTCGGCCCGCTCGATGGCGACATCGAGAGGATGGTAGTTGTGGGCGCCATACTTGTTTTCCAGTTCGATCAGATCGCGCGTGCGCAGATGTTCGTCGGTCATAATTTCGCTAGGCATAATTGTCTCTTTCAATTTTAACAGCGTGTGGTAAAACTTGATCTCTCAGAACCAGCGCCTAAAGGCGCTTTCATAACGCGGCCCATGCGGTATGCCTGAAGGCATACCCTGATACAAATCGTACTTGCATGATGGTCCGTTGAGCTTATTCCTTTTCAAGCAGCATGGTGAGCAGCGCCATGCGGACATACAATCCGTTGACGGCCTGGCGGAAATACAACGCCCGCGGGTCTTCATCCACAGACTTGTCGAGTTCCACGGTCCGCGGCAACGGGTGAAGGATTATGGCGTCCGGCTTCATCTTTCGCAAGACGGCCGAGTTGATCGCGTACTGCTGGGGGCTTCGCCGCCCGGTCACCCGCTCGGGCCGGATGCGAGTTTGATAGACCACATCCACTTCCCCGATGACGCGGTCGATCTCGGGCTCGAGTTCGTAATGCACTCCGTGGGCGTCGAGATATTCCAAGATATCGGGTTTCATCTGGAGTTCGGGCGGGCTGACAAAATAAATCTTCACGCGTTCGAACTTGGCCAGGAGATAGGCGAGTGAGCGAGCGGTGCGCCCTTTATCGAGCTCTCCGATGATGGCAACATTGAGGCCATCGAGCGGACGCTCGCGATAGATGGTGTACAAGTCGAGCAAGGCCTGGGTGGGATGCTGGCCGCCATCGCCGTCGCCGGCATTGATCACCGGCACCTGGGAAACCTGCGCGGCGCGTTTGGCACCGCCTTCCTCGTGGTGGCGGATGACGATCACATCGGAAAAGCTGCCAATAATATGAATCGTGTCTTCGACGTTCTCTCCCTCAACCTCAGAGGAAAACGACTGCGCATGTTCGGTGGACAGGACCCTGCCTCCCAGCCTCTGCATGGCGGCTTCGAAGGAGAGGCGGGTGCGGGTCGAAGGCGTGTAAAACAGCGTGGCCATGATGCGGTTCTGATAGTCGAGCGAGCCGCCGCGGGCGACCACCCGCTCCATGCCGCGGGAACGTTCGAACAGGTCCATGAGCAAGGGCAGCGTGAACTGCTGCGACTCGATAACGTGCTTCAAGTGCCCGCTGTGCTGGACCCGGGTCTCGACGCGTCCTCCTCGGAGCGCGCCCGGTTTGAAAAACTGGTCTGCCATGGATTATTTGCCTCCCCCCGCCAACTCCGTCCGCGCGCGGGCGGCGGGCGCGGCGAGTCCCCGTTCCAATTCATCACCATCCAGCACATCACTGTCCCGCACAACATGAGTGCCCACCGCTCCTGACACCGACGAGCACAGGTTTTCGCACGACGTGACGATGGCCTCGCGCCCTCCACGGTTCAGAAATCGCAACACCGACTCGATCTTCGGTCCCATGTTGCCGGGTGGAAAGTGTCCGGCATCGGCGTACTCCTGCAACTCGCGGGAACCGACTTTATGCAACGGCCTTTGAGATTGCTTCTTGTAATCCAGATAGACATAATCCGTGTCGGTGGAAATGAGGAACAGATCCACACCCAGACGAGATGCCAGGAGCGCGGAAGCGCGGTCCTTGTCGATCACCGCTTCGACGCCCTGCCATCTTCCTTCCGACCACGCCACGGGAATCCCGCCGCCGCCGCAGGCAATTACCAGCACATTCCGCTCCATCAGATCGCGGATGATATCGAGTTCCAGGATATCGACCGGCTCGGGCGAAGGCACGACCCGGCGATAGCCGCGCGCCGCATCTTCCACAATTTCCCAGCCCAGCAGGCGCTTGCGCTCCTCGGCATCGGCGCGAGAGTAGAACGGGCCAATCGGTTTGCTGGGACGCTTCATGGCTGGATCCTCGAGCGAGACCACGACCTGGGTAAGCAGGGTCACGACCGGCGCCTGCAAACCCGCAAGCCGAAGTTCTGTATTCAGGGATTGCTGCAAGAAGTAGCCGATTTCGCCCTGGGTGGAGGCGTCACAAACGTCGAGCGGATGTCCTGGGACCTGGCTCGCTCCCCGTTCGGAGCGCAACAGCGCCGCTCCCACCTGCGGCCCATTGCCGTGGGTGAGGACGATGCGGTGTCCGTCCCGAGCCAACCTGGCAATTTCCGCGGCCGTGCGCCTGGCATTCGCCAACTGCTCGGCCACGGTGCCCTTCTGGCCGGCGCGAATCAGCGAATTCCCGCCTATCGCCAGCAGCATGGTTTTCATGGCTGCTCCTGTTACGCGCGCTTCCGTTCCGGCGCGGTTGCCGGACGCACCGGCCCCACGCTCACATCCTTCATCAACTCCAGCATGATGGCCTTCTGCATGTGCAGGCGATTTTCCGCCTCCTGGAAGACAACCGAGCGCGGCGAATCGACCACCTCGTCGGCTACTTCTTCTCCGCGATGGGCCGGCAGGCAGTGCATGAAGATGGCATCGTGTTTCGCTCGGGCAAAGAGCTCTGCATTCACCTGATAGTCGCGGAAAATGGTAAGCCTCTTGGCGGCCTCGGCCTCTTGCCCCATGCTCGCCCACACATCGGTGTAAACAACGTCCGCCCCCGCAACCGCTTCTTTGGGGTCATTCGTAGTCCGGCACCGGCC
>Ga0181530_10002270_pt1 | contig 23100 bp, 21 predicted proteins | sample PEATcosm2014_Bin_42_FD_119769 | JGI IMG/M metagenome (GOLD analysis project Ga0181530, IMG submission 119769) | Peatland microbial communities from MTU Mesocosm Facility, Houghton, MI, USA - PEATcosm2014_Bin10_60_metaG | ecosystem: Environmental > Terrestrial > Soil > Wetlands > Peat | place... | reverse complement strand
GCATACCAGAAAATCCAAGCCACGATCGTCAAGCTCATTGACAACGGGCAGTTGAAACCGGGGGATGCAGTCGATTCCGAACGCGAGCTGGCGAAGATTCACCAGGTGAGCCTGATGACGGCGCGGCACGCGCTGACCGCCCTCGAACGGGAGGGCTTGGTGCATCGCAGGCGCGGCGCCGGAACTTTTGTGGCGCCCCCCAAAATTCATTTCAATAAGCTGACGAGTTTCACCGAGCAGATGGCCAGTCGCAGTTTAGCCGCTTGTTCCAAAGTTTTGTCCTTCGGTGTCGTCGACAACGAGCAGGAAGTCGCGGCCCGTCTGGCTTTATCGGCCCACGCCCGCCTGCTCAAGGTTGAGCGGCTCCGGCTGGCTGCGGATGAACCGTTCGCGGTTGAAACCTGTTATCTGCCAGCCGATCAGTTCGCCGGTCTCACCCGCAGCTCGGTGACACGTGGGTCTCTGTTTTCTATTGTGGAGGGCAGCTATGGGATCCAAATCGCTTACGCCGACGAAGAGATGGACGCAACCGCCGCCGCTCCCGCGACCGCAAATCTTCTGAAAGTTGCGCGCGATGCCCCCTTGCTCAGGATCCGCCAGCTCATTTATTCGACGAAAGGGATAGCCACACTCTATGTGCTCGGCCTGTATCGATCGGATCGGCACACCCTGTTAGTCCGAAGATTTCGCTAAAGTTGTGGAAGACTCCAGTGGCAGCTCGCCGCAAAATGCCGTCGGATTCAGCCGGATGAGGCCGGTGTCGGCAATCCCACTGCGCAGAACGAATACAATGCCCGTGAGACATGCTCTGTCCGCCAAGCGCGGTCTTCCCCCTTGGGCTTCGCCTTGGCGATTGGGATAAACGGTTCGACCAGTTTCCACAACCCGTCAAAGAGTTCGATGGCCGTTGGGAAACTCCCGTCCGTTAGGGATGCTCCGACCGTTCCCACGGGTTGCAGAAGAAATGAGGTTTTGCCAGACATTCTTAAGCAGTATGCGAGTGCAGTAACATGCGTCTCAGATGCGATTCTTACGCCTACTCATCGTGGTCCTGATCCTGGTGGCGCTCGCGAGCCAGGCGGCGCGTTTTCTGGTGGTGGACGAGCCTGAAAAGTCTGACGCCATCGTGGCGCTGGCGGGGGAGACCAACGTCCGCCCGTCCCACGCTCTGGAACTATTGCGTCAGGGTGTGGCGCCGCGCGTGCTGCTGAATGTTGAAACGCGCGATCTGATCTACGATCAGCGGCTGATCGAGATTGCGCAGAGATACGTGAACGGCCTGGCGGAGGGAAACCGGATCGCGGTGTGTCCGATCACCGGGTTCTCGACGCGAGCTGAGGCCGACGATGTGAGCCGATGCCTGCAGTCGATGGGCGCGCATCGGGTGCTGATCGTGACCTCCGACTATCACACTCGCCGCGCCCTGGCGATCTTTCGCCATCGCCTGCGCCAGTACCAGTTCAACGTGGCTGCGGCTCGAGATCCAGCGCATTTCGGCGCAGCGTGGTGGACAAATCGAGAATGGGCGAAAACCACACTTGGCGAGTGGTCGAAAATGCTGTGGTGGGAAGCGGTGGACCGGTGGCGGTAGCCAGTTGCCAGTTGCCAGTACCCAGCACTCAGTGCAGAATAGGTACCCGCCGCCATTTTCCGAATTGCGCCTTTAACTGGGTACTGAGTACTGGCTACTTTCTTTGCTGTGCGATAGTTTGAGAAGTATTCATCTTCATCGGAGGTTTCATGGCGCAAGTCACGATTACGGTGCGCAAGAATGGTTCCCTGCGCGTGGACGATCCCAATGGCGTGATCGAAATGGTGGACGCCGATGGCAACAAGTACGATCTGACGGGCAAGACGGCCTTTTCCCTTTGCCGCTGCGGCGCTTCCGCCAACCGGCCTTTCTGCGACGGTAGTCACAAGATCGCCTTCCAGGCGCCCGATACGGCGATCAAAGCGGAGTAACTGCCCGGTTTGTATCAGCGTGAGTGCTTCCGCCCGTTAGACGCGGGGCTTGCTTTGTCCGCGGAGACGCGGCAAACCGCGTCTCTACAGGAAAGCAGATGCCCTCTAAGCTGCACAGCGATCCGACTTAATCGGAGTTCCCCTAGTGCCTAACTGGAAACCGGGGCGGCGGAATTTTGTGGCTGGGGCTTTCTGCTGATCTAGCATGGTTCACAGGCAATGGTTGCCGGAATCAACGGCCCTGGTTTTCAAATCGTTTCCGGTTCTCGAATCAGGGTTTTTCAGGCGGAAGAACTTTTGCCTGGTGACTCTATGGGCTCCTCGGAGAAGACACAGCACGCGATCCGGCGCAGCACGCGACTGCCGCTGGAAGTTCCGGTGCTTGTGACCAGCCTCGACGCTGGGCAGCCCTTTTCCGAGCAGTGCCAAACCACTCTAGTGAACGCGCACGGATGTGGGCTGATCGTTCCGTGCGGCCTCAAACAGGGCCTTCAGGTCCGGCTGGAGATCGTGTCGGCGAAGCGGCACACGACAGCGCGGGTGGCGGAGGTGGTTCCACTGGGCGGCGATCCCGAGACTTGGCTGATCGGCCTGGAACTCGACGTTCCCGGCAACTTCTGGGGAATCGAGTACGCGCCTTCCGATTGGAAGATCGAGGAGAGCCCGGCGCCCGCCGCGGAGCAGCGGTCGGGACAAGAGCCGAGCGTGGCGGGCAAGCAGCCGGCTCATTCGCGGCGCTGGCGCCTGACCGACATCAGCGCGGGCGCCTGCTACCTGGAGACAGCTGCGCCATTTCCCGCCGATACTCCGGTACTGCTAAGTATTCGGGCGATGGACAGGGAGTGTCTGCTGGACGGAGTGGTGCGGGTGTCGCATGCGCAAACGGGAATGGGAGTCGAGTTCACGGGAGCGCCAGCGCACGATCGGCGGGTGCGAGTGGAGGAACTGATCATCCGGCTGACGAGCCATCGCGAGGTTCCGAAAATCTTCGTAGGCCGGAAAGAACACACGAAAGATGCTCGGAACGAAGTTCAGAACGACGGCCCGCACGCGGCGCCGAATCATGCGCCTGACGCAGCGTTCGATGAGGAATCGCCCGATCCGCTCCTGGAGCTGGTTCGCGAGGGGCCGTCGTTGACGGAGGAGCAGTTTCTGAACGATTTGCGAGCGCAGCGGCTGGGCAAGCGTCGCGATCCACGGATTGATCTGGAGCTGCCGGTGCTGCTCACGGGGACGGACGTCCACGGCCGTCCTCTGGATCAAAGGGTGATGACGGTCAATATCAGCCGGCGGGGAGCGCTGTTGGATGGCATCCACGGAATGGTCAAGGCGGGCGACATAATTTCTCTTGCCCGACTGCACAAGCAGGAACAGTTTCGCGTGGCTTGGGTCGGGGCAGACGACACTCCGGCGGAAGGCCAAATCGGGGTGGCCGCGGTCGACCCGAATACTTCGTTTTGGGATGAAGTGCTGGAAGCAACGGCGGATTCCGGACTCGATACAGCGGGTTGGCGCGGGAACGGCGGCGGGACGGGGCATTGACGCAGCGAAGTGAGGGATAAGAGTGATACACTGCCTCGCCGGAGGCTTTGTGTCAGACGAATTTGTGCCATCTGAAGTGAAAAGGGAGCGGGACCGAGCGCTGGGGATGGGCGCGAGGATCACGCGCCGGGATTTTCTGAACGGAATCGCACTCACGGCGGGAGCGGCCGTAATCCCGCCTGAAATGTGGGCTGCGGCTGCTGCCGATCTGGAAGCGCAGGAAGTTCCCGGTTACTATCCTCCCGGCAAGAGCGGCCTGCGCGGAAGTCATGCCGGGTCGTTCGAAACCATGCACAAACTCCGTGACGGCGCTTTCTGGGACGACGCGCCCAAGGCCGTGGACACGGACGAATCCTACGACTTGGCGATCGTGGGTGGAGGCATTAGCGGGCTCGCTGCCGCGCACTTCTTCCGCAAGGCTCGGGGCGACAAGGCGCGCATCCTGATTCTTGAGAATCACGATGACTTTGGCGGCCACGCCAAGCGCAACGAGTTTCGCGCGGGTGGCCGCACGATTCTTGGGTTTGGCGGCACCTACTCCATTGAGAGTCCGGCGCCCTACAGCGCAGTCTCGAAGGCTCTGATCGAAGAACTTGGGATCGATGTGCCTTCGTATCCCAAGTACGTGAGCAAGGATCTCTATCGCTCGCTGGGGCTGAGGCCGCGGATTTTCTTCGACAAGGAAACGTTTGGCAGCGACAAGCTGGTCGCGAATCCGGCGCATACCGGAGGAGATGAGAGCGGCCTCACCGACAAGGGCGGCGAAGGGGACATGCGGGATTTTCTGCGTGAGGCACCGCTCTCGGCTAAAGCCAAGGAAGATTTTGGGCGCCTGCTCACGGAGGAGAAGGACTATTTTCCCGGTCTTGGCTCGGACGAAAAGAAGGCGCGCCTGGCTCGGGTGAGCTATGCGAAATATCTGACCGATACGATCGGCGCGAGCGGCGAAATCGTGAAATTGTTGCAGGCGTTCCCGCATCCGCTGTTCGGCGTGGGCATCGATGCGGTCTCCGCGCAAGACGCCTGGGGCCTGGGAATGCCGGGATTCGGCGGCCTCAAGCTCGATCCCGCACCGGGCAAGGGGATGAACCGCGACTGCATTCGCAGCGACGAAGCGGAGAAATACTTCTTTCACTTTCCCGACGGCAACGCCACCATCGCGCGGCTGCTGGTGCGCAAGCTGATCCCGGTGGCGATTCCAGGGAACTCGGCTACTGGCGTGGTGGTGGCGAAGGCCGATTACTCGAAGCTTGACGAGCCGTCTTCTTCGATGCGCATCCGGCTGAACAGCACGGTGGTGAAGGTGAAACATATTGGCGTTCCGGGGGGCGATCCGGCGGCGGCGAAAGAAGTGGAAGTCGGCTACTTTACCGGGAACAAACTCAAAACCGTACGCGCCGCGAACTGCATTCTGGCGTGCTGGCATGTGGTGATTCCGTATATCGCGCCGGAATTGCCGGACGTGCAGAAAGAGGCGCTGGCTTCGGCGCAGAAAGTTCCGCTGCTCTACAGCAACGTGCTGGTGCGCAACTGGAGCGCGTTTCAGAAGCTGGGCGCCAGTGCAATTTACGCGCCCGGCATGTATCACACTAGCGTGAACCTGGATATTCCGGTCAGCATCGGCGGCTATGAATGCACGAAAAAGCCGGACGAGCCCATCGTGGTGCACATGATGAAGGCGGCCTGCAAACCCGGGCGCCCGGCGCGCGAGCAGCATAGGCTGGGGCGCATCCAGCTTTACACCACGACGTTTGAGACCTACGAGCGCAACATTCGCGAGCAACTGGCGCGGATGCTGGGAGCGGGCGGATTCGAGCCCGCGCGCGACATCCTCGAAATCACGGTCAACCGCTGGCCGCATGGCTACGCCTATGAATACAATTCGCTGTTCGACCAGTTCTGGCTGGAAGGCGGCGAGACGCCTTGCCAGGCCGCGCGCAAACCGTTCGGGCGGCTGGCCATCGCAAACGCGGACGCCGATGCATACGCCTACACCGACTGCGCCATCGATCAGGCTTATCGGGCGGTGGGTGAACTTGCGAAGAAATAGTTCCGAGCGGCGAATCCCACTCATCTCAAAGTGCGCGATGAGTGGGGCACCCGTTTTTGCGCGGGGCTGGAGTTGAAGGAGTAGTTCGGAGGATTGAGATCTTTATGGCGAAGCGTCTGGTGAAACGATCGCCCAGGCCGCCGGCAGCGACCGCGAAGTCGCAACCGAAGGCGGATCGGCCGTTTGCTCCCGGATATGGCATTGTTGGAGCTGAAGAGGGTAAGGGCCTGCTTCCATGGGCCTGGGTTGCGAGAAAAATGAACCGCTGCCGGACGTTCTGGCTGGCCACGATTCACTCGAGTCTTCGCGCGCGTCAGGGGCGTCCGCATGTGATGCCGGTGTGGGGAGTGTGGCTCGACGATGCTTTCTTCTTTTCGACCGGACGTAAATCCCGCAAAGGTCAAAATCTCGCCGCGAATCCGGCGTGCACGATTACGAACGACGACGGCGAAGAAGCTGTGGTCGTCGAGGGGTGGGCGGCGCCCGTCGAGGATGCAGCGGAACTGGAGCGCATCGCGGCCGCCTACAAGAAGAAATACAAGATCGACCCGCGGAGCATGGAAGAACCGATCTTCCGCGTCCAGCCTAGCCGGGTTTTCGGTTTTGTTGAAAAGACCTTTCCGCAGTCCGCAACCCGCTGGAAACTATGACGCATGTTGGTGGAACCCCCCGTTGGTAGCGGGTTTCAGCGGTTTCCGCTCATGCTGGAAGGGCACGATTTGGTGGTTGCCGTCCTGCCGACGGTATGGCAAAATGCTTTGAGTTTGCAGGACCTCCTTCCCCCCTGAATTTGCTGCCTGGCCAAGCGCGACAACTTGTGGTAAAGAACGTGGGCATTTGCCTTCAAGGATAGTCGCTCACGAGGGCGATTTTTTCGAGGACGATCTCCATCTCGATGTGGTGAGGAATAAAATGTCTGACCGAACCGTCTCTACCGGGTTACAGAATCAGGATCCTGAAACTATGAATCATGATGGGGGAACAAGCCGGATGCCTCGCCCACAGCCGCTTTCAACCTTGGCCGTAATGTTCTTCGTCCTCTCCCTAGGATTTTCTCTGGCCTGGGGTCAGAACGATGTTTTGACTCAGCACAACGATAATACGCGGTCGGGATTGAATGCGAATGAGACCCTGCTGACGCCGGCGAACGTCAACGTGAATAGCTTCGGGAAGCTTTTCACGCAGACTGTCGACGGCATCATCGTCGGCCAGCCGCTTTATGCCAGCCAGGTTTTGATGAACGACGGCCTGGTACACAATGTGGTTTACGTCGCGACCCAGAACAACACCGTGTATGCCTTCGATGCCGACAGCACGCAGGGCAATAATGCCGCTCCGTTGTGGTCGGTGAGCTTGAACGGTGGCGCGACCCCCGATCCGATTGCCGACTATGGCTGCACAGGTACGGCCTACACCGAAATCGGAATCATGGGCACGCCAGTGATCGATCCGGGCAAGGCCACGCTGTATGTCGTGGCCAAGACGGTGACCGGGACCGGGACCAGCGCGGTGCGCAGTTTCAGTCTGCATGCCCTGGACATCACCACGGGCAACGAACTGCTGGGAGGGCCGGTGATCATTACGGGGACGGCGGCGTCCAGCAATGGATCCGGGACTTTCAATCCGGTTTACCAAATGCAGCGTCCCGCACTGTTGCTGCAAAACGGCGTTGTCTACATCGGATTTGGCGGCAACGGTTGCGACGAATACGCCTACAACGGCTGGCTTTTTGCCTACAACTCCCAAACGCTGCAACAGGAAGCTGCGTTCCTGGTCACTCCCGATGGGAGAAGCGCTTCGATCTGGCAAGGCGGAAGTGGGCCCGCTGTGGATGAGAACGGCTCCATCTACGTGGCGACCGCGAACGGGACGTATGACGGGCCGGTGGGAGGCAACGATTTTGGCGACAGCGTGCTCAAGATGGGATGGAACGGGAGTGTTTTCGGCGTCGTCGACTATTTCACGCCTTATAACCAACTGCAACTCGCGCAGGGAGATTTGGATCTAGGTTCGTCGGGCCCGCTGATTCTGCCGGACCAGCCCGGCCTCTATCCGCATGAACTGGTTGCGGGAGGAAAGCAGGGCACGCTTTACCTGATCAACCGCGACGACCTGGGGGGATTCAATGCGAATACCGACAACGTAATCCAGGAAATCCCCAAGGCTGTGCCGAACGTCCTCGTCGGAGTTCCTACGTACTGGAACAACAGCGTGTATGTGGCCGGAGACCTGGACTACATCAAGCAATTCGCTTTGGTCGACGGGATGCTCACGCCGGAGCCGGTTTCACAAACCACGGTTCCCTTTAACGGCACCGGTCCGGCTTCCACCTCGATGACTGCAAATGGGAACAGCAATGGAATCCTCTGGGTGATCCGGCACGCCAACCCAACGCTGTTTGCCTTCGATCCGACCAATCTTGCGCACGAGTTCTACGACAGCACGCAAGCGCTGAAACTGCGGGACAAACTGGTTCCCGTCGTGCGCTTCGTAACGCCAACCATTTCCAACGGCAAGGTGTATGTAGGCGGAAAAACCGCTTTGGTCGCGTACGGATTGCTGCCGTCGCTCGCGGTGGTGACGGGCAATAACCAGACAGGCGTGGAAAAAACCGTTTTGCCCGTACCGTTGAGTGTGGTGGCTACCGATGCCTACGCCTCTAATCAGCTGGCCGGAGCATCTGTGACCTGCGTGGACGGTGCCGCGGGAGGCGTGTTCACCCCCAGCAAAACCCAGACGACGAATTCGGCGGGAACGGTGACCTACAGTTACCAACTTCCCCCCGCGCCGCGCGCGGTGACCATCACTTGCACCAGTCTGGGTTATATCAACGCTGTGTTCAGCGAAACGGGTGTAGTGGGCCCGCCGGCGAAGATGAGCCTTACTTCTGGGAACAACCAGACGGCGGAGCCGAATACGCCGCTGGCAGCGGCGTTGGTGGTCAAGGTGGCGGACGCTCATGGCTTTGCCGTGCCGGGCGTGGCCGTAAACTTCACGGATAACGGCGCGGGCGGGACTTTCGCGGCCACGCCGGTCGTCACCGGTTCGAATGGTAGTGCATCGGCGCAGTACACGACTGGCCCGAATGCGGGCAAGGCCACGATTACGGCCTCGTCGGCGGGGCTCACATCGCTGAACTTCAAAGCGACGGTGGAGTAGGGCCCGATACGAATTCCCCTGACAACGCAGGCCGCAAGGCGGACGCTTCGACATCGATGGTTGGCAGGAAGCGCGGTTTTTGTCGTGCCTTCGTCAACTGCTCGAACGAATAGGCAATCTTGAGCAGCGTCGGTTCGCTCCAGGAGCGTCCGAAGAAAGAGATGCCGACCGGCAGTCCCCAGAGATATCCGGCTGTGACGTTGATATTGGGATAGCCGGCGACGGCGGCGGCGCTCGAACTGCCTCCGGCGACGTGATCGCCATTGATCAGGTCGGTGAGCCAGGCGGGGCCTCCCGTGGGCGCGACGAGCGCGTCGAGTTTCAACTTGTCCATGATGAAGTCGATGCCCTCGGTGCGGCTGAGGCGACGATTCAGGGCGAGCGCGTCGAGATATTCCTTCTCGGTCAGCGGACCCTTCTGCTCCGATTTTAGAAAAATGTCCTGCCCGAAGTAGGGCATTTCCCGGCCGCGATTGCGCTCGTTGAACTCGATCACATCTTTGAGGCTCTTTACTGAAGTATTACCGCGACGCGCCAGATAAGCCGCAAGATCGGCCTTGAGTTCGTAGAGGAAGACAGTCAGTTCGCTGTCGTCGAACTTGCCAATGGTGGGGATGTCGGCGGGATCGACGATCTCGGCGCCGGCACGCTTCATCTCGTCGAGAAGCGAGTCCATAAGCTTGTCGACGGCATCGTTGAAGCCGAAGTACTTGCGCACCACCCCAAGGCGCGCGCCTTTTAGTCCTGCGGGATCTAGAAATCTTGTGTAGTCTGGGAACTGCTTGCGTTGACTATCGGCGGTCGCGGAATCTCGGGGATCGGCTCCGGCCATGGCGCCGAGAAGAATGGCGACATCGCGCACGGTGCGCGCCATCGGACCGGCGGTGTCCTGACTGTGCGAGATGGGAACGATGCCGGTGCGGCTGACGAGTCCTACGCTGGGCTTAAGGCCCGCCAGTCCGTTCGCAGAAGATGGGCAGACGACCGAGCCATCGGTCTCGGTGCCCACCCCGGCGACGCACAGATTCGCCGATACGCCCGCCCCAGTGCCCGAACTTGATCCACAGGGATTGCGGTCGAGCGCATAGGGGTTTCGAGTCAATCCGCCGCGCCCGCTCCATCCACTGGTCGAATGACTGGAGCGAATGTTGGCCCACTCGCTGAGATTGGTTTTGCCCAGGATCACGGCGCCGGCATTGCGCAACTGCGCGGCGACGTGGGCGTCTGTCGGGGACGGCGATCCCGCGAGCGCCAGAGAACCCGCTGTTGTCTGCATGCGATCCCCGGTATCGATATTGTCTTTGATGAGGATTGGGATTCCATGCAGCGGGCTGCGCGGCCCTTTCGACTTGCGCTCCTCGTCGAGCGTGTCGGCAATCTGAAGGGCATCGGGGTTGAGCTCGATGACGGAGTTTACTTTGGGTCCGGATTTGTCGATCTCCTGAATGCGCGCCAGGTATTTCTCGGTCAGGGAGCGGGAGGAATACTGGCCCGATTGCAAACCCTTCTGGGCGACGTCAATCGTGATCTCGTCGAGCTCGAAATCTGTTACAGAGACGGCTGGCGCAGCAGCCGGCGCGGGATCGATCGCGCGAGCCGAGCCGAGCGCCGGATAAGCCGCCGTGGCCAGCGCCGCGGTCGCACCGGCGCGAAGGAAATTGCGGCGCGAGTCGCTTTTCGAGAGAAGGGAATCGGTAGACATCATGGCTCCTGCGATGTGGAATGAGTTCGGATGCTAGTCCCGAGCGAAAATCTTACGGAGAGTGGGGAAGAAAGGCAACCGCAGGTGGACAGGAACCGTTGTTTTGGATAGAGCGGAATGGTAGTCTAACGAAGTTGAGCGGGAGTAGTTCAGCGGTAGAACGCCAGCTTCCCAAGCTGGATGTCACGGGTTCGATCCCCGTCTCCCGCTCCATATAATCAATGACATACGAGAATAGCCTCTTGGCTGGTCAGCATAAGGTCAGCAGTATGTTATTCTTCGGTCCATGAAGATTCAGGAAGGTTACCTCACAAAAAAGGCCGGATCATGGCTCGGGCACTTTAGCAGGTGGATCACGGACGCCCGTACCGGGGAGAAGAAGCGCCGCCAGCGAGCGTTCAAGGTCGGCCCTGCGTCCATGACAAAGACGAAGGCGAAGGAGAAGCTCAGGGAACGCATGGTCAGCGAACTCGGATTGACGGCAGACAACCGGGTGACGCTGGAATGGTTCATCACCTACCGCTGGAAGCCGGGCAGGGAATCGACATGGCGCGATAGCACGAAGCAAACGAACGAGGAGCTTCTGAAGATCATCATTGGTCGTTTCGGTGCGGTCGCTATCGAAGACGTTGACGGAGTGGCGCTACAGCAGTGGTTGGCAGCTATGGCGAAGGATCGCTCCGGCTCCGCTGTGAGGCACCTTCGGATTTTCCTGATGTCGATCATGCGTGAGGCACTTGACCAAGGCTACGTACGGGTGAATACGGCGCGTGCACTCCGCATCCCGAAGCTCAAGCCTGTGACGCGAGTGTATCTGACGATCCCACAGGTGAAGGCATTGCTGAAGGCCACAGTACCGTGGCATTCACGCGAGAACGCTTTGCTGAGTCTGATCTTCACGACGGCGTTACGACCCAGCGAACTGCTGGCGCTCCGCTGGCGCTGCTTTGACTTCAAGCAGAAGGCATCGACCCTGACGATCAGTGAGACGATCTACCGTGGAAAGCTCAGGCGATTCTCGAAAGTGACGGAGGAAGGTGACACTGAGCGGATCACATTGCCCGTGCCAGAGCCAGCAATACCTGCGCTGCTCAAGTGGTACGAGATCACAAATCACAACGACGAGGATGACTTCGTTTTCTCTACGGAGTCCGGTGGGTTCTGGTGGAAAGAGAACTACCAGCGCCGGGTGTTGACGCCACTCGCTGACGCCGCCGAGATCGACAAAGTAAACTTCCAGATTTTACGAAGGACGGTTGCCACTCACATGCAGCACTTAGGAAGTCCGAAGGATATTCAGACGATCCTGAGGCACAAAAAAGCGGAGACGGCAGCCCAGCACTACATCCAGACCATCGACACGACGGTGAGACAAGCCACCGAGCGGCTTGCAGGAAAGCTGCTCACGACGTGAGCTAGGGGACTTTATGTCGGTACGCCGTACACCTGTGAATCCGACCCATGCATGGACGCTCGCACGAGTGGAGGACAAGGCTCCCACGGGATTCCAACAAACTTGCAGGTGCAAGGTGTTCACAATATTAGGGTTAGCAGGTGTTTGCCACAACCGATGGCGTTACAACGTCATGCAAGTCATTGCAGCACCAGCAGTTATGTAATGATTTGGACCTTAGGAGAGGGTGAGAATGTGTACAGCAATCAGGGAGCCGTCTAGACGATAATCTCGCCCGGCACTTGCTCGCGCGGTTCTCCAACGGTTAATTCAGGCAGGGGGCCGGGTACTGGCATCGCCGGAAATGTCCGCGTCTTGATCTCGGTTACCGCGTACTGATTCGCTTTGTGGGTGTCGAGATAGATGTGATGGGGGCGGCAGCAAGCACGATGCCCACATTCAAAAACGTGACACACATCCCCGCCGGGTAGAAGCCACAGAAAATGTTCAGCGAAGTAAGCGAAGCGGTGAGCCGGGACCGTCCTTCCTCGTCGAAACTTGAAACTACCATAGCCTCGCTGCACCCCACTTTGCTTGTACCCAGTGAACAGGAGACACGCACCGTGGCAGGTTGGGCAGTCCTTTATGCAAGGTCTCAGCATCCGAGCAAACCGCAAGCGGTCGGACTGCGTGATCTTCAATCGCTCCATCTCTGCGTGATCTTCTTTGCTCAGTGATGAAGCCATGCTAGTTTTTCGCTCCCGGTAGCTTGTTGCTCACGGCGTCGTATCGGTGCTGCTTGAACCCTTCGACGGCAAAGCCCGTCAACTCTTCATGCGAGATCAGTCCATCATCGCCCAAGACAATCGCGCCTAGCTTGATCGCTCGGCGGATCACCTCAGGCTTAACAGCCAGAATCTCTGCGGCTCTTTCCGATGAGTAGTTCATGTTCACGACCACCAGCGTCACGGTTCACCTTAACCATCGTGCTCCCCAAACGAATTTGTCTTACTTGAACTGTGAACAATCGATCTGCACACCGAGTTTTACTGCCTCTGTGCAGCTTTCAAACCGTTCCTGCTTAGTGGCAGGTTTTTGAACTTCACCTGCAAGGATGCCTGCGCACTCTCTCGGGCCAATTTCGGCGGCATCTATGCGATCCTGCGTCACAGTTGTGCGATAGCAAGACGCAGAGGTAGTTCTACAAACGGTTGTTGTGGAATCCTTTGTGCGCGCTGTAACAACGCAAGACGTACCAATCGGCACTGTGACGGTGAAAGTTCCGTTACCTTGCGCGAAGCAGCAGGTGGCGAGTAGCAGCGCAACCCATAGTCGGCTCATCTCGTAATCCTCCCGTGATACCAAGTTAGATTTTCAATGACGTACAGCGTGGCTACGATCACGAATGCTGTCATGGCAACGTTCTCATGGATTCGGAGCGTCGTTTGGAACGTTGGTAACGCGCTATTCCTCACCGTCGTGTAGATCGCGTATTTTCGGCTCAAAACTTCCAGCCCACCGACGCCGTAACCGTTGCCCCTCCGTCGCCCTACCATCGAGTCACACGGGATACCCCCACAGAAATGTCATCCCTCACCCTCTGGATTGCGCCGCCCGTGGTGTCGCAAAAGTCCCCTCAAAAGTGAGGTCCGCAAGTGATTGAATCGACTCACTCGCTCGGGGCAGTTGTCAATGTCGCATATGTTATGCCTTATGCGACATGTCAAGGACTCTATTTCCAACCGTTCGTGTTGCTTGCGGGTCGCCCGACCGGGCATCTCAAGAACAGGTGCTAAGTTCGCAGCGGAGGCAATCATCGTGAAACCGAAGCGAGTGGCACTATATACCAGAGTCAGCACGGGGGAGCAGAACGCAGACTTACAATCGAACGAACTAACCGAGTATGCAGCGTTTCGCAAGTGGGAGATCATCGACACGTACAGCGACAAAATGAGCGGAGCAAAGGACAAGCGTCCCGCGCTAGATCGTCTGATGGCTGATGCGAAGCGCGGTAGGTTTGACGTGGTTGCTGTTTGGAGATTCGACCGCTTCGCGCGTAGCACCAGTCATTTACTGCGGGCATTGGAAGAGTTCGCCGCGCTTGGCATCGACTTTGTATCACTCAAGGAAAGCATCGACACCAGTACGCCAACCGGAAAGATGATCTTCACAGTGCTTGCAGCGGTCGCGGAATTGGAACGCTCCACGATCCGTGAGCGCGTCATAGCGGGGCAGAGGGCAGCCAAGAGGCGCGGAGTGCGCTTCGGACGGCCTACTGTCGAGGTGGACACTGCCTTAGTGGGAAACCTGCGCAGCAAGGGCCTAAGCTGGCGCGACATCGCAGAACGAACCGGAGTGCCTAAGGATACCTGTATACGCGCTTCTGAACGGGGTGCGCTGTGATTCGCCCATGCCCGATCTGTGCCGTTGCTGCCTACCGCGCTGAAATCTATGTGTGCCCGATTTGCGGTGCTCCGGGTACCAGAGCAGAGCTAGATGCGCTTGCTGTTGAATGGTGGGAAGAATTCCGGGATCGGGAGATGGATCGGGAAATGTTCGGGACGCCGATCCCCAAGGTGGTAGTCCACTGATAAAGGCGATCTGGCATCGACTGGGACGCATCTGGGGATGCAGCGGATGCGTTTTCACTTGTTCCCGCGAATGGACGGTTCTTGCGCTAACTTCATTCGCAGCACATCGAGCGCACCACCAGCATCGACAAGAGGCTCGGGTAAGCCCAGCACTTCTCTTCCAAATCTTTCGTCGAGTTTTCTGCGCACGGGGTCTTTATCGATTTCATGGATCGGCAGCAACTGCTTGTAGCACATCTCGTCAAATATCTTTACGGCTCTCTCAAGCTGCTTTGCGCTGAGTGCTGTTACGTCCAAGACGGCCATTGTTTGCAGTGTAGATTTCCCTATATTGCCTCTTCCAGATTGCTGCTTATTAGAGTGCCACCACCGCAATAGCAAGCCCAGCGATGTATTTGCCCACAGGACGAGAACCTTTTCCTGTTCGACGGATCGGAGAAGAATTGAGAGCCACGCCCGACCACCTATCGTTTTGCGTGACGTGAATTGCATCCCGGTAGACTGACTGTTGAACCGAAAGTCGAGATTGCAGTGACAATGAGACGCGGTAGCCCAAACATGACTAACCTTGAGATCAATGGATTCTTGCTCCCCAGCGTCGGCACCTTTGAACGGCAGACCCTCACTATCACCATCGAAGGACATCGTCTGCTCACGTTTCGCATCATGTGCCCAGAGGACGGGATAGGTCGGCACGCTACGTGCGTTTGACTCTTTGATCGAGAACGGCCCTCTTATGCTGCCGTCTGGATTCTTTCCATTTATATCTCTGTGAACAGGGCCTATTTCCCCGATTGCCCCTACTGTCGTTATGGGAATGCCCACGGCCTGCGACTTATCCATTCTCGGCAGCCAGACGCATTTCTCGACGGCGAGTTGGTATGCCGCTTGCGCCAAAGAAAGGTCCGCGATTCGTGCCAAGTTCCATCCGCCCGATTCTGGCAGCGGTGCTTCCATCGCTTGACCGATGACATCGTTGCCGAAGTACAGGTGAGTGCCCCCCATCGGCCCGTCTTCAAGACATCGCAGATTCTTCTCAGCGATCAGATGGTGAATCTGCTTCGCCGCGCTCGCACCCAAGAGAGGATATGCGGGGCGTTCCTTGAGAACAACGAATGTTCCACGGTTTTTGTCCGTCTTAGTTTTGCGACCGACGACGAGGCATTCCGCCATGTCCGTATCGGCTGAGAACGACGAATCTTCGTCTGTAGTACCAGCAATGGAGATGACGACAAGATCGCTGTAGCCCTTGGTCAATAGCGAACGTGAATCTTCCCACGAGTCGCCCAACAGCAAACTTAAAGGCATGACCAAGGCGAGCGTCCCTCCTTCCTTTAGCTTCCGGTTGGCGAGCACCAAAAAAATTGACGCTTCGCCTGCGTTGCCGTGCGCACTGGTTCCGGCGGTTAGACGCTTTGTAGCGTCAGACATCAACTTCTGTTCTTCCGCAGTGGAACTGAAAGCAGCGAACATCGGGTTGGGAACATCGTGCCTCGTCCCTTCGTGGTTGGTTGGCCGGGTGAATGGTGGATTCATTACCACCAAGTCAAACGACGCATGGGGAAGGGAAGACCAGAGTTGTCTCTCCTTTTCTCCCATGCCTTCCATCGCTTTTGCAGTGATCGCCAGTATCTCGAACTTCGCTTGTGGGTCGAGCAAATCGAGAGAACCTAATGCAATGTTGCCGTCGGGTCTTTTGCCGTAGGCGACAGTCAGTATCGAGCTTTGCTCGTATTTCACCGTGGGGTGCGCTCCTGAAATCATCGATGCTGTCAGGTGAGCGGCAGCCGGAAGAACATCGCAGCCGATGATCGAATGCGCCATCATGTCCGCGTGAATGGCTTCCGAATCCCCGCCCGCAAGCTCGTGGAGTTGCCCAACTCGGCTGTATGCAGTAGTGAGCAACGTGCCCGTGCCGCACGCAAAATCCGCAATGCGTAGTGATTTCACATCATCGGGATTTGCCCATGAGTTACCCGCCGGAGTTCGCTCTGGCACAATCGCAAAGCCGATCAACAATGCCGCAGATGCAGGGGTCGTATAGAACGCTGCTAAGAATTTCCTATCCACGATCATCCGCTGGAACACCGCCCCAGTCAGATCGTGGGAACGCATCAGCCGATTTTCAAGCAGCCGATCCGCCGTCTCTGCCAATCGGTCGATAAGAGCTTTACTCTCCTGCACGGGAATGTGTTCGAGAATGCGCCGTGCAATGTCGAAGATCGGCCAGTAGTTCACGACCAAAATCTTTTGCCACTCGGCAAGGATCGTAGCCTTATTGAGTTTCTTCTTGCCACGAAGCTCGTCAATCGAGTTCACTCCCCGAAGTTTCCCAGCCAGACTTTCGTGGAACACAAATCCGTTTGCCAGAATGGTCGTCGCCATTCGCCGTGTCTGCTCACCGTCTTCTTGGAACAATTCCTTGCTGATCTTGTGAACCGCTTCGCCATTCTCCTTCGCTATCTCAGCCAACATCGCTGTCCTACGTCTCCCCTGCATCCCTAGTGGGCATCTGGGTCAGCAGTCAGGTCAGCACTAGAGAGCCGAGAGTTTTTGCTTTATATACCGGTATGTCCTGAAATCAGGTGTAAAGGACTCAGCGACTTAGCCGGAATGCTAAGTTCCCAAGCTGGATGTCACGGGTTCGATCCCCGTCTCCCGCTCCATCGTTCCAATCACTTACGACTTCATGGATCGAAGTGCCGATCAGGGATGGGAAGTGGGCGCCTGGACGGTATTGCTCGCTAGAACGCGAAACAACGCGTTCAATCGCCCAGCTTTGCCCGATTCCTTCGCTATTGCGGCTTGTCCCAGGCTCGCACACGCGGCCACCATCGACGGACGTTCCGGCAATACTCTTCGTAGTCGGCCCCGAACTTCTTGCGCAGGGTTGGCTCCTCGTAAAAGAGCACGAACAGATGTACGCCGAGGGCAACCGCCAGGACCGCCGCAATTGCTGCCAGGTCGGCGTGACCAAACACTACCCACAACCCGATCCAGCCGGCTGCGAAGCCCACATACATGGGGTTGCGCACGTAGCGGTAGAAACCCACCACTACCAATCTTTTCGGCGGAACCATCGGAGCCGGTGTGCCGTGTCCCGTCCACCCGAAATCCCAGACACAGCGCAGGGCAACGGCGAATCCCAGCACCGAGGGAAGCGCGGCCAGCCATCGCCAGTGTGCCGCGCCAGCCAGTTCCACCCGAAACCCAAGCCACTGCGGCAGCAGCCAGAACCACAAAGAGAAGAACGCCACGCCCACTGCCAGCGAAGCTACCGCGGTTGGCCAGTGATCGCCGTGCGCGATCGCCGGAACGCTTCCAGGCTGTTCGTTTGTCATAGGTCCCCCTAAATATTTCACTTAGAATTCTCACTACTCTGCGATTCCTGCCACTTGATTGAAGAATCCGATCAGGTATTTCCAAACCAGGTAATAGACGATCAACGCCACCGGGGAAAATAACGCCACATACGCGTAGGGAACGTACACGACACCGAAATAACTGAAACCGTGGCCTGCCGTCTTCAGAAAACCCAGGCAACGGCCGAGAAAGAACCCCGCCGGCCCGATGATGAAGGGAAGAATCGCGCCGTGAATCCCCAGCGGCAAGTGCGTTCGCGAGCGCGAAGCCAGGTGCAGCATGTTCCAGACGCCGAACAGATTGGGGACGATGGCCATGGGGAAAATGATGACCCGCTCCATGGGGACGGGAATGTCATAGACGAAGCGGGCGAGGAAGAACAGCGTCAGCGCAACCAGCAGAAGCGGCGTGGGCACCGAGATTCCCGCCATGTAGGCGCGCAAGTACGGATGATTGTTCATAAAGCCTCCTTACTAGAGCTACAGGTGGTACGCGAACACGAGAACCAGTTGCGGCGAGACCAGAAACACGCTGGCGCTGAAGCCGATCAACGCCCAGTCGTACCAGGGAACGCGGACGGGGCGAGTGTCGAGTTTGCGCAGCACGGCCGGCCACAGGTCCCGGCCGAGTTCAGTGCTGATTGGTGGAAACGATTGCTTCAAAGCTTCGCGAATCTGCCGGTCTTCTTGTTCGTTCATTTCTTTACCCTCACGTCCTTTCAATCATGTCCTTCAACTCCGGGCCTGACTCCGAGGCGGTTCAGCTGTTTGCGCAGGATGCGGACCGCGCGGAAAACACGCAGCTTTACGGCGCCTACCGATGTCCCTAAGGCATCCGCAATTTCGTCGTAGGGCTGCTCTTCCACCAGAGCCAACGTCGCCGCCACTTGCAGCTTCGCCGGCAAGCGGCGAAATGCCTGCCGAATCTTTTCCCGCGTCTCCTGCTGGAGAAGACGATCGGGCTGAGGCGCTCCGGCGGGCTCTACGAGCAGACTCTGCTCTGGACGCTTGCGCCGGAGATGGTCGAGCGCCAGGTTGGTGGCGATCCGCCTCGCCCACGCCGCGAAGTTTCCATCGGGCCGGAACTGTTGATGCGCCCGGTAGATGCGCCAGAGAGTCTCCACGGTCAGGTCCTCCGCGATGCCGCGATCGCGCACGATGCGCACGATCCAGGCGTAGATCTCGCCTTGGAACTGCCGCACCAAGGTCTCGAAAGCGTCGATCTCGCCGAGCGCAAACCGCTGAAGCAGATCCATGAGCTTCTCTACTATCTATTACGGGGTTGGAAGGCGCGGGTTACAAGCTTTTTCGGCCGCTTGGCCGGACGAGTGATCCTGAGATTGCTTCTTTCTCATGAACATTATGCCCAAGCCACGGGCAATCCGGCACTCACTGGCGCGACGCCGGGCATGATAGCCTTACTGCGTTTGTAGAGTCGGCTCTCGGGCGATTTCCAATCGAGACCGGCGACACTGTTGAAGAGTTGAGAAGGTGACCGTCCATGATGAAGCTACGACTTGCCAGCACATTCAGCTTTCTGGTTCTCGGGCTCGCTGCGGCTCTTGCGCAACCGCACTCTTACCCGTTCAACGATCCGGCGCTGCCCATGGAGAAGAGAATCGACAACCTTCTCTCGCTCATGACCATCGACGAGAAGATCGATTGTCTGGGGACGCGGACTGGAGTGCCGCGCCTTGGCGTCAAGAACTTTGGCAATTCGGAAGGCATCCACGGAGTTGTCCAGCGCGGCGGAGGCCAAAGAAACCGCTCGGTCATCACGACCACGCAATTCCCTCAGCCTCCGGGCATGGGAGAGTCGTGGGACCCCGAGCTGGTTCGTCAAGCGGCAGGGGTCGAGGGCTACGAGGCGCGATTCATTACGCAGACGGAGAAGTACGATCGGCAGATCCTGATGCTTTGGGGGCCGCAATCGGATCTTGCTCGCGATCCGCGTTGGGGGCGCAGCGAAGAAGTTTATGGGGAAGACCCATTCTTCAACGGGACGATGGCTGTCGCCTTCATCAAGGGGCTCCAGGGCGACGACCCGAAGTATTGGCAGGCGGGCGCTTTGCTCAAGCATTTTCTGGCCAACAGCAACGAGAACTACCGCGGCAGTTCGTCTTCCGACTTCGACGAGCGCCTCTTCTGGGAGTATTATTCCGTGCCCTTCCGCATGGGCTTCCTCGACGGAGGCGCTAAGGCGGTCATGGCTTCTTACAATGCGTGGAATGGGGTCACCATGGCCATCAATCCAATCCTCAAGAGTATCGTCCAAAAACAATGGGGCGTGGACGTGCTATCGAGCGACGGAGGAGCGGTCAAGCTGCTGGTCGATCCGCGCAAGCTTTTTCCCGATCAGAAGGCCGCGGTCGTCGCTTGCCTCAAAGCGGGCATTAATCAGTTTCTCGATACTTATCGGGAAGAAACGAAGGCCGCCTTGAAGGATGGTTCGATCACCGAAGCTGAGATCGACGCGCTGCTGCGGCCCAAGTTTCGAGTCACCATTCGCCTGGGATTGCTTGATCCGCCGGAGATGGTCCCTTATTCGAAGATCAAGGATTCGCCGGAACCTTGGAACACCGACAAGGATCGGGCGGTGTCGAAACGCATGGCGCTTGAATCGGTGGTGCTGCTGAAGAATGCGAATGCTCTTCTGCCTCTCCACAGAGACACGATCAAGTCGATTGCTGTGATCGGGCCGCTTGCCGATTCCGTTCACTGGGACTGGTACGGCGGTACGCCACCTTATGCCACTACGCCGCTCCAGGGAATCAACGATGAAGTCGGGCCCGGCGTCAAGGTCAACTATGCCGCGGATGAAAACGGCAACGCCGCGGTCGAGGCTGCGCGCGCCTCCGATGTCGCCGTTGTCGTGATTGGCAACGACCCGACCTGCGGCCCAGATATGGAGCATGCCTGGCACTATTCGCCATCCGACGGCGGCGGCACGCTCCCATGCGCCGTGCCCAGCGATGGGCGCGAAGGGCGCGATCGCAAAAGTATCGATCTTGCGCAGGAGCAGTTGGTGAAGCGGGTCTACGCTGCGAACCCGAAGACCATCGTGATACTCGTCTCCAGCTTTCCATTTGCCATCAACTGGACCCAGGCCAACATTCCCGCGATCTTGCATATGACGCACTCCTCGCAGGATGAAGGCTCGGCTCTGGCGGAGGTTCTCTTTGGCGATTACAACCCCGGCGGACATCTGGTGGAGACGTGGCCAAAATCCCTCGATCAGTTGCCGCCCATGATGGATTACAACATCCGCCACGGCCGCACTTACATGTACTTCAAAGGAGATCCGCTCTATTCCTTTGGCTATGGGTTGAGTTATACAACCTTTCGCTATGCCAACCTCAGGACCAGCTCTGCAGAGCTGCCAAGGGATGGCGCGGTCACGGTCAGTATCGACGTGACCAATACCGGCAGCCGGACCGGTGACGAAGTAGTCCAGCTTTATGTCAAGCATCTGCACTCAGAGGTTGAGCGACCGCGCGAAGAGTTGAAAGGCTTCCAGCGCGTGACTCTCAAACCGAATGAGACGAAGACCGTTCAGCTTCCGCTTAAGGCTTCGGATCTCGCCTTCTGGGACGAGAAACTTCCGGGCTTCAAGGTCGAAGCCGAACCGGTGAGTGTCATGATTGGGAGTTCGTCAGATGACATCAAGTTAACGGCTACGGTTCAAGTTCAGTAACGAGTTAAGGAGTCTGCATTACGTCCGAAAACCGAATCGTTAACATAAACAATTTTGATTGGACTTGGGTTCCGGTCGTCACCTACAGTCCTGTGAGTGCAGCAGAGCCGAACTCGAACCCGAAGAATGCTACACCCCGTGGCCATGACGGAGTCCGCCCACGCGCTGTTCCGTCCTCCATTCCGGAATTACCAGTTCGACGCCGCCTACGATGAAATGTTCGAGGCTCCGGGCCTCCCACGGCAGCACTATCAGGCCCTGTTTCAAACGCTTCTGGGACTGCCTCCCGAGGAAATGCGCAAGAGCCAGCAAGCGGCGGACTTGTCGTTTCTGCATCAGGGGATCACGTTCACGGTGTACGGGAACGAGGAGGGTACGGAGCGCGTTTTTCCCAACGACCTTTTGCCGCGGATCATCCCCAACCACGAGTGGCGCCAGATCGAGACTGGGCTCACCCAGAGAATCGCGGCATTGAATCTGTTTCTGGAGGACGTCTACCACCGCGGAAGAATCCTGGCGGACGGCGTCGTGCCCCGCGAACTGGTCTACAGTTGCCGCCACTTCCGGCGTGAAATGCGCGGCCTGACCGTGCCTCGGGGGATTTACGTCAGCGTTTGCGGCACCGACCTGGTGAGGCTTCCGGACGGGAGCTTTGCCGTGCTGGAAGATAATCTTCGGGTGCCGAGCGGCGTCTCCTACATGCTGGCGAATCGCAAGGTGCTGAAGAAAGTTTTCCCTACGCTGTTCCGCGATTACGGCGTTTGTCCGGTCGATCACTATGCTCAGGCGCTGCTTGGAACTCTGCGCGCGCTGAGCCCGCCGAACTCCTCCAGCCGGCACGAGCCGACGGTGGTGCTGCTGACGCCTGGGGTATTCAATTCAGCGTACTTTGAACACACTTTCCTGGCGCAGCAGATGGGCATTGAGCTAGTCGAAGGCCGGGACCTGCTGGTGCACGATAACGTCGTCTATATGCGCACCACGGCCGGGCTGCGGCGCGTGGACGTGATCTATCGGCGGGTGGATGACGATTTTCTCGATCCGCTCTGCTTCCGGCGCGACTCCGGCCTGGGCGTGCCGGGATTGTTCAACGCTTATCGCGCCGGCAATGTCATGCTGGCCAACGCTATCGGCACTGGCATTGCCGACGACAAGGCTCTTTACGCTTACGTGCCCGCGATCATTCGCTACTACCTGGGAGAAGATCCCATCCTGGCGAATGTGCAGACCTATCTGCTCACCGATCGCTCGCAAAGGAGTTATGTGCTGGAGCATCTGGATGAGTTGGTGGTGAAGGCGGTCGGCGAGTCCGGCGGTTACGGGATGCTGATTGGCCCGCACAGCACCGCCGAGCAGAGGGAAGACTTCCGCCAGAAGATCCAAGCCGAGCCGCGGAACTACATCGCGCAGCCGACGTTGAGTCTTTCGCGGGCGCCGTGTTTCCTCGACGGAGAAGCCCAAGCCCGTCACGTCGATCTGCGTCCGTACATTCTTTATGGCGACACGGTTACGCTCGTGCCTGGAGGACTGACGCGGGTGGCGTTGCGTCGAGGCTCGCTCGTGGTCAACTCCTCGCAAGGTGGAGGCAGCAAAGATACCTGGGTGCTGCGCGCATGAATCAACGCCGGGAAACTACCATGCTCTC
>Ga0181530_10002264_pt1 | contig 23122 bp, 20 predicted proteins | sample PEATcosm2014_Bin_42_FD_119769 | JGI IMG/M metagenome (GOLD analysis project Ga0181530, IMG submission 119769) | Peatland microbial communities from MTU Mesocosm Facility, Houghton, MI, USA - PEATcosm2014_Bin10_60_metaG | ecosystem: Environmental > Terrestrial > Soil > Wetlands > Peat | place... | reverse complement strand
TCCAGTGGGTGAAGTACACGGCGCGCGGTTTCCGCAACAAGAAGAACTTCGGAATAGCAATCCTATTCCACTGTGGAGGTCTGGACCTGGCTCCTTAAGCCACTAAAATGCCGGAAGAGCCGAAGAACTTGAGTGAACACCTGCTTGCGTGCATCCACTAAACAGGCTATTGCTTGTTATATTTCTTTCATGCGCGTCGCTCACAAGAACTGATCCGTCTCCAAGCCCCATGCTTGTAACAGAGGCTCGGGGATAAACTTGGAGTTCTTGTTCCGCCGTGCCCACTCCCGCAGACGCGTGGAGTGCAAGTACTGGTCAGGCTGGAGCTTGAGTTCCTTCACCGCCTCCTCAAACGAGGTTACCGTAGGAACTACCGGGCCGAACGGCACCGGCTTACCCCAGTTTGGATTGCCCCTTCTACCCATACTTTACTCTTTCACTTTGTGTGCGACTTCTTTATGAGGTAACTCGGCTGGTGAAAGCTATCCCGAACTGGCCGCTCTATCTTAAAGACACGAGTGTTATCTTGGACTAATAGAGATCATGCGCCTTGCGGATGATGGCGCGATGTTCAGAATTGCTCAGTCCTGAACATAATTCAGGTATGCATACTATCGAGGGGCCCAGCTGATATCGGGAGGCGCCTGCAGTTTGCGCTTGACGCCCCACGCTAGACTGATATAACATACATATATATATTATCCAAGTGATAATATAGGCTGCATGGAACACTGCCGCGCGGGTTGCGCCCTTTGACAACAAAATGCCGCGATTCGCGGGTTAAGTCTTTCCAGGATGGGATTTTGCGCGTAAGTGCTTTGTTTCATGATCAGGCTGCGTAAGTCCTTTATTTCATCAGATCAGGAGAGGGGGAGGGTCTGATCCTGAGTGTCGGAAACCGGCCTCGCTGGGTAACGCACGGGTAAACAGGCGACCTAGGGTTCCGGCTGCGACGCCGGCTGCTCTTCTTCTTCGGGGCGCATCAGGCCGAACTTCTTCATCTTGTAGCGCAGGGCGTCGCGGCTGATGTCGAGGAGCTTGGCGGCGTGGGTCTGGTTGCCGCTGGCCTGGCGCAAGGCCATCTCCACCAGCGCGCGCTCTACTTCCTCGAGCGATGTGCCGCCGTCGGGGATGGAGAGCCGCGGCAGGCTGCGGCCGTTGGACAAAGCGGTGCTTGGACCGGCGGCGCTGGGCGACATGTGCTCGAATGCGGTGACGTGCGCGTGCTGCTGGGCCACGGAGAAGGGCATGTAATCGGGGCGCAAGACTGGCTCATCCTCTAGGATCATGGCGCGCTCGATGGCGTTCTTCAGTTCGCGCACGTTCCCCGGCCAGTCGTGGTTGAGCAGCAGCCGGCGGGTGTCGTCACCGATCCCGCGGATCGACTTGCGGAACTTGCGGTTGTAGTGCTCGATGAAGAATTCCACCAGCGGGAGAATGTCTTCTTTGCGTTCGCGCAAGGGCGGGATGTAGATGCTGATGATGGCCAGCCGGTAGAACAAGTCCTGGCGGAAAGTGCTTTCCTGCACGGCGCGCTCCAGGTCGCGGTTGGAGGCGGCGATGACGCGCACGTCCGCCTGCATGTCCTTTACGCCGCCGACGCGGCGTATCACCTGATCCTCGAGCACGCGCAATAGCTTGGCTTGCAGGAAGGGCGACAACTCCCCGATCTCATCGAGAAACAAGGTGCCGCGATCGGCGATCTCGAACAGGCCCTTCTTCATCGCCTTCGCGTCGGTGAAGGCGCCCTTCTCGTGGCCGAACAGTTCGGCTTCCATCAGGTTCTCCGGGATGGCCGAGCAGTTGATGGCGACGAAGGCCTTGTCGTGGCGCGAGCTCTGGTAGTGGATGGCTTTGGCGATCAGGTCCTTGCCGGTGCCGCTCTCGCCCTGGATCAGGACGGTGGAAGCTTCGCTGGCCGCCACCTTGCGCACGAAGCCCATCAGCTCGGACATTTTTTTCGAGACCGCGACCACGTCGCGATAGCCGACGTGCCGCTGCATCTCGCTGCGTAGCGATTCGACTTCGCTGCGCAGGCGTGTGGCTTCGAGCGCGTTCTGCGTGGTGACGTGCAGCTCGTCGAAGTCGATGGGCTTACCGATGAAGTCGAAGGCGCCGAGCTTGATGGCGGCCTTGACGTCGTCCAGTTGCGGGTCGGCGGTGATCATGATCACGGCGCGGGCGTTGCCGCCGTCCTTCAGCCGCTCCAGGACCTCCAGGCCGCCGAGGTCGGGCATGCGCACGTCGAGCAGGATGAGGTCGGGATTCGCGCTCTGCGCCATGCGCAACCCGGCCGCGCCGTTGTCCGCTTCCAGAACGGAGAAGCCCCACTCCTCGCATTTCTGGCGCAGCGACCAGCGCACCAGTTTCTCATCGTCGATGATGAGGACGGTCTCGTCTGCCATATGCCCTACTCTAAATCAGGACGCCTTCCGCGGAGCCTCGGCGTGGTGGAACGGCAACCACACCATGAATTGGCTTCCCTGCCCCGGAGTGCTCGCGACTTGCACCCGCCCGCCGTGGGCTTCCACGATCCGAGAAACCAGCGACAGCCCCAGCCCCGTGCCTCGCTTCTTGGTGGTATAAAAAGGACGGAAGATGTTAGGCAGGTGCTCGGGAGGAATGCCACGGCCGGTATCGGAAATCGCCACCGTCGCGAAGCCATCCTCGGAGCCGACGCGCACGCGAATGTTGCCGGCGTCATCGATCGCCTGGATGGCGTTCAGCAGCAGGTTCAGCAGCACCTGCTGGATCTGCCCGGCGTCGTGTTCGACCGGCGGCAGTTCATGCGCCCGCGACAGTTTGATCTCGATCGGCCGCGAAATGGTCTGCTGCCGCGCCAGCGACACCGCATGTTCCGTGGTGGAGTTCAGGTCAGTGGCGCGAAAATCGGGCGGCCTGGGACGCGCTGTCTCCAGCAGATCGGAAAGGATGCGCTTGATCTGCAGGATCTCCTGCTGTACTTCGCCCAAGACCTCGCGCGCCGGGCTGGACTCGGGCAGGTCGCGGCCAATGATATCCATCACGCCGGCGATCCCGGCCAGCGGATTGCGGATCTCGTGCGCCAGGCCGGTAGCTAGCTCCCCCAGGGTCGCCAGGTGCTCGGCGCGCGACATCTGCGTGCGGTAGAGGCGCTGGATCTCTTCCCGGCTCTCGCGAAGCTGCCGGACCATGTCGTTGAAGTTGCGGCCGAGGTCGCCGATGTCGTCGTTGCGATTGGCGAAGTTCACCGAGACGTTGAGGTCGCCTTGGCGCACCAGCGCGATCTTCTCCTGCAGTTCCCGCAGCGGGTGCTGGAGCAGGAGCGACATGACCGCAACGATCACGGCGAAGATGACGACCGCGCCCCCCACGGCGACCACGCGCACCTGGTGCCGGGCCGGTCCCTCGAGCGACAAGGTGACCAGCAGAAACACCAGCAGCCCGTTCACCAGCACCACCAGGACGGGCAGAACGGCCTTCAGTCGCCAGTTGACGCGCCACGGCATGGGAAGATCCCCGCTGATTATCCCATTATGGGCGCGGCGCGGGGACCTCGGTGTGACCGCAGTCACAGCGGGTAGTGATTGCCAGCACACCGGGGAGCTGGGAAAAAAGAGGGCCGGTCCTCGACCGGCCCTGCGAATCTGCCGTTAGGCGTAGGCGTGCAGTCCTGGCAGGAGGTAGGTGACTCCGAAGAAAGTAAACATCACCACGGCGAATCCCAGCACCGCGAAGTAGGCGGCGCGGCGCCCGCGCCAGCCGCGCGCGATGCGCATGTGCAGGTACCCGGCATAAACCAGCCAGGTGACCAGCGCGGCGGTCTCCTTGGGATCCCAGCTCCAGTACGATCCCCAGGTCTGATTCGCCCAGTAGGCGCCGGCAGCGATCATCAGGGTCAGCAGCGGGAAGGCCACGCCGATGGTTTTGTAAGTAAGACGGTCGAGAGCGTCGGCTGCGGGGAGCATCTGCTGCAATCCTTCACGGCGCCAGCTCAGCATCAGGTAGAGCGCCGAAGCCAGCAGCCCGCTCAGTAAACCGGACAGCAGGAAGGGACTGGTCACCAGGGCGGTCGGGAAAACACCTTCGGCCATAGGTGAGCCGTATTGCCCGCCCCGGACCCGCACCACGAACGCCGCAGCGGCCAGCACTTGCAAGATCATGGCTATAACGAAGGCGCGGTTGGCCCAGGCATAGCCGCGGTCGTCGTGCTTCCAGTTCGCCCATGCGCACAAGGCGAGCGGGACCAGCAGGGCGGCGAGCACGATGGCGAACAACCATCCCAGATCAGGGATGACCACCATCAGCGGCATGCCGCGTTGGATCATGAGATCGCGGCCGGTCTCCGGGTTCTGCGCCACCACCGCCAGCCCGCCGCCCGCGAACCGGCTCAACGCTCCGGCGTAGACCAGCGCAATCAGCGCGCTGGTACTGGCCAGGAAGCTCTCGGTGCGCATCTTGTCCTGGATGAGAAACATCATGGCGAGAGCAAAGCTGACGGCACAGGCGGCGTAGGAGAGCATCGCCAGGGTTACATGGATGTGCAGCCAGGTGGATTGCAGAGCGGGCACCAGCGGGTGGACGTCCGAAGGCAGCAACTGCATCAGCACCACGCCCACCACCGCCACCGGCATGGTGATGGTGCCGATCACCTTCACACCGTACTTGCGCTGCACGAACAAGGTCAGCGCGGCCACCGCCCAGATGAACGCCAGCAGCATCTCGTAAACGCTGGAAAAAGGCGCATGGCCGGCGGTGTACCAACGGTGCGCGCCCGCCAGCGTGTTGCTCACGAACCCGGCCCAGGTCGCCAGCCAGGCGAAGCGCACGAAGCGCTCCGTTCCGGTCATGGCAAAACCGAAATAGAGCACGGTCGAAGCCGCGTAAAAGGTCAGCGCCGCGAACAGCAGGTTGGCCTCGTTGAAAAGAACCCCAGTCTTGACCGTCCCTAACAACCCCATCAGCAGCATGAAGACGGTGCCCAGCGCCACCAGGCCCAGCAGCAGATTGCCGCCGGGAGTCGCAGGAGCCGCGGGGCGTTGTTCCATCACTCGTACTCGTGCCATTGCTTCCTCCGATACTTACTTGACCACCATCAGCTCAGCGCGCTCGAGTTTTGCGGCTGAGGCTTGTGAATTGAGATCCTGCTCGACCGCGTCCGCCAAATCGCGGAATCGCCGCTCGAAGTCCTCACGATTCTTGCTGGCCGAGGCGCCCAGCCAGAGCACCAGCCGTCCCTGGCCATCGTCCACCGGCAGCGCCCACAAGCGCAGGTGAATGAAATAAAATACCAGCGCCAGTGCCGCTCCCATCAGAACCACCCCTGCCCACACCGCCCACTGCCCCGGTTCGTGTGAGACCTCCAGGCCGGTGAAGTAGCCCATCCTCACGTCCGCGACGCGGAAATCGAATCCGGTGTTGTTGCCGTGAGTGAATTCCGGGAACTTGGGGAAAAGCCAGATCTTGTTCTCTCCCGCCTGTTTCGACTGCACGCTGATCTGCACGGCGGGATTGTTAGGCTGGTCGGAGCGGCTCTCGATGTGGTTTTCAACCACTACGAAATCGGGGATGAACTGGGCGATGCGGACCGTGGCATCCTGATCGAGCGCAACCGCCTCGTCGAGCTTCAGCCAGAACTCCTGTTTCGGACTGCCGTCCTTGGGGGTAGCCAGCAGCTTCACGCCGGCGATCTCGCCGGTCGCGCCGTAGCTTGCCTGGTAGAAACGCAGGCCCTGATAGGTAAGGGGATCGTTAACCACAATCTCCTTGCTTCGGATTTCGCGCCCGTTCTCCAGCACGGTCAGGCGCGACCACCAGCGCTTGGGTGTGCCGTCGGCATAATTCTCCTGGCCAGCCCCATCACAGCGGATGGCGAAGGGCAGCTCTTTGTGGGTGCCGTCGCGCAACTCAAGCTGGTTGGTGCTCTCGTTCTGCCCCAGCGCGATGAACCCCTTGTAACCCCAGACGGCATCGATGATGCCGCCGGCAAGGATCAGCAGCAGGCTGGCGTGCACCACGAAGGGCGCCATGCGCGCGATGCGGAAGCGTTCCGCGTAAAGCGAGACCGAACCGCGGTCGTCGCTGACGTATTGTGGTTTCCAGCCGACGCGGCGGAACGCGAGTTCCACCTTCTCCATGTCCACTCGCGGGCCTCGCAACGGGATCGCATGTTTCATGGCCAGCGAAGTAAAGAAATGAGGCTCCGCCCGGCGCGCCGGATGTGAGAAATAACGCCAGGCGGCTGGAAACCGCTCGATCGAAGCGACCACGATGTTGGCGCTCAGCAGCGAGAGCAGCAGCACGAACCACCAACTGTGAAACACGTCGGTGAGCCGCAGGGTATCGAGCAAGCGTAAGGTCTCGGGCGAATAAGCCTGGTGCAGCTTGTCGGGTTCGGTGATGGGCCGCTGCAGAATCAGCGTCCCTGCCAGTACAGCGAGGCCGGAAAGAATCAGTAAGATGATGCCGGTACGGACGGAACCCAACACCTGCCAGAGCTGACGCCGGGTGGAACGAGCCTGAGCAGCCATAGAACCTCCCGTAGGGGGTAGTGCAGTTGAATATCCAGAACACCCCCGCGGTGACGGTCTTGAGATTACAGAGGGTTAGCGGGGGGAATAAGTGACGGCCGTCACTCTAGGGTGTGTCATATCACACAGCTCTGGGCATTAGCCCCCGGTCGCAAGTCCCACGCTTGCGGGATTAGGGTGACGCCCTAAATGCCCAGCCAGTCTCGAGATCCCACGCCCTAGCCGGCCAATGACGTTCGTAACTTGGGGTCGAAGTTCGACGGGAATAACATGACTGGCGAGAGAGGCGCAGATGGGACAGCGTACACAACCGCGCGCCCAACGCGTACTGACGGTGCGCGTGCTGGGCATGGATGCCAACGGCCGTCCAATTCTTCAAACTGCCTGGACGGTGAACATCAGCCGCAGCGGTCTGGTGATCGAGGGCCTCCGTTCCAGCGTAAACCTCGGTGAGGTGGTGTCCTTGCAGTTCAAGGACCGGAAGGTCCGTTACCGGGTAGTTTGGACGGGAGAAACCGGGAGCGAGCAAGCCGGGCAACTCGGGCTGGAACAACTCAACCCTCAAGATGATCTGTGGCAACTGGATTTGCCGCCGGAGACGGAGAGCGACCCGCAGGAGCGCGGTGCGGAACGCCGGCAGCAGCGCCGCTTCGAATCTTCCTTGCCAGTGGAGGTGAAATCTGCGCAGGGTTCGCCGATCCGCGCCGAAATATCCGACATCAGCCTCAGCGGATGCTACGTCAACACCCTGTTCCCGGCGGCGATCGACTCGTTCGTGCACATTGTGTTCTGGGTCGGAGATCAGAAGCTATCCGTGAAAGGCAGGGTGCGTACCTGCGTTCTTGGCGTCGGTTGCGGCATCGAATTCATTGATGTGCCGGCGGTAGCAAAAAAATTGCTGGCCCAGTACTTCGCAAGCGGTTGCCGGCCGGCATCCGATCGGCGAGAAGGCGCCAACGGCACCGCCACAGAAGCTGAGATCACCGCAGCTCCAGTTCCGCCGCGCACCATTCGCTAGACCAGTCTTGCGATCGTTGTATCCCAAGAGCTCTTGAAGACTACCGGCCTCAGGCCGGGATCCGCTGAGTTGTCTTTCTGAACCGCCTTTAGGTCTGGCGGGACTGCCCACGAGCACAATCCCGCCAGCGCTTCATGCTAGTGGTAGTTATTGGAAGTGGCCCCCCCGGCAAGTACCATCAGTCGATGAACCTTGAAGGGGGCACTATGCCGTATTACGCGCTGTTCTATGATGTTGTGAACGACTATGTTGCGCGCCGCGTGGTGTACCGCGAGGAGCACCTCCGTCTGGGCCGTGCCGCCCAGGCTCGCGGCGAACTTGTGCTCGGCGGCGCGCTGGGCGACCCCGTGGACGGGGCACTGCTGGTGTTTCGAGTAGCTGATCGCGGCACCGTCGAAGCGTTTGCGAAAGCAGACCCTTACGTAGTGAACGGTCTGGTTGTCCGCTGGCAGATCAGGCCCTGGACTGTGGTTATCGGAAACGTGTAGCCCATGATCTGTCGAATGTGGCGCGGATGGACTGCGTCTGCCAACGCAGACACCTACGAGGGATACCTCAAGGATGAGTTGTTCCCGCGTCTTCAGGCCGAACTTACGAACCAAGGCTACCGAGGCTACCACTTGTTGCGGCTTGAAACCGGCACGGAAACAGAGTTCGTGACGCTGGTGTGGTTTGAATCGCTACGGTCCGTTCAGTCTTTTGCAGGCACAAACTATGAGATCCCAGTGATCTCGGAGAAAGCACAACGCTTGTTGGTGCGATACCAAGAGCGCTGTGAACACTATGAACTGAGCAGCTTCCATTGGCCAGCTCCGGCGATCTGAGTTCTTGCGCAGTCGCCGGTGCGACTACTGCTGCTGTTGTTGCGGCTGCTGAGGCCGCTCCGGGATGGATTCTTCGACTGGCTGGGCGGCGGTTTTCTGCAACCACTCGTGGCCTTCGTCGTCCACCACCGGGCGCACGCGCACATCCACCGAAAGCCGCTGCCCGGCATGTCCCTTGTAAACGCCCCGCACCGGGGGCACGTCGCCGTAATCCCGGCCGTAAGCGACACGGACGTGCCGCAACCCGACCGCCTTTCCCAGCGTCGGATCGAAGCCGACCCAGCCTGGGCCTGGCACGAAAACATCCGTCCAGGCATGGGAGGCCTGTCCGCCGACCACTTCCTCCAGGTTGCTGGCCCCGCCGTCCTGAGGCTGAGGCACGATATATCCGGAAACGTAACGTGCGGGCAGGCCGCGCATCCGAACCACGCCCAACAGCAAGTGCGCGAAGTCCTGGCACACCCCTGCGCCCAGGGACAGTGAATCCTCCACCGAAGAGTTGACATGAGTCGCGCCCTTGACGTAACGAAATCTCTGGTGGATCAGGTCCGAAGCTGCCTGCGCGAATCCCAGGACCGTGCCCTGGCTGGCCTGGCTTGCGGCCTGGACCAGTTCCTCGAGGCGAGGCAGGTGAGGCACATAGGTGGTGGGGGCGATGAAGTCAAAATACTCTCCACAAAGTTCCTCCCCCTGCGCGTCGAATTCTCCCAGGGTCATGGAAGCTGCGCCATTGGCGCGGGCCTCGTGCGCCAGCACTACGAACTCCGACTGCACCGTCAGCCGATGGTGCTCCTGGAAGATGTTGAACTGGTGCACCCAGTTACCGAAGGCGTCGTGATACGCGGTCACATGGGAGTTGGGTGAGGTGACCAGCCGGAAGGAAAGGCAGCTCTGCTTGTCGTCGTGCATGGGCCGGAGACGTACCTCGTTGTAGCTCTCGGAAACCGGCCCGTCATACTGGAACTCCGTAACATGCGTCAGGTGATACCGGTTCATGCCACCACCGCGTAGTAGAAGTATGTCCTGGCGATATCGTGGCCGATCAGGCGGAGATTCCGCAAGAGATCGCCCAGGTACGGGTGCAGGCCGCGGGCAAAGATTTCTTCGATGGTGTCGTAGCGCAATCCTTCCAGGACCTTTCCGGTGAGGCGCTCGGCCTCGTTGGCGTAGGAACCGGGACCGGTGCCGCTGATGGCGCGCAGGCCGGCCTGCACTTCAGCGGCGGTGAAACGGATGGAACGCGGATGCAGCGGGTGCAGGATCAACATCTCGGCCACCTTCTCCGGTCGGATGGGCGAGTGATACTGGCGGTGATAGGCTTCGTAGGCGCCCACCGACTTCAATACCGCCATCCACTGGTGGTTGTCGGGCGTGCCGGCCACGGGAGGGATATCCAGCAGGTTGTGATATTGCACGTCCACCAGGCGGGTGGTGGCCTCGGCTCGTTCCAGCGACCAGCCGATTCGCAGGAACTCCCAGCCCTCATCGTGCGGCAGCGTGGCGTCGGTGACGCCGTGAAAGCGATGGCAGGCGAACTTGACGGTGTCGCAGAAACGGTGCGGACCGGCGGCGATTTCGTCGGCCGCGTCGAAGCGGTTCACCATGTGATACATACCGTTGATGTCTTCCCACATCTCGCGTGAGATGCGCTCGCGGATGGTGCGCGCGTTCTCGCGCGCCCGGGCGACACACTGCACGATGGAACTTGGGTTATCGGCGCGAAAGGCCAGGAAGTCGAAAACCGTGTAAGCATTGGCTTCCGTGTAGAGCTGCTGGAAGGGCTTCTCTTCCCCCGCCATCACGACCAGCGGCTCCCAGCGCAGACGGTACTGCGGGTCGGACTGCTCCAGCATCATGTGATAGTTCACATCAAGGATGCGCGCCGTGTCCTCGGCACGCTCGATGTAGCGCGCCATCCAGAACAAGGAATCGGCAATGCGGGACAGCATCTCAGGCCTCTCCGTGCAGCACCCAGGTGTCCTTGCTGCCGCCGCCCTGCGAAGAATTGACGACGAGTGAACCCGGGGTTAAGGCGACACGGGTCAGCCCGCCCGGCACGATGGTCACCTTCTCGCCGTCATAGAGGCAGTAAGGACGCAGGTCCACGTGGCAGCCGATGATGCGGCGCGTGCCGGCATGATAGGAAGGCACGCGCGAAAGCGCGACCACCGGCTGAGCGATGTAGTTGCGAGGATTGGCCTTGATGCGCTCTCGGAATTCCTCGATGGCCGCCCGGTCCGAGGCCGGCCCGATCAGCATACCGTAGCCGCCGGACTCGCCCACCGCCTTCACCACCAGTTCCGGCAGGTGGTCGAGCATGTACGCCAGGTCGCGGAGGCCGAGATAAGTATCGACGTTGCGCAGGATCGCATCCTCGCCGAGGTAGTAACGGATGAACACCGGCACGTAGCTGTAGATCGCCTTGTCGTCGGCGACACCGTTTCCCACCGCATTCACCAGGGCGATGTTGCCGGCGCGGTACGCGCCCATCAGTCCGGGCACGCCCAGCAGCGAGTCCGAGCGAAAGGTCAGCGGGTCGAGGAACTCGTCGTCGATGCGCCGGTACATCACGTCGACCCGCCTTAGCCCGCGGATGGTCTTCATAAAGACCACGCCCGTGTCCACGATAAGGTCGCGACCTTCCACCAGTTCGATCCCCATCTCCTGTGCCAGGAAGCTGTGCTCGAAGTAGGCGCTGTTATGAATGCCCGGTGAGAGCAGCACCATTTGCGGCTGGTCGCCGCCGCGCGGCGAGAGGCTGCGGAGAATCTTGCAAAGCTCGGCCGGATAGTGATTGACGGGCAACACCTCGCAGGCCTGGAACGCGTCCGGGAAGGTGCGCGTCATCACCAGGCGGTTTTCCAGCACATAGGAAACGCCGCTGGGGGTGCGCACATTGTCTTCTAGCACCATGAACTCGCCGGTCTTGGAGTCGCGCACCAGGTCGATGCCGGAGATGTGCGTGTGGATGCCGCGCGGAACTTCAATCCCGATCATCTCGCGCCGAAAATGCTGGCAGGAATAGACCAGCTCGCGCGGAATCTGGCGGTCCTTGAGGATGCGCTGCTTGCCGTAGATGTCCTGCAGGAAAAGGTTCAGCGCCACTACCCGCTGCGACAGCCCGCGCTCGATGTGGTCCCATTCCGAACGCGGCAGGATGCGGGGGATCAGGTCGAAGGGGAATAATCGCTCGGTGCCTCTGCCGTCGCTATAGACGGTGAAGGTGATCCCTTGCATCAGGAAGGCCAGATCGGCCAACTGGCGGCGCTCCTCGAACTGCGCCGGAGCCATGGCGGCCAGCTTCTGGAACATCTTGGCATAGTAGGAGCGCGGCTGGCCGGGAGCGCAGAACATCTCGTCGTAATACGACGCCGGGTCGTAGCCCTCGAAAAGAGCCCGATGGAACACCTCCTGGGAAGCCGCCGACATAGCGACGTACTATAGCAGGCAAGCCGGTCGTGGAACCCACGGAAGAATCTATGGGAGCTATAAGTTGAGGAGTCTTCCGCGGGCTGAAATCCCGAGCGCAGCGAAGGATCTTGCGCGACACCTCTCGCGCTGCTTCCAGCCAAGCGTCTCAGTCGGCGCGAGCGGGCACGTCAACCGGACAAGCAGCCTGTTCTTCGTAAGACGTGGCCTCGCGGATCGCGACAATGCGCGAGGTGACGATCGGCGCCCGATACTCAGGGTGCTGGAATTCCAGGTGCATGCTGCGGCCAATAAAGCGGATCTTCAGCATCGAGCCACCCCAGTTCGAGCCCAGGATTCGTACCCGCGACGGGCGGGGACAATACTTCGGATGCCCCGAAATCAGCACCCAGCCGTCACCGCAGTTGACGACCGTGTACCAGCGGTGCTGTGTTTGGACCTCCAACCGGCTGCCTTGGGCGAGGTCTTCCAGATGCACACCGCCTTCGATCTCCGATTGCGCGAGGTTGTGGTTGATTTCGTCGCACAGGTTGGGATGCGGCTGGAAGAGATGCGGGATGGTTGATGCGATCGAGATACCCCCCCCACACGAATAGCCCTGCCCACGGACTGCCTAACGCGCATGTTAGCCGAGCTAGTGGACGGGGTCAACCGCGTGTTGGGGCCAAGGACGTCAGGCAGTACCTGGCAATCCGCCACTTTGCGATTGTGGGGCCGGAGTCAACGGTGGCCACCAGTTCCTCGGACAGAGTGCAAAACATTGCACACTCCTTGCGCAAAATTCCGGTCCACCGATAACAAGCATCATGGAATCAATGTGTTGTGGCGATATGACTTTGGTAATCAGAATGCCAATGATATGACCTACCTGCGAAAGTCGAAGCGGAGAACGGTATGAGGAACATTTTCAAAGCCGCCCGGGTGCTGATCTTCGGTGGCTGCCGTCACAAGAAGATGGGCTGGCCGATTTGGCTTGAAGGACACTCCTACCGAGTTTGTCTTGGTTGCGGCATCAAGCGGCTGTTCGATGAACAGACCCTGCGCGAGTACGGCCCCTACAGCTACCACATCAATGACATCCTTGGGCGAGAGGGAGCGACGCAAACCCTTGACCATCATCGCCAGGTAGCCTAGTCCGCCCAACTGTACCGAGGGTGAGTCCTGGGGGAAACCCTAATTGACAGCCTCCCCGACTTCTGGGAGTATTTATCGCGCTCCTAACTGACCGGGGGTGAGTCTCCCTCCGTTGTCCCCCCACTCGTCATGATTTGCGTTTCTATGACCAAGAATTCTCTGCGCTTGTTGGGCAAGGCCACCAGCCCATTTTTTCGTGTTCCTCGCTGGAGTTCCGAGCGGCCTTCCTGGTCCGGGCGCCGCGGGGGTGTGATCTGAAAAAGCTCGGCAAGTACGAGCTGCTCGAAGAGTTAGGCCGGGGTGCGTTTGGGATCGTGTACCGCGCCCGGGACCCCATCCTCAACCGCATGGTGGCGCTGAAGACCATGACCACCAGTGTGGCCGACAATCCCAACCTGCTGGAACGCTTCTATCGCGAGGCGCAATCGGCGGGTTCCCTGCAACATCCCAATATCGTCACCATCCATGACCTGGGGGACGAGGGCGGCACTCCCTTCATCGCCATGGAATTGGTGGACGGACAGAATCTGGATCAGCTTATCGAAAAGCGTTCTGCACTGCCGGTGTCGCTGAAGCTGGTTTACAGCGTTCAGGCCTGTCGCGCCTTCGATTATGCCCACAAGCGAGGCATCATCCACCGGGATATCAAGCCCGGCAACGTGATGGTGAACAAAGAGGGCACGGTGAAGGTGGTGGATTTCGGGATTGCCCGAGCACTGGAGGCTTCCAAGACCCAAACTGGGACGTTGATCGGGACATTTTCGTACATGGCTCCAGAACTATTCCACGGTGAGCGCGCTACCGAGCGCTCCGACATCTGGTCGTTCGGGGTATTGCTCTACGAGCTGCTGGCTTACAAACCGCCATTTTCCGGACAGTCTGCGGCCGCCTTGATGCAGAGCATTTGCCTGCAGCAGCCGGTCCCGCTGCGCCAAGTGGCTCCCGATTGTCCTGAGGATCTCGAGTTGGTGGTGCATCGGACGTTGCAGAAGTCGGAAGCGGAGCGATTCCAGACCATGGAAGATCTGCTCCTCGAGCTGGACCCGATCCGCAAGCGTCTGCAGGCGGAAACGATTGCCGGAATCCTCGAGCAGGGCCGCCAGTTCATGGAGCAGGGTGAATTTGCCCAGGCGCGCGATCTCCTGCGCAACGCTCTCCAGGTGGATGCCACGAATATTCAGGCCAGGGCCCTCTCGGAGAAGGCCAACGCTGGCCTGAAGCGTCTTTCGGTCCGGACTCAGGCCCAACAACACGTGGACAAAGGCCGTGCGTTGTTGCAGGAAAGAAAGCTCCAGGAAGCGAATGCGGAAGCTGACAACGCCTTGGAGCTGGATTCACAGTTCGAACCCGCGCATGAACTGCAGCTGGAGGTGAAACGGGAGATTGAGCGCCGGCAACAGGTCACCGAGTACCTGGAGTCCGCGAAACGGCAATTGGCGGAAGGACTGCCGGACGAAGCGGAGGCGGTGCTGCTCAAGGCCACGGAGGTCGATCCTTCGAACCAGCAACTGCTAGCGCTACAGCAGCAGGTACTCGAGGAAAAACAGCGCCGGCAGCGGCGGGTGAAGCTGCAGGAAGGAATGCAGCAGGCGCGCTTCTTGTGGACCCGGCGGGAGTATCAGGAATGCCTTGCTGTGCTCACGCGACTGCAACAGGCGTTCCCTGGCGAAGACGCTATCATCCGGCTGCTGGAGACCGCTCGCGAGGACCAGGCCGAGCAGGCCAAGCAGGAGAAACTGGCCGAGGCACATGACCTGTTGGTGGCGCGGCGATACGAGGAATGCGTTGCCGCGTTGATGAAGCTGCAGCAGGAATTCCCCAAAGAGAACGAGATCGGCCGGTTGCTCGACACTGCCCGTGAAGACCAAGTGGAGCATGAGAAGAAGCAGAAGCTGGCCGCAGCCAGGGATCTTCTCGCCGCACAGCGCTTCGCCGATGCGCTGGCGCTCCTGGATTCGCTGCTGGCCACCAACCCCAAGGATTCGGCGGTCCTGAAGTTGCGCACGCTGGCCCAGCGCGAACAGGAAACCCAAGCCAAGTCCGAGACCTGGCAGCGCGAATGGCAGATCCTGAAGGAGCTGGTTGCTGAAAAGGACTATGCCACGGTAGTCTCTCGCGCCGAGAACCTCCTCCAGCAGTTTCCTGGCGAAGCTGATTTGGTGCGGCTGGTCGAGTTTGCGCGTAATCAGCAAGCGCAAATGGCAAATGACCTGCGCCTCCGATCAGCCCGGGATCAAGTGCAGGAGTTCCTCCAAGCCAACCGCTTTTCGGAAGCCGCCGGTGCCGCTCGCGCCGGACTCAAATCCTTCCCGGGAGACGCTGATCTCACCACTTTGCTGAAGCAGGCCCAGGCCCGCCAGAAGAAAGAGATGGTCCGCCAACTGATCGAGCGCCGGATTCGCGAGATCAAGGGCAAGATCAACCGTGGACAGTTGAGCGAGGCCAAAGAATTGGCGCGGGAAACCTTGACTACGCTGGGACCGGACACGGACGTACACCAACTGCTGTCTTCGGCCGAGGTGGAGTACGCGGCACGAGAGAAGAAGCGAGGTCAGGAGCAGAAGCTGGAAACCGTGCGGGCCTTGGTCCAATCGAGAAGACTGGAGGACGCCGCGACTGCCCTCGATGAGATCTTCAAGAGTGGAGATTTCGACGCCCTCGATCCCCGCCTCTACGAGGCCGCCGATGAGATCGCAGCGGCCCGGGAAGCCGCCGCGGCCTCTACAGCCTCGATTGTCACGGCCGAACCGGAAGGCTCGGCTAAAGAGTACGTCATCCTCGAAGGCCCTCCCTCAGGCTCGGTAGATGTATCCGCCGCAGGTTCTCAGCCGGCGATGCAAGCAACCGGCGGGGCGCCTGGCGCACCTGTGGCTCCGCCGCAAGGCCAGCCCCCGGCGGCGCTCCCCAGCAACGCCGCCTCGATGGCCGAACTTACCCCCGCGGCCATTGACCGCGCCGCCCGCGTGTTGGCCCGCTATATTGGCCCGATTTCTGGCGTTTTGGCCAAACGGGCGGCGCAGCAGGCGGACAGCCTGCGCACGCTCTACCTGCTTCTCGCCGAAGATGTGGAGGGCCCGACCGAACGTGCCCGTTTCCTGCGCGATGCAGGCTTCTCCGATTCTGCGAGTGGCCGCTAGCGGGGCCTGGATTGCGGCGGCCCGGTTGCCTTGGAATCAAAATCCAGCATTTTGATCGCTCGGGCCAGGCTCTTGCGCATGCGGCCGAAGGATTCCGCTAACTTCGCGATTTCGTCCTTGCCCGACAGTTGGAACTCCGGTACATCCATGTTTCCCAGGCTTACCTCGTCGGCGAGCTTGGACAAGCGGTTCACCGGGCGGCTAACCAAAAAGATGAGCATGGCATTGAGAGCGAGGAAGATTCCTGCAAAAACTCCCGCCAAGGAGAGCATGAACCCTGCGAAGGCAATCTTTGCCCGCTGGATGGGCAATTGCATGGGGGCCGACACGATCTGCGCCGTCAGGATGTCGTTCAACTTCCAGCCGAAGCCATTGTCGCTGCCATAGCGCTCGATCATCGTCGCCGGCGCGCGCTGAGGAACATCGTGACATTCCAGGCACGCAGGATTGTATATCTTCAGGGGACGCGCAATATAAAGCGCTCGGCCATTGGGCGTGTCACGAACACCGACAAGTTCTGTCCGCTCGGGTGACTGCCGGAAGTAGCGGACGATGTCGGCCTCCCAGTCGGTCGCGCGGTTGACCGGGTTGGTCGGATTCAGGGTTGCCTCTCTGTAGGAGTAGTCAGGGAACTTCTTGCGCAGTTGATTGAAGTACTCGTTCGCCGAGTAGGCCGGCACCGACTGCGGCAAGAAAGAATACTTCATCTGGGTCTTCAGCAATGGGTTGATTTGGGCGGCCGTGTAGCTGCGTACCGCCAGCGCGGCCTCCATCATGATGCGAGCGTTCTCCAGGATTTCCTCTTTCGCATTGCGCTGCAGCAGTCGGTTGGAAACGTATCCCGTAGCCAGGAAGCCGATCGCGAACACGGACAACAGTACAAGGTTGAACTTCACGATCAGCTTCATTTTGACTACCTCCTATGTTCGCGGTCGGGATCGTCGGCTGCCGCCGGCGCCGTCTTCGGATGGTTCTCGGGGTGCAGGATGGGATCCCACTCGGGGTGGTCCTTAAGGTGAGCTTCCAGCGCCTGGCGAAACTCGGCGTCCTTGAGGCGCGGCTGGAAGCGCTCAATGAAGCCCTTGCGCCAGGACTGCCCGATGGTCAACCACGGCTGGATTTCGGAATAGGTGACCTCATGGTCGCGCCTGAGCTCCGGCGGCTTGCCGGAAAACCGGGACAGACGAGTGGGCAGCGTGTCCCGAAAGGGACGCGGCATCGATTCAACGAAGGTCGAACTGGGACGGGGAGAAATGTTGATGCCCTGGCCGGCGTGGCGCGAAACAAATTGTCCGGCACGAATGAGGCCCGATATGCCCATATTTCCCTCCGGACTCACCTTGCTGATGGCGGCTGAACCGGATTCGACGAAGATATCAGCTCCGTCACCGAGCACATGCAGGACGACGGTGCCATCAGTGGTAGTAGCCGTGAGAAACGGGCTGGCATAGCGGTACGTGCCGGCGTTCGGACCGATCTCGCCTTTCAGCCAGCCGCCCAGCACGAACATTTCCGTGGTCTTCGCCGCATGGCTGACGAAGAACACACGGGTGGAAGGGCCGAGCGCCACAACCACGCCCCCGCGTAGTTCCATCTGCGCGAATCCCGGATTGGAGCTCTCAATGATGTCGCCCTGATTCAGTTTCATTCCTTCGACGCCATGCAAAACTGTGGCACCTCGGATCAGGTGCAGAGGACCCTCCACGAGAGTGAGCGTGCCGATTTCCTGTGCGGCCACGGCAAGTGGCTGCACCAGGCACAGCAACAGCAAAATAAGCACAGCATTCATGGCAGAGAACAAGGCATCGCTGAGCCCGGCGGATTCAGCCGGGCAGCGGCGCTGCACATACTAGAAACGATGTGGCAGCGCGTCAAGAGGGCGTTTCCCGCACTGTGATTAGCTTGAGTTCGCTTGCTGCGACACTGGGGAAAGTACGGGCGGCCCGACCCGGCGTGGCAATCCAGATCAGCCGTGTGCCAAAACCAGAACTGAAGCAAGCTTCTAGCCAGCCAATGTCGCCTGTCAATAAAACTGGCAGCGCGATTGCAATGAAGTGCCTTCTTGACGAGTACGTTCCATGGATGAAATCACCCAAGAATTCCTCATCGAGAGCAACGAGTTGCTCGATCAGTTGGATCGGGATCTGGTTGATTTGGAAAAGGATACCGGGTCGAAGGAACTACTGGCTCGGGTCTTCCGCACCATTCATACGATCAAGGGCACGAGTGGGACTTTGGGTTTTCCCAAACTGGAATCGGTGGCCCATGTTGGGGAAAACGTGTTGAGCCGAATGCGCGATGGCAAGTTGGTCCTGAATGCGGAAATCACCAGCGCGCTGCTGAAGATGATCGATGTGGTAAGGAAAATCCTGCGCACCGTCGAGTCCAGCGGGAAAGAGGGGGATCCTGAACTGGCGGAAGTCATTGCAGCTCTGACCGGGTTGCTGGATGAGGGCGAGGGTGCCAGGGAGCCCGTCGAACCGAAGAACCTCGGTGAGATTCTGATCGAGAAGCACGCGACCTCCCCGGCTGCGGTGCAGGCCGCGTTCGATGCACAAAGGAAAGGCGACCCCCGCCGAATCGGTGAAATTCTGGTTCACCATGGCGCAGCCGAGCCCAAAACGGTACTGGAGGCCCTTCAGGTGCAAGGGACCCAGACGGCTTCGGCGGCGGCAAGCACCATTCGGGTTGATGTCAACCTGCTCGACAAAGTGATGAACCTGGTGGGAGAGCTGGTCCTGGCCAGGAACCAGATTCTTCAGTTCACCAGCACGCAGAAGGATGCGGTTTTCCTCGGTACCGTGCAGCGTCTGAACCTGATCACCACCGAGCTGCAGGAAGGGGTGATGAAGACCCGGATGCAGCCCATCGGGAACGTCTGGAACAAGTTCCCGCGCATCATTCGCGATCTGTCGGTGAACTGCGGCAAGCAGGTGCAACTGGAAATGGAAGGCACCGAAACCGAACTGGACAAGACCATCATCGAGGCCATCAAGGACCCTCTCACCCACATCGTTCGCAATTCCCTGGATCACGGCATCGAAACACCGGAACTGCGGGTCAGCAAGGGGAAACCGCCGGCCGGAAGATTGCGGCTGCGGGCGTTTCACGAGGGCGGACAGGTCAACATCGAGATCACCGATGACGGCGCGGGCATTGATCTTGCCAAAGTCAAGGACAAGGCGATTCAGAAGGGTCTGATCTCGGCACAGCAATCCAGCAGGCTGTCGGACCGCGAGATCACGAATCTGGTCTTTCTCCCCGGCTTTTCCACCGCCGACCAGGTGAGCAACGTCTCGGGCCGCGGCGTCGGCATGGATGTGGTCAAGACCAACATCGAGAAGATCGGCGGCACGGTTGATCTGGGCAGCGTCTCCGGTCAGGGGACGACGCTTCGTATCAAGATCCCCCTGACCCTGGCTATCATCCCCGCCCTGATCGTGACCAGCGGGCGCGAACGCTTTGCCATTCCGCAAGTCAGCCTGCTGGAACTGGTCCGCCTGGAAGGAAAGGAGGCGGAGCAAGGCATTGAGATGATCCATGGGGCGCCGGTGCACCGCCTGCGGGGAAACCTTCTACCTCTGGTTCACCTGAATCGGGAACTGCGTCTCGAGGCACAGGAAGAGGCCCGCACCGGTGCCCGCGGGACGGTCAATATCGTAGTGCTGCAGGCCGATGGCAGGCCCTTCGGCCTGGTGGTGGACGATATCAACGATACCGAAGAGATCGTGGTCAAACCGTTGGGGAAACAACTGAAAGGGATCGCCTGCTTTGCCGGCGCCACCATCATGGGCGATGGACAGGTGGCTTTGATTCTGGATGTACTGGGCCTGGCGCAGGAAGCCGCCGTGATCAGCAAAAGCAAAGAGCGTTCTCTCTCTGCAGCCAGGGCCAAGACCGACGATGTCGCGGCGCGACAGGACTCATGGCTGGTGTTTCGTGTGGGAGAGAAAGGCCGGGTGGCGATTCCTTTGTCCATGGTTTCGCGGCTGGAAGAGTTTGAACCCTCGGCCATCGAGGTTTCCGGCAACCAGGCGGTGGTGCAGCCCCGACAGCCTGAAGCACTTTGAGCCTCCCAAAACCGCAGCCGATCTGCGGGATTTGCTTGCACAGTCCATCGTCGAGATACGCAGCGGGAAATTGGATCCGAAACTGGCCAACTCGATCAGCTACCTGGGCACTGGATTTCTGCGCGCTCTCGAAGTTTCCGATTTGGAGACCCGACTGGCGGCGCTTGAGGCGCGGACGGAGGAGGGCGATGGGAACTCTTAGACAACGGATCGAGGAATTAGAACGACTGCAATTGTCGCATCGGCCTAGATTCTCCCGTCAGTTCGATGACGACGCACTCGCAATTTAAAACTTCACGTTTTGCCTGGACGCGCGACACGTGGCACTGATGCACAGCCCGGGAAACCACTCAATTCACTTCGGGAAACCTGATCGAGGCATGGCAGCGCCAATTACCGCAGCTTATGTGCCCACTGAGGTTCGAGGGCGGGCGGCTATTTATGCGCCATAGACCTGAGAGGCGAGGCGAAGAGGCAAAATGGGTAGAGTGCGCTGGAATCCAGTGGGTCGAGCGCTGGGTAGCGATACCCGAAGTTTTCGCAAATTCGGACATCGAGGCCAGTGAGCCGATTTTAGCGGTGCTGTTTCTGGGGGTGGTCGGCGCCAAACACCAGTGCCGGCCTGCGACCCCGGAAGAATTGCACCGGCCCGATCCAGAATCGCCCATCAAGGAGCCGACAGGGTTCATGTTTGCTAGGCAAGATTTTGTGAGTTCTTGGCAGAAGTGTTCGGAGTTTGAAATCCCGGGGCGAATACTTACAGCGCCCATCCTGCGCACGCGCCCGAGGCCCACGCCCACTGAAAGTTAAATCCTCCCAAGTGACCGGTCACGTCCACGACTTCGCCGATGAAGAAAAGGCCTCGGACATTGCGGCTCTCCATCGTCTTGGCCGAGAGCTCGTCAGTATCCACGCCGCCTGCCGTTACCTCCGCTTTGTCGTATCCCTCAGTATCGACCGGGGTAATCGCCCATTGATGTGCCTGATGCTCCAGTGCTCCGAGCGTGGAGTTCTTCCAATTCGTAGGGGCGTGCAGCTCCAGCCAACGGTCCGCCAACCGGTTCGCCAGAACCGCGCGGAAAGCTCCCTTCGCCGCGGTTAAATTCCTAGGTGAGTTCAGATCCCGAAGCGCCGCCGTAACATCCCTCTGGGGCGCCAGGTCAATAATGATCGGCTGCGCCTTGTTCCAATACGATGAGATCTGCAGGATGGCTGGTCCGCTCAAGCCTCGATGCGTAATGAGCATCTTCTCGCGAAAACGGTGTTTGCCGAAGCACGCCACCACGTCGGCCGAGACCCCAGCCAAGTCGCAGTAGCGGCTGCGGTCCTCGACCCCGAGAACCAGTGGTACCAGCGCTGCTCGCGTGGGACGGATGGCCAACCCAAACTGACGCGCCACCTCATATCCGAAGTCAGTGGCCCCCATCTTGGGAATAGATAACCCGCCGGTTGCGACCACAACGGCCGGCGCATGAAACTCGGTCTTCCCCGCGCGCACCACGAAACCGGTATTGCGCCGTACCTCGTCGATCGCCGTGTTTAGAAACAGTTGGACACCGGCAGCGCGGCACTCGCATTCGAGCATGCTCAAAATATCATGGGCCGAACGATCGCAGAACAATTGCCCCAGCGTCTTTTCGTGGTACGGAATGCGGTGCTTCTCGACCCACGCAATAAAGTCGGATGGCGTGTATCGGGCCAGCGCAGATTTCGCAAAATGTGGGTTGTGAGAGATGAAGTTTTCCGGCTGGCAGTAGATGTTGGTGAAGTTACAGCGGCCTCCGCCGGAGATGAGGATTTTCTTGCCCGCCCGCTCGGCGCGCTCAAGCACTGCCACCCGCCGCCCCCGCCTGCCGGCTTCCACCGCACACATCAAGCCGGCAGCGCCCGCGCCGAGGACGATAGCATCAAAATTGTGAGTCAAGGGAGTTTCAGCCCGCTTACACCAGATCGTTGTATGCAATCGTATTCTGCAACCAGATGGCCGGAACAGCAATGGCACAAGTTAAAGCCGGGAGTTCTATGGTCGCAGTATTTCAGTGTGCAAGATGCTCCGAATGGAACCTCCGTGGATGTCCCCGCCGGAATGCAGCAGAGTTACGTCGAAGACTGCCAGGTCTGCTGCAGGCCGAACGTTCTCCACATCGCGTGGAACCTTTCATCCAGTGAGTACACAATCCAGGCGGACTTGGAGTAAGCGAAGCTGCTCGCCACCAGTACGCAACTGGGCGCAGATGCGACGAAGGAAAAGCCGGTAGACCAGTTAGAGGATGCCTAGGTTCTAGAGCCCGAAGGCAAAGGCAACGATGGTGTTACCGCGCTTACCCGTAGCACCTTCCACACGCCCGAGCAGCTCTGCTTCGAGATCGTCGGTGTCCGCGTAGAGCTCGCACGCGGCGATCCCGCGGTTGCGCCGTGGAAGCAAAGTTCGCAAACGCCGAGGCCGCCCTCGGAGCGTACCGGTGGTCCGAATACGCGGCAGGTCATCGGACGCGCTGCGTACAGATCGCATCTGCCAGTCTCGGGATCACATGCGGATTTGGGTTGGCTTTGCCGTATTGGTCGGGACACCAGTCTTCGTGGGAACAGTGGTCGACATGGCGACCGGGGGCCATTACACGAGCAGTGACAACTGGGTGGGATTGGTAGTGCCTCCCACGCTGGTGCTGTTTGGAACTGTTTTGCCAAAGGTTGGTCGTTTACTCGGAAAGTCGGACCGACGATTCATCCTAGAACACATACAGAACACGCTTGCGGCACGCATCGAAGGGCCTGAGTCGGCGAAGTGATGGAGCGTTCGGCCTTCGCGATGGCAACTCGAAAACAGGTGTGTCCAGACTTTTGTGTAAACGGCCAGGTTTTGTTTTTGGGATGGGGGAGGTGTGTCCAGACTTTTGTGTAAACGGCCAGGTTTTGTTTTTGGGATGGGGGGCAGGGGAAGGGTGTCCCTTCCCCTGCCCATCGATGTAGAAGCGTTCCGCGTTGTCATTGCGCAACTCTC
>Ga0181530_10002260_pt1 | contig 23154 bp, 20 predicted proteins | sample PEATcosm2014_Bin_42_FD_119769 | JGI IMG/M metagenome (GOLD analysis project Ga0181530, IMG submission 119769) | Peatland microbial communities from MTU Mesocosm Facility, Houghton, MI, USA - PEATcosm2014_Bin10_60_metaG | ecosystem: Environmental > Terrestrial > Soil > Wetlands > Peat | place... | reverse complement strand
CGGCTTAAGCGCGCCGACCCCTGGAGGGATTTTTTCGCGAATCGACAGCCGCTGAAAGATGCCGAACGACTACTAAGCAGGCTGTGAGTATGACGGCCTTTTGAGAGCCTTTGCGTCATGGAATTGCATTGGGCTCAGGAGGGTTTCAATGAAGCAATTGCGGATTTGGGGGCTTGGCGGTCGATTCCTGGCGGCGTTGGCGCTGATGGTGCTGTTTTACGGAGAGGGAACCGGCTTAGCGAGTGCCGCGCAGGCTCAGCCCGCAACCGTGGGCGCGAGCGCGAGGGCGTCGCAGCTCAGCTCGGAAGGTCAAGCCTGGCTGCTCAAAGCCATTGACACTGGCAATTTTTCCGATTTGCGCTGGCCGGATTTCAGCGATTTCCGCACGCACGTAAAGAAACTCTACGAATTCAATGGGTACTCGCTCTGGTGGGTCAAGGGATGGGAGCCAACCGCGCAGGCGAGGCAACTGATCGCGTTGTTGCGCCAGGCTGACCAAAAGGGACTCTCCGCGGAAGACTATGACGGATCCCGTTGGGACGCTCGCCTGGCGAAGCTCAAACCGGCGACCCGCAAGCCAACCGAGGCGGATGCCGTGAGATTCGATCTGGCGCTCACGGTTTGCGCGATGCGGTATATCTCCGGCCTCCATGTCGGCAAGGTAAATCCGAAGCACCTGGCCTTCGCTCTCGATGAAGAATCCAAGAGAATCGACCTGGCCGAGTTCATCAAGGACCACATCGCGGATGGGAGCGATGTTGAGGGCGTTCTGGCGCAAGCGGAGCCACAATATCCTGGGTACCGGCGTACGATTCAGGCTTTGCAAACGTATCTGGAACTGGCGAAGAAAGATGATGGGGAACAGCTCCCGGCAGCCAAGAAAGCGATTTTGCCCGGCGACGCCTACCCCGGCGTTCCACGGCTCGCGCGGCTGCTCCGTTTGGTCGGCGACCTGCCGCCCGGCGTCAATGTCTCAGTCGATCCGCCCATCTACCAGGGCGCGCTGGTCGATGCCGTGAAGAACTTTCAGCGCCGTCATGGCCGCGACCGGAACGGGCACATCGATGCTCAGACGATAGCCGATTTGAACATTCCTCTAAGCCGCCGGGTTCGACAGATGCAACTGACCCTGGAGCGATGGCGGTGGTTGCCGGATTCGTCTCAAGGGCCGGCCATCGTGGCCAACATCCCCGAGTTTCGACTCCGCGCCTACGATAAGAACTTCAAGATCGCAGTGAGAATGAGGGTCGTGGTGGGCAAGGCCTACGGCCATCATACCCCGGTGTTCAGCGACACCATGGAGTACGTGGTCTTCCGTCCCTATTGGGCAGTGCCGCACTCCATTACGCGAGCGGAGACGGTTTCGCACATTCTCCGCGACCCTGGCTACCTGGCAAGAGAGAATATGGAGGTTGTGGACAGCCGGCAGAATGTTGTTTCCGCCGGCGCGGTCAGCAGCGAGGTTCTCGACCAACTCCGGGCCGGAAAGCTCTTTGTCCGGCAAAGGCCAGGGCCCAAAAACTCTCTGGGACTGGTAAAATTCGTCTTCCCGAATAGCTACAACGTGTACATGCACGACACCCCGTCCACGGAATTATTCTTCGGGTCCCGGCGCGATTTCAGCCATGGTTGCATCCGGCTGGAGAAGCCCGCCGATCTGGCTGCCTGGGTTCTGCGCGACAATCCCGGATGGACCCCGGAGCGCATTCGAGCGGCGATGAACGGCGCCACCACCCAACAGGTGAATCTCGCGCACCCGATTCCGGTCTTGATTCTCTATGCCACTGCGATCGTACCGGAGGACGGACACGTTCACTTCTACGATGACATTTATGGCCACGACGCAGCCCTCGAAAAAGCGCTGGCGAAGGGCTATCCGTATCCATGGTAGAAAAGCCGGTTTACCAGTGGCGTACCGGGCCCACGTCCACATGCACGAAGTCGGAACTGCGATAGTAGCCCACTCCTCCACGCTGCAGGCGCAGGGCCGCATCCCGCACCGATGAGGTTGGAATGCCCGGTAAGCGGATGTCGATGGCTTCTGCCTGCATGTGCAGGCTGTGGCGAGCCACGCCCGTATGCGCGCTGCGAGTACGCAGAAATTCGTTGCTCCACGGCGTGCGGTATCCGCAGATCACATCGATCTCGCCACCGGCATCGTTGAGAGTCAAGGTGAGGTCGCGGAGGAGGTCGAAGAGCTGGGGTGCGAAATGACGCACCTCTCCGGTACGGTGGTCGCGGAGAAAATGATCGAGCTGGTCCAACGCTTCCGGCAGGTACGTATCGCCGCGCCTGTAAACGACGTCGATGTGCTCCCGCGTGTGGGTGTGATAGAAGCGGAGCCGGTATTCGGGCGATGACGGCTGGGCAACGTCCAAAGCGTGGGCAAGTGGAGAGACGAGCGACAGAACGATGAGCCACAAACCGCACCGGCGGAGCCCCGATCTCATCCCTGCCAACCGCGATGTGCATAGATTGAGTGGAATTCGAATGAACAAGAGACAACCCTCGACTTTGCGTCATGCGGATTACACTCTATTCTCTCATGAGGCCGATTCTGTCTGCGATTGAGCACCCCTTTCTCCAACTCGGCTTATGAAAACAAGGTGACCGGACTGCTCATGAATCCGGGCCGGTAGAGAGCCTTTGAAGAGACTCTTCTACATGGGGTCATTTCGAAACGGTTTTGGTCAAACCATGGTGGCGCCCAGCTCCGTCAGGCGGCGCGAGAAAGCTATCATTTAGCGCCCTTTGAATGGTCCGAAGTTAAGCCCACATTCATCCCTTCCGATTTCAACAGGAGGAACTTTGCAAAGCGGCTTGTTGACCTCTCGGCGCTCTTCGTCTCCTCGTCTCGCCGCAAACAGCAAGCCGCTCTATAATTGCCAGCAGCACATCGGGAGAATGACTCGGAGCAACCCAGTCGTCGTACAACGGATCGTCCAGAACTTCAGCTTCCGCACAGATCACCAGAATCTTCGCGCAGGGCCAAGTCCGGCGAATGTATGCACATGATTCACGGAACTCGCTTAGAGAGAGCTCTTGGTGAATAATTGCAATCTCAAAGCTCTCCTGCCTTGGGATATCGAACAACTCGCGATAGCGCGTCGCGAATTCTAAACGTGCGTCTCGGCCGCTTTCGCCTTCCAAGCTGCAGCCTTGGTCTTGAGCGCCTCGGCCTTGGCCTTTACCTCGCGCTCTGCCGCCTCGCGCCGCTCTTTGGCCTTCTCATGCCGCGCCTGTATCTTGGAGTTGAGTTGGTCGATCTTTTCCTGAAGCTTTGCCTTCCGGTCGGCGTGGGCTTTTGCGTGCTCTGCCTGCAGTTGCTTCAGGTCGGCATTCAATGCCTCGACTTCTTCCTTGTCAACCGTATTTTGCACGTTTGACATCGTCCGCCGAAACACCTTCCCGCCGAGAGCTTCCATGCGGAGATCTACCGGAGCCGTCAAATCTTCTTTAATCTCCGCAACTAAAGCAAACTTGCCCGGCAGCAGTTCCTTGGTTACATCGTCAATGAAGTCTGCTCCAGTTTTGGCGTTGTGTATGTCCGCGACGATGCCGGCCAAGAGCCCCACTGCCGCGCCGATCGCCAAGCCGGCCGCGCCGCCGAAAGCCCCGATCAAGCTTCCAACCGAGGTCCCGGCGAGGGTTCCGAGCGGCCCGTCATTGCCGGTCTTCTTCACCGTCGCGGTTCCATCCGCATTCTTGGCAACTACCGCGTAGGCGCTGACCGAGATGCTGCCCTCGCTCTCCAATTGATATAGCGCCGTCTTTCCTTCGTATGTCTTGGCTTCAGTGTCGAAGACAACGACTAACATTCTGTCCATGGCTGCATTGCTCCTTTCGGTTTTGTCTTGCGGCTCCTTCAATGCAATTCAATCGCCGATTTCTAAGTGCCTCAAGACATTGAGGCGTGCGCATCGCCAAGTCGCAATCTCTTCGCGTATTCGCGAAGTTCGCGAGAATGTGTCCCTGCAGATGTGCTTCCCTCCGCTGGGCCGGAGCGGCTCCCACTAACCCCGCTATTCCGTTGGTGCCGCCGATCCTTCACGAAGGTCGCGAATTTGCGATGGAATCGCGATCTTCAACTTTGGTTCATGCACGTTTTCAATAAGTTAGAAGTGGCATGCACATTGCTACACGACAGGTTGGAATACAAAGAGAGCAATCGTTATGGACAGAATGCCGGTGGTAGTTCTTGATGACCGGGACATTGACAAGGCGAATCAGACGGTCCACCAGGCCAAGTTGCCTGTGCAGGAAGTACAGGTTTGAAGCCGCAGCTAGAGCACAGGTGCCCCGGCCAAGTGAGCTGGGGTACTGGCTCCGGCACAATGGAGCCGGCCATTCAAGCCAGCTTCGCAGACAACGCTCAGGCCCTTCGATGGGCCAGGGAGGAAAAAATGCAAGAGTCGGCAACTGCGGTTCTGTGCGAACCGGAAACATCCATTGAAACAGAGGAATCCGCTCCACTCGTCGTTGAAGTACCCGATGTCAATGACCTTGTTGCCAGCCGCGCCTTTGCAATCTTCGAGGACAACGGGCGTGTCTTCGGTCACGATTTGGACAATTGGCTCAAAGCCGAAGCGGAGGTCCTTCACCCCCTTCACATCGAGGTATCTGAATCCCCCGAGGCCCTCACCATTCGTGCGGATGTGCCTGGCTTCAAGGAAAAGGATCTGCATATCAACGTGGAACCGCGCCGCGTGACGATTACCGGCGAGCGGGAAGCCAGGAATGAGTCCAAGACCGGGAAAATCATCTACTCCGAAACTTGCTCGGATCAGATTCTCCGTGTCGTTGACCTTCCGGCCGCAGTTGTTGTGAAGCAGGTGAAAACCACGGTGAAAGATGGAGAGCTGGAGCTGGACCTGCCGAAGGCCGAGCCGGACAAGCAGGACAAGGCCGAACCACAGTCGGCATAGCCGTCAAGCTCGCCGGTGAGGACGCCGGAAGGAGCGCGGTCACCGACCACGAAGATGCTGCCGCCGAGGAGGAGAATGCCTGCGCAGAACATTGCGTTGCAGGTTTTCCTACCACTTGGCCCAACGTGAAATGAACTCACTGAATCACCAATAAGGAGAGATAAGATGAACAGCGACTCAGATGTGCAGAGAAGTGTTCAGGATGAACTCAAATGGGAGCCGGGTCTTACGCATGCATCGAAGATCGGTGTTGCTGTCAAAGACGGCGTCGTCACGCTGACCGGCTCTGTGGATAGCTATTTTGAAAAGTGGGCAGCTGAGCGGGCCGCCAAGCGAGTATTTGGCGTGAATGCCTTGGCTGAGGAACTCGAAGTGAAGTTGCCCAATTCCACCGTGCGGACCGATGCGGATATCGCGCGGGCGGCCGAGACCGCATTGGAGTGGACCGTTCCGGTGCCGGCCGACCGCATCCGGGTCATAGTGGAGCGCGGATGGCTGACTCTGCAGGGTGAGGTCGACTCGGAATACCAGAGGTCGAACGCCGAGCTTGCCGTACGTGGCCTGATTGGAGTCAAGGGGATTTCAAACGAAATCGACGTCAGGCCGGTCGTGACACCCACGGAAGTCAAAACCCAGATCGACGCTGCCTTCAAGCGCAACGCCATGTTGGATGCGCGCTCTATCTACGTGCAGGTCGACCATGGAACGGTGACTCTGACCGGCAGTGTACGTTCCTGGGCGGAGCGTGAAGAGGCGGAGCATGCGGCCTGGGCGGCGCCTGGCGTCTCGAACGTGAAAAACTTCATTCAGCTCAACTACGCCTCCAGTGAAGCTGCTGCTTAGCGGTTATGAATCCACTGGATATACAGTCGCTGCACCCGGAGGATTGCAAATTTGCCTGCCCTCCATGACCGGACAGGCTTTGCAACGCTGGCCGATAATTTCCATTGAAGCTGGTGTTGGTCGGCGGCCGGGCACACGAAACCCCCCTTATCCCCAGACGTGTGCCCGGCTGCGATGTACTGCGGCTGGGAATGAGGATCATTTCCCCGTGATCGTTCTCTCCCAATTTGTGGTGTCCAACTCGGTGTGGAAATGGATCCACGGCCTGGGAGGACCTGGGCTGATCCTGTTAGGTATCTCCGACAATACCCCTTTTGTCTCCGCCCCGCCGGGCAGCGTAGACGTATGCGTCATCCTGCTTTCGGCGCACCGCCCTGAGTGGTGGGCCTATTCCGCCTTCATGACTACTTTGGGGGAGGTGTTCGGGGGCTATCTGACCTACCGGCTCGCGAAGAAAGGCGGCAGGCAAACCCTGGAAAAGAAAGTGGGGAAACAGCGTGCAGAGATGGTTTACAGGGGCTTCGAGAAATTCGGGGGCATCACGGTCCTGGCCGGGGCTATTCTGCCGCCGCCATTTCCCTTCACAACCGTCCTGATGACCGCCGGGGTTATGCAGTATCCGCGCAAGAAGTTCTTGACTGCGCTGGTGGTGGGACGCGCCGCACGTTTTTTTGCCGAGGCCTGGCTGGGCAGGATTTATGGCCAGCAAATGATAGGCTTCTTCTCACGAAACTACCGATCATTGATGAATCTCCTGATCGCGATCGCGGTCGCGGCCGGCATTGGCGCACTCATCTACCTTTTGTGGTATCGGCCCAGGAAGAAACGCAAAGAACGCGAGCTTAGCAACTCGGCGTAGGCGGAGGGCACGCAATGACGAATGCTTTTGGAGACTTGAAGGATAATTTGGAAAATGACCGATGCGGGCATTCGGACTCGACCGGGAACAGCGAGACCAGCCGGCCATACCTGGAATTCCAGCAGGTCTCGAAGTCCTTTGAATCGAACGTGGTGCTCGACAATGTGAGCTTTGCGGTCATGCCAGGAGAAACGGTCTGCGTCATGGGGCGCAGCGGAGTCGGCAAATCGGTCTGCCTGCGAATCCTTATGGGATTTATCAAGCCGGACTCCGGAAGGGTAATCGTCGCGGGCGAAGACATTGCCGGATACTCTGAAGAGCAACTCGATCGCATTCACAAAAAGGTAACTATGGTATTCCAGGGCGGTGCGCTTTTTGACTCCCTCACAGTGGGAGAAAACGTGGCATACGTAATGCGCGAGCGCGGCGAACTCAACGAGGAACAAATTGAGAGAAACGTTGACTCCCTGTTGGACATGGTCGGAATTAGTGCGGAACGCGATCGCTTGCCCGGCGACATCTCTATCGGGATGAAACGGTCAGTCGCGATTGCCAGGGCGCTGGCGGAGAGTCCCGAGGCTGTGCTGTATGACGAACCCACCACGATGGTTGACCCGCTTATGGTACACCGGTTGGGCGACCTGATCGGGCGCCTCAAGATTCAATTGAAACTGACCAGCATCGTGGTTACTCACGATACCCGGCTTGCAGAAAGAATCGCGGATCATGTCCTTTTCCTGGACCGGGGCAAGGCACTCTTCTTTGGCACACCCGTGGAAATGGAGAGATCCTCCGAGCCTCGCATCCAGGAGTTTCTGAGCGATGATCGGCTGGATTTTCACGTTGCAACCACCGAGAAGAGCGAATAAGCCGGCTGAAACACATTGCGTAGTTTCGTGAGCCGCGACGGCTTCCGGGGTACTCGTAAATTAAAGGGCCATGTCGGGAAAGAAGCTATAGCGCTCCTGGATGAGCGCCGCCATCGATTCACGTACATCGTCCAGATAACCGAGCCGATACCGCTGTTCGATTTTTCGAACGTCGGACGCCAGGCGATGATCGTGGAACACATTCGCAATCCATCGGGAGAAATCCCCTCGGCGCGCATGTTCACCCAGAGAAGTGGCCGGCATGCTCCTCAGCAGGAATACAAACTGCTTCAACGATCGGGCAGGAGGCCCAATCGTTCTTCCGTGATCCGTAAATACGAATTCCCCTCCTGGGGCCAGCTGGAGATCGAAGTACTTCGTCTTGTGCCGGACATGCTCCGTCAATCGAGGCAAGAGCTTGAACCGCCGCAATTGTCCCTCAGCCTCCTCGCTCCCAGGCAAGAGAGCGCCTTCGTTGTTGGCGAGCTTTTCCAGAGTGACTGTCCATTGGGGCTCGACCTTTCTGTCCTTTACCATAGTCAGCAACGCCTGCACCTCTTGCGGTTGGGTCAGGCGTTTGGCCACGACCACTTCAATGCCTTTAAGAAGATCGGGGGGCAGGTCGGACGGGCGATAGGTGACGACTGTGTATGCACCTAACTCAAAATCCAGCAGTTCCTTCACGTTGAGCTGATGAAGGAAGTAATGTGCCTCATCCACGACTATCCTATGCGGCAAGCCGGTGGTTTGGCGGAGAGTAACCAGCATCGGCAGCAGTTCCTGGAGATAACTCACCTTCTCTTCGTTTGGTGCGCGGGATAAGTCGACGACAACGCTCAGATCGAAGTGCCGGAGAGCGCGAGCCACATCGGGTATATCCGGCAGCGGGTCGGCACGCCCCAATACCACCACGCCCGGCAGGGATTCCAGCGAACCGTAATCGCCTTCGGGATCGATCACGCAGACACTATAGCCCTGGAGGATCATCTGTTCGCATGCCAGTCCGGTGGCCCAGGACTTGCCGGATTCCGGCTCTCCAACGACCAGGATGTTGCGCCCCTGGATTGCTACTGTAAGCGGGGCTCCGTTCTCTTCTGTGCCAAAAGTGATCCGATGCCGGCCGTTGCGATCCCGAGGCAACCTCATCTCCTGCGCAATCCGCCGAAGATACCCAGCCACAGCATGTGGGCCATCCCCAACCAGAACCTCGTCCGCCTTCTTTTGAAGCGCAGTGCTTCCCCAACTCACGGCGACGCCGACCTCGCAGACTTCGAGGAGGTCATGGTCGTTTTCAGCATCCCCAATCCCAATTGCGTTGTGGGGCGAGAGGCGAAGTGCGTTCAGCGCCCCCCGCAAACCGGTGCCCTTGCTGATCGCCTGTGGAAGAACCATGAGCCGATCGTGGTTGAACAACAGCACCAGCGGCAGTTCGAGTTCCCTGATCAACTCCAGAATCTTCTCTGCCGAAGCGGCATCCGTATCCACGATGCACTGGCCCGTCCTGAACTCAATTCCGCGCCGGCGCAGTTCGTCGAGAAAGACTTGAGGGGGCAGTTGACCGATCAGCCTGGAGTGGCCATTTGGGAATGAGAGGACTGCGCCATTCTCCGCTACTACCGCATCGACAAACTCGAGACCTCCCGCCGCCTTCTTCAGATCGGAGAGGATACGGCCTGAAACGAGGACGGCCACGATGCCGCGCGCGCGCACCTCCATGATGGCGGCCCTGACGTCAGCGTCCAGCACGCCATCGTGTGCAATGGTCCCATCGTAATCGAGCGCCAACACTCCGAATTTCATCACTGACCTTTTTGCACGTCTTTGGAGGATGGGACTTGGGAAGCATTCCAGCCGCCTCCAAGCGACTTGATGAGTTGGACAGCCGCTTCCATTCGCTGCATTCTAAATGTCACAGCCGTTTGCTGGTCGTTCAGAAGAGCAGTCTGGGCAGCGATTACGTTCAGGTAGGGGTCGAGTCCTGCTTTGTACCGGACCGTCGCTTCCTGCAGGGCCCTGGCGGCCGCTTCCGTAGCTGCGTTCTGTTCATCGATGTCCTGACGCAGAATTCTCAGCGATGCGAGATTGTCCTCGACCTGTTGAAACGCCGTAAGAACGGTTTGCTGGTAGTTGGCCACGGCTTGGTCGTAAGTCGCGCGATATTGCTCTACGGTCGCCTTCCGCAAGCCCGCGTCGAAGATCGTTTCGGCAAGGCTCGGACCCACCGACCAGAAGCGGCTCGGCCAGGTAAACCAATTCGATGCCGAGGAATTTCCGAAGCCGCCGGCGGCGCTGAGAAGGATTGAAGGGAAGTAGGCAGCTTTGGCAACTCCAATCTCCGCATTCGCCTGAGCGACGGCACGCTCCGCCGAGGCAATGTCCGGGCGTCGTTCCAGCAGCTCCGAGGGAATCCCTGCCGGGATTGCGGGAATGTTTGCTTCGAACTCGTCCCTTTGCAGTGAGAATGTCGATGGGGATTGTCCAATTAGAACGGCAATTGCATGCTCATATTGGGCGCGCAGGATTTCCAGGTTCGTATCCTGAGCTTGTGTCGCATCGAGCTGGGCCTCGGCTTGCGCCACCGCTTCATCGGAGCTGAGGCCTGCTGCGTATTGGCTGCGAGTCAGGTCGAGGGTTTGCCGGTAGGCGATGACGGTGGAATCGAACAGCTCCTTTAAAGCGCCCTGCGCGCGAAGCTCATAGTAATCCACGGCAAGCTCTGCTTGTACGCTTAAGCGAACGTTCGCTAAATCGGCGGCGCTGGCCTGCGCGGCGTAAGTGCCGGCCCTCACACTGTTCCGGACGCGCCCCCAGAAATCAGGCTCCCAGGAAGCGTCAAAGGGGAGCGAATAGTCGGTATACGTTTGGACCGCGATTGCAGACGATGAAGAGCCGCGCGCTTCCAGTTCGCTGTATTGCGCGGGCGATGGGCGCTGCCGGGTGATGCTCGGGTTGGTGCTATGGGTCGGAAAGTATTGCGATCGAGCCTGCCTGACCAATGCCCGTGCAGCAAGAAAGTTGCCCGCGGCAGCTGCGATCTGCTGGTTGGAAGCGCTGGCCTTCTCTTCCAGTTCATTCAACTGCGGATCGCCAAAAGCCTTCCACCACTTTCCTCGATCTGCGCCATCGCTCGGTTTCGCGGTCTGCCAAGGTTCCGATCCGCTCGCGACCGGCTGCAAAAGCTCCTTATAGGCCGGCGCGGTTTGAACCGGTGGGCGCACGTACCTGGGACCGATGCTGCACCCTGGCAAGAGGAGGAGAATCGCTATGAGCGCAAACTGCACAAGGCACCAGCCAATGATAAATTCGCGTTCCTCTGCATTATCGGCTTGCCGGAGATGTGCCACGGTCTGGCGAGCCGGCCAGCGCCTGCAACTCATCGCGCGCGCTTGATTGTGGTCCTCCACGCTTTCATTCACTGATGTACACATCGACCAGTTCCCCCGGATAGAGATTTACATTCGCGGGCTTGTTGATCTTGAAAACCACGGGCAGAACCCGCACGTCCACGCGCTCCTGGCGCTGATCCGACAGCTCGATTTTCGGAGAAACGTACGGCTGCACCCGGACGAACTCCATCGGGATCTTGATATTCGAACCGCGAATGGACATTTGCGCCTTCATGCCCGATTCCGAAGGCAGTCGCGGGACGAGGATTTCGTCTACGTAACAGCGCACGTTCAGTGTGGCCGGGGAAGATCCCAAAGTTATGAGCGGGTCTGCGCCCTGCGTGTAAGCGTCGTAAGAGCCCTGCGGAGATGCATAGTTTCCGACGATCGTGTTGATGGAGAGCACAATGCCATCCCGCGGGGCGCGCAGGGTGTACTTGCCGAGCAGCGCGCTGGACGCCGCATGAGCTTGTTCCAGCGCCTTCATCTGTCGTTCCTGGTTCTGAATGTCGTAGATCCAGGCTCCCGCCTTCGCCAAGTCGTACTGTTTTTTGGCGACATCAAGATTGGCATTCGCGACCGCGACGGCATTGGCTGCGCTGTCCAGTGCATCCTTGCTCACAGTGCGAGGGTCCATCTGGTAAGCGGCTATGTCTTTCTGATAGGTATCCCGGGCGGTATTCAATGTAGCTTCGGCGGAAATCACCTGCGCGGCCGAGACATCGAGGGTCTCTTTTCGCGGCTCTGCCTTCAACTCGTTTAGCAGCGCTCTTGCGGCTGCTGCCTGTGAACCCTGTTGCTCCGCCGTCGCTCGTTGAATCGAATCGTCAAGGCGAAGCAGGGGTTCCCCGGCCTTGACCTGCTGACCTTCGGAGACGAGGATTTCTTTCACAGTACCAGTTACTTCGGGATACATGTTGATGTTCTCGCCGCTGCTCTGCGCGCTCTCCACAATGCCTTCGGAGTAGATAGCGCTCCCATAGGGGTTGGAAGCCGGGCTGAACGCAGGAGGCAGGGCCGGCGTCTTGATGCTGAAGAAGATGGCGGTCGCGGCTCCTGCCAGGATGCCGCCGAGCGAAGTTGCAAAGACCAGTTTGTTTTTCATTTCGCGCTCTTTTCTGTGGTGGGTGTCAGTCGCCCATCTTCCATTTGCAGGATTCGGGTTGCAAACTCGTAGATTCTGCTGTCGTGCGTGACCACCACCACGCAGCGATTCTCATTGAGAATGTTCTTGCGAACGAAACTCAGGATTGCATTTCCCGTATCGCCATCCAGCGAAGCGGTGGGTTCGTCCATAATCAGAATGTCGGGTTTGCTAATCATCGCGCGTGCGATGGCCACGCGTTGCTGTTCGCCTCCGCTCAGCTTCACGGGCGGGATATCCTCTCGTCCTTCCAAGCCGACAATCTCCAGATAGCCGGCCGCCTCGCGGATGGACTCGTCCCAGTTTCTCTTCTTCAGGACCAGCGGGATGGCTACGTTCTCAGCCGTGGTCAAAAGCGGGAACAAGTGGAAGTCCTGAAATACAAATCCGATCTTCGCGAGACGGAAGTCGGCCAGACGATCGGCGTCCAACTTCCAGATATCGATATCCTCAACCTGGACGTTTCCTTCATTGGGCTTCAGAATTCCGGAAAGTACGCTGAGCAACGTCGTTTTCCCGCTCCCGGATGGGCCCACGATGTAAATCATCTCGCCAAGATACGTTTCGAGCTCGACGTTCTTCAAAGCGGTTGTTTTGGCTTCCCCTTCGCCGAACCACTTGATTAGGCCCTTCGCTTGAATGGCTACGCGCTGCATCTCAACCTCTGAAAATTTCGAACGGATCGATCCGCAAGACTCTGCGGATTCCCGCATAGCTTGAAATCCCGGCGATGATGGCCACCATCACAAATCCAATCGCAAGATTCCCGAATGTGAGCATGGCGGCGTAGCTGGGAAGCCTTGCCTTTGCAAGCCAGATCACGAGCACCGACAGCCCGATCCCCAGGCCGTAGCCGGTGAACGAAGCGAATGTGGCCTGGAACAGAATCATGTAGATCAAATCGCGGCTTTTTGCGCCGATGGCCTTCAGCGCTCCGAACCTTTCCAGGTTCTCCAGGATAAAGGTGTAGAACGTTTGACCCGATATCGATAGCCCGACGGTAAAGCTGATTAAGACCATGATCAGCATGTTGGTTCCTCCGCCGGTTTTGTACACGAAAAAGTCAGCGGTTCTCTGCATGAACTCATCCTTGGTCAGCGCCATATATCCGAGCGCATGCACCTGTTGCTTGATCTTTTCCACATCGGAGGGGGTCTGCGGTTCCACCAGCACGTAGGAGATGGTATAACGCGGATTGGGAAGATACTCAGCGGCCCGCTCGTAGGTCGTGTACAGGGTCGGACTTCCATACAGGCCGGAGGTTGCCACCTTGGCGATGCCTACGATGACCCCGCGATTGTCGTTCAGCTCGAACTCCGACCCGATGTGTGGATTCTCGAGCTTGGAAAACTCCGCATCTTTTACCGCGATGAATCCGTTCTCCGCATAAATGTCTTCGATCTTTCCATTGAGGAGTGCGGGCCTGCCCAGCAGGCTTGTGTCGTCCAATCCGATGATGCTGACCGTTTGATAGGTCCCGTCGGAAAGCTTGACCAGCCCGGCCCCCGTATAGAGAGGCACCGCATACCTGACCCCATGCATGCTTCGAACCGCATCCAGAACGTAATCCGGCATTCCGACCGTGTTGGCGACCGTCTGTACCGCGGGATCCATAACCCAAAGCGTGGAGCCGATATTGATGACCGTTGCGGAAGCGTGATTCAGTACGCCGACAAACATTGAAGTTACAAACATTATCAGAAAGACGGCAAACGTGATGCCCATCAGCAATGCAGTGAACTTGGCCGTGTCGTTGACGAGCAGCTTAAAGGCGAGCTTGAGCATTCCTTTCAAAGTCCATTTCCCTTCATGCTGCGGAACCACTTCCGCAAGGCTCAGAACAAATCGTGAAACATGGGTTTCTCAGGCGCTCACTTCGTGCAGCATCTGGAAAGCCTCGAGCAGAACGCGCGGATTGTATTGGCCCTTGTACACAGGAGGAGGAGTCCGCTCCAGCCCGAGCAAGGAGTACACGGCCGCTTGCGCTGAGCGGATCGAATACTCCACGGTGAACACAACGTCGTCCGGGAGTTCGCAGAATTGTCCAACGAATGCGAGGTTCTTCGAGCCTTCCGGTACGACCTGGGGACGATCGCCTTTCTGCCGGCGCAGAAACTGGCTGGTGATGAAGGGCATCATGCACGGAATGCAGATGGAGGTTTCGAGAATCTTTTTGGCGTGATCTTCAATCCCCAAATGCCCCATGATCTCCGTCATAATCTCCCTGCCCGTGCATGCCGACATGGGCTTCTTCACAAAGTTCCCGGGCGCATCGACGAACAGGCCATAGCCCCAGAACACGTTGACGTCCGGTGGTTGCCCGATGAAATGCGGCTGGTGAGCCAGTACGATCGACGCCAGCCAACTGGACTCAGGAAAAGTGATCAGACCACCCTCTCCCGGAATGTTGCCCGTGCGATCCCGGACGAGGTGGAAGAAGGTCGGGTCGTGGAGTGTGGTGGTAAAAGATACCCATTTCGATTCCTGAATATGGTCAGTGAAATTGGCCGGGTATCCAAATTTCGAGGTGCCAACGGCGATGTTTTCCCACAGTGTCCAGGCGCCGCCGTCGGATTTGCCCTTCAGCACGGGCGCCGAATCCATCGAGCCCAAGTTGGAGCCTTCCGCCATCGATCCCAGCGTCACGATCACCTTGTCGTTCTCGCCTACCTCTATCTCCCGCAGACCACCGTCGCCTTGGCAGAGTATGCGTCGCACTGCATATCCATCAGCGTGATCGCTGAACTCAAGATCGATGACGCGGGTGTTGAGCTCGAAGCTTACGCCCCGGTCCACAAGCCACTTCAGGAGAGGGCGCACCATCGAGTCGTACTGGTTGTAGACGGTTCGCATGATCCCTTTCAGCGTGTTGAAACCGGAAACCATGTGTGTGAAGCGCATCAGGTAGCGTTTGAATTCGACGGCGCTATGCCAGGGCTGAAACGCGAAAGTGGTGCACCACATGAACCAGAAGTCCGTCTCGAAGAACGAGGGGTCGAACTGATCCGATATGCTGCTTCGTCCGAGCGCCTCCTCTGTTTCCAGGCCAAGGCGCTCCAGGGTCAGGATGTGCTTTTCTGTCAGGCCGAATTTAGGAGCGGTGAGCCTATGGCCATCCCGGAAGAGACGAGACTTTGAAGAGGTGCTCATCGCCACGTTCCATTGGAAAGTCTCCTGCGTGACCGTTTTGCTTTCATTTGAAGTTGGAATCGAGGAAAAGAGATCGAAGGTGCAGACGTATTTGCTCTCAAACATTCTGCCGCCGCGCATAACGTAGCCATCTCTCGGGTTTCCGGCAGCGTCAAGACTCCCGCCGATTTTGTCCGATTCCTCGATGATGGTGATGTTTTGGCCTGGGATGTTTCCGTCGCGAATCAGGAAGGCCGCGGCCGCGAGGGAAGCGATTCCGCCTCCAACCAAGTAGATTGCCGTGTAATCGTTGGCGAGATTGTCAGACATGGAGCTACAATCCTTTCCTTGGACGATAACTTACGTATAGCAATATAAGGGCCACACCTAACCTATTGAAAAGACTTAAATGCGAGGGTCGCAGAATCTCGATCTCTTCGCGAATTCGCGAAGTTCGCAAACAGTGCAAATCTGACTTGTGATGGGAATTCAGCTAGGCCGTCTTGAACTGATACTTGTTGATGTTCATCGACCTGATCCTTGACTCAAGAGTGGATGGCGGAATGCCAAGCCTGGCTGCCGCACCGGACGGCCCAGACACTCTGCCTCTGGTTTCGGCCAGCGCCGCGCCAATCGTTTCCCGATCCCCCATCGCAAAGCTGCCGAAGGAAGCGTGGGCCGGCGGGTTGCTGTGGAAGCATTCGCGGCAGAGCCAGCTCTTCTTCACGGTAAGCTTCCCCTGTTCATAGATCACTACGGAACGCTCGATGATGTTCTGCAGTTCACGAATGTTTCCGGGCCACGGATATCGAACCAGAGCCTCTATTGTTTCGGGTGAGATCGCATCGATGGTCTTATTCATCCGTTGGGCAAATTGCCGGACAAAATGCCGCACTAACAGCGGAATGTCTTCCGTGCGTTCGCGCAGAGGAGGGATGGTGATTGGAAATACATTGAGCCGGTAGTAAAGATCGCTGCGAAACTGCTTCTCCAGAATCATCTCTTCCAGGTTGCGATGGGTCGCGGCCACAACGCGCACGTTTACCTGCTTGGTTCGCGTGCTGCCCAATCGTTCATATTCCCTCTCCTGCAGGACACGAAGGAGTTTCGGTTGCAGTTCCAGCGGAATGTCGCCGATTTCATCCAGAAACAGCGAACCCTGGTCTGCTAACTCAACCCGGCCAACCCTCTGCTCGATCGCTCCCGTGAAGGCGCCGCGCTCGTGGCCGAAGAGTTCGCTCTCAAGCAGACCGCTGGGGATGGCAGCGCAATTGACCTTGACGAAGCTATGGCGCCTGCGGCGGCTCCGATCGTGAATGGCACGCGCAATAAGCTCCTTCCCAGTCCCCGTCTCCCCTAACAGGAGAACGGTCGAATCGGATGGAGCTACCATCTCGACAAGATCGAGCACTTCGCGGAGGGCTCGGCTCTGCCCCACGATTCCCTTAAACCCTGGCCGGACAGGGATTTCTTCTTCTGGAAAGAAAACCTCATTCGTCCTCATTCCAGCGTCGCTCGCAAAGAAGTATTGGTTGCCCGGCCCGTACTCCAAAACTCCCTCCAGATTCATGGTTTTCCTCCCATCATATAGGTTCCAACCGTAGACAGATTCCTCGCTCTCACGCCGGTCAACTCGCGTTTCTTTCTTGTTGGATCCATTCGCGGATATAAGCCGGACAATTTGTGAGCCTGACATGTCCCTTCTCGCAATGCTCCAGAGTCCTGACCGCATCTCGATCCACAAGGGTCAGATCTTTCAGGTCCAGGATCATCCACCGATCTTTACTTTCCAGTTGCAATAGCGATTGCAGTTCGGCTACGTTTTCTACATTCAAACAGCCGATCAACCGAAAGACGGCCACCCCATTTGCAACTCGCTCAATCCGCAGCATTCGTCCTCACCTTGAACGATTCCTGAATGAAGTGGTTGCAATCGGTAATCCAAACGTACAATACTGATAAATAAGTAGTTGCGAGTTAGCGAGATGGCGACAATTCGCCAATTGGCGAAAAACTGTACAAAAATGTGATCAGAATTGCTGGCATTTTCTTATGTGGAAAAGTGTTCCAGGGTCCATTGCTTCCTGGCAGTTTATTTAGTCTTGAAGCGGTTCTTGTCGATATCGAGGGATCTGATCTTGGATTCCAGGGTCGAACGGGGCATACTTAGCCTGGCAGCCGCGCCAGACGGTCCCGACACTCGTCCACCGCACTCTCTCAATGCTGCCTCAATCGTGTCTTTCTCCTGCATTGTAAGCATTTGAGAGAGTCCAACCTGGCTTTTAGCCTCTGGTGAAAGGTGTTGACTTGAAAGCCAGCTCTCATCCACCGAGAAGCTTTCCGATTCGCACACAATAACCGATCGCTCAATGATGTTCTGCAGCTCGCGAATGTTGCCTGGCCAGGGGTAGGACTGAAGCAACTCCAGGCTCTTCTTGCTAACCCTCCGTATATTCTTCCCTGCTTTTCTCGCGTAACGGTCGATGAAGTACTCGACCAGCAACGGAATGTCTTCCTTTCTTTTCCGCAGAGGTGGAGTCTCGATGGGAAAAACGTTGAGCCTGTAGAAGAGGTCGCTGCGAAAGGTGCCCGCGGCGATGGCAGCCGACACGTCCCGGTTCGTCGCCGTAATCACGCGCACATCGCAGCGGATCGTGCGATCGCCGCCTACACGCTCGAATTCTCGTTCCTGTAGAACACGCAAGAGAGCGACCTGGGTCTCCGCGGGAAGCTCTGCGATCTCATCCAGGAAGATCGTGCCTCCTTCGGCCAATTCAAAGCGGCCTAAATGCCGCTGCGTGGCGCCCGTAAAGGCGCCCTTCTCATGGCCGAACAATTCCGAAGCGATCAAGTCGCGTGGAATTGCGGCGCAATTCACGCTCACAAAGGCTCGTGAGGATCGCCGCGATCGCCTATGGATGGCGCGGGCGATCAGTTCCTTGCCGGTGCCGGTTTCACCGGTGATCAGAACGGTTGAATCGGTCGGCGCAACCTTGGCGACACGAGACAGCACGGCGCGCAAAGCTGGAGAAGAGCCCACGATTTCCTCGAACATGGATGCCTTGTCGATCTCTTCACGCAGGGCAATGTTTTCGTGTTGCAGTCTCTCTTCCGCCTGCTTGCGATCGTCGATATCGAACGATGCGACCATCCATCGCGTCATGCGTCCTTGTTCATCGCGCAGGGGCTTGTAGCGGAATGAGAACCAGCGGTATATCCCATCATGTCTCGGCGCGCGCGCCTCAAACTCGATCTGTAATCCGGTTGAGAATCCGTTATTAATTTCGCGATTCACGCGTTCCCAATCATCGGGATGAAAGAAATCGGACCTGTCGCGGGTCAGCGAGTCTTCCAGTGTCCAACCGTAATAATCAAGCGTGGCTTGGTTGAGATAGAGCCGGCTTCTATCCACCCCCAGGACGGCCACATGCTGCGGCGCTGCGTCTAATATCTGTCGAAGCTCCGCTTCGCTTTGGCGAATCGCCTCATCGGCCTTTATGCGCTCGGTGATGTCGCGGGCCACCTTCAGCAGAAAACGGCGTCCGCCATGCCAAAAGGCGCTGGTCTGAACTTCGACCGGGAATAGCGACCCGTCTTTTCGCCGATGCCAGTGTCTGTCAAACAATACAGTCCCGCCGGCAGCCGCTTGCGCCGCAATGGATTCGAGGGTCGTTCGATCCAGATTTACGTCGAACGCGAGCGGGGTCTTCCCGATCAGTTCCTGCCGTGTGTAGCCCAGGCTCTCGCAGGCACACCGGTTCACATCAATAATGGTTCCTTGCTCGAAGTCCAGCATGAAAAAGGCGTCCGCCGCGTGGTCCACAAACGTGCGGAAACGCGTCTCACTCTCGCGCAGCGTTTCCTCGGCGTGCTTGCGTTCCGTAACATCGATCGAGGTGCCTACCAGCTTGACGAGATCTCCAGCGTTATTCAGGACTGGGTGCCGGATCGTGTGAATATGTTTGACCGTTCCATCGGGCAACACGATTCTGTACTCGTCGAAGCTGTCAACTTTTTCGTGGAGTGCGTTCTCAAACTTTTTCTTCCACCTGTCCCGATCGTCCGCGTGGATTCGGTGGAAAACTGCTTCCCTGGCCGGTGAACCATCGCGTGGATCGAATCCCCAAATACGGAAATCTTCCTCTGAAACGTAGACATACTTGTCACTGGCCAGGTCCAAAGCCCAACTGCCTACGTGGACCAGCCTCTGCCCCTCTGCCAGGTATGCTTCGCTCTGCCGCAGAGCCTCCTCAGCCTTCTGCCGGTCGCGGTCCGCCCGCTTGCGCTCGGTGATGTCCATGACGGCGCCGACAAACTCGATGCCGCCCGATGCATCCAGAATCGCTTTCGCCAGAACGTGAAGGTGCTTGATTCTGCCGTCCGGCATCAGCAAACGATGCTCGTAGTCGAGGCCCTGGGCACTGTCCGTTGCCCGCTTCAGCGTCTCGGAGACGAAGGTGCAATCCTCGGGATGGGCTCGGTCGAGTATCTGCTCCAACGTGGGCTTGACCGCCGGATCGAATTCGAAGATGCGATAGGTCTGCTCCGACCAGATGTGTTCTTCCGTCGAAGGCTTCCAGCCGAAGCTGCCTGTGTGACTGAGCGCCTGCGCTTCCGCCAGATAGGCCTCGCTGCGCTGCAGCTCCTGGGTCATCTGCTCCAGTTCCGCAAGGCGCTGTTTGAGGCTCGGGTAGTGGGTCTTGTGGACGGAGCTGCCACCCAGCCCTAAAACCCGTTCCCGCAGTTCGTCCCAGTTGTCAGAGGGATTCCTCATAAATGACCTCAATGTCCCGCCGGCCTGGCCGCCGAGGATTGGTGACAACGCAGGGGTCGTTGAGCGCGATCCCGGCAAGCTCATGCACTTCGGTCCGATGGACTCCGGATCGGGACAAGGTGCCACCGAGGCCTGCCGCCTCCCGCAGCCGGACAATCTCGGCGACGAGCCGCTTGCGAATCTCGCCCGAGGGAACGCCGCCGGCTTCGAGTCCCATGGCAATCGCGGCATCCCGGTAACGCTGCTCGGCGTGGCCGTAGTTGAAATCGACCACACCGTTCAAGAGCATGGCGTTGCATTGGCCGTGCGGCAGATCCAGCAGGCCGCCAACGCTATGGGCCATCGCGTGTACCGCGCCCAGGCTTGCGTTCGAGAAGGCCAAGCCGGCCTCGAGGCTGCCCAGCATCATGTTGCTGCGATACTCAAGATTGTCAGGCTCGGCGATCGATTGCAGGAGGTTGGAACTGATCAGCCGCATGGCTTGGAGCGCATGGACATCCGTAAGTGGCGAGTGCCCGAGCGAAACGTATGCTTCCAACGCATGTACCAGCGCGTCCAATCCAGTGCATGCGGTAAGAAACGCGTCCATGGTCGTCAACGTCGCGGGGTCGATCAGGGAGAGGTCGGGTACCACCGCTTTGCTGACGATCAGCAGTTTGCGCTTGATCTCTTGGTCCATGATCGCCGCAAATTGCGAGACATCGGCGGACGTCCCCGCCGTGGTGGGAATGCAGATGGTCGGCGGCATCGCCGCGCGCACGTTGTCAACACCAACCAGAAGTCGGAGATCGCCCGGATTTGCCGAAAGCAGGCCGCTGCACTTTCCACAGTCGATGGCGCTGCCGCCCCCAACCGCAATAATGATGTCGCAGCCTTGTTCGGCATAGACGGTTGCTCCGGCGGTTGCTTCCTCGATGCGCGGATTGGGTGTGACCTGCGTAAACAGCGTAGCTTCGAGACCCGCATCCTCTACGCTCTCGAGAACTTGTTGCGCCCAGCCGGCAGCGACCACGCCGGGATCGGAAACGACCAGTGCTCTGCTGCCACCCAGGTTGCGTCCATACTGGCCGGCCAGGTGTAAACTGCCAACGCCGAAGATCACCTCCGGCGCCAGGAACTTCCGCAATTCAGATCCGCGGGATTGCATCGTGCCTCACAGCCGGGGAAAGCAAGCTGGCTTGATCGCCCCCATTCTATCTCAACTGCGCTAACCAAGCTCTTTGAAGGATTTGGATATTGGCTATGCAAGAAAAAAGGGACGAACCGCAGGCTGCAACGGTATTTGACGAGATCGATTTCTTACCAGCGAATTCCGTCCCGCCGTCCGTTCCAGCTCGGCGCGCGCAATGCTGCGCTCCATCTCCGCCTGGAAGAGCCCAGCCTCAGCCTCGGCGAGCTGCGCATTGGCTTCCTTGAGCACGGAGGGGTTTGCGGTGTACGCTTCCAACCTGATTGGCCGTGATCCGGCTCACCTCGGTCTGAGCCGTCACACTGTCGCATCCCGCCGGCGTGTCATGAAATGTTCGCCAGGTGGTCTAACGTAAACGCCATTGCGGAATCTCTCTCGCGGATCGAGCTCGAAGCAGTGCCATTTTCCGCAACCTCTGACGCTATAGCGCATGTTTCTTGTCTCATGAGAGTTTTCTCCTTGACAAGAAAAGAATGACACATCATTCTTTTCTTTGCAAAGAGGTTTTGCGAAGAGATGGTCTACCGCAAGACATCCGCGACGGCAGCCCGTCAGGACGCCCGGCGTAAGCTGATTCTGGACGCCGCAACCCGCCTGTTCGGCAACTACGGCTATCACGCTGCTACTGTGCCCATGATTGTCGCTGAGGCAAATAGTTCGATTGGCAGCTTTTACGCGCACTTTCGCAACAAGGAAGACGTCTTTGCCGCCACTCTGCAGACGCTTGGCGATAAGGTATCGGAACTGATGCTTCAAGCCAGGGCTTCCCAGCCGGATCCTTTGCTGGGTATCCGTTGCGCAGTGGAGTCGGTCTTTCTGTACCTGGCCCAGAATCCACAGGAGGCCCGCATTTTGATCGTCGAATCTTCCGGCCTGAGCCCCCGGCTGGAGCAGGTGCGCCGCGGCCTGCTCGGGCAACATGCCGGCCAGGTCTGCCAAACCCTGGAGTCGAGTCCGGCCAACTTCTCGGTGGAAAACCCTGTGATCGCCGCCCGTTGCCTGGTGGGTACGGTTTTCGAGTCTCTTTACGGCTGGCTGGAACAAAGCTCAACCGACCGGCCGCCTGTTGCGGAAGTTGCTCGTTTAGTTGCTGATTACAACTCCCGGGCCATAAAAAAATGAGGTGAAAAAACGAATTATCACCATCGAAAGAGGGAGCGGGGTGGCGGAAAGGAAGGAAGACAATGTTCAACGTTCTAACAATTGCAAGGGAGTACGGCAGTGGAGGCTCCGACATCGGGCGCAAAGTTGCGGAACTTCTGGGCTGGGAGTGCTTGGACAAGCAGATCATCGAGCGGGTCGCAGCTATGGGGAAGGTGGAACCTGCCTGGGCTGCGCAGGCAGACGAACACGCCATCGCGTGGTGGGAACGAGTGATGAAGAGCTTCCGCCAGGGAGGTCCAGAGTCGTATATCGGGGAGGGGTCTGAACTCGGAGTGGATCGCGATACGGTGCAGATCTTCACTGCGCGTATTATTCAAGAGGCCGCAAAGGTGGGTAATTGCGTCATCATCGGACGCAGCGCGCAATGCGTTTTGCGGCACCATCCCCACGTACTTCGCATGTTGGTGTATGCGCCGCTCAATGAGAAGGTTGCGCGCATGAAGCTTCGCCATCCGCACGAGCAAAACGTGCAAGCTCTGCTGCGCCGCATAGACTCCGAGCGCCTGCACTATGCACGGTACTATTACGACTGCGATTCGGCCGATCCCCGCCTCTACCACATCAGCATGAACAGTACCCTGGGCGTCGATACCTGCGCCAGGATGGTCGCGCAGATCATCCAGTCTTCGTAGCCAGTCTTCATAGGTAGCCCAAAAACCGAAACACGGTATTGTGGCGGCTGGACTATATTGGTCAGTAGCTGAGAGGCAAAATTGAAAAACTGGCAGACATGCTGCGTATTCCGGTCGATGTGGGCCGGTGATTCCATTCCATGTGGGCCACTGATTCCGGTGTGATGTGGGCCGGGATTCCGTTATGATGTGGGCCGCATTTTTTGTTTCACCGTAATCGTGGCCCACATGGCGTAATCG
>Ga0181530_10002256_pt1 | contig 23183 bp, 19 predicted proteins | sample PEATcosm2014_Bin_42_FD_119769 | JGI IMG/M metagenome (GOLD analysis project Ga0181530, IMG submission 119769) | Peatland microbial communities from MTU Mesocosm Facility, Houghton, MI, USA - PEATcosm2014_Bin10_60_metaG | ecosystem: Environmental > Terrestrial > Soil > Wetlands > Peat | place... | reverse complement strand
TTTCGAAAGGGTTTTGAAACGCGGAATGAACGACAGACAAGTACAAATAGAAGTGACAGCAAGCCGCAAAAGTCGCGCTTATTTTCAGCGATCCGTGGTCTAAAGGATGGGGTCCACCTCAAACCTCACGCCTGATCAACTTCGGCTTATAGAGGAATTTCTGCCGACGTCCACGGCCCCGAGTGAAGCTAATTTGGTAAAATCTCACTACGTTTCCTTTGGCAGTCGCTTCATTCTCCACCCCAGGAACTTTGTCCTTGGTGTTACCTTAGAGTGGATTCGTTTGCCTTCGGACTTAGCTGCTTATGTCATTGGTCGGTCCTCGTGGGGACGCCGGGGCCTGATTATTGCTACTGCTGCTGGCGTTCATCCCGGTTTCACTGGTTGCCTGACCTTGGAGTTGACGAATGTCGGTGAGATCCCGATTGCCATCAAACCAGGAATGACTATTTGTCAATTATTTTTACATGATGTTTCGTCCAAATCTGAGGAAATTGACAAAAGTCCTTTCGCTTGCAGCCGTCGCCCCCGTCTTGGAAAAATTACTTTAGATCAGGTGGCAGCGAAGCTGGCTCGCCGTCGATGACCATCGCTCATAGCAGGGGTCACCCATTAGCAACTTAGCCGGCTTTGCCGTCGGAAAAAGGAAAAAGGGGTTCACTCATAGTTTGGTTCGTTTTTCATGGCTTCTCAGTCCTTCCTCGCCGCCCCCTTCGCCGTCAACCGTCCTTCCTCGTTGGGTCCTCAGGAAATCCTGCAGGTCCATATCATCCAGAAAAATGTCCTCTCGCCGGTCGTCACGGCTCATCGCCTGGTAAATGGCCCCGGCATATTCTACTCTCATTTTGCGCGGCATGGCAACCCGTTTGCTGGTTCTCTCGACATTCCCAGTGGACAAACAAGCAAAATCTCTAATGGCGTGGCGGAGCATGGTGCTTCAATCCCAAGCGGCTTTGCATTTCATCGCCGCCCCTTTTCTCTGGAACTTAACGGGTCCCTAACGACCCCTAACGGCAATTCTAACGGGTCAAACCTCAAAAATCCCCCATGTTTACGGGGGTCCTAACGGGTTAACGGCTCCAGACCCCCAAAGGGCTCCCTCTCGCCCCAAATCGGTGTTCCGCCATCGCCGCATCGTCAAGCCGAATCAAGGTCAATCAAGGTCAATCAAGGTGGACAAGCCTCTCAACCTCGCTTTCCATTCCCCCGAAAATGTCGAGGAACCTATCTAGGGGCCATTCGGGTCAGTCCCTTTCCAAGCACATTTTCAGAAACGCCGCCTCGTCAATCACCGCGACGCCCAGCTCGCGCGCCCTCTCCAGTTTCGAGCCGGCCCCCGCCCCCGCCAGGACGTAGCCGGTGTTCTTGCTCACGCTCCCCGCGACCTTTCCCCCAAGCGCCTCGATGCGCGCCGCCGCCTCCTCGCGGGTCATCGAAGCCAGCGTGCCCGTCAATACAAATGTCTTGCCGGCGAAGGGCAGCCCCTCTTTTTTCGCCGCCGCCTTTTCGCTCCGCGGCTGGATGCCCAGCGCCGCCATGCGCGCCAGAATTGTCCGGCCCGTTTCTGAAGCAAAAAAATCCAGCGCGCTCCGCGCCGCCACCGGCCCGATCTCCGTAACAATGGCCGCCTCTTTCTCGTTCTTGCTCCGGCTCCTTTCGGCAAACCCCGCCGCGAAGAGCCGCGCCACGGCGGCTTCGATTTCCAATTTCATCTGCGCGTGACGCTCCGGCTCCTGCCGGCGAATCTGCCGCGCCTCCTCGGATTTCTCATGATAGAAAACCACATCCTGGAGAATCCGCGAGCGGGCGACCTCCTCAATGGTTTCGTGAAAGGCGGCAAGTTGCGATGCGGTCGTCTTGCCGATTTCGGGGATGGCCAGCCCGAAAAGCCAGCGCGAGAGCGGCGCGGTCCTGGCGCGTTCGATGGCCTGGATGGCTTTGGCGGCGTTTTTAGGCCCGAACACCCGCGGCGCTTCCTCCGTGCCCAGGTTCAGCGCCGCCAGCGGTTCCGGCCTCAACTCAAACAAATCCAGCGGCTCCCGCACCAGCCCGCGCTCCACCAGTTTGTCCGCGACAATCCCCCCCACACTCTCGATGTCCAGCGCGCCGCGCGCCGCGAAAAACTCCACCCGCCGCGTGGCCTGGGCCGGGCATTGCAGGTTCTCGCAGCGCCAGGCCACATATTGCGGATCGCGCCGCACCGCCCCGCCGCACACCGGGCATTTCCCCTCGATATGCCGGAAAAAGTCAAAGGGCGCCGCGCCCGCCGGACGCAGGCTCTCCACCACGCCGACCACCGCCGGGATGACTTCGCCCGCTTTTTCCACCACCACCGTGTCCCCGATGCGAATGTCTTTGCGTTTAATCTCATCTTCGTTGTGCAAGGTCGCGCGGCTGACGGTGCTGCCGGCCAGAAAAACCGGCTCCAGTTCCGCCACCGGCGTGAGCGCGCCCGTGCGCCCAACCTGCACGGTGATGCCGTTGAGTTTGGTGCGAACCTGTTCGGCGGCGTATTTGTAAGCGATGGCCCAGCGCGGCGCCTTGGCCGTGTATCCGGCGCGCTCCCGCAGCGCCAGGTCGTTGAGTTTGATCACCGCGCCGTCGGTCTCGTATTTGAAATCGCGGCGCAGCGTGTCCAGTTCGGCAATGGCGGCCAGCAGTTCGGCCTCATCATGGCAAAGCCAGATCTTCTCCGGCGTCCTGAATCCAAGCTCCGCGAGCCAACGCAGCCATTCCCGGTGCGTTTTGGGAACCCGACCGCCTTCGACCTGGCCCGTGCCGTAGAAAATTGCCTCCAGCGGGCGTTGGGCCACAATCCGCGGGTCCAGTTGCTTGAGCGATCCGGCGGCGGCATTGCGCGGATTGACAAACGGCTCTTCCCCGGCGGCGGCGCGTTGCTCGTTCAGTTTCTTAAAGCCGGCGCGCGGCAGATAGACTTCTCCGCGCGCTTCCAGCACCCGCGGCAATGCCAGGCCGCCTTCCTCCTTCGCAAAAATTCTCAACGGGATGGAACGGATGGTTTTCAGGTTGGCCGTGATGTCGTCCCCGGTCGCGCCGTCCCCGCGCGTCGAGCCGATGGCAAGCTGGCCGCTTTCGTAGCGCAGATTCACCGCCAGCCCGTCAATTTTTGGCTCCACGGTCCATTCCAGCTTCTCCCCAGCAACCAGCCGCTGCACCCGGGCGACAAAATCCCGCACCTCGTCCTGGGAATAAGTATTGTCCAAGCTGAGCATCGGCGAGGCATGGCGGACGGGTTGGAAAGATTTGACCGGCTCGCCGCCGACGCGCTGGGTGGGCGAATCGGGCGTGCGCAGCGCGGGGAACTGCTTTTCCAGATCGGCCAATTCCCGGTAAAGCCGGTCGTATTCCAGGTCGCTGATGACCGGCCGGGCCTGGACGTAATAAAGATAATCGTGCCGGCGAATCTCAGCAGCCAGTTCCGCGTGCCGCCCCTGCGCTTGGGCCGATGTCATGACTACTGTGCGGTCACGCGGCCGCCATTGCGCGCACATGGGCAATCTCGCCGCCCTGGGTGGAGCGAACTTGATCGGCCATCAAGGTGACAACCGCAATTGTCTCGCCGTCCAAGGAGGTGAATTCGACCTCATAGCCCGCCGCGCGCCGATGCACCAGCACCGCCGTGCCGATGTCGCCCGCGCTCAAACCGTACTCCGGCAAGTCGCACGTCAAAATCACATCATCCAGTTCGTTGATCATACCTGCTTTCGTTGCGGCAAGGGATAGGCTGTCGCCAGACGGGCCACTCGCTCGCCGGACTCAATAAACCATACCGAGCGAATTTGGGCAACCACGCCGTCGCACAAAGTGAGCGGCCCTTCCACCACCAGACGGGTGCCCAACACCGTCCTTTCCTGTTTAACCACCTCGTTCTCGCTGGCGTGTGTGCGCAAAGCCTGGGCCAGTTCCTGCCAGCGTTCTGGGGCATAGCCATGACCGGAGAAGAAGCGAGCCTTGCTTTTGCCGGAACGATGATTCGGATCAAGCAGATAAAACACAATTTTCGCTCGCGGCACTTCGGCTTCACTGACCAACGGTAACTTCATTTCGCGGCGTTTTCCTCCATTTTGCCCTCCTCTGCGGTCAGCCCGTTGAGCCTGTCAAGCTCCAAGTCGCTGATGACCGGCCGGGCCTGGACGTAATAAAGATTATCGTGCCGGCGAATCCCGGCGGCCAGTGCCGCGTGCCGCGCCTGCGCTTGGGCCGATGTCATGCCGACTATTTACCCCGCTCCGACTGCCGGAGGCAAATGGTAAATTGGGGAAATGTTGCCAGGGTCGCGACTGCCGGCTCACTGCCCCGCCGGCGCCGCCGGATAGGCGAAAATCTCCACCCGATTGTTGTTGGCGTCCGTCACAAAAACTCTTGCTCCGGCGGGGTCCACGGCTACCCGCGCCACAAAGTCGAACTGGCCGGGGCCGGCGCCTTTGCTCCCCCACTGCGTGAGCAGCTCGCCTTCGCTCGAATACATTCTCACGCATTCCTCTCCCGCATCCACCACATACACATGGCCTCGCCCGTCCACCGCCACATCATGGTTGCCCTGGGACTGCCACGCCGCGAGGAATGCGCCCCCGGCGCTGAACTTCTCAATGCGCCCGTTGCCGCCATCCCCCACATAAACATTGCCGCGTTCATCCACGGCCACGCCCTGCGGTTTTTGCAGTTGGCCGGGGCCTCTGCCCAAGGTGCCAAACTCCTTGAGGAAGACGCCCTCGCTGGTGAATTTCTCCACGCGATTGTTGTCGTTATCCGCCACATAGACATTGCCCGCCTTGTCCACCGCCACGTTATACGGCAGATTAAATTGCCCAGGCCCGGACCCCAGTTCACCCCACTGCCTTACAAAAGTCCCATCAACGGTGAACTCTTGCACCCGATGATTATGGCAGTCTGCGACATAAATATGATCCCTGCCATCCAGGGCCAGGCCCTGGGGATAACTCAACGACCCCGCGTCATCCCCAGGCCCGCCCCACTGGGTCAGAGCAACGCCCTGCCCGGTAAATTTCCGGATGCGATTATTGCGCGTGTCGGACACATACACGTTGCCCGCCGAATCCACCGCCACCCCGCCAGGATAAATCACATCCCCAATCGAGAGCACGTAATTGGGCGGAGGATTCGGCAGCCCCAGCACATACTGCTGGCTCAGCCCAGTGAATTCGGTTTGATCCGGGAATTCGCGCAGGATCCTCTGAAATTGCTCATTGGCCTCGTCGGTCTTTCCAAGCTGCCGGTAGAGCAATCCCAGCCGGAAGACGGCGGTGGCCGCTTGCTCCCGGTCTTTCTCGTAGGCCGCGATCGTGGCCTGATATTCCATCATGGCATTCGTCAAATCTCGATTAGTTTCCAAAGAGGTGACGGGGACTTTCGTAAAATCAATCCGGCCGACATTAGTGCCCAAAGCGGCTAGGTCTCTTACCTCAAAACGAATATCGGGGGGCGAAGGCTGGCCGTTCGCAGCCGTCTCCGGGACGACAACGAAGTAGCCGTTGGACAGGGTGTGGACGCTGTACGGCGGGTGAAGACTGTAACTTGTGATACCGCCGAGATTTGAGACGGTGACGGAAATATTGGCCGGGTAGACCTCCGGCGATTGCGCCGACGCGTACATCGTATTGCCCTTCGGCAGGTTTGGGCTGGAGGGCTTGTCGGCCATCGCTCCCGCGAGGCTGCTCGCCAAATGCTTGCGGTAATCCTCGTAAGTCTGCCCATTGGCCTGGAGCGATTTGATCAAATCTGCCCGGCTGCCGCCGAATCTTTCCTGGATATCTTGTTGGATTGCCGCAGCCACAGCCTGATCAATCCATTTGCTTTGGCCCGCCACCTCCGGCGCGGCGGCGGGCTTTTCCGTTTGCGCGTCCGTCAGCGTCACCAAACCCACCGCCAGCAAAAGCAGCCCCGCCGCCGCCGACCAGCGCGAGTGCCGCCGGAATTTCGCGATCATCCAAATGCGCCGCCGCATCTGGGCCTTCTCCTCCAGAATCCCCATCAAGCCGGGCGCCGCCGCTGGGCGCGCGCACAGCTCCAGCAGCTTGAGGATCGTTTCTCCATAGGCGCCGCTTTCCCGTTCCCCGGCGCAGGACAGCGCCAGCTCATCGCACGCCAGCTCCCGATCCGCCGCCATCCGCCGGAACCCGAACCACAGCACCGGATTGAACCAGTGTAGGATTTTGCAAACCGTCACCAGCCACAACACCCCCATGTCGCGCCGTTTCACGTGCGCCAGCTCATGCAGAAAAATGTGCCGCAACTCCCCCGCGCTGAACTGCCGGGTCATTCCGGCCGGCAGCAGCAGCGTCTTGCGGAACAATCCATACAGCGCCGGGCTTTTCACCAGGCTGCTTTCCGACAACCGGATTTCCGCCTTCACCCCCATTTGCCCTTTGCAGCTTCCCAACAGCTCGAGCGTTGCCGGATCGGCCACCGGCCGGGGCGCGCCCAGGCGGCGCAGGAACAACATATTCTGCCCGAAGATTCGCCCCGTGAAAAACAACACCCCCGCCGCCCAAAGCGCCGCCCACACCTTCGGCGCGTTCTCCCGGCCAAACCAGCTCGCTTCGGCCGCGGGCGCCTTGGCCGCGGGCGCGGGCGCCGGTTTCATTTCGGAAATCTCCACAATCGCGGGCCTGGCCTCTGTCTCGGCGGCGGCGCCCCGCGGCGCGCGGAAGACTGTTTCCGGCGCGGTTTGGGGGGCGGTTTGCGGAGCCGTGGCTTTCGGAACCGCCCTGTCAACCATCTTTTCCATCCGCGCGTAATTGAAAAGGCTGATCGGGCTGGATGGCGGGAACGGCAGCGCCAGCCGCGCCACCACCAAAAGCCAGAGCGCGTGCCGCCAGCGGGGACTCAATTGCCTCTGGAAGACCCATTGCGCCGCCAAAACGATCACCGTGAGAATGGCCGCCTGCCACGACGCGCGCGCGAGCCAGCCAAAAAATGAAGAGATTATTGCGCTCATTTTTCCTTTTCCGATAACAGACGTTTTAGTTCCTTGATTTCCTCATGGGAGAGCTTGGCTTCCCGGACCAGGTGCAGCAGCATCGGCGCCGGTTCCCCGCCGAAGACCCGGCGCAGGAAAGACCGGCTTTCCTGGCGCACGCACGCTTCCATGCTCAGCCGCGGCTCATACAGATACCGTTTCCCGTCCGGCGCGGCCCGCAGCGCGCCCTTCCGGACCAGCCGGTCGAGCAGCGTGCGGATCGTGCGCGAATGCCAGCCCGTGCGCGGGGAGAGCGCCTCCACGATCTCCCCCGCCGCGATGGGCGACCGCCCCCACACCAGGCTCATCACCTGCCATTCCGACTCGGAAATCCGGACCGTTTTCCTCGAATTGCTACTCATGTAGCAGTAGATTGCTACAACCGTAGCACTTTGTCAAGGGTTTATTTTCGCGCGGCGAAGATTGCGCCCGGCCCGCGCGGGCGGGACCCGCTATTTCGCCAGCAGGCCGTCCACTTCCCGCCCGATGTCCATGCTGGCCGGGTGTCCGGCCCGGACGATTTGTCCCTGCCCGTCAATGATGTAAGTGGTTGGCACGCCATTGACCCGGAACGCGGCCGCGGGTTTGCATTGCCAGCCGCCCGCCTCGCCCCAGACGTTCAACGTGTTGGTCCAGCCCCGCTTGTCCACGTGGTCGCGCACGACTTTCATGGTGTCGTCTATGCTCAAAGGCACGATGGCCACCTGGTCCTGCCAGCCGGGGTGGGTTTGCCGCAGTGTCTGCAATTGCGCCATCGGTTCCTGGCAGGGACCGCACCAGGTCGCCCAAAAATCCAGCACCACCACCTTGCCGCGCAGGTCGGAGAGTTTCATTTTCTTTTCGCCTGCCAGGGTGGTGAATTCGATTTCGGGAACCGTCGTCCGGGGCGGCAGCGTGCCGTGCTTGGCCACGTAGTTTTCAAATTCCATCTTCGCGGCGGCTTTCCCGTCCAGCAGGCCCGCGGGCAATTGCTGCCAATGCACATTTTCCATCACTTTCCAGTCATCCGCGAACCGCATGATCTCACTGGCGGCAAGTATATAATCTCCGGACAACGGCGTTCCGTTCTTGGATTTGCCCCCGCTTTTCACCGCCAGCTTCAAGGTGAACTGCTCGCCGATCAGCCCAACCACCGATCCGGAAGGCCCTGAGTGCTGGAGCCGCTCCACATTCGCCGCCTGGATCTGGATATCCGCGTTCTTCAAGTCAATCCCCGCCTCTTCCATTAGCTGCGCGGCCGCGCGGGCGGGCTCCATCTGTTCCTGCGTGAGCTGGTTAAACTCCTCGTCCACTTCCTTTCGCGATGGCCCCTTTTGCCCGCTCTGCTGAAATCCCGCCCACAACAGGTCGCCGGTGACGAAAGCTTCGTCTTTGAAAATGCCCGCGTCCCGTTCGCGGATGAAATGAACCAGCGCCTCGCCCAGTTTCAGCAGCGCGGGATCGTCCTGGCCGGTGATGCCCTGGATGGACGCTGCCTTGTCCAGGAGCGCCATCTCCCGGACGGTTTTCTCATCGGCGAGGTTTGATGGAAATGAGACCCATTGGAGCCCTTCAAGAGAGCGCCAGCCGGCGGGAAATTTCACCAGCCGGAGCGCGGCGAGCTTGAAATCGCCTTTGGCCGGATTGTTTGTTCCCAAATCAAAGCTCAGGGTGATTTCCACTCTTTCCGCCGAGGGCAGCGTTTGGTTTTCGGCCATGATGCCGGGATAGCGGGTCTGTCCCAAATACCTGGGCGGGAGGACCTGCGCGCGGAGGGCGCCCTTGGAAAAGTCCAGGTGCAGTGAGTCGGCCTTGGCCAGGAGTTGTTTTGCGCCCTGCTCCAAGCTCTGGCGCTCGCGCCCGGCGCGTTGGCGGAAGCCGGCCAGCGGGTCGGGCGTCTGTCGGGCGGCATTGGTGGCTAGGACCGACTGCCAGTCTTCGATGGCGGGCGACATCTCCGCGGCGAAACGCGCCGTGTCCCGGCTTTGCAGCAACCGGACCACGGCGTTGCCCACCGCCGAAAAGTCCTCGTTCGTCCCGGCTTTGGGCGCCGCCGCCGGCGCCGGCGAGACAAGGACGCTCAGGCACAGGGCCGCCAGAAAATGCGCCGCCCGGTTTGGAATGGAATGGGATGCGGGAAGATTTTTCATAATTCCGCAATGCTCCGTGCAGTAGGAAAGGAAGGCAAGGGAAATAAAGCCTCTCGGCATCTCCAACGCGCCGTGTGAACGCGTAGCGTCGTGGAAAGCGGCGCTGCCGCGCCCGCACTCCAAGACCTGTCGGCATTTCCGACGCGCCGTGTCAACGCGCAGCGTCGTGGAGTGCGGCACGCCAGTGCCGCTTTGGCCGTCAAACCGGCGCTTTCGACCAATTTGCAGAATCTTGTCTCACGCCCAGTGATGACGCCCTCCAAACTTTTTCCCCAACCTGTTTCCACAACCTGTTTCCCGACCTTCCTTGCCAACCTTTTTTCCAACCTTTTTTCCAAAACCTATTCCCCAACCTCTTTCCCGGCCTTTTATGCCAACCTTTTTTCCAAAACTTCTTCTCCAAAACTTTTTTCTCGACAAATCCAATGCCGTTCTTAAAATGAACATACCCGCATTCCACAATCCTGATGCGGGTATGTTCCTTTGCGGACCACTCAATATAAAGACCCTGCGGATGAGATTGTCCTAACTCTTCTTGACTGCCGCCGCTTCTTGCGCGGCCATGATTTCCGACAGCAGGGGGCCGTTCCGGGGCACCAGGGCAATGTCCGACTGGCCTTCGATGATCTTTTCCGTCTCCAGGATCTCGAACATCGCCTTGACAATCTCAGGGTCCTGCGAGATCTTTTCCAGCGCGGCGCCCACAATCTGCGGCCGCATCGCGGCGGCTTTGGCGAATTCAATCGCCGCCTGCCTTTCCGCGGTGCTGGTGATGATGCTCACCTGGTTGGCTCCGTCCTGTTTGATCGCCGAGGTCACCTGGCGCAGCCGGTTGACCACTTTTTCCTCGATCCCTTTGATCATCGCCGCGTCCCGAAAGTGGACTTTGCGAATGTAGATTGAACCAAGCTGGTACCCCCATTCCTGCGACTTGGCCGAAACCTCCGTGCGCACCGTCAGGCTCATGGCGTGCCGGTTTTCCAGCATGTCCCCCAGCTTCATGTTGCTCAGGCAGCGCACCGTCGAGTTGCCCACGTTGGCGGCCAGCGAGCCGCGCGGGTCGGCGTTCTTGAACAGGTAGCTCACCGGATCGCAGATTTGCATTTCATACCAGATCCCGATGCCCATCGGGGCGCCTTCTTCAGAGTTCACCGGCGTGCTCCGGATGTATTCCTGGTCCAGCCTCAAATCTATTTCATGGCACCGCCCCAGCCAGTTGGCAATCGGCGCCCGCAGACCCATTTTGGCCCACAGAAAATGCAGCCCCGGCTCGTCCAGCACCGCGATCACTTTGCCGAACAGCATATACACCTTGCACCGGCGCTCGCCCACTATCGTGTAAAATCCCAGCAGACGGGCCACGCCCAAAACCACCGGCTCCACGATGAACATCGCGAAAAACGTCGCGGCCGCCGCGATGAGAAAACTCTTAATCATGCGGCGCCTCCAGGATGACCCGCCGCGCCTGGCTGAATAGCTTCAGCCGCACGTTGCGAATATACGCCCCCAACGCCCCAGGCCCGCTCTTCTTCAATTCCCGCAATTGCGCCGCCACCGCGATCAGCGGTTCCACCTCCGCCTGCGCTTTGAGCGTCTCTATTTCCACCGCCCGGTGCGATTGCACCAGCTTCTGGTCCGCCCCGGCCTGCGCCAGACTGATGTCCGACGATACCTGGTTGTAGGCCGTATTGATCGCCGCCAGCGCCGATTCCACCTCCGCCGGCGGATCTATCCCGGTGATCAGCGACGCGTCCAACGCAATCCCATACCGCGCCCCGGACGACGCGCATTCCTGGTCCATGTGCTCGTTGATGTCGCGCAGGTTTTTGCGCAGATCATTGATGGAAATACTGATCACCGGCGGCGCGCCGGGTTGCGCCGTCGCGGCGGCCTCGGGCGCTTCAAAGTTGGCGATCCGCTCGCGCAACACCGATATGAAATAGCCCATCACATGGACGATCGGGCGCTTGACCCCGAACAAAAAGGCGTAAAGGTTCTTTTCCGAAACCCGGTAACGTAACTGGCCCTTGAGTCCCGTGTTGAGCTGGTCCTTGGTCACGGCCTCCAGGATGGTGCCCTGCGTGTTGGCGTCCGGATCCTCGGGATCGTAGGCCATATTCACGATCTGGGTGGCGATCGGCGCTTTCCAGACCTTTTCCCACGGCCATTTGAAGTAGGGGCCGCCCGGCTGGATCACCCGCACTTGCGGGTAGCTATATCGCTCCCGTTCCTCCGGACGGAGACTTTCGGAAATCGGGTCGTCCGATGTCGTCGCCGTGCCCACCCGATCGGCGCGCCCAAAAATCGTTTTCACCGCCCGCTCGTTCTGGTTGACGGTATAAATTCCCCCGGCCAGGTAACGCACCAGAAACCACGCCACGAATCCAAACAGGACGCCAATAAGAATGGCCATAAGATTCTTCCGGCCCCTTTACTAAACCTTCGCCCCCTCCTTGCCAAGCCCAATCGCCGCGCGCCGGAGCGTTCAGCGCATCCAATTATTGTAAAAGTCCGGTTTTGTATCGGTCCACCAGCAGGAGAATGACCGCCAAAAGGCACTCATAAACCAGGAAAACGACCCCGGAAAAATGCAGCCTCGGAAACCCGAAAAAACCGGCGAACCACAGGCCTATGAAAATCAGTGGAATCTTCGGGCCGTCCATAAACCACAGTTTGATGGCGGCCAGCCAAAAGGCGCCCAATGCGATCATTCCAAATGGCATAAATTGTTGTCCTCGCGCGCGATGTAGCCGGACAAACTGAACCACACCAGGCCGGGGGTGTCAAAATCGCCCGGCGCAAAATAAATCCCTTGACAATCTCTACATCTGTAGATATAACTCTACAAACTTAAACATAAATCTGCCGTGCCCAAGCCCGAAATTGAACTCACCGATGCCGAATGGCGCATCATCAAGGCCGTCTGGGACAACGAGCCGTGCGCCGCCCCCGCCATCCAGGAAAAACTCTTTCCGCGGACCAAATGGACCTATTCCACCGTCCGCACCCTCATGGACCGCATGGTGGCCAAGGGCCTGCTCACGACGGAAAAAATCCGCAATCTCTCCCTCTTCCGCTCCGCCGTCACCCCGGCCCAGGCGCGCCGCGGCGAAGTGGCCCACGCCCTCAAGCACGCCTTCGACGGCGCGATGGCCCCGATGTTCCAATGCCTCCTGGACACCCACAAGCTGGGCCCCGACGAACTGTCCGAATTGGAGGCGCTGATCAAGGCCAGAAAACGCCACGCCAAAAAATAACCCGCCGCCGCCGCGCCACAGCCAGAGGAACCGAACATGAACTCCCTCATTGAAATCCTGAACCTCCGCGGCCCCCAATTCCTTCACTTCGCCTGGCCGATGCTCTGGCAATCAAGCCTTCTGATCGCCCTCCTTTTCGCCCTCGATTTCGCCTTGCGCAACCGGGTCCGCGCCACGGTGCGTTACGTGCTCTGGATGCTGGTTTTGGTCAAGCTGGTGCTTCCGGTTTCCCTTTCCCTGCCGACCAGCGTGGGCTATTGGCTCCCCGCTCCAAATTCTCTGGCAATGGCCCAGACCATGGCCCCGCCCGTCCTCACGGACGCGCAGAATCCGCCCCCGCCACACATTTCGACCCCCTCGCCCCAGCCCGCTCCGGCTCTCCCCAAGCCGATTCCGCTCCCAGCCTTGACCTGGCCGGGCATTATCTTCGCCTCGTGGTTCTGTGGCGTCGCCGTTTTGACCATTCTCTTTCTGCTCCGGGCCAGACAGGCCCATCGCATCGCCGCCCGCGCCGTCGCGATGGACCAATTCTCCGGCTTGCTTTCCGCTTGCGCCCGGAAAATGGACGTGCGGTCTGCCGTATCTCTGAGATCGAGCGCCGCCCTGGACACCCCCGCCGTCTGCGGGTTGTTTCGTCCGGTTGTCCTGCTTCCAAGGTCGCTGGCTGGGAAGTTGGACCAACCGCAACTGCGCGCCGTCCTGTTGCACGAATTGGCGCATGTCCGCCGGGGCGATTTATGGGCGGGCCACTTGCAAACCGCGCTCCAAATCTTCTATTTCTACAACCCCTTCCTCTGGCTGGCCAACGCCGCCATCCGCCGCGCCCGCGAGGAAGCCGTGGACGAAATGGTGCTGGTGGCGCTGGCGGAGGACCCGTCGCTTTATCCAGAAACATTGCTCCATGTGGCCAGGCTCTCCTTGCAAGCCCCGCGTCTGGCCTTCGGCTTCGCGGGCATTCTGGAAGGCAAAACCACCCTCGCCGCGCGCCTCCGCCTGATGCTCCAGCGCCCCTGGCCCACAACCGCCAAGCTGGGCGTCCCCGCCGCCCTGGCGTTGCTGGTTCTCGGCCTGGTCCTGCTGCCGATGGGTTCCGCCAGTAAAATGCCTTCTTACCAGGGCAAGACCGCCGGGCAATGGTTCAGTCAGATGGATCTTCATCAGAATATAGATGACAGGGCAAATGCCGGGGCCAGTCATGCCTTCAAGCAAATGGGGGGGAAGGCTGTCCCGTTTCTGCGCAAAGTTCTTGTCCAGACCAACCGGGCAACCGCCGCCACTGAACGGATAAGGATTAGCAATGTCAGGCAAAATGCGGCTTTCCTTCTGGAAGCGATGGGGCCAGTCGCCGCCCCAGCCATCCCGGAGTTGGTCCGCGCTCTCTCAGGAACGGACACGGCGGTTGCAACGCGGGCCGCCGCAACTTTGGGCGCGATTGGACCGCCGGCGCGCGGGGCGATCCCGGCATTGTTCAACGCCCTGCGGGCCGGCAATAGCTTCGCAGGCTCGGCGTTGGCGGAGATTGACCCCGAAAACCCTGACCTCGTGTCGGCTCTCATCGAAATTGTTCAAAACCCTCCGCCCAGCCACAATAGCCAGCCGGCGGTGGAGGCCGCTGTCGCTTTGATGAAGCTGGGTCCCAAGGCCGTCGCGGCAGTGCCTGCGTTGCGCAATATGCTCTCCCAAACAAACGGCCCCACCCTTCCAGCCGATCCCCGCCTTTTTGCGGCGTGGGCGCTCCAGAAAATAGCTCCGGACCAGCCAGACCTTGCGGCGGAAATCAACGCGGTCTTGCATCCGCCACCCGGCCCGTTGCCCGACATCAACCAACTCCTCGCGGACGCGGAAGCGACGGGCACTGCCCGCGGCCCCGAAAGCCTTGGCATGGCCCTCCAGCAACTGGGCGGGGCGGTTGCAACCCTGCGGTTCCGCGGTTCGCCTGTCCCAGACACCTTGATCAGGGAAAGGATTCTGCCGTTATTTGAGCGGGCGCTGGAGAGTTCCGACAACCGGGAATTGAGTTCCGTCTTTGGTGGACTCAGCGGGTTGGGCCGGGCCGGCGCCCCTCTTTTGCCAAAAGTTATCGCCTTTTTGGATACAAATGATTCCAGCGCCCGCCTGAACGCTTGCGTGGCCCTGTCAAACATCGCCCCGGGAGACATCACAACTCTGCCGACTTTGATCCGCCTGCTGGATGATGTCGCCGACCCGATCAAGCAGAACGCTTGCGCCGAATTGTCTTACTTCGGTCCCGAAGCCATGGCCGCGATCCCCGCCCTCCACCGATGCTTGAAGGAAAATGTCCTTTACGTCCAGTTCAACGCCACTCTGGCATTATGGCGCATCGCCAAAGAGCCGCCCTCTATCCCTTTCTTGCATACCGCCGTCAGCCAGGATGAAAACGGAGACTATGTTCCGCTCCGCGCCTTGGAAATGCTCGGCGGCTTGAGCGCGCAGACCGGCCAAACAAAGTCCCTCATCCGCCAAATCGCCCAATCCTCCAGCGCCGAAGTGCGAACCAACGCCCTGGCCTTGCTGGCAAAGATTGGCGATCAAAAGACCTCCCCTTGAACTTCCCCCGCGCCTTCCGCGAGCCGCCGGTAAGTCAACAATAAAAATCCGCCGCCGCCCATTTCATCGCCGCTTTCCAAAATGGCGAAAACTCCGATTTCTCCGATTTCTCCGTTTCCTCCGTTTCCTCCGATTTCTCCGATTTCGCGCTTTTTTGTTTTCCCGTCCCATCGGTCATTTTCGCCTAAAAACGCGAAATGTCTGCCGGAGCGATTGCTCGATATTGGCGGCCAGGCCAACGCCGGAGGGGCTCTCCTTTTTTAGCCCGGCTGCCTTCCCTGTTTCCCCTTTCCGCTTTCTGCTTTCTCCTTTAGCCTCCCTCTTATGGATGTTGGACGCTCTGCTTTTGGCTCCTGGAACGGCGGACGGTTTATGAACTTTGGCGAACCCCTGCCGGAGGAACGCTGGATTCTGCTCGTCCGCCGCGCCTACGATCAGGGCATCCGCACCTTTCTCACCGCCGATGTTTATGGCGCTGGCGCGGCCGATGAGCTGCTCGGACGCGCCCTGGCCGGCCTGCCCCGCGCCAGCTATTGCCTGGTCGGCGCCGTCGGTCACGACTTTTACAAAGGACAACGCCAGGGGGCCAAAGGGTATCCCCGCTTCACCGACCCCGCCTTGCGTCCACCCTCCGATTACCGCGGCTACCTGCGCATGGCCGTGGAGAAATCGCTGCAGCGTTGCCGCGCCCAGAAATTCGATTTGCTCCTCCTGCACAATCCCGATTCCACCGGCTATGGCAGCGACCGCGTCTGGTCGGCCCTGGACAAAATCAAGGAGGAAAAACTCACCGACCGGCTCGGCATCGCGCCGGGGCCGGCCAACGGGTTCACTCTGGACCTGATCCTCTCTTTCGAACGCTTCGGGCCCCTCCTGGATTGGGCCATGATCATCCTCAACCCGCTGGAACCGTGGCCGGGGCGCCTGGTCCTGCCGGCGGCGGCCGCGCACCAGGTCCAGTTGCTCACCCGCGTGGTGGATTACGGCGGCTTGTTCCATGATGATGTCCGCGCGGGCCACAAATTTCCGGCCCAGGATCATCGCTCCTTTCGCCCCGCCGGCTGGGTGGAGGCCGGCCGGGAAAAAATGGACCTGCTGCGTCCCCTCGCCGAAAAACACCGTCTCACCATGCTCCAACTGGCTTGCCTCTGGAACCTCTCCCAGCGCGGTGTAAAAAATGTGGCCCCCACCTTGATCCAGGAATCCGGGTCCGCCTCTCGGCCCGTTGAGAGCAAGGCCGATGAACTGGCGGCGCTGCCTGAACTCAAGTTCTCGGAGGAGGAGGTTGCATTCATTGCGCGCGTCGGCGACAACCAGGGTTGCATGACGTTGAAAGGAAGCAATCGCAGCCACACCACCGCGGCGGAGGCGGATCGCTGGAGCCTCACCCCCGACTTGGAGGCCGTCGGCAGGAAGTGGGCCATCAATCCCGACCAGGACCTCGCCTCCACCCACCCAGCCTCTTCCCAGTGAATTCGCGCAAGACCATTTACTTCGATTACAACGCCACCGCGCCCCTCGACCCGCGGGTGCGCGAATTAATGCTGCCCTTTTTAGCCGATGTCTATGGCAACCCTTCAAGCATCCATCATGTCGGCAGACAGGCCCGATCCCTCTTGGACGACGCCCGCGACCGGGTGGCTCACATCTGGGAAAGCAAGCCAAGCGAAGTCGTTTTCACCAGTGGCGGAACCGAGAGCAATAATCTGGCGATCTTCGGCGCGGCGCGGCGGCTGCGCGACAAAGGCCGCCATTTAATCACCTCCAGGATTGAACACCATGCCGTGCTCAATTGCTTTGAATACTTGGAGAAAAAGGAGGGTTTCGCGGTTTCTTACCTGCCCGTCAACACGGAAGGCCTGGTCTCTCCGGATGATTTGGCCGCCGCGATTCGACCCGAAACAATTCTGGTTTCCATCATGGCGGCCAACAATGAGATTGGCTCGATTGAGCCGGTGCGGGAGCTTGGAACAATCTGCCGCTCTCGCGGCGTTGTTTTTCATACCGACGCCGTGCAATGGTTTGGCAAGGAACCATTTGAATCCATTCATCAATTCAACGCCGACCTGGTTTCCGTATGCTCCCATAAGTTTCACGGGCCAAAAGGAGCGGGCGCCTTATTTGTGCGCTCTCCTTTGCAGCCTGACCCGCTTCAATTTGGCGGCGGCCATGAAAACGAACGGCGGGCAGGCACTGAGAATCTGGCGGCAATCATCGGCTTCACTGAAGCGCTGGTCCGCTTTATCAACCCGCCGGTTTTTTGCCGTCAATTCTTAAACCCTCTCACCACCCGCCTTATTGAATTTTTGGGCGCCTTGGAAGGCGTTCAATGCCGCGGTTCATCCTCAAAGCGCCTTTCCAACACCGTAGCTTTCACAGTTTCCGGTTGCGACAGCATTGGTTTGCTAGCCGGACTGGACCTCCTCGGAATATGCGCCTCCGGCGGCGCAGCCTGTTCCGCCGGTTCCTTGAATCCTTCCCATGTCCTGCTCGCCTTGGGAGTTGAGGACCGCCTCGCCAACTCCCTCATTCGTTTTTCCCTTGGGCGAGATTCAACCATCGCAGAAGTTCAACTGGTTGAAAACGCCTTAAAAGATGTCATTAAGCAGGCCCGTTGCCTGTGAATGACTTGTGCGGTTTTTGGACAACTCCTCTTTTTCCCATCTTTCAATCTTTATCGGCCCTTCCTGCGTCCTTTTTTTCCTCCACAAGTGGCTGTCCTTCCTTGACATTCCAGTTTGTTTCCATTATTCACATGCCTTAATAATAGTCTTTCATTATATTTAAGAATATCATATTAAACCTCTCATGAACTTGAGCATCGCCAAAGACCAGCTTATCCATGGGCTGCAATCGGTCCAAAATGTCGTCAGCACACGAACCACCCTCCCTATTCTTTCCAATGTCCTGATGCGCGCGGAGGAAAACAAGCTGGAGTTTACCGCCACGGATTTGGACGTGACCATCAGTTGCACCGTGGTCGCAAACGTCAAGAAAAAGGGCGCCACCACCATTCCTGTCAAACGTTTTTTCGGGGTTGTCAGAGAATTGGCCAGCCCGGAGATTGAGTTGGAAGTAGATGAAAAGCATGCCTGCAGCGTTCGAGCAGGGGCCTCGTTTTACAAGATCAATGGATTGAGCGCCGATGAATTTCCCCCAATGCAAAAGTTTAAAGAGGACAAAAGAATCGTCCTACCGCAGGAAAAGATGAAAAGCATGCTGCGCAAGACCTCCTTTGCCATCTCCAACGATGAATCGCGCTATGTCCTCAACGGAATTTATATCATGCTTAAAGAGCACAAAATGACCATGGTGGCCACCGATGGACGCAGACTGGCTCTGGTGGACGAAGAGGTGGACATCCCCGAAAACAGCCAGGGAGAATTCATCATCCCAACCAAGGCGGTCAATGAAATGACCCGCTTGCTCGGGGAGAAGGATGAGGTTGAAATGAAATTCAGCGAAAACCAGGTCTCTTTAACCTTAAAGGATGAAAAGGGAAATTCGGCCATTATCATTTCAAAACTGGTGGAAGGCAATTATCCCAACTACAAGCAGGTAATTCCCAGCGAAACCAAGGAACGGGTGGCGCTGCCGCGGGAGGAATTCTTGGCGGCATTGCGCCGGGCGCAAATCATGACTAGCGACAAGGCAAACTCGGTGAAATTGAGCATCGGGCGGAACAACTTAACCATCACCGCCAATTCCCCGGAGGTGGGGGAGGCGCGGGAAAGCCTGGCGATTAACTACAAAGGCAAGGATCTTCAAATTGCTTTCAATCCGGCCTATTTGATTGATCCTCTCGGCGTATTGGCTGAGGATGAAGTTTTTCTCGAATTGATTGATGAATTAAGCCCTGGCGTTCTGAAAATCAATGGGCCGTTCCTGTATGTGGTCATGCCCATGCGCCTCAGTTAGATTCACGCTCTCCAATTTGCCCCTGCGGTTCCTTCCGGTGAATTGGCCGCGAACAAGATTTAATAACTTCTTTTTGCGTCCACGCGACAGGAAGGCAAAATCGTTTCCATGAGCCATTATCAAAGCGCCTTGGATGCGGCCGAAGCGCATCTCCAAGCCCTCAAATTAAACGGGGTCCGGTTCCTTGACGTGAAAGCTGAAACACTTTCTGCTCTGCAACAACCTGTGTCGCTTCCGGCGGATGCGGCGGATCCGCCGGAAGCGGCGCTGGCGGAGTTGCGGGGGCGGGCGCTGCTTTGTTTGAAATGTCCGCATTTGGCCAAGGCCCGGCGCAATGTGGTGTTCGGGGTGGGCGACCTTCATGCGCGCTTGATGTTTGTGGGCGAGGCGCCGGGGGCGGACGAAGACGCCCAGGGGGAGCCGTTCGTAGGCGCGGCGGGGCAATTGTTGACTCGTATCATCAAGGCCATGGGCTTCACCCGGGAGACGGTTTACATCGCCAACATCCTCAAATGCCGCCCGGACACTCCGGGGCAGACTTCCGGGAATCGCAAACCAACGCCGGAAGAGATGCGCACCTGCCTGCCATATTTGCTGGAGCAAATTGATTTGATCCGGCCAGCCGTCCTTGTGGCTCTGGGAGCCACGGCCGTCGAGGGATTGCTCGGCAAAGGCAACCCGATCGGCAAATTGCGCGGCAACTTTCTCCTCTTCCGCGACATCCCGCTCATGCCGACCTTTCATCCGGCCTATTTGCTGCGCAACCAGGCGATCGGCGAGAAACGCAAAGTTTGGGAGGATATGCTCCTCGTCCTCGCCAAACTCGGCGCGCCCATCAGCGAAAAACAGCGCGGCTTTTTCCTCAAAGGAACGTGACGGATTGTGTCAACTATTAGTAATATCCCTTTCGCCCGTGCGGCGGACCTGTTAGAAAGCGGCTTCTTATGGCGGCAAAATTAAACATTGGATTCCTGGGCGCCGGCAAAATGGCCGCCGCCCTGGCCAGGGGCTTCATCTCGGCCGGATTGGCCATGCCTGGCCAAATCCTGGCCGGGGACCCGGCGGCCGCGGCGCGCACCGCTTTCGCCAGGGAAACAGGCGCCAGGACAACGGCGTCAAATGTCGAGGTGGCCAAGTTTGCCAGCCTGCTCATCCTCGCCGTCAAGCCGGCCTGCGTGAACGATTTGCTGGCGGAACTTCGCGGCGCGATCGCGGCGCGGCACCTGGTCATATCCATCGCGGCCGGGGTGACCATTGCCCAATTGGAACGCGGCTTGAGCGCGGGCCTGCGGGTCATCCGCGTCATGCCCAACACCGCCGCCCTGATCGGCGCTTCGGCCTCGGCCTACTCCAGGGGCAAAATGGCCACCCCGGCGGACGGAGCGCTGACGGAACGCCTTTTTGGTTCCGTGGGGATGATCATCGAGTTGAAGGAGACCTTGCTCGACGCGGTCACAGGATTGAGCGGCAGCGGGCCGGCTTATGTTTGTGTGATCATCGAGGCGCTGAGCGACGGCGGCGTGGCGGCGGGCTTGCCGCGCGAGGTGGCCGCCAAACTGGCGGCGCAAACGGTCATGGGCGCCGCGCGGATGGTCTTGGAAACGGGCCTGCATCCCGGCGCGCTCAAAGACATGGTCACCAGCCCTGGCGGCACGACCATCGAAGGACTTCATGAATTGGAAAAGGAAAAATCCGCGCCGTTTTAATGAGCGCCGTCCGTGCCGCCACCGAGAAGTCGAAGAAACTTGGGCAGGGGTAGTGCGCCAACAGGTTTGGCGCCGGCTCTGCCGGCGGATTAAGGCGCCGCGGGGCGGGGCGGGGACGGCTGGGCCGCAATATCCAGGAGGGCCGTCGCTAGGCCCTCGGAGCGGGCGGTGAGCTGGATTTTCCCCGGCTCCGTTCCAGCTTGCACGATCACTTGGGCCAGGCCGTTAAATACATGGCGCTGCCATTGCGGAGGCGGGAGCTTGTCGGCAATGCTCAACGTCACCCCTTTGTTCACCCCGCCGGAGCCTTCGTTGTTCTTGACCGCCACGACGACTGTGTTTGTGCCTGCGTGGAGTTCTTTCCGAACCTCAAAGGAGGGTTGGGCGGCCCAGTCGTGTGATTCTCCAACAAAGCGGCCATTGACATAGACCCAGCCCTCGTCATCAATCATGCCGAAGTTCAGGAGAATGCTCTCGGAGTCGAGCATGTCCCGGGAGCCAACAAAGCGGGTGCGGTAAATGGCGGATTGATGGGGTTGCAGCGGGCCTGTTTCGGTGGTGACGTCGCCTTTTTTCCACGAGCTGTCGTCGAACTTTTCCCCGACTTCGGGGCGCGCGCCGGCATTGGTTGTGTTTTCGACGCGCTCGAATCGCCAATCCGTCACATCTACAGTATGGCGGTGGGGGATGGCAGGATAAACATCCGGTTCGTGGGAACTGGGGTCCCCGTTGCCCACGCCGATGATTTTGCCGGGGCCGCTGAGCTCAAATTTGATCAGGTTTTCCGAAACCGGCACCGTGCGGCCCTGGGCGTCCTGCACGGCCACGGTGATGATGCTCAGGTCTTCGCCGTCTGCCTTTACCCCGGAGCGCCCGCGGTCCTCGGTATAAAGGCCCACGGCGGCGGGGGCGCCGGTAGTTTGGACTTTATCCTCCGCAACCTGCCGGCCACCCTTGTAACCCCGGGCCGCCAGCGCGCCGGGCGCGTACTGAACCATCCATTGCAAATGTGAATTCTTGGGCATCGGCTTGCGGCCCAGGCTTTGGCCGTTGAGCAATAGTTCGACCTCCTCGCAGTTGCTGTAGCAGCGAACGTCTATGTCCTGGCCTTCTTTCCCGGACCAATTCCAATGGGGCAAAAGGTGGACGACCGGGCGGTCGCTCCAGCACGCCTGGTAATAATAGAAATTGTCCTTGGCAAATCCGCAGGTGTCCATCACCCCAAAGTGTGAGTTGATGCACGGCCAGCCATAGGGCGTAGGCTCGCCGCGGTAATCGAACCCGGTCCAAACAAAGCCTCCCGATAGCCATGGGCGGGCCGCAAAATACGTCCACCAGGCCTCCGCGGTGCTGCTCCAGGGTTGCGTGTTTTCATCGTAAGCGCTCACATATCCCAGCGTCTTGTCATTGGCGTAGATGCCGCGCGTGGAGACCGTGCTCCCTTGTTCGGTCCCGATATTCGGCTGGGTGGGATGATCTCGATGGTAACTATCCGCGTCGTTGAAGTGGTAGTTCCAGCCGCGGACGTCAATCACCTGGTTCATCCCGGTAAAAACATTGCCCATGTCGCACGCGCAGGTGCATTGCCGCGCCGGGTCGAGCCGGTGAACCAATTCCTGCATCGTCGTGGTGATGCGGCCCGCCGTGGCGGAGGCCTCTTCGGTCTCCTCGTTGGCCAGCGACCAAATAAAGATGCTGGGATGATTCCGGTCGCGGCGGACCAGACGTTCCAGGCGGCCCAGATTGCGCGAGTCGCTGCCCAGGAGACGGTTTTCATCCATCACCAACATGCCCAGCCGGTCGCAGGCTTCGAGCAATTCGGCCGTCGGCGGGTTGTGCGCGGTGCGAATGGCGTTGCCGCCCATCTCCTTCAGGCGGGCGATGCGGAAATACTGCAGCGCGTCGGGCAGCGCCGCCCCCACTCCCGCGTGGTCCTGATGGTTGCAGGTCCCTTTGATTTCATAAGCCTGGCCGTTGAGCAGGAAACCCTTGTCCGCGTCAAAAACCAGCGTGCGGATGCCAAATTCTGTTTCCGTCCGGTCAACCGTCACGCCCCCGCAAGTCACGGTCGTGACCAGCTTGTAGAGGCGCGGCGTTTCCGGCGACCACAGCCTGGGCGCGGCCGCCTGCGCCGATTGCATCAAGGTTTGGAGCGAGAAGGCCCCGAAAGCGGCGGTTTGCGCGGTGCTGGCAACTTCCTTTCCGTCCGGGTCAAGAATGCGGCATTGCACCGTCGCGTCCGCGGACTTGTTTTGGGAATTGCGAATTTGAGTTTCAATCTGGATCGTGGCGGGGCCTTGGGGAAGGTTGTTGGGGAACTGGGCATAGACGAATGTTCCATCCTCGGCAATGGCCAGGGGGCTGGTCTTGATCAGCCAGACGTGACGGTAGATCCCCGCCCCTTCGTAGAACCAGCCCTCCGTTTGGGAAGCATCCACGCGCACCGCCAGCACATTCCTGCCGCCGGAGTTGGCCACATCGGTGATGTCGTAGCGGAAGGTGTTGTAGCCGCTCTCGAAATGGCCGATCAGATAGCCGTTCAGGAAGATGCGGCAATCGCGAAAAGCGCCGTCCAACTCCAGCCAGAGCCGTTTGTCCTTGTCCT
>Ga0181530_10002255_pt1 | contig 23186 bp, 18 predicted proteins | sample PEATcosm2014_Bin_42_FD_119769 | JGI IMG/M metagenome (GOLD analysis project Ga0181530, IMG submission 119769) | Peatland microbial communities from MTU Mesocosm Facility, Houghton, MI, USA - PEATcosm2014_Bin10_60_metaG | ecosystem: Environmental > Terrestrial > Soil > Wetlands > Peat | place... | reverse complement strand
TTTGCTGTTCAAGACCAACCGTTTTTCCAGACTGTTCCCGACCATCGGGTCTCAAATCATCACTGAACCACGTTCACTTGAAGATTTTCCATGCCTCGAAAGGACAAGTTGTCCAACAGACGGGGCAACTGTAGCCATTGCCGGAATAATTGCAAGTAATTTTTATGATTCTTCACGCCACCACACCCCCCGTCACAACCACCAGGACGCGAGGCCGCCCCGGCTGGGAACGCCGGATTCATCTGGCAGCCGGCGGAACTGCGTGTGAAGACTGCCGGATGAATCCGACGTACCGATGGCTGTGTCCAGTTGTCCCCCCCGCATGGATATTATTACGCCGGTTTCCAGTCCAGGACTTTCAACTGCACCGTGCGGCGGCCGTTGAATTCATTCACCTGCGGCGCGAACGCCAGATCAAATTTTCCAACCGGCAACGATTTGTCGCCGCCATTCCACCAAACCGCCTCGTGCGTCACAACGCCGTCCGTCACCCAAAATTTAACGTGTTGTTTGTCCGCACCCATGCGCTGGAGCGGGCGTTGGTGCGTGATGCTGCGCGCGCAAAATTGCACCGGCGGATTCCCCTGCCCGGTCGGTTTCAAACCTGCCAGTTCGCCGAGCGATTCCAAAGTCATTTCGTCCATACCCACTTCCGCATCGAGGCGCAACGGCGGTTGCAAATCTTCCGGCTTCAACGCGCGGCGTGCCAGTTCATTCAACCGTTGCCGGAACGCGTCCACCTTGTCCGGCTGAAGGCTCAAGCCCGCCGCCATCGCGTGACCGCCGTGCCGCACGAGCAAATCGCCGCACTCGCGCAATGCGGCGGCCAGATCAAATCCCGCAATGCTGCGCCCCGAACCGCGCCATTCACCGCCTTCCCCGCCCAGAATGATGGTCGGGCGGTAAAATTGCTGGAGCACGCGGGAGGCGACGATGCCGACGACGCCGATGTGCCAGAGTAATTGGCCTTCGACGATGACGAAATCGGTTTGCGGATTAAATTTTGACTTAACGGCACCAATGACCTCCTCCACGATGCCGCGTTCGATCTTCTGGCGTTCGTGATTTCGCGAGTCAAGGCTTTGGGCGATGGGCATGGCTCCGGCCAAATCGCGCGCCAGCAGCAAATGCAGCGATTCCTCGGCCGTTTCCAGCCGCCCCGCTGCGTTCAGACGCGGGCCGAGTTGAAACCCGACCTCATAAGCGCCAAGTTTGGACGGGCATTGCGCCACCTGTTTGAGCGCGACCAGTCCGGGCCGTTGCGTCGCGTTGAGCCGTTGCAGGCCGGCGGAAATGAGAATCCGATTTTCACCGGTCAATGGCACCAGGTCGGCAATGGTGCCGAGCGCGACCAAATCGAGCAGTGGCCGCAAATCAAATTCCGCCGCGCCAGCCAAACCGATCTCGCGTCCGCGTTTGACCAAAGCATGGGCCAGTTTGAACGCGAGGCCAACGGAACACAGTTCGGTGAAAGTAGGACAGGCATCTTGCCTGTCTCCAACTTTTTGTTCCGCTTGAGCGGGAGGTTGATTTGAGACAGGCGGGACGCCTGTCCTACAAAGTTGTGGATTGACCAGCGCCACAGCCTCGGGCGCGGGATTTGAAACCTGGTGGTGATCAAGGACGATGACCTCCACGCCCCGCGAACGCAAAGTCTTGATCGTTTCCACAGCGGTCGAGCCGCAGTCCACGGCGAGCAGGAGTGTCGTGGGGTGTTTTTTCAGGCAATTTTCGACACCGTCAGCGCTGAGGCCGTAGCCTTCGTCCATGCGGTTCGGCAGGTAAAAATCCACCTTCCAGCCGAGCGGCCGCAACACTTCGACGAGGAGCGCGGTGGAGGTCACGCCGTCCACGTCGTAATCGCCAAAGATGACGAGCGATTCATTTTGTTCGCGGGCGCGGAGCAATCGCCCGACGGCGACGGCCATGTTCGGGAGCAGAAACGGGTCGGCGAGATTTTTCAGGCGCGGCGAGAGAAAATTTTCAATGGCGGACGGTTCGCTGAAACTGCGATTGAGCAGACATTGCGCGAGCAAGGGCGGGATTTTGAGCTGCGACGCCAGTTGCCCGGCAAGAAGCGGTTGCGGCGGCGCGAGCGACCAGCGGAATTTCATCATGGCTTAACGGTTTGACGAATGGCCCGCGCCGGTGCGTTTCTCCCGTTCCGCGACCATGACGGACAGCACAATGGCGATCACAATGATCGTGGCCACCGTCATCAGCGAAACGCTCGTCGGGATTTCGACCTGAATCCCTTTCGGCTCCTGGCCGTGCGGATCGAGGAGCATTTTCACACCGACAACGGCGAGCACGAGCGACAAACCGACTTTCAAATAGCGAAAATAGCCGAGCGCGCCGGCCAGCATAAAATACATCGAGCGCAGGCCGACGATGGCAAAAATGTTTGAGGTAAAAACGATGAAGGCCCTGCGCGTGACGGAAAAAACCGCCGGGACGGAATCCACGGCGAAAATCAAATCGGTCGTTTCGATGAGCAGCAGCACCAGCGCCAGCGGCGTGAGCGCACGGCGGCCATCGAGCCGGGTTAAAAACTTCTGGCCTTCAAGGTCCGGCACAACAACGAAACATTTTCGCGCGAGCCGCAGCGCCAGGCTTTTTTCCGGCTGCACGGTTTCCTTGCCGGAAAAAAGCATTTTGACGCCGGTGAAAATGAGAAACGCGCCGAAGACATAAAGCACCCAGTCGAATTGATGGATCAGTTCCACCCCGGCGGCAATCATGGCGCCGCGCATGACGAGCGCGCCGAGAATGCCCCAAAACAGCAGCCGATGCTGGAATTTTACGGGGATGCGAAACCACGCGAAAATGAGCGCGATGACGAGGATGTTGTCGAGCGACAGTGAAAGTTCCAGGATATAACCGGTGGTGAATTGAACCGCCTCTTCCCGTCCGCGCCAATGGGCCATGGCCCCGGCAAAAGTCATTGCCAGCGCAAACCAAACCGCGCTCCAGGCGGCGCCTTCCCCGAACTTGACGACACGGGCGCGGCGGTGAAACAGGCCAAGATCGAGCGCGAGAAAAATCAGCACACAAAGGATGAAACCCGCCCAGTGCCATGGCGTGATTTCAACGAAACCGGGCATGATGTTACGCCATCAGACGCGCGCCGCCGTCGTGTTTTGCACCGTCACCTGCGAGCCGCCGATGTCCGGACGCTCGCCCTTGTGCAGCCACAACACCAGCGCGCTGGCGATGTAGATGCTCGAATATGTGCCGGTGAGGATGCCGATGAGGAAGGTGAACGCAAAGTCGTTGATGACGCCGCCGCCAAAAACGTAAAGCGCCGTTGTGGCCAGAAATACCGTGCCCGAGGTGATCAGCGTCCGGCTCAGGGTTTGATTGAGCGCCTGGTTGATGATTTCCTTGAACGAGCCGCGCACCCCGAGTTTCAGGTCTTCCCGGATCCGGTCAAAAATCACGATGGTGTCGTTGGTGGAGAAGCCGATGATGGTCAGAATGGCCGCGACGACGGTGGCGTTGAATTCGCGGCCCGAAACGCCGTTGGCAATGCAATAGCAGCCAATCGTCATGAACACGTCGTGAATGACCGCGACGACCGCGCCGATGGCGAAGTAAAATTCGTAACGGAACGCCACATAAATCAGAATGCCGAACAGCGACAACAACGAGGCGATGATGGCCGAGCGTTTGATTTCGTCACCCACCACCGCGCCGACGCGCTGCTGGCCGATGGTTTTGAATTGCACTTGGGGGAATTGACTGGCGAGCGCCTGCTCGACCTTTTCGGCGGAGCCGTTTGAAGTGGTCACGCGGAGCGTCTCGGCGCCACCGCCAGCCACGTCTTTTTGATATTGGATTTGAGAATCCTTTTCGCCGATTTGCGTCAGGGCGGCGCGAATTTTCTCCACGTCCACTTTTTGATTAAAGCTGAACGTCGTGCTGTCGCCGCCCGCGAAATCCACGCCGAACAATTTCGAGCCGCGATCAAAAATCCCGTAACCCATGCCGATGAGAATGATTGTCCAGGACAAAATGAACGCCGGCTTGGCCAGTCTCATAAAGTCGAGCTTGGTGGCCCGGATGAGATGGAACATCCGCAGCGATTTGATCCAGTTATGGTCGAGCAGAAAATTGAAGATCAGCCGCGTCACCACCAGCGCGGTGAACAGGCTGGCGGCCACGCCAATGGTCAGCGTGACGCCGAAACCCTTGATTTCACCCGTGCCCATGAATATCAAAATGATCGAGGAAATCAGCGTTGTGACGTGCGAGTCGAAAATGGTGCCGAAGGCGCGGGCGTAACCGGCGGCGATGGCGCCGCGCAACGACTTGCCCTTGGCCAGTTCCTCGCGGATGCGCTCGTAAATCAGCACGTTCGCGTCCACCGCCATGCCGACGGTGAGCACCACGCCCGCGATGCCCGGCAACGTGAGCGTCGTGCCGATGGAGCACATCACCCCGAGCAGGATGATGATGTTGGTGACCAGCGCGATGTTCGCCACGATGCCCGCGAGCAGATAATAACAAAGCATGAACGCGGAAACAAAGATGACGCCCATCACGGACGCGCGGATGCCGCTGCGAATCGAATCCCGACCGAGCGTCGGGTCAACATCACTGGAATAAACGATTTTGAGCGGTGCGCGGAGGGGATTTTGCAGGACGTTGGCCAGTTGCAGGGCCTGTTCGGGTGTGAAATGCCCGGTGATTTGCCCGCTGCCCGTTTCAATCGCACTCTGGATGACCGGCGCGGAATACAACTCTTTGTCCAAAATGATGGCCAGCCGCTGACCGATGTTGTTCCGGGTGACTTCACCGAACCGTTTCGCGCCCTCACTGTTCAGCCGGAATTCAATCTGCGGCTCGCCCAAGTTGCCGCGCACCGCCATGGCGTTTTCAACGATGTCCCCGGCCAGGCCATGCTCCGGTTTTTTCTTCACGATGACCTGTTCGATGATCGGCGGGCCATCGGGCTGCGGCTCAATGCGCTTGAGCAATTCGTAACCGGGCGGAATCGGCTCGTTGTTCTTGATGATTTCGTCGCTGTCGTCCTTCACCATCCGGAATTCCAGATACGCGGATTTCTGGATGTTGGTCTGCGCCTCCGCCTTGTCGGCCTCGGACAGGCCCGGCAACTGGATCAAAATGCGGTTGCCCCCCGCGGCCTGGATGATGGGCTCGGCTACGCCGAAAGCGTCCACGCGCTTGCGCAGGACCTCGACCGCCTGCGACAGCGCGCCCTCAACCCGGGCCAGATTGGTGGTCGTTACGACGGTGCCGTCGGTATTGGTGACCGTCTCAACATAAACCAGCTGGTTGGTGTCCATTTCCACGAGGAACGACGTGCCGCCCCGCAAGTCCAGTCCCAGCTTGATCTTGCCCGACGCATCGCGCTGGAGCTGGTTCAGGATGAAAACATTGGGATGCAACACATTGGTCACGTTGAAAAACGGGAAAAACGGCGCGATGTTGTTTGTGCCGATGGCCTCCTGCAAATTGGCAAACTCGCGTTCGGGCCGCTGCTGTTGCAACGGCTGGACCCGCTGCACGATGCCCGTAAAGTTCGTGTCCCGGTTCACCGCCCGCGTTTCAAACTCCTGTACCAGGCTTCGCGACGTCGGCGGATACATTTCGTAAAACGACCAGCAGACGATCAGAACAACAAAAAGAATTACCCAGGGATTGTTTCGGCTCATGGTTGGCTCAGGATTCTACGGCATTGCCGCCTTCGAGGATTTCCGTGACTGAAGATTTGGTGATTTCCATTTTGGCGTCCGCCGAACGGAGGGAAACGGTCTGGTCCTTCACCGTGATGACGACGCCGATGATGCCGCTGGCCGTGCCGACCTTGTCGCCCGACTTGAGGTTGGCAATCAATTTGGCCTGCTGCTTGGCGCGCAGCTGTTGCGGACGAATCAAAATGAAGTAAAACACGATGACCAGCAGGATCATCGGGGCAAACGTCATCCAAACCGGCTGCTGCGGCTGGCCCGATTGTGGCGCAGTGGCCTGGGCCAAAATTCCGTTTGCGCGATATATGTCCATAAATTGAAAAGTGGCCGCACACTTTAATACAGCGCGCGCATTTGGCAAGCGTTATTGGCCGCGGGTCATGGGTCGCTTTGAAAAGAATCCAAGGATAATTCACTTTGCTTAAGCGATAATAATAACGTATATTTAAAGTTAGCTTAGGGATATCATGGATTATGACCTCTGCGCGACTTAGAAAGATTGCTCGTGTGGCAATTCCCGTTTTCGCCATTGGAGGGTTTGTTTTGGATCTGTTCACCCCCCTGGGAATTTCCGACTGGGTTTGGTATTTCATTCCCCTGCTGCTGTCGGTTTATGTCGGCAGCCGGCTGTTGCCCTTTCTGCTCGCCGCTGTTTTCTCGTTGCTGATACTGGTAGGGTTCTTTCTTTCCCCGCCGGGGATTGATCCCCATTTGGCGATGGTCAGCCGTTTGATGGGCGTGAGCGTATTGTGGGTGATGGCCTTCGTGATTTGGCAGCACAAGCGGGCGGATGAAGAGGTCCGCAAGTTGTCGCTCGCCGTCGAACATAGTCCGGTTTCCATCATCATCACCGACCCGGTTGGCAACATCGAATATGTCAACCCGAAGTTCATGGAGGTGACGGGCTATTCGGCCAGGGAAGTGATCGGCAAAAACCCCCGCATTTTAAAGTCGGGCGAAATGCCGCCTGGGGATTACAAGCGGCTGTGGGAGACGATCGCCGCTGGCGGAGAGTGGCGCGGAGAATTTCATAACCGGAAGAAGAACGGCGAACTTTATTGGGAGTGGGCTTCCCTTTCACCGATCTACGGCGCCGATGGTCACATCGCTCACTTTCTGGCCGTCAAGGAAGATATTACCGAGCGCAAGCGGATGGAGCACTCCCTGGCTGAGACGCTCGATTTCAACCGGAAAATCATTTCGGACGCACCCGTGGGGATTCTTGTCTTCAAGGCGTCCGGCCAATGTGTATTGGCCAACGAGGCCGCCGCCCGAACACTCAATGCCACTGTGCTCCAGCTTTTGGACCAGAATTTTCGGCAGCTCGAATCGTGGCACAATTCGGGCATGCTCAAGACGGCGGAAAAAACCCTGGCCGACAGAAGCCCGCAGCAGTGTGAATCCCATTTTGTCAGCACTTTTGGCCGGGAAGTCTGGCTGGTCTGTCAATTCAGTCCCTTTGTCCGGGGCAACGAATCTCACCTGCTTCTGCTTTTCAGCGACATCACTGAAAAGAAAAAACTCGAAGCCCAGTTCCTGCGTTCTCAACGCATGGAAAGCATTGGCACCCTGGCGGGCGGCATCGCCCACGACCTCAACAACGTGCTGACACCACTCCTCGTCGCGGTGCAGATGTTAAAGGAAAAAATCACCGATGACGACGGGCAACAACTGCTGCGCGTTCTGGAAATCAACGTTCAGCGCGGTGCGAGCCTCGTGAAACAAGTGCTGGCTTTCGGACGCGGCGTCGCCGGCGAGCGGGCCATGGTTTATCCCGCTCACATCGTCCGCGAAATCAAACAGATTGTCCATGAAACCTTCCCCAAGTCGGTTAAGTTTGAATTTCATTCGCCCGACGAACTCTGGACCATCATCGGCGACCCGACCCAAATCCACCAGGTCCTGTTGAATCTCTGCGTCAACGCCCGCGATGCCATGCCCAAAGGCGGCGTACTGGCCATCCACATGGAAAACATGATGTTCGACGAAATCTATGCCGGCATGAATCCGGAAGCCCAGTCCGGTCCGTACGTGTGCATCAAGGTGGAGGATACCGGCACGGGAATTCCGAAGGCCATCCAGGACAAGATCTTCGATCCTTTCTTTACCACCAAGGCGCTCGGCAAAGGCACCGGTCTGGGCCTGTCCACCACTTTGGCCATCGTCAAGAGTCACGGCGGTTTCATCAACTATTACAGCACGCCGGGCAAGGGCACGGCGTTCAAAGTCTATTTCCCGGCCAACACCACGCTGGTGGACGTGGAAAACGCGGTCATGGAACAATCCCAACTGCCGCGGGGCCATAATGAACTGGTGCTGGTGGTGGATGACGAGGAGCCGATCCGCAATCTTGCGCAAAAAGTGCTGACCCGTTTTGGCTATCGCGTCCTGCTCGCGGCGGATGGCGCTGAAGCCGTCTCGCTTTACGCGCCCCGGCAGAACGAAATTGACGTGGTCATCACCGACATGGCCATGCCCATCATGGATGGCCTGGCCACCATCGTTGCCCTCAAAGCCATCAATTCGGCGGTCAGGATCGTCAGTTCCAGCGGCCTGGCCACCGACGGTGGCACGGCCATGGCCAAGAACGCCGGCATCCAGCATTTTATTCCGAAACCCTACACCGCCGAGACCATGCTCAATACGCTGCATGAAGTGCTTCACGGGAAGTCTGAAAACTAGACGATGGCACTGACCTTTAAACCGGCCTCGCCAACGCTTTTAAAATTTCCTGTCAACAACCGTTGTAGAGGATAAACTTTGGGTGTGGAAAAGGTCGCCCGCAAATTTCACTCTTTTACTGAAGCCGACAAGGCTGATTTTGAATACTACCAATCGCTCACGCCGGAACAGCGGCTGGAAATGCTTTGCGAACTGATTGCCCGCGCACACCCGGATAAAACTAGCCAACAGATTGAAAAAGTCAGTCGTATTATCAAACTCCAGGAAGATTAAGGCGAGTCTTCAAAATCGGTTTGCCCTGTCAGCGCCGTAGGCGCGGCATAATTGTAGTTGCCCGATAAAAAACTATTTTAGCTCCGTTCAGGAGCGGCATCATCGGGAAAAGAACGGAATATGTCGCCCCTTCAGGGCTTGGGATTTTAATGGAATCGTCTGGCTACAAAGATTCCGCTCTTGACGGAGCGGAAGACGCGCCGCAGGATTGTGAACAAGATTCAGTTACTTTATGAAAAACATCCTGTGCATCATCGCCGCCGCCGCGCTGATGTGCGGGTGCAACCAGCAAAGGCAGGTTTTTGAGTCACATGCTCCGGTGTCGGGCGCGTTTGGTTGGTATTTTGGGGACAAGTTTCCCGCTCAATTGAACGTTCTTCCCGACGACGACGGCTCGTTTTATTATACATACGAAACAAACGGGCTTTTCCAGAGGATCACCGTCAATGTCAATGAGCAGCGTGAAATCTGCATGGTGCGTGGGTTTGCAAACACCAGCGCGCTTGGCCCTTTTGACATGGATACGTTGGTCGAAACTTTATCAAAAAAATACGGGCTGACCGATAAATCTGATGGACCGCCTGCGCGGAGTTGGGGCTTTGGAAAAGATGGTGCCACCGTCCATCTCACCATCATGGAGGGGAAGGTCACGATACTATACAGGTTCGACAAGCTCCTGGATCAAGTGCAGCAGAAACATGACGAGCAGAAAAATCAGGAATTTAGAAAATCAATCAATGGAGTTTAATTTGAGCCGGCTCACGCCGGCTGCTACAGGGAAAGGGTGAAACAAAAGGGTATTGACTGCTGGGGTTAAACTGACAGGTGACATGGGTAAAGATTAGAGTTTCACAGAAGATATATCTGCCAAGAATCCGGCAAATGCCCCCGAAATATTTACGATAAGACGGCTATGGGCATCGTCCACCGTTGACCCCTTACCTCCATGAGCATCTCCGCTTCTGTTTCGGAGTTCCGCAAGCGAACCAATCATTGAATTGCAGGCGCCTAGAAATCGCTTCATCATTTCGTTTTCGTCATTTGACAATCCTAAATCCAAAACCTTGGAAACCTTTTTCCAAAGGACGCCAAAATCATCATTTTTTGAAAATTCCACCTTCTTTTCTTCCAAGATTTTTTTGAACACGCTTTCGAGCAAACTCCTCGCGGCGGTAATAGCTCCAGACGGATCTTCTTCAATCCTTCCAAGTGCCTTCTGCCAAGAATTGGAAATATATTCGGAGCGGAAGACATGAAGTTGATCGTGAATCTGCTCTGCATCAGGATTGTCTTCCAAATTTTCTGAAAGAAACTGTTCGCCCGGAAAGGTTAATCCGCCTGTTACAATTATTGCAGTATAACCAAGTTGGCCAGACCCAGGCATTGGCTGTTTTATTGGATGCATGCCTTCAACATATCTCCGTTTTTCGGCTTCAATTAAGCGAGTGGCATCAGCTTGAAATTTGTCCATTCCTTTTGGGTCGCTCCTATCAATTTCAAATTTAGTTTTTCCATTGCGTATGTCACGCAAAAGTTGCGCCATTCGTTTCATGATTACTTAACTAAATCACTGCGGTTGTTTCCTTCGCTTCCGGCTCCACCCACTTGTTGTGTTCCTTGATGAGGTCCACCAGCCGGTCCACCGCCTCGGCTTCAGGGATGTTGAATTTGATCGGCGTCTTGCCGACGTAGAGATTGATCTTGCCGGGCGCGCCGCCCACGTAACCGAAATCCGCGTCGGCCATTTCGCCCGGGCCGTTCACGATGCATCCCATGATGGCAATCTTCACACCTTTGAGATGCTCCGTGCGCGCCTTGATACGCGCGGTGACGGTCTGCAGGTTGAACAGCGTACGTCCGCACGACGGGCACGCCACGTAATCAGTCTTGAACGAACGGCAACCCGCCGCCTGCAACAGGTTGTAAGCCAGCCGCAGCGATTGGCCGCCGCCGGCCTCGCCGCGAATCAAAATCGCATCGCCAATCCCGTCCGCCAGCAGCGAACCGATGACCACCGACGCGCGCAGCAGGGCAATTTTTGGTTCAAGTGGATAAAGTAGGGCAGGCGTCTCGCCTGCCCGCGCCGACGAAGTCGGCGAAGACGTTTCATCCAACTGCTCCCCCGATTGGAATCGGGGTCGCTGGGCAGGCGAGACGCCCGCCCTACTTTCACCGAGGCAATCTTTAAGCAAAATCGGGTTGTTTCGTCCGAGCCGCTTCAGTTTCAAAGCCAGCAGACGAAATGCGGTTATGGCGGGCAAATTTACGCCATCTTTCACGGTGACAAGTTGGGTCTCGCAGTTGATTTCAAAATCGTTTGTCGGGTCTATTTCCGCGACATTCAGGTCTTCATAGACCGCCTCCGGTTTCACGTCATCCTTGGGGCGAATCTTCGGGGCCACCTTCTCCCACGTGGCGCGGGTGATTACCACGCGGATGAGTTGTTCGCCGCCGCATTTCACGCCGCCGGACAGTTCAATTTCCGGCGTTTTACGGCGCTCAAAATGGAACGGATCAAAGGAAAAAGTAGCGCGGGCGTCCACGCCTGCGGGTTCGCCAAGCGTCTCCGCTTGGCGTTTCTGTTCGCGAGGCAAGGATGCCTTGTCAACTCGCAGGCTGGAAGCCCGCGCTACGGTTAAAGTCGGAATCTGCGCCAGCAAATCGGTGCAAACTTCAATTTCACGCGGACTGTCTTCCGTGAGCGAGACGCGAATCGTGTCGCCCAGGCCGTCGCACAGCAACGAACCGATGCCGATAGCGCTCTTGATGCGGCCGTCCTCGCCTTCGCCCGCTTCGGTGACGCCGAGGTGAATGGGATAATTCCAATCCGGCCCCTCCTGTTCCAGCCGTGCGACGAGGAGGCGATAACATTCAATCATCACCTTGGGATTGGACGACTTCATTGAGAACTTGAAATTATGGAAGTTGTGCTGGCGGCAGATGCGGGCGAATTCCAACGCGCTCTCCACCATGCCGAGCGGCGTGTCGCCGTACCGGTTCATGATGCGGTCGCTCAACGAACCGTGGTTGGTGCCGATGCGCAGGCAGCGTTTCAGCCGGAGGCATTCCAGCACGAGCGGCGTGAATTTTTCCTCGATGCGCTTCAGCTCGGCGGTGTATTGCTCGTCTGTGTATTCCTTGGTCGCAAATTTTTTCGAGTCGGCGTAATTGCCGGGATTCACGCGCACGACCTCAACCCACTTCACCGCTTCCATCGCCGCTTCGGGCTTGAAATGAATGTCCGCCACAATCGGCACAAAACAGCCGCGGTGATGCAGTTCGGCAACGATGTTCTGCAAATTCGCCGCGTCCTTCACCGTCGGCGCGGTGATGCGGACGATCTGGCAGCCGACGGCTACGAGATCAAGCGTCTGCTTCACCGATTCGGCGGTGTCCATCGTGTCGCAGGTGAGCATGGATTGCTTCACGACAGGATGATCGCCTCCGATGATGACCCCGCCGCGCGCCGGATCACCGATGACGACTTCGCGGGTCTTTCGCCGGCGATAAAGGAACGGGGATTCGCAGTAGCGCATGAATTATTTGGACGGGGCCGGCGCGGCTTCCACCGGTTGCGCCGATTGTTGAATTTGCACGTCGCTCTTGAACATCGCATGGAACAAGGGGAACCGCTTGATGTCGAAAAACGTCACGTAAAGCATGAATGAAATCAACAACACCGCGAAACCGGTCGTGGTGTATTCGACAAATTTGATGCTCAACGGCCGGCGGCGGATTTTTTCAATGATGGCCATCAAAATGTGTCCGCCATCGAGCACGGGTATGGGCAGCAAATTGATGATCGCGAGGTTGATGTTGAGCAACACCAGAAAACTCAAAGCCAGGCGATAGTCACTGTTCACCGCATTGGCGAGCACGGCGAGGATGCCGACCGGTCCGGACAAATCTTTTGCGCCCACGCCCGTTTCCCGCGAATGAATGAGCGCGCCGATGGTCGCGAAGGTTTTATCCATCACGTCGCGCACCTGTTCCAACGGCGTCGGCCCCGGTTTTTGGACGATATAGATTTGCGTCGAACTCACGCCCAGTGCGATGCCGATTCTCCCGTTTTTGGTCGTGGGATCAATGATCGGCGTGATGTTCAGCGCCACTTTTTGCGCGCCGCGATCAACCCGGATTTCGGTGGGCTGCCCGCCGCGCTTGCGAATCAGGTCAATCAGTTGATCGCGGCTGGCAATGGGGACCCCGGCAAATGAGAGGATGTGGTCGCCTTGCTTCAAGCCGGCCTTTTCCGCCACGCTGCCGGAGCTAACTTCCATCACTTCGGGATGGTCGCGCGGATCGAGATTGAGCATCTTGAGGCCAACGGCGTTGTCGGTCGTTGCCTGGAGTTGATACGTGATTTCTTTGCCGTCATGTTCAATAACGACCGGCAGCACGCTCGTGCGCGCCACCACCGTGTCCAGCACCACATCCTGCCAGGATTTCACCGTCTCGCCATTCACCGACACGATGCGGTCGCCTTCCTGAATGCCGAGTTTGGCTTCCGCCGACCCCGGTTCGACATAGCCGATGACGGCCGGATTTACCGGAATGGGCAGGCCGACAAAATAAATGACCGTGGCGATGGCGAATGCAAAAACCACATTCATGAACGGCCCGGCAAAGGCGACGAGAATCTTGTGCAACGGCGGTGCCGGCGGAATTTCCTCCGGAGAATTTCCTTCGATGGATTCCTTTGTCGTCCACGCACTCACACCGTAGTTCGTGCTGACCTTGGTTTTACCTCCGCCCTCGATGGATTCGGCCGTAATCATCTGCGGCAGCTTCACAAAACCGCCGGCCGGAATCCAGCGGATCGAGTATTCAATGCCATCGCGCTTCCAACTGCGGATTTTCGGGCCGAACCCGACGGCGAATTCCTCGACCTTCATCCCCAGCTTCCGCGCGACCCAGAAATGGCCGAACTCATGGATGAAAATGGCCGCGCCAAACAAAACCAGCACGGCGGCAATCACGTAAATGATGTTTAATATGGTCATGCTAAAAATTCAGCCCCCCAACGCAGGGACAATGTGAGTATATCAGGTAAAACTCCGCCCGCAATCACGGAACGCAAGGAATCGCCGCAGGCTGCCGTGCAAAAGCCGGAAAAGATTCAAAGAATGTTTTTGGCCCGCCCTCATCCTGACCTTCTTCCCTCCGTCTTCGCTACGCTTCGACGCGATCGCGCCGGAGCCGAAAGCGAAGGCGGACAGGAGAAGGAAGCATGAGCAACTTCCATCTGGAAAGATGATCAACCGACACTTTGGCGATAACGGCTCTCTCGTCGAGGAAACACACGGTTATGGGGTCTTGGATATTGCGATCAAGTACGACTTCAAAGCAGGAGCCAAAGTTGACGAGACATACTTTGCCAAACGCCGCATGGTCAGTCGCCGTACCTACGAGAAGGCGCGGGTTGCTTACCCCGACATGCCGCCAGCTGACAATGCGATTGAGGACTTTGGAAGCTTGCTGCTTCAAGAGGTGCGCAAGCAACAACGACAAAACAAAGTTAAGGCGGAACGACGTTTAGCCGAGTCCGCCGAATCCCGTTTTCCCCGGCCGGCAAGCACGAACTGGCTCAGGGTCATTTCAGGAGAGAAATCACATCTTGTTGTTTTTGCTTCTCGTGATTGGAAGGTGCTGTCGAGAGAACGGACCATCCCAACGGGACGGGAGTGGCTGCGTTCGTTTGGTTTCTCCAGCACATCTGGTGTGACTGGTGGCATTGCCGAAGGCCTTGTTGTCGGTTTTGAGGTGACCGGTAACCGGGAGGCAATGTTGAACGCATCCCAATTGCTGCTAACTGAAGTCAACGCGTTCGCTGCGAATCCGCCAGAAACCTCGCGTTGGAGTGGTTCGATTCGTCCACGACCAAAACCCAGGAAGATGCCGCCGCTTGCGTGGCCCACTGTGCTTCCACCACTTATTGAGTTTCTGTCTGGTTTACCGGAACCAACGGTCAAGATTTTTAACCATCACCGGTAATGCATTTTTGGCTTAATAAGAGGACAGACCGCACCGCCGAAGCTTCAAATCGGTGAAGGAAGAAGCCGTTTATTTTGCCGCCTCGCGCCGCGCCCAGGCGTCAGCCTCCAAAATTTGTTCCAGCACGGAGGACGAGCCCATATTCAACTTTCAACCTCCAACCTCAAACCCAGCCCTCCGGATGCCGAACGGCTAACTGGACAGGGCGCCTTCCGCCGCGGCCGTTTGATTGAAGACGAGTTTCTCCTTGTCGGAAGTGACAACAATCGGCTCGCCGGCATGCAAATTGCCCTTGAGAATTTCCTCGGCCAGCGGGTCTTCGAGAAAACGTTCCACCGAGCGGCGCATGGGACGCGCGCCGTATTGCGGGTCGTAGCCTTTCTCAACCAGAAAGTCCTTCGCCTTGTCATCGAGTTCGAGCCGGATGTTCTTGTGCCGGAGCCGTTCCAAAACCTTTCCGACCTCCAGGTTGAGGATTTGAATGAGATCGGCCCTGGTGAACGAACGGAACACAATCAGGTCGTCCAGCCGGTTCAGAAATTCGGGGCGAAACGTCTTTTTGGCCTCGTCCATGATCCGCTCGCGCATTTTTTCGTAGCTGGCCTCGTCGCTGATGGGCGAGAAACCGAGCGTGGACTGGCGTTTGATCGTGTCCGAGCCGACGTTGGAAGTCATCAAAACAATGGTGTTGCGGAAGTTGACGACGCGCCCGACGTTGTCCGTCAGTTTGCCCTCTTCCAGAATTTGCAACAGGATGTTCCACACGTCCGAGTGCGCCTTGTCAATTTCGTCGAAGAGCACGACGGAATAGGGATTGCGGCGCACCTTCTCGGTGAGCTGGCCGCCCTCTTCGTAACCCACATAGCCCGGCGGCGAGCCGATGAGACGCGACACGTTGAATTTCTCCATGTATTCGCTCATGTCGAGGGAAACCAGCGCTTTTGTGTCGCCGAACATCTGCTCGGCCATGGTCTTGGCCAGAAGGGTCTTGCCGACGCCGGTGGGACCCAGCAGCAAGAACGTGCCGATGGGCCGGCGCGGGTCTTTCAAATCCGCCCGCGAACGGCGCAGCGCCTTGCAAATCGCCGAAACCGCCTCGCGCTGGCCAACAACGACCTTTTCCATCTCGGTTTCGATGGTGAGCAATCGTTGCGTTTCGTCCTGGCCCATGCGCTTGATCGGAATGCCGGTCCATTTGGCAACAACGTGAAAAATGTCGTCCTCGTCCACCACCACGCGCTTTTCCTCGCGGCTGACGCGCCACGCGGCGAGCATGGACTCCAGTTTTTCCTTCGCCTGCTTTTCCTTGTCGCGCATCGAGGCCGCGCCTTCAAAATCCTGGTTCTTGATGGCGCGTTCCTTTTTGGTTTTGATTTCCTCAATCTCAACCTCAAGCGCCTTGGTCTCCGGCGGCCGCGTCATCGTGCCGATGCGCGCGCGCGACCCGGATTCATCCATCACGTCAATCGCCTTGTCCGGCAAAAACCGGTCGGTGATGTAACGGTCGGACAATTTGACGGCGGTTTCGACGGCTTTGTCCGTGAATTCAACCTTGTGATGGTCCTCGTACTTTCGCCGCAGGCCCTTCAAAATCAAAACCGCCTCGTCCACCGAAGGGGCTTCCACCTTGACGGCTTGAAAACGGCGTTCGAGCGCGGCGTCCTTCTCGATGTATTTGCGGTATTCGTTCATCGTGGTCGCGCCGACGCATTGCATCTCGCCGCGGCTGAGCGCGGGCTTGATGATGTTCGAGGCGTCCATCGTGCCTTCCGCCGAACCGGCGCCGACGATGGTGTGCAACTCGTCAATGAACAAAATGATGTTCTTCGCGCGGCGGATTTCGTCCATGACGGCTTTGATGCGCTCTTCAAACTGGCCGCGATACTTCGTGCCCGCGACCATGAGCGCGAGATCGAGGGTGACGACGCGCTTGTCGCGCAAAATGTCCGGCACGTTGCCGCTGGCGATTTCCTGCGCCAACCCTTCGACGATGGCCGTCTTGCCCACACCCGCTTCGCCGAGCAATACCGGATTGTTCTTGGTGCGGCGCCCGAGAATCTGGATGACGCGCTCGATCTCGTTTTTGCGGCCGATGACCGGGTCGAGGTCGCCTTTGCGCGCGATTTCCGTGAGGTCGCGGCCAAATGCCTTGAGCGCGGGCGTTTTGACGTCGCCCTTTTTCTCCGGTCCCACCGACGCCGGCCCTTTTTCTCCAGGCTCGGCCACGGATGATTCCTCGCCGGTAAAATTGGGATCCAGCTCCCGCAAAATTTCCTGCCGCGTCTGCTCGATGTCCACGTCGAGATTTTTGAGCACCTTGGCGGCGACCCCGTCGCCCTCGCGGAGCAGGCCGAGCAAAATGTGTTCGGTGCCGACGTAAGTGTGATTGAGCGCCTTGGCTTCCTTGGAGGCGAGCGCGAGGACCTTTTTCACGCGCGGGGTGTAGGGAATGTTCCCGATCATTTTCTGGTCGGGGCCGGTGCCAACCTGTTTCTCGACCTCCATGCGGACGGTTTCGAGGTCGAGCCCCATTTTTTGGAGCACGTTCACGGCGACGCCCTGTCCCAATTTTATCAGGCCGAGCAACAGATGCTCCGTTCCGAGAAAATTGTGATTGAAGCGGTCGGCTTCCTTGCGCGCCAGCGCCAGCACCTGCTGCGCGCGCGGCGTGAAATTGCTCATGGCTTCGTCACTCATATTAGTTTCATTCTGCTACCAATTGGCCGTTTTGTCCAATGTTGTTATGACCGCCATTTCAACCGGGAGCAAAGTTTGGGCCGTTATACCGGTGATGCCGGTCTCAGGTCGGGCGTCCGGCGTTGTGTGTCTGTCATGACTGAGCAATCGGCGTTCCAATCCGCGCCATCCGGGTCATGTAGGATTGCTTTGCGCTTTTGACGGATTCATTGACTTTTCGTGATTTTCCCCGTTTCATTCTGAAATCAAAGCCAAAAAGCCAAAAACTGAATCTGCCCTGTCATCTGAAGCGGCTGATAAATTGAGGGCGTATAAGGAATGTAATGAACAGGTTTCCGAAGGGTTCCCTTCTGTTTCTCAAATCGCACACATCGCCGCAATACTGACGATCGGAAATCCAACAGCTTTAGACAGCCCGCTGGTCATTGCGGGCCACGCCATGAAATTATGGGATGCTTGTGAAAACATGAGGCGCGGCAAGATTGATCAGCTCACCCAATCAGCATTAGAGTTCAAAAAGGGAATGGCACAACTAATCACGCGAGATTTGTTTCGAGTCAAACCGATAGAAATTCCAACCCCAAAAAAATATCCCGTTGATTTTGACGAATTTTTACGGCTGACAGTGGGCGGAAGATATAAAGACCACAGAGAGAAAATTTACCGCGATTACGTCAAAGAACTTGTCTGGCGGGGTCATGTCAAGCTGATTGTTAACTGGCGCACCGGAAAGCGTGACGGAGAAAACACAGTGGGGTTCTTACAGGATTTGAAAAGCCGCATGGCAAGCCGCTTCCAACTCACAACCGATGCTTACGCGGGCTATTGGCAGGGCGGCGGAGCGGTGCGAAAGGTGTTTGGAAACGAGATTGACTACGCAACCGAAATGAAGATTTTCAACATCAAACCCCAATTTCCCGCACCGTGGTATAATCCGCGTGTGCTATTGAGAATACAGCGTCAGCAACGGTCTGGAAATCCAGACATGAAGCTGGCAACCATTTGCCATGCGGAGCGCACAAACCTTTCGGTGCGTTTGTTCAATCGCCGGTTCACCCGCAAGACGCTTGGCTATTCAAAGAAGCTGGAAAACCTGCGCCATTCCGTAGCCATCTTGGTTGCCCATTTCAACTTTTGCCGCGTCCATAGCGCACACGGCAGAACCCCGGCACAGGCCGCAAATCTCACAGATCACCAATGGACAATCACCGAATTGCTTCAAAGCGCAATCTAATCCTACATGACCGCCATCCGGATGCAAAATCCGGGCGTTTTGTCCAAATCGTTTCCAGCCGGAAACGGAAACAATTTCACGTTCTCGTGGACGGCCCTGGTGAATCGTAATTATACGCTTCAGTACACCGGCGACCTGGGCAACACCAATTGGACCACGCTGACCAACCTGACCTCCGCGCTGCCGGTTTTGACCGTGACCGACACCACCGCGCCCGCGAACACCAATCGCTTCTATCGGTTGATGTTGAATCCTTGAACGGGGTGAACCGAACGGCTGGATGGGCGCCGGGTTTTCCGTTGGGGCGCGGTGTGAAATGGCTCCGCGCGGCTACGAATTGGCCAGCTTGTCCAATCCCGTTCCCGGCGGGCCGAAACGTTTGACGATTGGACGGCCCACGGTTTTCAAACGTTCGCGCAGCATGTCGGCGCGTATCAAATCGCGCTCCTCGGCGGACAATTTGTCCGAAAGCTGTTTCTGCAAATGCGCCGGCTGCGTCAGGATGAACAACTCATCCACCACGGCCCGTTCCGTGCCGGGAAACAGGCTCATGTCCACGCCCAGCCGCATCAGCGAGAGCAGGTTCATCGTTTCCTTCGACGAAATGCTATGCGCGTTGGCCAGAATGCCGTAGGCGCGGCCGATGTGGTTGTAAACGACCTTCGGCTTTTTCTCCAAAAGCGTCTGCCGCGCGTTTTCCTCGTGCTCGATGATTTGCGACAAAACCTTGTCCAGCCGCTCGACAATGGTGGTTTCGTTTTCGCCGAGCGTCATTTGATTCGACACCTGGAAAATGTTGCCGAGCGCTTCCGTGCCTTCGCCGTAAAGTCCGCGCACCGCCAGGCCCAGCTTGTTGACCGATTGAATGATCGGGTTGATCTGCTCGGCCAGAACAAGTCCCGGCAGATGCAGCATCGCGCTCACGCGAATGCCCGTGCCCAGATTGGTCGGACACGCGGTCATGTAACCCAGGTCGTTGTTGAAGGCGTAATCGAGCTTTTTCTCCAGTTCGGAATCCAGGTGGTCAATCGCGCTCCACGCCTGCCGCAATTGCAGGCCGGGACGCAACGCCTGCATCCGCAGATGATCCTCCTCGTTGATCATCACGCAAAAGGTTTCCTCGCGGTTCAGCACCAGGCCGCTGCCGGAACTCTTCGCGGCGTGTTCGCGGCTGATCAAATGCCGCTCCACCAGAATCTGCTTGTCGAGCGCGCTGAGATTGTCCATCGCCTCGGAAAAGGCGCCCTTCATCTCCGGCAAACTTTCAACCGCCGGACGGATCAATTCAAACACGCGAACGCGCTCCGGTTTTTTCGCCCAGCCGGGAAACGTGGCGTCCTTCAGATTGCGCGCGAGCCGGACGCGGCTCGACATCACAATCCGGTCATGCGGACCGTGCCGTTGCGCGATCTCGGCGGGCGAAACGAGAAATTGGTGGATGTCCATGGCTCACGTCACCGTCAAACCCGTCCCGCGCGGGCTGATGTGTTTGATTTCGTCGCGCAATTGGGCGGCCTGTTCGAAATCTTCCTCTTTGATGGCCTTGTCCAGTTTCTTTTGCAGCGATTTGAGCCGGTCGGCCTGGTCGCGCGATGCCCGCAACGCTTCCGGCACCTTGCCCGCGTGCCGCGTGCCCTTGTGCATCGTCTTGAGCAAACCTTCCAGGCCTTCCGCAAAGGTTTTATAACAATCCGGACAACCGAGCCGGCCCGATTTTTTGAAGTCCGCCTGCGTGAAACCACAGCGCGGACACTTGATTTCCACCCCGCCGGAAGATTGTTCCATCTCCTGCGACGCCCCGAGGCCGAGCATCAAATCCGCGAGCGCGAACCCGCCCGGGTCATTCACGCCCTTGGCCTTGGCGCATTCCTCGCACAAATCCAGCTTCTGCATCTTGTCCCCCACAATCTGGGTCAGATGCACCGTCGCCGGTTTTTCCTTGCAATTGGAGCAAATCATTTTTTCCTATTTGTATATCGGCTCGCCGGAGACTTTCGTCAAGGCGTGGTATTCATCCTCCAGCCGGCGCGTGACCTGGCCGGGTTTGCCCGTGCCGATGACCCGCCCGTCAATCTTCACCACCGGCACGATTTCCGCGCCCGTGCCCGTCAAAAAACATTCATCCGCGTTGAACAAATCGTAACGCGTCAGATTCGGCTCGGACACCTTCAAGCCGGATTCCTCGGCCAGTTCAATCACCGTCTGCCGCGTGATGCCGTAGAGCGCGCCCGCCGACAGCGGCGGCGTGAACAGCGCGCCGTTTTTCACGACGAACAAATTATCGCCCGTGCATTCGGCCACGAACCCTTCCGCGTTCAACATCACCGCCTCCTCGCAACCGCCGTTGTTCGCCTCGATCTTGGCGAGGATGTTGTTGAGATAATTCAGCGACTTGATGGCCGGATTGAGCGCGCTGTGCAAATTGCGCGCCGTGGGCACCGTGATGATGTCCAGGCCGCGCCGGTACAGCGCCGGCGGATAAAGCTGGATTTTGTCCGCGATGATGATGACCGATGGATTTTTGCAGCTCTTCGGATTCAAACCGAGCGTGCCCATGCCGCGCGTCACCACGAGCCGGATATAGCCGTCGCGGATCTTGTTCTTCCGGCACGCTTCGAGCACTGCGCGCATGATTTGTCCGGGCGACATCGGAACGTCCAGCAGGATGGCCTTGGCCGAATAAAACAGCCGGTCAATGTGCTCCTTGAGTTTGAACACGCGGCCGTGATAGGCACGGATGCCCTCAAAAATCCCGTCACCGTAAAGCAGGCCGTGATCGAAGACCGAAATCTTCGCGGCGCGTTCGTCGTAATATTTGCCATCAATGAAAATTTTCATTTCAGAATCAAAACAGATTATCAAAAAAACGCGGTTGAGGCAAACGTGAATTTGGAGCTGTAGCGGCGGGCATCCTGCCTGCCGTATCCGGCGGCATCTTGCCGCCCTGTGGAGAGCGGTCACAAAGAAAACGCGCAAGACGGCAATCGTTCCGGCTGGAAGCCGGGCGATACGGCAGCCAGAGGGCCGCCGCTACAACGCGGGGCGCAACTTGAGGGCGTGTTGCCCAAATCATTTTGGAGACGGTGGAGCGCGGCTGTCTCAGCCGCAGCACGTTCGCCCCCCTAAACCCGTGGAATTTCGTGCGCTCATTGGCAATTCTGGCTACTGCGGGTGGGACACCCGCGCTCCGTTCACACGCCCTTTGAGGTTTCTTCGATTTTGTGGAGAGGGCTTCCGGGTGATAGAAAGGAAGCATGGAATCGAACAGTAAATTCGCCCGGCGTTATGACGCCGAGTTTAAGCAGAACGCTGTGGCTTTAGTGCAGTCCGGTCGCAGCATTAGTGAAGTGTGCCGCGATCTGGGTTGTTCGACTTGGTCACTGGGACGCTGGGTCGCCGCCAAACAAAATGGTGGCAGGCTAACCGAGGCTAAAACACTGGCCGCCGAAACGCCTGATCAGCGCGAAGTGCGCCGGCTGCGCCAGGAAAACGATTACCTGCGCCGGCAGCGCGACATTTTAAAAAAAGCCTTGGCCATTGTCTCGGACGGCAACCTGAACAGCGCTTCCAACTTATGAACACGCTCCAAGCTGATTATCAGGTCGAGGAACTGGCCCAAGCGTTGGAAGTCAGTCCCAGTGGATTTTACGCGCACCAGCTCAAGCCGGCCGGTGCGCGGGCGCAACAGGACCAAAAGCTCCTGGACCAGATCAAACCGATCTTTGACCAAAGCCGCCGCACCTATGGCAGTCCGCGCATTCAGGCCCTCTTGCGCCGCCAGGGCGAACGATGCGGTAAAAACCGTGTCGCCCGGATCATGCGGCAAAACCAGTTGCGGGCGAGACAGAAACGGCGTTTTGTTCCACGCACGACGCAGAGTGATCACGACCTGCCCATCGCGCCCAACTGGCTGGCCAAAGTTCCCGCCCCGGTCCGACCCGACCAGGTCTGGGTAGTGGACATCACCTACATCGGCACCGCCGAAGGCTGGATTTATCTGGCCGTCATTTTAGATGCCTGCTCGCGCAAGGTCGTCGGCTGGGCCATGGGAATTTCCCTGGAAACTTCTTTGGTGACAGAAGCCCTGAAGCGAGCCCGGCAGCGCCGCGGCCTAACTCCGGGGCTCCTGCACCATTCGGATCGGGGCGTTCAATATGCCAGTAGCGCCTACCGGGCGCTACTGGCCATTTATCAAATCACCCCCAGCATGAGCCGGGCGGCCAATCCCTACGACAATGCCCTGGCCGAATCCTTCATGGCCACTTTCAAGACCGAATGTCTTGATCAAACCCCACGCTCACGAGCCGAAGCCAGACTCAAAGTCTTTGATTACATTGAAACCTTTTACAACCCAAAGCGGCTCCACAGTGCTCTGGGTTACAAATCACCTGTGGAATTTGAAAACCAATTCAACTAAACTACTAACACCAACAAAAACCTCGAAAGCCCCATCCACGTTTTCGAAGAACTTATACTAACTTGCAATCAATAGGCCACTAAAATAAGGTGGGGCCATTATGCGCCCCCGAACAGAACTTTCCGCCGCGCAGGTCGGCGCGATCCATCGCGCGATGCTGGCGGCTCCCGGCAAA
>Ga0181530_10002253_pt1 | contig 23189 bp, 21 predicted proteins | sample PEATcosm2014_Bin_42_FD_119769 | JGI IMG/M metagenome (GOLD analysis project Ga0181530, IMG submission 119769) | Peatland microbial communities from MTU Mesocosm Facility, Houghton, MI, USA - PEATcosm2014_Bin10_60_metaG | ecosystem: Environmental > Terrestrial > Soil > Wetlands > Peat | place... | reverse complement strand
GTAGTCGAGCACCGACAGGTCGGCCTCGTTGCCGGCGGAGGCGAACAGCGACAGGCCGGCGCCGAGCATGTGCAGCCGTCCGGCCATCGCATCGAACAGCGCTCCGGAATGCGAGAAGATCGAGATGCCGCCGGCCGGATGGCGCTTGGCGTGCGACGTATTGAAGCCGATCGAGAGCGGCAGATGCGCGTTGTAGATGCCATTGCAGTTCGGGCCGACGATGCGGATGCCCTCGGCGGCGGCGATGCGCGCCAGTTCCGCCTGGCGGTCGGCGCCGGCGGCATCCAGGCTTTCGGCATAGCCGGCGGAACCGACGATCGCCGCGGTCAGCCCGGCCCGCGCACAGTCGCGCACCGCTTGCACCGCCGCCTCGGCGGGGATCGCCAGGAAGGCCACGTCCACCGGTTCCGGCAGCGCTGCGAGATCGGGGTGGCACGCGATGCCGTCCACGTCCTTCAGGCGGCGGCTGATGCCGTAGATGCCGCCGCTGAAGCCTGCTGCCCGCACGTTGGTCAGCACGATGTAGCCATGCTTGGTGGTGTCGTCGGAGGCGCCGATCACCGCCACGGCGCGCGGGTGGAACAGCGTGTGCAGCGCTTGCTGCGTGGCGGTCCGATCCGGCATGCGTCGTGTGCTCCTTGCATCGCGGCCGGCCCGGGCAATCGACCGGGGGATTGACCCGGCCGGCCACACTGGCACGGTGCCCGCATAGATAGCCAGGTCAGGCAGCCGTGTCAGGTTGCCCGGCGACGGCGGCGGCGCGTGGGAAGGCAAGCAAGAATTTTCGCCACAGATGCACACAGATGAACACGGATAGACCGATTTGGTAGGCGCGTGGTTGGCCCGACTCGCGGGTCGGCCGCCGCTGCATCCGTGTTTATCTGTGTGCATCTGTGGCGAAAATTCTTGCTTGCGGTGCAACGAAACGCCCTGTCCTCGCGGCATGGGCCATGACGATTGCTGAAGGAGCGACAGCATGAGCGACACGCACAACGATGACGGGGAACCAATCCTGCTGTCCGAAGATCGCGGGCACGTCCGCATCCTGACGATCAACCGCCCGGAGCGGATGAACGCGATCTCCCCCGAATTGAGCGACGCATTGATCGAGGCGTTCGTCGAAGCGAATTCCGACGATGCCGTGCGCGCGGTGGTGCTGACCGGCGTCGGCGACCGGGCCTTCTGCGCCGGCGCCGACCTCAAGGCGCGCAAGGAGGAAGACGCCGCCGGCAAGCCGTTCCAGCCACTGCTGTCGCGGGTGCGGCGCTACCTGTACGAAGTGGTGCTGGAGACGTTCAAACCGACCATTGCCGCTTTGAACGGACCGGCGGTGGCCGGCGGTTGCGAGTTGGCGCTCGCCTGCGACATCCGCATCGGCGCGGAACATGCCAGGCTGGGGCTGCCGGAAGCCAAGCGCGGCAAGGGGGCACACTTCGCCAACGTGCTGTTGCCACGGCTGGTGCCGATGGGGATCGCGCTCGAGATGCTGTATCTCGGCGAATACATCGATATGGCAACGGCGCAGCGCTGGGGCCTGGTGAACCGCATCGTGCCGAAGGGCCAGGCGCTGGCAGAGGCGCTGCGCATGGCGGAGGCGATCTGCGAGAACGCCCCGGTGACGATCCGGCGCATGAAGGAGACCGCGGTAAAGGCATCGGGCCTGCCGATGGCCGCGGCGCTGCGGCTGAACGAGGGCATCAGCCCCTATACCAGCGAGGATCGCGTCGAGGGCGTGCGCGCCTATGTCGAGAAGCGCAAGCCGGTGTGGAAAGGGCGCTGAGCAGAAGGCCGCTTCCTCCCCCTCCCCTTGAGGGAGGGGGTTGGGGGGAGGGGTGCGTATATCCGAGAACCACGGCTGTACGCACCCCTCCCCCCACCCCCCTCCCTCAAGGGGAGGGGGAGTCTTTTTCCTGCCCGCTACCGCCGCAGCTCCATCTGGATCGGACCCTCGCGGCGGCCGTGGGTGAACTGGTCCACCTCCGGCACACCGCTGTCCATCAGCTTCGCCGCCGGACCGCTCCAGATGATGCGACCCCGGTAGATCATCGCCGCCGCGTCGCCGATGCGGCGCGCGCTCGCCATGTCATGCGTGATCGCCACGGCGGTGCTGCCGAGCCGCTTCACGCAATCCACCAGCAGGCCGTCGATCACCGCGCCCATGATCGGGTCCAGGCCGGTGGTCGGCTCGTCGAAGAACATGATGTCGGGCTGCGCCGCGATGGCGCGCGCCAGCGCCACGCGCTTCTGCATGCCGCCGGACAGTTCCGCCGGGTAGAGTTCGCCCACGCTGGGCGCCAGCCCGACCTCGGCGAGGAAGTCGGCCGCGCGCGTGCCGGCGTCGGCGCGCGCCAGCTTGCGTTGCGCCAGCAGGCCGAAGGTGACGTTCTCCCAGACCGGCAGGCTGTCGAACAGCGCGCCGTTCTGGAACAGCATGCCGATCCGCGAGCACACCGCCTCCCGCTCGTGGCGCGGCATGCGCAGGATGTCCTGGCCATCGATCTCGATGCTGCCGTCGTCCGGCTCGATCAGGCCGAGGATACATTTCAGCAGCACCGACTTGCCGGACCCGGAGCCGCCGATCACCACCATGGAGGTGCGCGGCATGATGTCGAGGTCGATGCCGTCGAGCACGACCTTGTCGCCGAAGCTCTTGCGCAGGTTGCGCAGGCGGATCTTGGGGGTGGTGCCGTCCATGCGGCGCTTGATGCCGTGCGGCCGGGATTTGGGCAAGGTCGCTGAAAACCTCTCCCGCGCTGCGGGAGAGGTCGGCGCGAAGCGCCGGGTGAGAGTGATCGGGTCGGCAAGCAGCGGCCTTGCCACCGCTGCGTGCCGACCCGATCACCCTCACCTTCGGTGCCCTCGCACCTCGATCTCTCCCGCCACAGGCTTAAAGCCCATCGCGACCACGTACAGCTCGCTCGATTCCTTCCGGCTGGCCGGCGGCTTGGCGTGGCGGACCGACGCGAACGACCGCTTCAGCCGCAGCAGCATGTCCTTCTCCGAGCCGCCCTGGAACACCTTGGCGACGAAGCTGCCGCCCTCGGCCAGCACTTCCACGGCGAACGCCAGCGCCGTCTCGGCCAGCGCCATGATGCGCAGATGGTCGGTCGCGGTGTGGCCGGTCGTGTTGGGCGCCATGTCCGACAGCACGAGGTCCGCCTTGCCGTCCAGCGCCGCCACCACCTGCGCGGCGACGTCGGGGTCCAGGAAATCCCCCTCCAGCAGCACCGCGCCGGGCAGCTTGTCGATCGGCAGCAGGTCCAGCGCCACCACGCGCGCCGCGCCCCGCTGCACGGCCACCTGGGTCCACCCCCCCGGCGCGGCGCCCAGGTCAACCACGCGCGCCCCCGGACGGATCAGCCCGAACCGCTCGTCCAGCTCGATCAGCTTGAACGCCGCGCGCGATCGCCAGCCCTGAGCCTTGGCCGCCGCCACATACGGATCGTTCAACTGCCGGACCAGCCAGCGCTGCGAGGCCGCGCTGCGATTGCGCGTCGTCCGCACCGCCACGGCCAGTCCCCTGGGCAAGCCGCGCGGCGCCCGCGGACCCTTACCACCGCTGCCGGCGCTCATGCCGACCGGCGCGGCCCCGTCCGCCGCCCCGGGCGAGCGCCGTCGCCGCGCATCATCCGCAGCAGCATGCCCTCACGCAGGCCACGATCGGCCACGATCACCTGCGGCGCCGGCCACAGCCGGGTGATGGCAGCGAACACCGCGCAGCCCGGCAGCACGAAATCCACCCGCTCCGGCCCGACGCAAGGATGCTGCGCCAGGCCCTCGCGGCCCATCGCCCGCAGGCTGGCCAATGCCGCATCGGCCGCCTCCGCGCTCAGCACCACCCCGTCCACCAGCGGCCGCCGATAGCGCGGCAACTCCAGCGCGATCCCGGCCAGCGTCGTCACCGTGCCGGAGGTGCCCAGCAGGGTGACGCCGCCGTTGCGGATCTCGTGGCCGATGCAGTGGATCGACTCGAAGGCAGCGAACCGCGCGGCCACGTCGTCCACCATGGCGGCGAAGCCGTCCGGGGTGAAGCCGGCGCCGCCCCAGCGCTCGGCCAGGGTCACCACGCCGACCGGCAGCGAGTCGTAGCCGATCAGCGCCGGCCGGCCCTCGGTCAGCCGCACCCAGGCGAGTTCGGTGGAGCCGCCGCCGATATCGAACAGCAGCGCCCGCCGGCCACCGTCGGCCAGCAGCGGCGTGCAGGATTCCAGCGCCAGCTCGGCTTCCTCGCGGGGCGAGATCACGCCGATTTCGAGCCCGGTCTCGTGCTTCACCCGGGCCAGGAATTCGCGCCCGTTGACGGCGCGGCGGCAGGCCTCGGTGGCGATCGCGCGCACCCGGCGGACCGGGCGGCGGGCCAGGCGGGCGGCACAGGCATGCAGGGCGGCCAGGGCGCGATCCATGGCGGTCTGGCTCAGCGCGCCGGTGTGGTGCAGGCCCTCGCCGAGCCGGACGATGCGCGAGAAGCTGTCGAGCACGCGGAAGCTGTCCCCGGCCGGCGCACCCACCAGCATGCGGCAGTTGTTGGTGCCCAGGTCGAGCGCGGCAAAGGCCGGGCCGGGGAACCGGTGCGTCTGCGTTGTCCGGGCGGCGGTGAGGTCCGCCGAAGGAGCCTCCTGCGGCATCATAGCTGTATTGTCGTACGCACGTGGGTGCCGGGGCAAGCGCCGATTGCAAACACCACCCGACCTTGCCGAGATTTCACGCCCGGGAAGGGCCGACCGGCAAAGCGGCAGGGCAATCGGGTGAACCAAGCAAAGCCAGGGGCTTCGCCCCCCGGCCTTCGCCGGGGCAGGCTCTGGACCCCACCAAGGGGCTCTGCCCCAACGACAAGTGAGTGCGTCCCCCCGACCCATCAAATGGACAAGCCGCCGCCGCCAGTGCACACAGCAGGCAGTTCCTGGCGACCATGGGTGAACCGCATGCCGCAGACCGATGTCGGCCGTTCCGAGGACTTGCTCGATGAACTCTCCGCCTGGGTGCGGCTGGAAACCCCCACCACCGACCCCGCGGCGGTCAACCGCCTGATGGACGTGGCCGAGGCGGAACTCGCCCGCGCCGGCGCGGCGCTGACCCGCATCCCCGGCCGCGACGGCTACGGCGACAACCTGCTCGCCCGTACGCCGGGCGAGGGCGCGCCGGTCCTGGTCGCCGGGCATCTCGATACCGTCTGGTCGCACGGCACGCTGGACGCCATGCCCTACCAGGTGAACGGCGCGAAGGCGCACGGCCCCGGCATCTACGACATGAAGGCGGGCAGCTTCCTGGCCTTCCACGCGGTGCGCTCGATCCTGCGCCAGCAGGTGAAGACGCCGCGCCCCATCGTCCTGCTGCTGACGCCGGACGAGGAGGTCGGCAGCCCGACCAGCCGCGACATCATCGAGCGCGAGGCCGCCCAGGCCGCCGTGGTGCTGATCCCGGAGCCGGCCGGCCCCGGCGGCGCCTGCGTCACGGCGCGCAAGGGAGTGGGCCGGTTCGTGATGCGCATCGAGGGCGTCGGCTCGCATGCCGGCGGCGCCTTCCAGGACGGCGCCTCGGCGATCGTCGAGTTGTCGCACCAGATCCTGGCGCTGCACAACATGGTCGATCTGGATGGCGGCATCACGCTGAATGCCGCGCCGGTCTGGGGCGGCACGCGCCCCAACGTGATCCCGCCGGAGGCCGGCTGCGAGATCGACCTGCGGGTCAACTCGATCGCCGATGGCGAGCGCATGGAACAGGCGATCCTGGGCCGCACCGCGGTCACCGCCGGCTGCCGCGTCACGGTGGAAGGCGGCATGAACCGTCCGCCCTTCGCGGAGAACCACGCCATCCGGTCGCTCTACGAAACGGCGCGGGCGATCGCCGATCGGGTCGGCATTGCGCTGCCGAAGCAGCATCGCGGCGGCGGCTCCGACGGCAACTTCACCGCCGCACTGGGGGTGCCGACGCTGGACGGGCTGGGCTGCACCGGCGCCGGTGCGCATGCCAGCCACGAGCATATCCTGTGGCGGGACCTCGCGCCTCGGGCGGCGCTGATGGCGGGGTTGCTGGAGACGTTGTGAAGGCGGTCCGGCCGGCCGCTTGCCATGCTGTTCAACTCCCAGGCCTTCATCGTCGGCTTTCTGCCGGTCGTGCTTGGCCTGTACTACCTGCTCGCCCCGTACCGGGCCGCGCGGCAGGCGGTGGTGGTGCTGGCCTCGCTCGCCTTCTACGCGTGGTGGGACGTCCGTTTCGTGCCGTTGCTGGCCGGCCTCACCGTGGCGAACTGGCTGGTGGCGCAGTGGTTCGGCGCCTGGCGCGCGCAATGGATTCCGGTGCTCGGCGTCGGGCTCAATCTCGCCGTGCTGGGCCTGTTCAAATACGCCGACTTCTTCCGTGGCACGGTGTTCGGCCTGCTGGGCGAGGACTGGCATCCCTGGAGCCTGATTCTCCCTCTGGGCATCAGCTTCTTCGTGTTCCAGAAGATCTCCTATCTGGTGGACCTGCGCCGCGGCGACCGGCACATCTACGGCTTTCTCGACTTCTGCATGTTCGTCATGTTCTTCCCGCAACTGATTGCCGGCCCGCTGGTGCGCCACAACGAGATCATCCACCAGTTCGCTCTCGATCCGCGCCGTGCCGAAATGTGGGAGAACCTGTCGCGCGGCTTCGTGCTGTTCATCATCGGTGTGGCGAAGAAGGTCGCGCTGGCCGATACGCTGGCCATGGCCGCCGATCCGCTGTTCGCCAAGGCGATCGGCACACCGCTGTCCGCCGCCGAGGCGTGGACTGCCGCCGGCGGCTACACGTTGCAGATCTATTTCGACTTCTCCGGCTATTCCGACATGGCGATCGGCCTGGCGCTGATGTTCGGCCTGCGCATACCGTTCAACTTCAACGCCCCCTATCGCGCCCTGTCGGTGCGCGATTTCTGGCGTCGCTGGCACATGACGCTGAGCCGCTTCCTGCGCGACTACCTCTACATTCCGCTCGGCGGCAACCGCTGCGGTCCGTTGCGCCAGGCGGTCAACGTGGTCGCGACCATGTTGCTCGGCGGCCTGTGGCACGGCGCGAACTGGACCTTCGTCGCCTGGGGTGGCTTGCACGGGCTGGCGCTGGCGGTGAACCACGTCTGGGAAACCGGCGGTGTCCGCCTGCCGCGCGCGATTGCCTGGGCGCTGACGCTGCTGTTCGTCATGGCGGGCTGGGTGCTGTTCCGCTCGCCGGATTTCAGCCATGCCGGACAGGTGCTTGCCAGCATGGCGGGCTGGCATGGGCTGGGGCACATCAAGCTCGACCGCGAGTATGTCGTGGTGCTGGCTTTTGGCGCGGCCGTCGCGACCTTGGGGCCGACCAGCCAGGAAGCCGCGCTGCGCTGGCTGCGGCCGGAAACCTGGCTGGCGATTCCCGCCGGCGTCGGGCTGGCCTATCTGCTGCTGCTGGTCGGGGGCCGGCTGCCGAATGTCTTCATCTACTTCCAGTTCTGACCCGTGCGCGCCATGGCGCCGCTTCTTCCGTCTCGCCGCGGGCACGGCGGCGGCGGTGGCCGGCGTTCTCTACGCCTTTGTCGTGCTGGTCGATCCGTGGAACATCCTGCCGTTTTCGCCACCGCTGGATCGCCTGCCGGTCACCGGCAACCAGCGCTTCTCCTATCCGTCCCTGGCCCGCTCGGCGGCCTTCGACAGTGCGGTCTTCGGCGCCTCGACCGTGCGGCTGTTGCGCCCGGCGGCGCTCGATCCCGAGTTCCACGCGCGCTTCGCCAACCTGGCGATGAACGATGCGACGGTTTACGAGATATCGCGGCTGTTCCAGGTGTTTGTCCGGGCGCATCCGGCGCCCAAGGTTGTTGTGCTGGCACTGGATGTACGCTCATGCGCCACCGGCGACACGTACCAGCAGTTCACCCCGCGGCCGTTTCCGGAATGGATGTACCGCCCCCGGCTTTGGCGCGGCTATGCCGAGATGTTCAACCTGTTCGCGGTGCAGGAGGCCGGCAAGGAGTTCGGCGTCCTCACCGGCCTGAAGCCGGAGGACATGGGCCGTGACGGCTACACGCGCTTCGTGCCGCCCGACTCGCAATACGACACCGCACGCGCGGCCATGAAGCTGCGTGAGGAGGGGCCGGCGGTGCCGCCGGGCGAGCGCTCCGGCGATCCCGCGCGCTGGCGCTTTCCGGCGCTGGAGACCTTGGGCAGCGACCTGGCGTTGCTGCCGGCCGCCACGCGCAAGATATTGCTGTTTGTGCCGTACAATCACCGGATGATTTCGCCGCCTGACAGTCCGGTCGCGGCGATCTGGGATGCGTGCAAGCGCCGCGTGGTGTCGTTTGCGCAGGCCGTGCCGGACAGCCTCGTTGTGGACTTCCTGCTGCCGAGCCCGATCACCGACACCGACACCAATTACTGGGACGGGCAGCATTACCGCGTCGAGGTGGCGGACTTGCTCGCGCGTGACCTTGCGGCGGCGGATCGTGGCGAGACCGCCGCGGATTACCGCATCCTGTACCGCAGCGCGTCCGCACCGTAAGGCTGCGCGCGTTCGCCAGGGCGGCTCCCGGGCGCTTTGTGCCGGTGCCCGATCGACCGACTGGCCGTCGGCAAGTCCTGCGCCATGGCGGTCATTGCGGGCCGCGCGGCGACGCGGCACTCTTCCCGTCCGGCAGCCTGCGCATGGTCAGGCCGGGGCTTGCCTTTGCCCGCCTGCTGCGCAACCCTGACAATCAGCCAGACAGTCCCCGACAGGCAGAAGCGAGGGTGGAGCCGTGAACGATTCAGTCATTACCGATTCGGTGAAGCGTTTCAAGTGGGTCGGAACCCGCCCGATCCGTCCGGACGGCGTTCCCAAGGTAACCGGCCGCGCGCTGTATGGCGCCGACATGAAGATGGCGGGCATGCTGTACGGCCGCATCCTGCGCTCGCCGCACGCGCATGCGCGGATCAAGTCGATCGACACGTCGAAGGCGGAAGCGCTGCCCGGCGTGAAGGCGGTGGTGACGTCGAAGGATTTCCCGGACCAAAAATTCGAATATATCGGCCCGGAGCGGGTCGCGGTGAATTTCTGGCACGTCAGCCGCAACATCATGGCGCGCGAGAAGGTGCTGTACGAGGGCCACGCGGTGGCCGGCGTGGCGGCGATCAACCCGCGCATCGCTGAAGAGGCGCTGGCACTGATCGACGTGCAGTACGAGGTGCTGCCGCACGTCATCGACGTGGATGCGGCGATGGCGCCCGACGCGCCGCTGCTGTTCGAGGACATGATCACCCGCGGCGTCGAGCCGGCACCGACCAGGCCGTCCAACATCTCCAAGCGGCTGGAGTTCAAGATCGGCGATCTGGACGCCGGCTTTGCCGCGGCCGATGTGATCGTCGAGCATGAGTTCAAGACCGCTGCGGTGCATCAGGCCTATATCGAGCCGCATGCCTGCGTCGCCCGCGTCGAGGCCGATGGCCAGGGCGAGGTGTGGTCGTCCAGCCAGGGCCATTTCCAGATGCGCGCGCTGACGGCGCAGATCCTCGGCATCAAGATCGGCGACCTGCGGTTCTACCCCGCCGAGATCGGCGGCGGCTTCGGCGGCAAGACGGTAACCTATCTCGAACCGGTCGCCGTGCTGCTGTCGAAGAAGTCCGGCCTGCCGGTGCGGCTGATGATGAACCGCGAGGAGGTGTTCAAGGGTTCCGGCCCGACCTCCGGCTCGTCGATGTGGGTGAAGATCGGCGTGAAGCGGGACGGCACGATCACCGCCGCCGACGGCATCTTCAAGTTCCAGGCCGGAGCGTTCCCCGGCTCGCCGGTGATGAACGCGTGCCTGTGCTCGCTGGCGCCATACGACATCCCCAACGCGCGCACCGTCGGCTACGACGTGGTGTCGAACCGGCCGAAGGCGGCGGCGTATCGCGCGCCCGGCTCGCCGATCTCCGCCTTCGCGGTGGAGAGCGTGCTCGACATGTGCGCGCAGAAGATCGGCATGGATCCGCTGGAGATGCGGCTGAAGAATGCCGCGCATATCGGCACGCCGACCATCTTCGGGCCGAAGCACGCGCATGATGGCTACGCCGAGACGATCAAGGCGCTGCTGAACCATCCGGCGTACCAGACGAAGCTGGGGCCGAACCAGGGGCGCGGCGTGGCGTCCGGCTACTGGTTCAACGGCGGCGGCGAGTCCAGCGCGACGATCCAGGTGAACGCCGACGGCACCGTGCTGGTGGCGACCGGCAGCCCGGATATCGGCGGCTCGCGCGCGTCGATGGCGCTGATGGCGGCGGAGACGTTGGGCGTGGACTACAATCAGGTGCGCGCGATCGTCGCCGATACCGGCTCGGTCGGCTACACCCACGTGACCGGCGGCTCGCGCGTGACGTTCGCAACGGGTACCGCGGTGGTGAACGCCACCAAGACGGTGGTCAAGGACCTGATCAGGCGCGCCGCGGTGATCTGGGACGTCGATCCGGAAGGCGTGATCTGGGAAGACGGCCACGCCAAGCCGGCGGGTTCGAATGTCGGCGAGTTCAAGCCGCTGTCGCTGCGCGAGATCGCGGCGAAGTCGGCGGCGACCGGCGGGCCGATCACCGCGGCGGCGTCGGTGAATGCCGGCGGCCAGGCGCCGGGGTTCTCCACCCAGTTCTGCGACGTGGAAGTGGATCCGGAGACCGGCAAGGTCACCATCCTGCGCTTCGTTGCGGCGCAGGACGTGGGCCGCGCCATTCATCCGAGCTACGTCGAGGGCCAGATCCAGGGCGGCGTGGTGCAGGGCATCGGCTGGGCGTTGAACGAGGAGTATATCTACAACGCCAAGGGGCAGTTGGATAACGCCGGGTTCCTCGACTATCGCTGCCCGGTGGCGTCCGACCTGCCGATGATCGAGGCGGTGCTGGTGGAGGTGCCGAACCCGGCGCATCCATACGGTGCGAAGGGCGTCGGCGAGGTGAACATCTGCCCGCCGATGGCGGCGATCGCCAACGCGATCGAACGCGCCGTGGGCGTGCGCATGCCGGAACTGCCGATGTCGCCGCCGAAGGTTTTGGCCGCACTGGATGCGGCGAAGACGGCGTAACGGCGAAGGTTGCGCGAGATGGCCGCTGGTGTGGCACCGGCCCGGGTGGTGTTCACCAGCGGCTTCAGCGCGCGCTACACCGGCGGCGTGCGGGAGTTCGCGATCGAGGCGAAGAACCTGCGCGGCGTGATCAAGCAGATGGACACGCGGTTCCCCGGGCTGGGGCAGACGCTGGAAGACGAGACGACCGTCGCGATCGACGGGGAGTTGTACGAGATCGATTTCCTGGCGCCGGTGAAGCCGGGGGCGGAGGTGTTTTTCATTCCGAAGATCGAGGGGGGATGAATAAAATAGTGAGTCGCAAGCTGGGAAATTTCTATTCGCCTTCGTTGCGGCGAGGTCTCTGAGGCCGTTGACCACCCGACCCAGCGGGACGTAGAGCCGGGTCTTTATTCTGTTCCTTCACTACAATGGCTATAGACAGGTTATCTATGTCATGCAGGAATTTGGAATTCCCGTTGTCTTTCCGGAGAATTCCCCCGCGATCTCTTCACGCACCATCGCAGAACCACAAGCGGCCTCGCATTATGATCGAGCGACACCAGCGCACCCTTGATCTTCCGGCTCGCCAGCGAACCTACCACGGCTTCAGCAACCCGTCAGCCCGAGCCTTCCAACGGTGCTGCCGGCAGAGCGCAGCCAATGCGGCGCGATCCGCAAAGAGACTTTCTTTCTTGCCAGCGTTTCTCCTGAATCACGCCACCACCGCCCTCCGCAGCACCCGCTCCACCGTCTGCGGTGCCTCATCGATCACCATCAGCAACACCCGCGCCGCTTGCTCCGGCTGCCGCCTCCCCTGCTCCCAATCCCGCACCGCGGACGCGCTGAAACCGAAACGCAGAGCGAATGCCTCCTGACTCAGCCCCAGCTTCCCTCGGATCGTTTTGACGTCGATCGCCTCCGGCACATGCACGACGAAGCCTTCCGAGGCCTTCCCGCGCGCGAACGCGCGTGTCTTCCGCACGCTATCCAGTATACGGTTACCGGCCTTCGACATGGGCTCGCACTCCTGCTCGGTAGTCCTCCGCCAACCCCGCCAGTTCCTTGCGCAGTTCGTTGCGCTCGGCCTGAGAGAGATCGACCCGATCACCCTTACTGAAAACGTTGAGTAGAAAGACCGGAACATCCCGCCCGGTGTAAAAGGTGATCACCCGATAGCCGCCGCTCTTGCTCTTGCCGCGTCCCGCAACCCGCACCTTCCGAGCGCCGCCCGTACCGGGGATATCAACTCCCGCAGCGGGATGAGAAGCGAGCATCATCACAACTGCCGCGCGCTCGGCATCGGTCATTCCGGCTGCCTTCGCATCCGACAGATAATCCGGTGTTTCGATAACCGCGTGCGTGACCGCCTCCGCATAGCTTACCCTATATACGGCAATGCCGCAGTTTATCAAGGCCTCGGTTTCGCCGGCGCCGAGCCGGACGCCGTATAAGCGCTCTCACTTCGGCCAGGCAAGAAGCCCGCGGTTAAGGACAGTCGGATGGCCGTACAGCCGGCGACCATAGCGTTCGCCAACGGTTCTATTGGTCACAACATGACGTCATCCGAGACGAGGTCGTCGTCGCAAGCGTCGACACCGTCGGTAAGTCGGCGCAACCGGGAAAGCTCCTTCTCCGTCAGCGCAGCGACGCGCTCCGGGTGCGCAGCCATGTCCTGCGCGAGGAGCGCGAGATAGGCGGACACGGTCGGGTCCTGTTCGTCGTCAATGCGGCTCGGCATGGTCACCCTCCAACAGTCATCAGCGATATGATCAGGTTCCAATCGCAGACCAGCAATCGTCCAGCCTATTCCGCGACCCCCTTCGGCCCACCACGACTCGACACACCGCGCCACCGGTATAACATCGCTGCGCCGCAGCACGATCCGAGCGGCACCGGTCTGGGGGACTGAGCAATGAAAAGACGCACCTTCCTGGCGGGCGCCGCGACCGGCGTCGCGGGCCTGGCAACCGGCATCCGGCCGGCCCTGTCGTTCGAGCGTGTCGGCGACCGCCGCATGCTCGTGTTCTCCGGCGGCCAGCCGGTGCCGGTGCTCGACCCGCATGTCCGCTACGACTGGTCCACCCGGATGATGCAGCAGGCGATCTACGACGCCTTGGCGAAATACCAAGGCAACCCGCCGCAGATCGTGCCCTGGCTCGCCGAGAAATGGGACACCAGCGAGGACGGCCTGACCTGGACCTTCCACCTCGTCGGCAATGCGAAATTCCACAACGGCGACCCGCTGGACGCCGAAGCCGTGCGCTTCTCCTTCGAGCGTGCGCTGAAGCTGAACAAGGGCGTCGCCTGGATGCTGAAGGACCACCTCCAGCCCGACGCCATCAAGGTGCTGGACCCGCGCACCATCCAGTTCACCCTGAGCGTGCCCTATCCCGCCTTCCTGACCTTCATGCCGCTCTGGTACATCGTCAATCCGAAACAAATCGCCGCCAACACCGTCAACGACGACTACGGCCAGAAGTTTCTTACCGATGGCGACGCCGGCTCCGGCCCGTTCAGGATCAAGCGCTGGGACGGCCAGGCGGTGATGGCCCTCGATGCGGTCGAGGGTTACTGGAAAGGCTGGCCGATGGACGCCGCCGACCGTCCGGCCGGCGTGATCTACCGCGTCGTGCGCGAACCCGCGCCGCGCAAGGCCGCGCTGCAACGTGGCGAGATCGACATCGCTACCGAAATGACCCCCGACGACTATGATGAAATGGCGAAGCTGCCGGGCATTGTCATCAACTCGAATACCGGCATGACGCCGTTCACCATCCAGATGAACACCCAGAAGGGCGCCACCGCCGACCTCAATTTCCGCAAGGCGCTGGCCTATGCCTTCGACTACAATGCGTTGTTGCAGATCGAGAACAACGCCGCGACGCTGATGGACAGCCCGTTCCCCAACGCCCTGACCGGCCATATCGCGGTGCCCGGCATCCCACGCCGCAATCTCGACCTGGCCAAACAATACCTGGCCAAGACCAAGACGCCGCAGGGCGGCATCGAGTTGGAATACCTCCACGTCGCCGGCCTGGAGGTGGAGCGGCGGATCGGCCTGGCGGTACTTGAATCGTTGCAACCGCTGAACATCAAGGTGAACGTGGTGGCGCAGCCCTGGCCCACCCTGGTGGCGCGCGGCGCCAAGGCGGAAACCGCCGCCGACATGGTGGCGGTCTATGTCACCCCGGTCAGCACCGACCCCGACGTCGCCGCGGCGCAATACGCCTCCAGCGCCGAGGGGCAGTTCTGGGGCATGCATCACCTGCACGATGCCGCGCTGGACAGCATGATCGAGAAGGCACGGCTGGAGATCGATCAGGCGAAACGCATGACGATGTACGCGGATATCCAGACCCGCATCGTCGCGCTACAGCCCGCCATCTTCGGCATGCTGGAGGACCGCCGATGGGCGATGCGAACCTACGTCAAAGGCTTCCAGTACTGCCCGGTGCGCCTGACCGGCGAGGCCGATCTGTACACGCTGTACGCCGCCAAGGCCTAGGCGGGGTCGCGTTGGCCGCGCCTCGCATGCATTGCCGGGGGCGCGGGAAGCGCCAGGGGCTCTGCCCCTGGACTCCGCCAGTGGGCTTTGCCCCCTGGACCCCCAGCAAAGGCAGAGCCTTTGCAATCCACCCGTTTGGTTGGGCGGCGGGGAGGGGGGACAGCGCGCTGCGTTGGCATCGCCACGGTGGCGATGCCAACGCAACGCGCTGTCCCCCCTCCCCACCGCCCAACCAAGTGAAGGGTTCCAAGGGCTCCGCCCTTGGCGGGGATCCAAGGGGCAGCGCCCCTTGGTGGGGGTTCGGGGGCAACGCCCCCGACACTTCAGCGCCCCCGGCAGCGCCTGCGAGGCGCCGCCAACGCGCCCTCGCCTGACCCATGCTGACCTACCTCCTGCGCCGCCTGGGGCTGCTCGGCATCATGCTGGGCGGGTTGGTCCTGATCACCTTCGTGGTGTCGAACGTCGCCCCCTCCGATCCCGCCGCCCTGGCCGCCGGCCCCGATGCGACGCGCGACATGATTGCGACGGTGCGCCACGAATACGGCCTGGACCAGCCGCTGCCGCTGCAATTCGTGCGCTACGTCGCCGACCTCGCCCGCCTTCGGCTGGGCCGGTCGATCCAGACCGGCGACCAGGTCGCCGACGACCTCGCCCGCTACTTCCCCGCCACGCTGGAGCTGGTGCTGCTGTCGATGGCTTTCTCCGTCGTGGTCGGCGTGCCGCTGGGCATGCTGGCGGCGGTGCGGCGCAACCACCCGTTCGACCATGCCATCCGCGTCGTGGCGGTCTCCGGCGTGGCCCTGCCGGCCTTCTGGGCGGCGCTGCTGCTGCAACTTCTCTTCAGTGTCCGGCTCGGCTGGCTGCCGACCAGCGGACAGCTCTCGGTCGCCACCGCGCCGCCGCCGGTCGTCACCGGCATGATCCTGGTCGATGCGCTGCTCGCCGGGCAGGGCGCGGTGTTCAACGAGGCGCTGCAATACGCCATCCTGCCCGCCTTCGTGCTGGCGCTGCCTTCGCTCGCCGCCATCCTCCGCGTCAACCGCGCCGAGATGATCGAGGTGCTCGGCTCCGACTACGTCACCGCCGCCCGCGCCCACGGCGTGCCGGCCTGGCGGGTGATCGGCTGGCTGGCGCTGAAGAACGCCATGCTGCCGACGCTCGCCATGATCGGCCTGCGCTTCGGCTGGACGCTGGGCAGCACCGTGCTGGTGGAGACGGTGTTCGACTGGCCCGGCCTCGGCCTCTATGCCGTGTCCTCGGCGATCGCGTCGGATTTCAAGCCGGTGATGGGGGTCACGCTGGTCATCGGCGTCACCTTCATGTTGACCAACCTGCTGATCGACCTCGCCTATGGCTGGCTCGACCCGAGGACCAAGACGGCATGAGCGACCTTGCCCTGCCGCGCACGCAAGAAGCCGGCCTGGCGCTGCGGCGGCTGCGCTTCCTGGTCTGGACGTTCCGCGGCAGCCCCTCGGCATTGCTCGGCCTGGCGCTGGTGGCGGGGTTCCTGCTGCTGGCCGCGTTCGGCCCCTGGCTGGTGCCCGATCCGGCCGACGCCACCGGCGCGATGCACCTGGCACAGCGCCTCCAGCCGCCGTCGGCGCTGCACTGGTTCGGCACCGACGAGATGGGCGACGACATTTTCACCCGCGTGATCATCGGCACGCGCACCAGCTTGTGGGTCGGGCTGACCATCACCGGCATCGCCGCGCTGATCGGCGTGCCGCTGGGCGTCGTCTCCGGCTATCGCGGCGGCGCCCTCCGCGCCGTCATCATGCGCGTGACGGATGTGTTCCTGGCCGTCCCCGGGCTGGTGCTGGCGCTGGCCATCGTCGCCGCACTCGGACCCAGCACGCTGCACGGCGTGGTGGCGCTGGCGATCGTGTGGTGGCCCGGCTACGTCCGGCTGATCGAGGCCAAGGCGCTGACCTTGCGCGGCGAGCCCTACGTGGAAGTCGCCCGCACCATGGGCGCCGGCCATGCCTGGATCCTGACCCGCCACATCCTGCCGAACTGCTTTTCCCCGTTCGTGGTGAAGGCCAGCATGGACATGGGACTGGCCGTCCTGGCGGCCGCCTCGCTGGGCTTCATCGGCCTGGGAGCGAAACCGCCGGCACCGGAATGGGGCGCGATGATTTCCGTGGCGCGCAGCTACATGCCGGACCAGTGGTGGTACAGCTTCTTCCCGGGCCTGTTCATCTTCCTCACCGTGCTCGGCTTCAGCCTGTTCGGCGACGGGTTGCGCGACATCCTCGATCCCCGCAGCGCCCGCGGATGAGCCTGCTGGAGGTGCGCGGCTACCGCCTGGCCTTCGACGGCTACGAGGGCACCGCACAAGTACTCAATGGCATCGACCTGTCCGTCGAGGAAGGCGAAGCAGTCGGCATCGTCGGCGAGACCGGCTGCGGCAAGTCGGTGCTGGCGCGCAGCCTGCTGCGCCTCAACCCGGAGCCGCCGGCGCGCATCGTCTCCGGCAGCATCCGCTTCGCCGGGGAAGACGTGCTGACCATGCGGGGCGCGGCGCTGCGCAAGCTGCGTGGCACCGGCATCGGCATGGTGTTCCAGGACCCGGCGACCTACCTCAATCCGGTTTTCACTATCGGCCGGCAACTGGAAGACGTGCTGCGCGCGCACGGCCACCGGCGCGGCATCGCGGACCGCAGCGTGGCGCTGCTGGAATCCGTGCAACTGCGTGACGCCGGCGCCCTGCTGCGCCGCTATCCGCATGAGCTTTCGGGTGGCATGCGCCAGCGCGTGCTGATCGCCCAGGCGCTGGCCGGCAATCCCCGGCTGCTGGTGGCGGACGAGCCGACCACCGCGCTGGATGTCACCGTGCAACGCCAGGTGCTGGCGCTGATCGCCGACCTGGTCACGCGGCTGCGGCTGACCTTGTTACTGATCAGTCACGATCTCGGCGTGATCGGCGCGCTGTGCCGGCGCGTGGTGGTGATGTACGCCGGCAGCATCATCGAGGACGCCCCGACCGCCGCCTTGCTCTCGACCCCCCGGCATCCCTACACGCGCGGCTTGCTCGCCGCCGTGCCGGACCTGGACCGGCCCGACCGCTTGCCGCGGGGCATTCCCGGCAGCATCCCGTCCCTGCGCGACCCGCCGTCCGGCTGTCGCTTTCATCCCCGCTGTCCGTTGGCGATGCCGGTCTGCGCCAGCCAGGCGCCGCGCCTCGACGGCGATGGCGGCGGCGGTCCGGCGGGCGATCGGCGCGGCGACCAGGCGGGCTGCTCCGGCGGCGAGCCCCATCGCGTCGCGTGCTACGCCGCATGACCGCACTGCTTGCCGCGGAGCATGTGGTGGTGCGGTTCGGCACGCACCGCGCCGTCGATGGCGTCGATCTGGCGTTGCACGCAGGCGAGACGCTCGGCCTGGTGGGAGAGTCCGGGTCCGGCAAGACGACGATGCTGCGGTTGTTTCTGCGCCTGGTGGACGCGTCCGAGGGCAGGGTGCTGTTTGCCGGCACCGACATTACCCACGGCCGCGACGCCGCCCTGCGCGCGCTGCGGCGCCAGGTGCAGGTGGTGTTCCAGAACCCGCACGCCGCGCTGGATCCGCGCATGAGCGTGTTCGCCGCGGTGGCCGAGCCGCTGCGCCTGCTGGGTGGCCGCAGTCGCGCCGCCCTGCGCGACCATGTCGCCGCGCTGCTGGGCGATGTCGGGCTCGGCACGGAATTCATGGCGCGCTATCCGCACGAGCTGTCGGGCGGCCAGAAGCAGCGCGTCTGCATCGCCCGCGCGCTGGCGCCGCAGCCGCGCGCGCTGTTGCTGGACGAGCCGACCTCGGCGCTCGATGTTTCCGTGCAGGCGCAGATTATCGAGTTGCTCGCAGCGCTGCGGGTGCGACACGGGCTGGCCTATTTGTTCGTGTCGCACAATCTCGCGGTGGTCCGGCTGCTATGTGAGCGCGCCGCGGTAATGCAGAACGGCCGCATCGTCGAGCAAGGCGCCGCCGCCCAGGTGCTGGCCGAACCCCGCCACCCCTACACCAGGGCACTGCTCGACAGCGTGCTGCGGGTCGCCCAGGCATAACCGACGCATCGACCGACCGGGGCAGAGGCGTTCGGCGCGCACGGTCCGCTCCCCCCGTCATGGCCGGGCTTGACCCGGCCATCTATGCAGCCGTGGTGCCGCGAGAGATGGCCGGGTCAAGCCTTGCCCCCGGGCACTTGACCCGGGGGCCGGCCATGACGCGGGCGGCGCCGGCGCGAACCATCCCAGGGTCAGTCGTCAAGATGGCTGGTACTTTCCGACCCCGGGCTTCACCCCATCGCCTGCGCCGCCAGCGGCTCGATCTCGTACATAATCCGCACGTCGCCCGGCTGCGAGAAGGGATACTTGTCCTTGCCGAGATACTTCTTCGCCAGCGAATCGATATGCGCCGATGCGCCTTCCTCGGTCACGCGCACCACCTGTCCGCGAATTTGCAGGTAGCGATACGGGTTGTCCGGATCGAGGATCGACAGCGCGACCCGCGCGCCCTTGTGCAGGTTCCGCGCCTTCACCCGGCCCTTGGCGGTGTTCACCCGCACGTGTCCGTTCGTATAGTCGAACCAAACCGGCGTCACTTGCGGCGATCCGTCCTTCATGATCGTGGCCAGATGCGCGAAGGCGGTCTTCTGTTGCAGCAGGTCCATATAGGCGGCGGGAATTTCGATCATCGCATGCGTCTCCTTTGCCAACCATAAGTATATAGGGCGCGGACTGCGCAGTGCGAACCGCTGCCGGACGCCCGGCCCGGACTTGACCCGGCGGCGGCCGTTGGACCATCCATGCGCCAGCCGCCGGCTTCACCCGGTCTGCTCAAATCACCTGGAGGGAACCCATCATGCAACGGCGTAGTTTCCTGGCGGGCGCCGCCGCGGCGCTTGCCACGCCACTCGCGCGCCCGGCCATCGCGGCGAAAACGAAAACGTTGACCTTCGTACCGCAGGCCAACCTCACCAGCCTCGATCCGGTGTGGACCACCGCCACCGTCACCCGCAATTTCGCGCTGATGGTCTACGAGACGCTGTACGGCCGCGACGAGAAATTCAATCCGCAGCCGCTGATGGTCGAGGGCCACGTCATCGATGACGACGGCAAGCGCTGGACCATGAAGCTGCGCGATGGCCTGCTATTCCACGACGGCACCCCGGTGCTGGCGCGCGACTGTGTCGCCTCGCTGCAACGCTGGCTGAAACGTGACGCGGTCAGCGTAACGATCAACGCGCGGGTCGATGCGATCGAGGCCAAGGACGACCGCACCATCGTCTGGCGGTTGAACAAGCCGTTTCCCCTGCTGCCGCATTTCCTTTCCAAGGTGCAGCCGCAGCCGGTGATCGTGCCGGAGCGCCTGGCCGCCACCGATCCGTTCAAGCAGCTCACCGACATCGTCGGCTGCGGCCCGTTCCGCTTCCTGCCGGACGAATATGTCTCCGGCATCCACGCCTCGTTCGCGCGCTTCGACAAATACGTGCCGCGCCACGAACCGGCATCCTACAATGCCGGCGGCCACCAAGTAGTGCTCGACCGCGTGGAGTGGCGCGTCATCCCCGACCCCGCCACCGCGGCGAACGCATTGACCGCCGGTGAAGTGGATTGGGTCGAACTGCCGCAGCCCGACCTGATCCCCATGCTGGCGAAGCAGGCCGGCGTGACCACCGGATTGCTCGACATCTACGGCACCGTGGCGATCCTGCGGCCGAACAGTCTTATTGGTCCCACCAGCAACGTTGCCGTGCGCCGCGCGATGATGGCGGCGATCGATCCGCAGGAGGCGATGATCGCCGCGATGGGCGACGACCGCTCCACCTGGCACGCGCCGATGGGCTATTTCCTGCCCGGCTCCCCCTGCGCCAACGACGCCGGCATGGACTTCCGCCGCAAGCGCTGGACCACCGACGAGGTGAAGGCGATGCTGGACAAGGCGGGCTACGACGGCAGTCCCGTCGTGCTGCTGCACCCGACGGACCAGATCATCTACAACGCGGTCACCCTGGTCGCGGCGGAAGCGTTTCGCAAGGTCGGCATCAAGCTCGATGAACAGATGACCGACTGGGGCACCATCGTGCAGCGGCGCACGTCGAAGGCGCCGCTCGACAAGGGCGGCTGGTCGATGTTTCCCGCCGGCGCGCCAGGCCCCGAATACGTCGATCCCCTGCTTGCCAACACGCTGCGCAGCAACGGCGCGAAGGCGTGGTTCGGCTGGCCGGACGATCCGAAACTCGAAGCCGCCTACGAAGCGTGGATCGACGCGCCAACCGAAGCGGAGCGGCACCGGTTCGAAGCGGCCTTCCAGTTGGCGGCATTCACCTCGGTGCCGACCATCCCGCTGGGTCAATATCTGCCGAAGGCGGCGTGGCGATCGAATGTCACCGGATTGTTGAAGGGGTCGGCGCCGGTGTTCTGGGGCGCGGACAAGGCATAAGTTGCCGGTAACCGGCGGTGGCGGCCATAGTCCGCCACCTGCCGCCGAAGGAGCCATGCCACATGACGCCGTCCATTCCATCGCATCCGGCGCCGTGGCCGCGCGTCACGCCGGCCGACGCGGGATTCGATGCCGCCACGCTGGACGAAGCGGTGCGCTTCGCGGCGGCGCATGAAACGCCGTGGCCGCGCGATCTGCGGGCGCACATCGAATCCGGATATTTCGAACCGGCGCCGTGCAATGAAATCCTCGGGCCGATCCGCCCGCGCGGCGCACCGAACGGTTTGATCCTGCGCCATGGCAACAGGGTGGCGTCGTGGGGCGATACGCGTCAGGTGGATTTCACGTTCTCGGTCGCCAAGAGCTATCTGAGCTTGCTCGCCGGACTCGCCGTTGCCGACGGGCTGATCGGCGAACTGGACGACACCGTGGCATCCACGGTCGATGACGGCGGCTTCGACGGACCGCATAACGGCGCGATCACCTGGCGCCATCTGCTGCAACAGACCTCCGAATGGGAGGGCACGCTGTTCGGCAAGTCCGACGTGATCGACCGCAATCGCAACCTCGCGGTGGAAGGCAAGGGCCGCAAGGGCGACGCGCGACCGCTGCGCCCGCCGGGCACGTTCTGGGAATATAACGACGTGCGGGTGAACCGGCTTGCCCTGGCTTTGCTGCGCCGCTTCCGCCGCCCGCTGCCGGAGGTGTTCGCCGAGCGAATCATGCAGCCGATCGGCGCCTCGTCCGACTGGCGCTGGCACGGCTATCGCACGTCGCAGGTGGACATCGACGGCCGCGCGATCGAGTCGGTCTCGGGCGGCAGCCATTGGGGCGGCGGGGTGGAAATCCACGCCGAGGACCAGGCGCGCGTCGGCCAGTTGATGCTGCGCCGCGGCGCCTGGGACGCCGTGCGCGTGCTGCCGGAAGCATGGGTTGCGGAATCGCTGAAGCCCTGCGCGCTGAATGTGAACTACGGATTGTTGTGGTGGCTGAACACCGGCAGGGCGCGCTATCCCGGCGCGCCGCCGGGCAGCTATGCCGCGGTCGGCGCCGGGGGTAACCTGACCTGGATCGACCCGCAGCATGACATCGTCGTGGTGTTGCGCTGGACCGATCCGGCTTGCGTCGATCAATTCCTGCGACTGCTGATGGCGGCCATGACATGACAGAGCTCGCAACACTGAAGGTTGAGGAACCGCAGCCGCATACCAGGCTGGTGACGCTGCACCGGCCGGAAGCGGCGAACGCGATGAACACGCGGATGGGCATCGAGCTGCTGTCGGTGTTCGACGGGTTCAATGCCGCGCCGGGCGCGCAGCGCTGCATCGTCATCACCGGCGCGGGGCCGCGCATCTTCTGCGCCGGCGGCGACCTGAAAGAGCGCAACGGCATGACGGATCAGCAGTGGCAGGATCAGCACCTGATCTTCGAGCGCGCGATCCGCGCCATTATCCAGTGTCCGGTGCCGGTGATCGCCGCGGTGAATGGCGCCGCGTTTGCCGGCGGCATGGAGATCGCGTTGTGTGCCGACTTCATCTACGCCGCGGAACATGCGCGCTTCGCGTTGACCGAGGTGACGCTGGGCATCATGCCCGGTGCCGGCGGCACGCAGAACCTGCCGCGCGCCGTGGGGGCCCGGCGGGCGAAGGAAATTCTGCTGACCGGGCGGCCGTTTTCCGCGCAGCAGGCGTTCGAGTGGGGCATGCTGAACCGCATCTGCACCGCCGAAGCGTTGCTGCCCGAGGCGTTGGAAACCGCCGCGGCGATCGCCGGCAATGCGCCGATCTCGACGCGGCAGATCAAGCAGTCGGTGAATTACGGGCTGAACATGGACCTGCCCAGCGGCATGATGTTCGAGATCGAGGCGTATAACCGCATGGTGCCGACCGAGGATCGCCGCGAGGGCATCCGCGCCTTCAACGAAAAGCGCAAACCGAACTTCCAGGGACGTTAGCGCAGTACCCCTCTCCCGCTGCGCGGGAGAGGTCGAGGTGCGAAGCACCGAGGGTGAGGGGCGTAACGCACGAACGGCTCCTGCGTCACGCCCCTCGCCCGCGTCGCTTCGCTCCGCTCCCTCAGCCGCTTCGCTCCGCCCCCTCTCCCGCCGGCGGCGGGAGATGTATAGACTACACCCATGACCCACATCGCTCCCCAGAACCTGACTCGCACGCTCGCCACCCAGGCGTCAGCGCTGACCTATGCCGACATCCCCGACGACGTGCGCGCCTGGGCGCGGCAATGCGTGCTGGACTACCTCGCCTGCGCCGTCGCCGG
>Ga0181530_10002249_pt1 | contig 23212 bp, 31 predicted proteins | sample PEATcosm2014_Bin_42_FD_119769 | JGI IMG/M metagenome (GOLD analysis project Ga0181530, IMG submission 119769) | Peatland microbial communities from MTU Mesocosm Facility, Houghton, MI, USA - PEATcosm2014_Bin10_60_metaG | ecosystem: Environmental > Terrestrial > Soil > Wetlands > Peat | place... | reverse complement strand
CAGTTTGCAGGACCTGAGGAGGAGTCTATATGTCAAGGCGAAGGCAGAACCGTCTTGGCGTTTCTGGGGGCTATACGTCCACGTCTGCAAGATGGAGACTCTGCGCGAAGCCTATCAGATGGCGAGAAGTAATGACGGGGCACCTGGTATTGACGGGGTCACGTTTGATGCCATTGAAGAAAGCGGAACGGAGAGTTTTCTCGAACAGATTCGGGATGAATTAGTTACCAACACGTATCGGCCTATGGCGGCACGGAAGAAGGAGATTCCAAAGGATGGGGGCAAGAGAGTCCGCGTTCTTTCAATTCCTTCAATCCGTGATCGCGTGGTCCAGGGGGCGTTAAAGCTTATCCTGGAGCCGATCTTCGAAGCGGACTTCCAATCGGGGTCGTTTGGATATCGACCGAAGCGGACGGCGCATGAAGCCGTAGCCCGGGTAGCCCGAGCGATCATCGAAGAGAAGACGCGCATCATCGATCTGGACTTAGCCTCCTATTTCGATAATGTTCAGCATTCGCTGTTATTGGAGAAAGTGGCGCGACGAGTTCAGGATGATGCGGTCATGCATTTGCTCAAGATGATTCTAAAAGCAACCGGGAAGAAAGGCGTTCCCCAGGGCGGTGTGATTTCACCCTTGCTCAGTAATCTCTACCTGAATGAGGTAGACCGGATGCTGGAGAAGGCGGTGGATACAACGCGAAGGGGCAAGTCAACCAACGTTCAGTATGCGCGTTTCGCTGACGATCTGGTGATCTTGATTGATGCCGAACGGCGGAGTGACTGGCTGGTGCAGGCGATAGACAAACGGCTGCGCGAGGAGTTCGCGAAGCTACGCGTTGCGATCAACGAGGACAAGAGTCGAATGGTAGATCTGAAGAAGGGAGAGAGCTTTACCTTTCTCGGTTTTGAGTATCGGCGCATACTCAGCTTTCGGCAGAAGGGGCGGCCATACTATGCGCCCAAGCTGAAGAAGCGGACAGCGCTGTTTGAAAAGCTCAGAGAGGTCTTCCGACAGCATGTCAGCTGGCCCGTCGAGATCGTGATTGCGAAAATCAAACCGATTCTGCGCGGCTGGGTGAACTACTTTCGGGTCGGTCATTCGAGTTCCTGTTTTTCAAAGGTCAAGCAGTGGGTAGAAATGAAGGTCAGGAAGCATCTGAAACGTGCCCGGGGGCGCAACGGCTTTCCCTGGAAGCGGCGGAGTAGCGAGTGGCTGTATGACGGGCTGGGTTTGTTTAACGACTACCAGCTTCGTCGATGGTCAAGCGCGAAAGTTGCCCCGGCAAGATAGGCCCCATAAACCTTGATACGAAGCAAACAGGTGCGCCCAGTGCGGTAAATCCGCATGCTGGGTGCGATGTGGCGGGGACTGGAAACGGGTTCACGGTTTGGCTATTGAGGCACTCCCAGAGGAAACGGGGAGCAATGGCTAGGCTAGACCTACGGAATACCGCGCCAGTCCTCGACCCTACCCCCAGGGTCCGGGATTGAAAGTCTGATGATAGAGAGTCTTCTTCAGATGATTGGCACCTCCTACCGCCTGCCAGTATCCGGAAAAATTATGTTCCCGGGCGATTGCGATCAACCGAATCGGCGGTGACTGATTTCCTGGTCAACGGCATTTCTTCCGGAAAGTTGTGCAGATTCCCATCTGGACTGCATTTCGTACGCGAGACGTGTGCTCGTGCTTGTTGAAGAAGTCTGTCGGGCATTGACAGGATGGGTGGCGACCTTCCCAAACGCGTTCCGCCAGGGGTTCTCTCGACTTTGCCGGCACACTGTTCGCACACCGGCAAACGCGCGAATCGCAAAACACGCTTGATACGGTTCGGGCTGGCTGATGCCGGATCAGAATGCTGTATTCTGCCCACTCTCTTCTGGCGAATTCTGTCAGAGATCGCGAGCAGCGAAAGAGCGCCCCGCCAACGCGTTCAAATCTGGGTGCCCCTGGCCATAATGCCCCGCACTGAACAAGAAGCAGAACATTTGGAGGGCCGAACAGTCTCTTGCATCTTTATGATTGTAAATAACTTAATACTCAAGCGCACCTGCTGGTCACCGGGCCCAGGAGATCTTCCCTAGGATTGTATTGTCAGTAAATCTTACAATAGCGCGGAAACACTGCTTGACTTTCTGACAGAACAAGGTTAATGTTCTTACTGTGAGTAGGAACGGGCAAGTGGTTGCGGTCGAACGAACGGTGGCATCAGTTGCCAACAGCGTCGATGCAGTTCAGGTTTTGCGCGAAGTTCTGGAGCTTCAAAAAGAGAGCGAACCAACAATAGATATCGATGCTGAGATCGCCTTCGCTCTGGCAAATCCCGCGGTAGACATAGTCGACTCGCTGGGAGCTGTTTCTGTGGTGTGTGCCATGTTCGGTGCGGACACACCTGCGACCTTGATTCCGCGTCACCTACTTACCCACTGGAACTTCTCGACACTCAGCGGTCTCCAACGAGTGATTCGGGAGATGGAGACGACACACCAAGTGCAATGAATGAAGATTCGTCACTTTCCGAATTAGTGCTGGAGGTGACAAATGCGTGTCCCCACCGCTGCATTCATTGCAGCACATCAGGGGGTGTAGCACTGCCTGATGAACTCTCCAGTGAAGAAAAGATTCGGGTGATAAGAGAAGCAAGTGATCTTGGAATGCAGGATCTGAGGCTCCTTGGAGGAGATCCACTGTCTAAACTGCGTGACACACTCGACCTGTTGACCGAGGCAAACCAACTAGGTGTGGCTCGCGGCCATGTCTGCACTGCGGCCAGTAGTCCCCAACCCAGTTGGATCCGCTTATTGAAGGAACTTACTCCCATTCAGGTCTCAGTAGACGTTAGTATCTATGCCGCGAATGGAAAGTTACACGATCGAATTACAACAACTCCAGGCTCTCACGATCTCGCGCTTTCAAACTCACGCAAAGCAGTAGAGATGGGCCTTCAACTGTCCTGGAATTTTGTCTGGATGAAGCTCAACTTTCTTGAGCTCATCCCGGTCGCTCGTCTCGCCTCTGATCTTGGGATCCGCAGAGTACGCGTTCTTCGCCTTATGCTCAATGGGCGAGCGAAGGAGAACCGAGCGTTATTGGAAATACCTCCTGAATGGGTGCCCCAATGCGACCATTTGTTTCGGTCCGCACAGGCTCAAGTCACGAACGTAGAACTCACTTGTTCCAAGCCCCTGAATTTTCAGTTGACCACCGCGCGAGATCACAAGCTTGAGACCTGCGGAGCGTGCCGCAATCAAATTGTTGTTCAGTCGAATGGTGTAGCCATACCTTGCATAGGAATGAAGGACATGCCGGAAATGGAACTCGGAAGCGTTCGCGTCGACACGCTTGCGGAAATCTGGTCACGTGCAACTGCTTCGCCAATTTCACGACTCTCTCAGAAGCTCGATGAATGCACGGCAGCCCTCTATGGGAGAGACAGGGAACTTGTGCAAATTGAGCGCATTCGCGGAAGGATCTAACAAATGACACACAGAGTGGATGACGAACGCGAGTTTCAAGCTCGCCAACTGCGAGAAGCGCGCGATTATCTGGGATTATCCCAAGAGTACGTATCCCAGGAAACGGGGATTCCTCGCCCCGCAATTTCCGAGATAGAGGCGGGTCGCAGAAAGGTAGAGAGCCTGGAACTCAAGAGGCTTGCCGCTCTTTATGGGCGACCAATCAGATATTTTTTCCTGTCAGATGTACCCACAGAGAATGGATCTACCGAAGCAGCGGGGGCAACAATCGGGGAAAATGATGCTGTGGAGATAAAGCTCCGCAACATGACAAAGAAGCTGACACCCGACGATAGAGCGGAAATACTGCGTTTTGCGGAATATCTACGCCATCGGAAAGAGAGCAGTGGACGGTCATAGCATGGAAAGGATCGTTCGATGACGCATGCTCAACTAATCGCGGCTGCATCCGGCGCGGCTCTTCGCGCCCATAGAAGGTTCAATATTGACCGGCGGAAACGGGTAGACGTTTTCCATGTGCTTCGTCTTGCTGGAATCGAAGTATTCTTTAGGCCTCTAAACCGCATCTGTGGTGCGTACATTCCAACAGGCGGATATACTCCAGGCGTATTGATTAACTCGAAGCTCCCATTGAGTCGGCAACGGTACACGGCGGCGCATGAGTTCGGGCACTTCTTCCTGGGGCACAAAAGCGCCAGCATTGACAAGATCTTAGAACGCATCACAATCGAAGAACGGGAGTCCTGGAGCGCCGAAGAAAGCATCGCGGAAACATTTGCAGCATTTTTCTTGATGCCGGCAGGTCTGGTCGATGCTTCTCTCCGTGAATTAGGGGCCGCTACGCTTACGGCGCAAAACATATACTTTCTTGCGCTCAAGATGGGCACCAGTTATCTCGCTACTGTCAATCAGCTGCATACGCTCAAGCGGATATCATTTGCAGACGCGGAAAGACTCCGACGACAACAACCGAAACTCATCAAGAAGAGCGTCAGTTTGCAGCCCATCGGTAGGTGCGATGTGTGGTTGATAGACGAACAATGGAATGGACAGTCCATTTTTCCCGCCGCCGACGATACGATCATCCTCAGGCTCGCGGAAATCCCCACATCCGGATACGCATGGGATTGGCGTGGAGGACCCGAGAGCCTCGTCCTCTTGCGAGATGGTTTCCACGATGAATCGACTGATTTGGTCGGCGGGAGCCGGATCAGAGAATTCGTTGCGAAGGTGGCTGAGATTGCGGCACCTGAGCATCTAAGTTTGGTTAGGAGCCAATCATGGGACGCCGAAAGTGTCCCATCAGCACGATTCAGCCTTAATCTCGTTCCGCAGGCTCGAAAGAAGACTGGGCCATTAACAGTTCCTTCATTACGGCGAGCGGGCTAATGAAATTCTGCGTACGTCACAAGCAGAGCTGCGTGAAATCTCAACTCGATCGGCCCACGTGCGTTGCGTTCGCAACTACTGCTTTCCACGAGTATCAGGTTGAAGTCTGCGGTGCACAAAAAGAGATCTGCAATCTAGATCTGTCAGAAGAGTTTCTGTATTACTTCTGCAAAGAGACCGATGGACGAAAGAGATTTGCGGGTACGACGATGATGGCTGCATCGGCGGTATTGAGGATCCATGGACAATGCATAGAACATCTCTTGCCCTATAACACAATCAGCATCAAGGGGCCGTCGCCTTCGCCGGGCGCAATCAGTGACGCTTCAACGCGTATCTATGGCACCTTGTCCCGTCTCAAAGTGGATCGCCGGGAACTCGAAAAGGCCCTTGCAAATGAAGCGCCGACGATTGCTGTTGCTGAATGGTATTCAAATTCTTACCGTGTCGCGGAAGGCAAGATTGCGATGCCAACAGGAGCAGACCGGCATCTCGGACGCCATGCCGTACTGATTGTCGGCGTCAACGATGTGGACTCAGAAGGTTATCGGATTTGGTTTAAGAACTCGTGGGGGCTGAAATGGGGTGATCACGGTTTCGGCTCCTTCGGATTGGACTACTTTAACGCGTACTGCACAGAATTGTGGGGCTAACCCCTCAGATGGAGATCGAGTGAGCAAGTTACTGGTTTCAGCTACAACTGCACATGCTTGGACAGATGCGATGGAGTACTTGATTCAATGTGAAGGTGGTAAGGATTTCAACATCGTTATTGTGATCACCGATCCCACGAAAGAGATTCGAGAGGTCACCAAGATTGTCGACGAGCTAGCGATACAGTTTGACTTAAAGACCACAATGGAAAATGCGAACGCAATTTGGCCGTCGGTCTTTGCTCGGCCTACGCGAAGCGCAGCCCAAGTATTTGCGGATATTCAGCGAATTGCGATCCCTAGCATCAAGTCTGCCTGCAGAAATCGGCATGACTCGTATGTTGAACGCCTTCTCGCTTGGAGGAGCAATGAAGGTGGGCAACCGGTGCCGCAACTTCAAAACGTCCTCGAACGACTTAAGATTGAAGTGAAGAACCGTGCTCCGAAGAGTTCCTCATATGAAATATCTGTCTACTCCCCCGGCCTCGATGCCGGCTACATGAGCTTTCCTTGTTTATCCCACCTCTCCGTTAAGTACGAGCACAAACAGAAGAAACTACATCTCGCTGCGATATATCGGAACCACACATATCTCAGCCACGCCTACGGGAATTTCATCGGCTTAGGAAGACTGATGCGATTCCTCTGCGCTGAGACCGACACGGTTCCGGGAGAACTGGTCTCGGTCAGCACCCATGCCGACGCTGAAGTGATATCCGGTCGCAAGGCTCTCGTCAAAGCTGGAGTACAGCAGGCCAGGAGAATTCTTGATGTGCGCGATGAAAAGGTTGAAACGCTCGAAGCATCCGTCGGAGGCTATTAATCCGTTCATAAGTAAGTGGACATACCCCATGTGGAATTAGAGGAATGCATATTGGGTGTCCGGAGCAAGAAAGAACATGCGGATGGTCCAAGGCGGCTTTTGCAAGGATTGCAGGCGGGTTTTGACATATCGTATCAGTTCCTTGGCTCCGCCCAGCGCCGCCTTGGCCACGCCATGGTGCTTTACGTAGTTCCAGACTTGCTCGTCCGGGTTCAGCTCTGGCGAGTAGGGCGGCAGAAAGAACAGCTGCAACTTGCCGCCCAGGCTGGCCACGTAGTCCCGCACCGGCCGGCTGCGATGATAACTGCCTCCGTCCAGGATCAGAAAGACGGGCCGCGCGGCACGGTGCATGAGGCGGCGGAGAAACTCCGCAAACACGGCGCCGTTGACCTTGCCCCGGGTCAGCATGAAACGCAGCTTGCCGCGCGCGCTCACCGCCGAGATCATATTGACCGAACCGCGCTGGCCGCTGCGCCGTACCACCGGGGTTTGGCCCTTGATCCCCCAGGTCGTTCCCGCGTGACTGTCGCTGCGCACGCCCGCTTCGTCGCCAAAGTAAATCTCGGCGCCCACCCTCTTGGCCTGGGCGCGAATGGCCGGATACTCCTCCTCCAGCCACCGCCGCACCCGCTCCGGGTCCTGCTCGGTGGCGCGAAACAGCGGGCGTTGGCAAGTCAATCCTAACTGCCGCAGCAGGCGGCCCACGCTGGCCCGGCTCAGACGTAACTGAAACTTATCGCGTAACAGTATCCGGATCATCTCCCGCGTCCACAGCGCAAACTCGAAGCGAAACTGCAACGGGCTTTTGCCCACCACGGTGCCGTACAGCCAACGCAACTGCGCCGGTTTGATGCGCGTGGGCCGCCCCTTCAGCGCGCCGGCGCGCAGCCCGTGCCAGCCGCCGCTGCGGTAGCGGGCCAGCCAGGTGTAAATGCAACTGCGCGAAAAGCCCAGCGCGCGGATGACGACTTCCGGACTCTCGCCGGCTTGCACTCTCTGCACGGCGCGAATCCGTATCTCTTCCAAGGTCTTGTGATCGAGAGCACGACCATCGCGGCGCTTCATGCTTGCATCATAACATATGTCTACTTACTTATGAACTGATTAATAATCACTCAGAATCGGCGAATAGGAATCCTATGGCAAGAATAGGAGAGGCTCTGGATCTAGGGCCGTGTCTCGATTCTCCCTTGCCAGTTCATACAATCCGCATATACCCCGAATAAAGTCTGCCTTCCCTCCGTAGCTGGGGTGGCGAACATAGGCGCAATCGCATCCCAATCGCTGGATAGCTCGATGCGCATCGCCCCCCAGAGCAACTATCTTCTCCGGTTTCAGCCAGTCTAGGAGTGATCGTAGGACTTCTAGGCCGATGTCGCGCTCATGTGCGGTATGTGCCCGATTGGTAAACGGAGTTTTCGCTTCATGCGGATGAAACGGGAACACGTTCCAGAGAAATGGAGGCGCAGAAAGCTTGACGATTTGATCCCAGATTTCAGTGGCAGTTCGCTCCGAAACATCGGGTCCGATCGTTGCTCGTCTGACGCGTGTATTTGAGTAAATCAAACGGAATTGCGAAAGATGTGGTTCATCAGTGAGGGCGAGGCCTGTGCGTCGACCACCACGATAGCCGAGATCCCTCCCGAGCCAAATAGTCGTCAGATCCAATCTTTCGACTGCCCTCATGGATGCAATGAGATTCGCTCGTCTGATCCCAACGGAATCGGGCAAATCGTACTCGGAACATCGATCGGCATAGGGATTAAACACCGAAGCGAGGCGAACTCTTGCCAAATCCGTTACAAAAGAATCGATAAAGCTCATGTCTTCGCGCTCAAACTCATACAGAATACAGCATGGCGAACCTCCGACTTCTCGAAGATCATCCATCGCATTGGTCCGGTTGTCGAGCTAGTGTGTCACAGAGCGCAAAAGAGCCACCGCCAATCAGGGCAATCGCATTTCAAAATAGCTCCAGTAGCCGGTAGAGGAAGCCGTCGTCCCAGCCGGCGCGTTTGAACTTGCCGCGCAGGGAGCCTTTTGATCCCTCTTTTTGCATGGCGTTGATGGCCATATGGCGTAGAACGGCGAGATTGTGCGGCCCATTGCCCATCCGAGTTCTATCCTGATCCTCGTTCATGACCACATCCAGCCGTCAATGCAAGCTGTTTTCGATTCCCCAGAGCTGTCGCGCCACTTGGTTGAACCGCTCCGGCGACAGGACTCGACTGAGCAGGTAGTAGGCGGTTTCGGTGGTGGTTTTGTCCGCCGTTTCGCGCACCCGAACCACTTTGCCGATGGCCTTCAGGCCCGGCCATTGGTGCTGCTTTTGCAGCCAGTCGATCTCGGTTGACACTGTCGCCGTGCGCGTTTCGATGCGTCCGTGATCGGCCTCGACAACAGGCGCAGCGGTGCTTGCTTTCAACTCCGGATCATCGAGCAGCAGGACCACATCGTCAAACAGCGTGCCCTGATTGCCCTTCAGCGCCAGCGCGTAGTCGCCCTTCTGGGCGACGATTTGCTCGGCGATGGCGCGCTGGCAGTTGAGTGCATCGGCGGTCACGATCGTGCCTTTGAGGGCCAGCATGCTGAGCAGTCTGGGCACGGCCGTAATCTCGTTGGACTTGGCATCGGTGGCGATCTGCGCCAACACCAGTCGCTGCTCTGAGCCCCAGGCACTGACCATGTGCAGGGCTGACTTGCCGCTGGCGCGATCGAACGAGCGGCGCAACACCTTGCCGTCGATGGCCACCACACCCTGCAACTGTTCGGAAAACTGCGCCATAAACCTCTGAAACGAATCGCGAAACTGATCGGGATCGAGATTGCGAAACAGCCGGCTGAACGTGTCGTGGCTGGGAAGGCCGTTGGCCAGGGTGAGAAAGCTGCGCAGAAATGGCTCCTTGGCCTCGCAAACACAGCCATATCTACCGCACCCTGGCCGCCGCAAAGCACGCAGCATAAAGCGATCATCAGCAACTCGTGAAAGTCATGTAAAGCAGCATTGCCGCTGCGCGGGTCCTCAAGCCCTTCCCAACAGGAACCAAACTGCTCCAGGGTTTCTTTGCGGGACATCAAATCCTCCTGCAAGAAACCTCGGACTTCCCAACGGTTACTGGAAGTACCAACCGTGGTTCAACTGAATTCCAAATGCGATTGCTTTGCACCGCCAATAGAGCAAGAGAGACGGCGGATGGTGGGTTCCTGTACTATCCAATGGCGCCGCCTATGAGGAGCAGCGGCAAGCTGTAAATGAATACAGGAAAGAATTACCGCGCCAGTCCTCGGCCCGACCCCCGCGAAGTCGGCATCGCGCCAGTTTTCCCGTAGTGAGAACGCCGGAATGCCTGGAGCGTGACCCAATTTTCGTTTCTGAATTTGGCCCGGCTCCTGTGACGGCCGCGCTTCGAGGGAGAAACCAGCATTGTCCGGGCAAGATAACGGCCTTTTCAAGCAAGTGGCAAGCAGCACGATTTGCTTAGCGCGGCACACTGGCCGCACACCGGAACTTCGCCGCCCGGAAGACTGGCGCGCCACGTTCGAGTTGGATCTAGTAATGGCCAGTCAGCCTACCGCGGGCATAGAGACCTCTCTTATTCTTTGCTCTTGGCGACCGCAATCGCTTTGGCCATGAGCGACTCAACGAAATTCTGGAAACTCAATTCCGGCGCGGGCTCGACGTAGCGCCCCTGAAGCCCATCGGTGGCGTTGGACATCAGGAAGCACGCGGAGTCGTAGAGCCGCTCCCGGACCAGCTTTGTGAGCAATATTTCGTAGCGCTTGGCGTAAGACGCGTTCTTGAATTCCGGGAACACTTTGAAGTGCGGCTCTCGAGCTCGCACGGGACTGACTGAACTGGGGGCTTCCTCGAGCAGCATTAAATAACCAAGCCAGGGTCGAGCGGAAGGCTTGAACGCCCCTTCGCGGTAGGCGGCCCAGATGTCCGACGCGCTGCCGATGGCCTCTTCGGTTCGGTTGTTGTAGTTGTTGCCGAAGGAGCCGACCTGCGATTTGAATTCAATGGCTGCCAGCAGCTTGGCGTCCGACACGATGAGCAGGTCCCACTTTTTCTCGGGGCGATACCAGCCGGGAAGCTCGACGTATTTCTCGCAGTAGACGTGCACCTTCGGCAGCCCGCTCTCGCACAGCAAGTCGCGTACAAGACTGATAAACCCGTTCATCTGCGCCCCGCCGGTGACGGCGGAGCGTGCACCGGCGTCCTTGCTGCCGGACGCGGTGCCCTGCTTCTGCGCCTGCGTTTCGCGCGTGCCCCAGAAATGCTTAATCGCGCCCTGCAGGCGCTTTTCTATGTCAGGATTCAGGCTCATCCCTTTCGACCCGAAGTGCGGATTTCAATGGTGTTTTTATTAAAAAGCGACGACGTTTCGTTCTCGATGCGTTTGCGCGCCATATCGAAGTAGTGCTCGTCGATTTCAAAGCCGACACTGTTCCGGCCGGTCTTCGCAGCCGCTACCGTGGTGGTGCCGGTGCCCAGGAATGGGTCGAGCACCGTGTCACCGACGAAGCTGAACATGCGTATCAGCCGCTCAGCGAGCTCGACCGGGTAGGGGGCCGGGTGAAGGCGCGTGGATGCGCCGGTCAGGCCTGTCCATATCTGCTGGAACCATTCCTTATGGTTCTCGCCAGAAATCACACTCAGCACTCGCGCCGGCACGTCGGGTGACCGGTAGCCGCCCGGCTTGCGCTCCATTAGGATGAATTCGATGTCATTCTTGATGACCGCATTGGGTTCGTAGGGCTTTCCGAGGAAACTCGACCCGTTCTCGACCTCATAGACCGCATTGGAAATCTTGTGCCAGATAATCGGCGCGAGGTTGTCGTATCCCAATGTGCGGCAATGTTCCTGAATGGAGGCATGCAGCGGTACGACGGTGTGACGGCCGTTATTCTTCCGGCGTGACAGACACACGTCCCCGACGACGCAGACAAGCCGCCCGCCCTGAACCAGTGCCCGGTAGCAATGTTTCCAGACCCTGTCGAGCTCTGCCAAGAACTCCTCATACTCCTCGATATGGCCCATCTGCCCCTCGGAGTCGCGGTATTCCTTCAAGGTCCAGTAGGGCGGCGACGTGACAACCAGGTGGACGGAGCCCTCCGGCAGCCTGCTCATGTCATGGCGCGCGTCGCCCAGGTTCAGCCGGTGCGTTGTTGGTATGCGTTGCACCGCTTCACCAATCAGCTTGACGAGGTGCTTGTCCTTGGCGATGCGGGGAATGTCGGTTTGTGGGTCTTTGAGGGGGAGAACTTCAGCGGGTACGAACTGAGAAAGGTCAGATGCACCGCTGTGAGGCTGGGTTTCAGCATCCGGGATTTTATTTAGCTTCAGCGCTACACTCATGAAGAATCAATGGTTTGTTATCAGAGTACACTCTCTTGTATAGGATCGCACGTGTTACCGCTTCGTCAAGCACGATCTGCCTGTCCATACTAACAACGAGCAAGAAAGGAGCTCTATGCCGGACCAAGACCAACCCATCGAGTTTGGTGAGGAGCCAGTCGAACCGGGCACAACAGCTCTTGAACAAAAATACAGCAAAGAGATGCGGCAGATCGTCTCGCAGAAGATTGACTTGCCCATATCGACGCTGCCGGAAATGATTAAGGAACAGATAGACCTAAATCCCGATTTTCAGAGGCGGGATCGATGGGACGTGGAAAAGCAGTCCCGCTTTATCGAGTCCATCGTCATGAACGTGCCCATTCCTCCGGTATTTCTCGGGGAAGACCAGTACGGCAAATATGTTGTTCTCGACGGACGGCAGCGCCTCACGGCCATCAAGGATTTCTTGAGCAACATCTATAAGCTCGCCGGCTTGAAGGTTTGGGAGGATCTGAACGGCCAGAACTATGCAGACCTTCAAAGAAAGAAACTAGCTGCCGCCATCACGCGGCGTTTCGTTCCCGCGGTGGTCATTCTGAAAGAGTCATCCTCCCAGGTGAAATACGACGTGTTTGATCGGCTGAACACGGGCGGCGTCATTGCCGAGCCGATGGAGATTAGAAACGCGGTATTTCAAGGGGGATTCAACAAGCTCATCAGAGAACTTGCGGAACTGCCCGAGTTTCGTCGCCTATGGGATATTCCGTCCGAACCAGGCGAACTTGAGAAGAACAGGATTTACCGGGATATGAGCGATGTCGAGCTGGTGCTCCGCTTTTTCGCACTTTCTCACTATGACCGTATGGACATGAAGTTCAAAGACTATTTGGGCGAGTTCATGGACAAACGCAATACAGAATACGTGCAAAATCCAGGGCTCGCTGCATCGGACCGCGAGGCGTTCCAGCGTGCGATTGAGAATTGCTGGATAGTGTTCGGCAACGCGGCCTTCCGCAAGAGCACCGATGCCAAGAAATCCGCGCCTCTAGCGGATGCCGTTATGATCTCGCTGTCCGGCTATCCGTCCAACGTCGTTACGCAGAAAGCAGCCAATGTCCGCACTGCGATTGAAGCACTGCTTACCGGCAACGAGGAATTTCAGAAAGCGTTTGGTACCGGGACGAACGGAAAAGGTGCGATCCGAACTCGAATTGAACTCGCAAAAGAGGCTGTTAAAGTCGCCATCGAACAGTAACGGGCGGAATTAATGCAGAATGCCTTGCCCAATCTCAAAGCCTCGCTCGACAAGGTAAGAGCCATTGCCGATGATATTGACGCACACGCACAGGATGCCCTGAAAGATGCTGCCATTCTTGCGCGCCACGAGACAACGCTGTGCGCTGCCACTGTCATTCTCAGCGGATTTCTGGAGTCGTTTCTTCGAGAAGTTGCCGAGGAGATGATTGCTGAGATATGTAGCCGTTCCGTCCCATTTGACCAGCTCCCATCAAAAGTTCGTGTCACCCACTACTGGGATGGAGCGGCTCACGTCCGTGAGATGGCTCGCCAAGAACGAAGCGCAGATCCTCTGTTGCTCTCGAAAGCAGCGGATGCAGCGAGACGCCTAGCGTCGGTAGGCGGAACGCAGTTACCATACGAGATTGTCTGGGAAGCCTTTGCACAGACTCAGGCCAATCCAGGGCCGGACGAGGTAAGCGCTTTTCTCAAGCGCTTTCATATCGATGAACCGCTACCAACTCTCGCGGTTGCGATGAACGCAACGCAAAACACACTTGCTCTCAGTCTGAGAAGCTTCATGGAAATTCGCAACGAGTGCGCCCACACGGGCAAGGCCAAGAACGTGCCCACGACCTCGGATGTCCGCGACTACTGTAAGTTAATAGAGGATGTCGGAACCGGGATTGTCGCAGTTTTTCAGAATGCTCTTGCGACTCCGCCCTATGCTGCACCAACCGCCCCGGCACCAGCGGCAGCTGCTGCTCCCGTACCGCCTTCCGCGGTGCCTCAGCCGTAACTTCTAACCGAAGCAGGCCTGACGAATACGGCGGTATTCTTTCGTTTCGGCCTGATTGCTTGGAAATACCTCAATTGGCTGACGCGCTCCCGTGCTCAACAGCCCCTTCCAGAGGGCAGCGCCGTAGGGCGCAGCCAAGACTCGATCACGCAGGGTGGAACCGCGGCCGACGTAGATTTGGACCTGCCATGTGTCGCATCCGCGGCGAATGATTTGGCAAGTTTTGCGAGCCATCTTGCCTCCCGAAAAGGAGAGAAGCTGCATACGTGTGGCACAGTGTGGCCGCTGCTTAGGGTTGGTCTTATGGGTGAATCAGGAAAGGGGAGACTGACGGGGGTTCAGTACCTGTTGTTCGCCTCATCAGTTGGAGCAGCGGACTGCTCGCTTTTGCACCCGAGCGGATCTCCGCCCGGCCTACCTCTCCCATAACTATCGATCTCACCTCGGAAAATCCTAGCCTTCCCATTCAACGCCCTCGCTTGCAAATCTGCTATTCCTACCCCCTCGGAACTCCGCACACCTGTGTCTTCTTGAAAGGAAATCCCCCATGCAACCTCATATATACTCGCTCGCTCCTAAATCAACCAGCCTTGAGGACCTCATCCAGAAGGCCAAGACCTTCGTTGCCGCGGCCAAGGCCCCCGCCACTCTCAAGGCATACAGGAATGACTGGCGCGACTTCGAGTCGTGGTGCCGCGAATACCAGCTGCCGTCGCTGCCCTCGACGCCCGAGTCCGTTGCCCTCTACATTGCAGACTGCGCTTCCACGTTGGCTTCCGGCACCATCGCCCGCCGCCTCACCTCGATCACTAAGGCCCACCAGGCTGCCGGCTACACCGACTCGCCCGCCACGACTCGCCACTTCGTCGTCGGCGAGACGCTCAAGGGAATCCGCCGCACGATCGGTACCGCGCAGCACGGAAAAGCCCCGCTCCTCTCGGCAGATATCCGCCGGATCGTCGCCGCCCGGCGCGAAGACCTTCTGGGTCTTCGGGACTCAGCTCTCGTCCTGGTCGGATTTGCGGGAGGATTCCGGCGCTCTGAGCTTGCCGGTATCCATCTATGTGACCTCAAGTTCTCCGCCGACGGTGTCGTCGTCAGCGTTCGCAAGTCGAAGACCGACCAGGAGGGCGCGGGACGAGAGGTGGGTCTGCCCTTCGGTGCCGGTCCTGCGACGTGCCCGGTCCGCGCGTTGCGCCAGTGGCTCGACAGGGCCGGGATTCAAGAAGGCCCGGTCTTCAGGGCCGTTGGAAGATACGGTCATGTATCGCGGCGCGGCCTGCACAGGGATTCGATCGGCAAGCTCCTGAAGCGTGCAGCCGGCAGGGCGGGATTGAAGGTCGAGGAACTCGGCGGCCATTCGCTCCGCGCCGGATGCGTGACCCAGGCGGCGATGAACGGCGTGCGGGAGTTCATCATCAAGCGCCAAACGGGTCACAAGACGGTTGCGACGTTGCGGCGCTATATAAGGTCGGGCGAGATCTTTCGCGAGAATGCCGCGACGGGCCTCGGGATCTAAGCACGCCGCCAGTGCCCGGGAAGAATCACTTCCCGGGCATTGAGTAGCCAAGCTGAGATGACCGTTCTCCGTATGCCGAGGCTGATCCGGCATCAGCATACCCCGGCCGACTGATCGCGAGCTTAGCGATGTCATGCGTCTGCAGATGTGCAAACAGTGTGCCGAGACCTGTGGCTTGGGTCGAAGCGGTGATCCGCACAGGTTTCGTCGCGTAACGTTTCTGTCGCCGAAATAAATGTGCGATGCATAGCCGTGGAGCCAACTTATAGATCAGATAGACGCTGAGTAAGTTTGTCTTGTCAGTCTCTCTAAACCCTCTCCTCCCACGTCTCCCGATCAAATGAGCTGAATAGGCCCGCACCGCAGGCTCGGAGTCAACCTCTATCCGCTTCGACTCCACGGCGCTTCCCTTCACCCAGCATTCCTTCCCTCCCTCCCGCCTGACTCATAACTACAAAAACAATTCAGCCGGATCCCGCGTTTTGACGGATCTCCTTCGCTGGCGCGACCGGCGATCGGACCAATGCACCCTCTTCAAGTGCGGCTGAGATTAAAGGAGCACCCCTTGACTATCGATATACGCCTTGATTCCATCCGCTGCCCGTTTTGCGGTCTCATACAGCTCTGCACCTTCTCCACGAACTGCAGGCGTTGCCGGAGATCGCTTGGAATCCGTTATGCAACTCTCACCATCTCCCCGAAAATCCTGGAAAAAGAGAACAGTTCTGAGGAACTAACTCTCGCATTCGGGCGCATGATGCGCGGCATTAGACTCGGTCGTGGAATGACTCAGGCGGATTGCGCCATTCTTCTCCAAACAAGCAGATCCCATGTGTCTCGTCTCGAGTCCGGTCGCCTCAGTCCTTCATTTTCGATGTTGTTTCGCGCAGCTCGCGCGTTTTCAGTTGACCGAGTGATCCTTCGGATCCGGGTTCCCAAGACACCTACATCATGATTTGAATGTGCCGAGTCTGGCACATCGATCACTCGATTCACAGCTGTGGGAACTTGAATCCGTGAAATCCTTAACTTCCGCGGTTGACCAAGGAAAGCAACCGCGGATGGACCTATGTTTGTACGAGCACACAGGAATCTATAGACCACCAGGTGTCTCACAAAATGCCAGGCTCGAAACGCAATCCGAAAGCGGACGATGAGGCCCGGAAAGCCATAGCCCGGGCCCGCAAGCTCTTCGCCGGGAGCGGAATTGATTGTACTGCCCCAATCCATTGTGAGGATGCTGCACGCTTCATGGTGGAATTCGCAGTACCTGAGAAGGAACTCTCGGAGCAGATGAGGGCGGCACGGAAAGTGATCGAGGACAATCATGACGCGCTACGAACACTCGCGGGCAGCTAGCTGCTCTAGCCCTTTCCTGACAGCGTTTCTAAGAACGGACAGGGTTTGGGATGAATCTGCGAAGAAGGAGTGGGCCGATGATGTCGAACGTCGGCTGCGCAATGTCAAGGCGCGAATCGACCCGCGGCCGCAGATACTCAGCTACTCAGTTCAGCGATTCAACAACTGCGTCGCGATCTTAACCGTCTCACCAAACGAACAGAGCGAAGAGGAGCTGCTCGCACTCGCTCGAGGACAATGGCCGTGCTGGGACGAGATCGTGAAGGCAGTGCCGGAGTTTATTCACTCGAAGGTGGGGTTTGAGGCATGTAGGAGCTTCGAATGGTGGCGGAAATGGGATGTTGAAGTGGCGTTGTCGCGGCTCCGCCTTGAGGACGGCATAGTTGGGTAAGCAGCTATGAGCAACGAAATGAAAGTCCGGCTCGGTCACCCAGTGCTGATCTTTATTCACAGTGCTGCCCTCCTGCTGATCGGATGTGCGATTGGAATGCATTGGCACCAGTCGCACTCGGCCGCAATCTGGGTAGCGGTGTCAGGCGCGGTGCTAGTCGTCATCAACGAAATGATCTCTGGGTTTTGGTGGGTCTCGCTCACGGCCTGGTGGATTCACAAGAGCCGGTACTCTGGAGGTAGCTAGTGGGAATGTTTGACGAGGTGCTCTGCAATCACGAACTCTTCGGGGAGCATAAAGGCGAGACACATCAGACCAAAGATCTGCACTGGCTCGGCGGCCTTCTCGAAAAATACGAGATCACTCCCTCAGGCCGTCTGGAGTTTCTGGAGTACACAACCGAAGATCGCAGCGACCCCACCCTCAAGGGAATTGCTCGATGGGGCGGCTCGATGACCGTGGTTTTCACCGGCGGTCGTCGCGATCTGAATTATCACGGGTGGCTCTATCTCTCATGCTTCGGTAGTGCGAAGTTCACCGACGGTACGATGATCGCATTTGAACCTGAGCCCGACCAGCCAAGAAAGTCCGTGGCCCCTGATGAAATCAAGCCTTCCAGGCCCATCTCTGATTTCGGCAATGAAGCCTAATAGCGTGGTTTCTGGGACGAACGCTCGTTCACTGCTGCGACGTTCGAAGTCTAAATGAGGATCGCCGAATGCGCCTGATTGTGATTTCCGATACGCATAGTCTCCACGACAGGATTGTCAGTCTTCCCGATGGAGACGTTTTGGTCCACGCCGGTGACTTCATGGGTTCCGGCCTCGATCTGAAGGAGATTCTTTCCTTCAACCAATGGTTGCGAGAACAGCCTTTCAAGCAGCGCGTTGTCTGCGCCGGAAACCATGATCGATCTTTCGAGAACATGCCGGACGTAGCACGTGGTCTTCTCACCAATGCAATCTATCTGGAAAATGACGGCATCACAATTGATGGCGTGTCGTTCTGGGGATCACCTTACACCCCCGAATTCATGAACTGGGCATTCATGTATCCTCGCGGCCCAGCTGCGAGGCGCTATTGGGACCAGATTCCAAATGGGCTTGACGTGCTCATCACGCACGGGCCGCCTCGCGGCGTTCTGGATCAGGTCGCTCCAGGGGGAGAGCATCTCGGATGCCAAGAGCTGCGCGACGCCGCCGAAGCAAAGAAGCCCAGGATTCACGTCTTCGGTCATATTCATGGCGGAGCCGGGACGTTTGAGAACGTAACCACAAGATTTGTGAATGCCGCGTACCTCAACGAAGCGTATAAGCCGTTGGAACCAGCGGGCAAGGTGCGAATCATCGATCTATAGCGACTGGCTGGCTCCATTGCGCTGGATTGTATGAGTTTCGACAGGCAAAAGAATCAACTGCTTTAACGCAACCTTTTCGAGGTCACAAATGAGAACGGACGATCGCCAGGAAAAGCTCGAACAATTCTTCAAGGAAGTCGCAAATCTGACCGTCGACCACGAAGTCATTGCAGGTGAGGCCGTCGTATACCCGTCCGCTCTGGCCAAAGCCCTCAGCCGGGTCGATCCTGACTGGCACCACAAATCATTTCGCCCGAGAAAGGCGACTAAATTCGGAAGGCGGCTATTGACGGCAAGTGAAAGTCGAAAATTCGTTGTTGGTTTTCGCAAGTATTACGAGAACGAGATCGAGATGATGATTCGCCAGATGAAGATCCAGGGCGGAACCCTCGATGATTGCATAGCAGAGTTGAGAATACTTGCCGACTTTGTCCAATCCCAGGCGGATGCATTGACAGATGCGTGGCCAGATCTGTTGAAGGATACTGTTTACGCTCGCTCGACCCCCGTCTCTGGTGACGATCTTAAGGAAGATCGCTAACTTCCGCGGTCGAAGGCGCTAGCCAGTTTGCCCGAGGGGCAGATGCCTCAGTCCTGGAATGATCGACAATTTCGCAATGATTAGCGTTTTACTTCTGCTTTTGCAACCACTCCCCTTGAGAGATATGCAAGTCATCGAAGCGTAAGTATTCTGGCGGCACTGCATCCACGAGCCAGACCCCGTTTGGCGTGAGGTAGAAGGGGATTCCTGACGTGTGCATTCCCTCGGCGTCGACCCGGATGATCAGAGGCTTGCCGTGCCGTTTACCGACCTTGAATGCAGTTTCCAGATCGGGTGAAAGATGTACTTGCTGCCGAGAGCCCCTAATCAATCCCAACTTCTTTATGGAGTCGAGAAACCGTATCGCTGTTCCGTGGTAGAGGTCTGCGGGCGGCTGTTTCGGCATGTACTGAAGGTTTACTTCAATGCTGTGACCTTGAGACGCGCGGATTCGCGCGCCATCGTCGGAGAACTCAAAGCGCTTCTTGTCATTCTCAGCCACGACTGTATCAAGTTCTTCACGGGAGATTCTGTATCCTCCTGCGGCGCAACCTCGCAGCAGCTCATCTACACTGCACCAGCCAGAATCATCGAGAGTGAGCCCAGCCTTTTCAGGCTTATGCCGGAGTATGAGGCTCAGGAATTTACTCGTTCGAACTTGATCGTTGCCCATATCTTCAAATGTAGATGCGCCAGCCTTAGATTATCGAGAAAAGGTGGCCCGTTCGCTAGGCTCGGTTATATTCGCCCCTACCGTTTCACCTCACTTTTCAGATTCTCAACGTTCAATTCTTCCGTCAAGGCGGAGATGCCGGATCACAATCGTGCGTCTTTCACCTTGAAGGAATATGAGGTTTTCGGGCGGTTGGCGATATACGTCGATGACAATCTGAGCGGCGCCAGCGAACGATCAATCCCACATTTTCACCAGATATGCGATCCAGATGCTAAGGAACGCGATACCGGTTGTGAAGAGGACCATACCGATATAGCCGGGCAAGGAGGCCGGCGCCAGCCGGGATTGTGTCGGCGGCTCGATGTGCAATGCACGAAGCCAATCGCCGTCGCACTCAGTCCAGGGTGGCTGACCAGGCAACTCGCAGGATTCTCTCGGCATGCTCCGCACTATCTCCGTGCCCTCGCCAGCATTTCCCATCGGCTTCGCTCACGTCCACGCGTCGTCAGGCCCCTGCCCAGTGACGCCTCGTCCATCAATATATATAGCCCAACCGTAAAGCACTCCCGACCCTCCTCTAACCTCGAACAACCTCCACTTTCCCATTCCTGAACGCAATTCTTATGGAGTCCCACCATGCACGAAACCAGACTGGCTCTGGTCGCGCCCTCGCGCGATCTAAAGAACCTTATTGAAAAGACTAAAGCCTTTATTCGGGGAGCCAAGTCGCCCGCCACCCTGCTCGCGTACCGATCCGATTTTCGAGACTTCACCCGCTTCTGTCGTGAGCACAACCTCTCCTTCCTTCCGTCAACTCCCGAAACCGTCGCTCTCTACATTACCGATTGCGCGAGCCGTCTCGCTTCGGCGACCATCACGCGTCGTCTGACGTCGATCACCAAAGCGCATCAATCGGCGGGATGCAAGGATTCGCCGGCATCGACGCATCACTTCATCGTGAGCGAAACGTTGAAGGGAATCCGCCGCGCCATTGGCACGGCCCAGCACGGCAAGAAGCCCCTCCTCACGGCCGATATCCGGCGCATCATCGCGCGTTGCCCGAAGACCTTGCGAGGTTGGCGTGATCGCGCGCTTTTGCTCATTGGCTTCGCCGGCGCCTTCCGCCGGTCCGAGCTTGCGGCGATCGAGGTACGCGACATCTCGTCCTCGAAAGATGGCCTGATCATCGACCTGCGTCGCTCCAAAACCGATCAGGAGGCGCGCGGCCGGCAGGTCGGCATTCCCTTCGGGCGGGATGCCAGGACGTGCCCGGTCCGCGCGGTGCGCCGCTGGCTGAAGGTATCGCGAGTCAAGCGCGGGCCCCTGTTCCGCGCGATCAACCGTCACGGCGGAATCAGTCCGCGTGGTTTGAATCGCGCCTCGGTCAGCTGGATTCTGAAGCGTGCAGCCCGGAGGGCGGGCATGAAAACCCGGCCTCTGGGAGGTCATTCACTCCGTGCCGGCTGCGTGACACAGGCGGCCATGAATGGAGCGAACGAACGGGACATCATGCGTCAGACCGGGCACAAGTCTCGGGAGACCTTGGCCAAGTACATCCGGATCGGGCAGATGTTCACGCAAAACGCGGCGGCGAGCCTCGGGATTTAGGGTTCGCACTCACAATGCAGCGGCGAGCCTCGGAATCTGAGGCTCGCCACCGAACAACTCCAAAACCAAGAAAAAGTCCAAAACCAGGAAAAACTCCAACACAAGGAAAAACCTGGCTTGCCGGAAAAAGGCCTTCTCGCAAGTCAGAAATGAAGAGACTAATTCCTCCACCAAATCGAGAGACTCTGCACCTCGAATCCCGCTTCTCTGGTCTTCAGCTTTACAACCACCGTTCGGGCGACCCGCGCGTCGCGCCGAGAGACTAACCAGACCTTTGTCGGTTCCCGTTTGCTTCGCAGAGCGCGAGACTGCTTTCTACGACGACATTATTTTCGAAATACGCGCAATTCTTTTGCAGGCACACTCACGGTTTGTCCGTACGTCGGAATTCCAGAGTAACTAGCGGCGAAAGTAATTAATCTTTTTGCCCTCCTGCCGTTGCTTCTCACCGAGTGCTGGCAGACAATCCAATCAAATCACCTGTGGTTGCGCCGTCACTAAGCGCACTTACAGGCAGGAGAGCTCGGTTCAGTTATGTCTGAAACACAACCTAGTAATGGACAAGGTATCAATTCCGCCTTCCCAGTTAACAACAGAAAAAGGCCCGATTCAATGACTAACGTTTTCCAAGAGCTCGGCCGTTCGGCAGCATGCTTCGCGGCAGAGGATCTCAAACTCTACCCTTGCTTGTGCGAAGTACTCCGTAGAAGGAATCTTCCACTACAAGCTCAGTACACGACCACTGAAACAGCGCTCGTCTTCGACTGCGATGTCAGGGTTATTCAGGAGCGCATCCATAGCGGAAAATGGAAGGCTCGTGACCTGCCAAAGCGAGGGCGTTTTCTCCCTTGCGATCTTGAAGGATTTCTTCAGGTGCCGCTACTAGTTCCCGGCAACGAACAGAAGCTCCCGGGAGGCCAGCGGTGACGACACCGGCCACCAGCCTCGTTTTCCCGCGTATATCAGCGCGATTTGTGGAGGTCCTTCGCACAGAAGCTAACTTGCGCAGAAAGTGCCGTTTAGCTTCGCTGGTTATATGCAATTTCCCCTTTCCAATGTTGTTGAACGGAAAGGAGATTTTGCATATATGAGCACCCAGAATCTTCCAATCGCCGCGCCAATTGCGGCTTTCACTCGTTCTACCTCGTCCAGCGTCGTTATATCACTATCCGGCTCAGATAAGGTGGTCCAGCTGCTCGCAGTGATAGCCAGCGAGCGGCCCGACGCACCGCTGCCGATGTTCAAGGCCGCTGCCGGGCACTTCGCCACCTACATGGGGGTGCCCCTACCGGATCTAAAAATCTCCATATTGGTTTCGGCAATTCAGGGTTTCCGATACTACCTTGCCAAGTTTCGCAGAAAGAATGGCAAGAAGCTGGAGCGCAACTCAGTCCGCTCGTATGTGAATTACGCGCAGATACTGCTACGGCTCGCAGTGGAATTGGGGTGGTTACCGGTCCCTAGCAATGTCGAATTTGAATGGAGGGCGATATACGACGGGGTCGACTGGAGCGCGATCGAAGATGGGACTCGGCTTCGCCATGCTTGCTATAAGCTCATGCGTTTTGCCGTTGCCGCGGGATTGGCACCTGGCAAGTTTTCAGACGAACACCTCAAGGCCCACAAGGTTCTGAAGGTCGACAACGGACGCCATCCGAAGTATGCGCAGAACACTATCCAGAGATTCCGGCTGGGCATTACGAGGGCCCGTCTCCGGGAAAAATTCCCGAAGGTCTCGCATTCGGCCGATGACCGCTGCTTCGGGATCGCAATCGAAGAAATGCCGGAACCGATGCGGTCTCAATTGCGTGCCGTGATTGATAACCGGGTTGGGGCGGGAAGTCGGCGCTTACCGCTGCCGGTGACCAAAAGCAACGGCAAGAAGGCCTTCAAACCGGACGAGGTCAAGATCCGGCCCATCACCGCCAAGCAGGCTGAAGAGGCGGCTTCGAAGGTCCTGGGCTTCACGCAGCGGCCGGAGGGACGGTGGCTGGGCATCGACCTGAATGGGAAGGTCGATCTCCTCGAAGTGCTGAGCTTCAAGGT
>Ga0181530_10002244_pt1 | contig 23277 bp, 13 predicted proteins | sample PEATcosm2014_Bin_42_FD_119769 | JGI IMG/M metagenome (GOLD analysis project Ga0181530, IMG submission 119769) | Peatland microbial communities from MTU Mesocosm Facility, Houghton, MI, USA - PEATcosm2014_Bin10_60_metaG | ecosystem: Environmental > Terrestrial > Soil > Wetlands > Peat | place... | reverse complement strand
GCCGGCGGGGAAGGGCTCGAGCGGCAGCGCATGGGCGAGGCGGCGGGCGTTCTCGGTGACCCTGTCGATGCGCTTGACCAGGCGCCCGGCTATCAGAAGGTGAATGAAAAGCGCGCCCAGCGGACCCAGAACTCCGCACAGGATCACCGTGCGGAGCAGCCTGCGGCGGGCCATATCGCGCTCGTAACGGGCCTGCGTAAACCGGCGCTCCTCCTGGTCGCCGAGTTGGGTGAGCGTCTGCCGCAACTCGTCCATCCGATTGCCCGCGGGAACGGCGGCGCCGGCCATGCGGCGATCCTGAGATTCCAGCTCGGCGGACCCCAGGCGCTGTATATCGGCCAGCTCGGAATGCGTTTCCGCGGTATCGCCGGCCATGTGGGGGAGGGCCTCGAGCGAGCTGGAAATGGCCTCCCGCGCGTCTTGGTAGGCGGCGCGGAAGCGCGCCTGGCCGGTGGCGAGATAACCGCTCACGGCGGTATCGGCGCCGCCCAGAGCGGCGCGCAGTTGCACGATTTCGCCGCGCGTATCGTAGGCCCGCGCCACGGTCCCCTCGGCATCCTGGACGGATTCCTCCGCCCAGTAAATGGAGAAAAGCGCCACGAACAGGACGGCCATGGGAAACGCCAGCACGGCGACTCCCTGGGCGCGCAGGGAAACGCGTCTCCAGCGCCGCGAGGCGGCCTCCCGCTCCGATTTTTGTTCCGGCGTCACGAAGTCTTATTTTAGACCGTCCTCGAGTTCATTCGGCGGCTGGGCGCGAGAATTTGCTTTCCCGCAGCGGCAATCCGGCGGCAGCCAAAGCGCCAGAGCATGCCCTGCGCGAGGCACTGTGTTATCACTAGACTGAATGGATCGCATCGGACGATACAAAATCGTCAGGGAATTGGGGCGCGGCGCGATGGGGGTGGTATACCACGCGATCGACCCGAATATCGGGCGGCCGGTGGCGATCAAGACCATCCACCTGGGCGGCGTGCGCAACTCCGACGAGCAGAACCGGCTGCGCGAACGCCTGTTCCGCGAGGCCCGCTCGGCGGGGATTCTCTCGCACCCCGGCATCGTAACGATCTACGACGTGGAGCAGCAGGGCGACCTGGCTTACATCGCCATGGAATACGTGGACGGACCGACGCTGGACCACCTGATGAGCGAGGGCGCGCCGCTCGAGCCGAGCCGCATGTTCGGCATCCTGGGGCAGACGGCCAACGCGCTGGATTACGCCCACTCCAAGGGCATCGTGCATCGCGATATCAAGCCGGCCAACATCATGATCGCGGCGGACGGATCGGCCAAGATCACGGATTTCGGCATCGCCAAGATCACGGCGTCGGAGCAGTTCACGGTGACCGGCTCGATCGTGGGAACCCCGCATTACATGTCGCCGGAGCAGGTGCAAGGGCAGCCGGTGGACGGGCGCAGCGACCAGTTTTCGCTGGCGGTGATCGCGTTCGAAATGCTGACGGGCGAGAAACCCTACACCGGCGAACACTTGACCACGGTGGTGTACAAGATCGTGGCCGAAGAGCCGGCGGCGCCGCACCGCATCAACCCCACCCTGAGCGGGCCCATCGAAAACGTGCTGCGCAAAGGCCTGGCGAAGAAGCCGGAGGGCCGCTATAAAAACTGCCAGGAGTTCGCCGACGCTTTGGAAAGAGCCTGCGCGGCCACCAAGAACTGGAAAGCGCTGCCGCGGGGAGGCAGCCTGAACGCGCCGACCTTGGTGGACGCGGGCAAGCCGGCGGTGACGCTGCCGCCGGGGCGGCGCGTGCGGCGCAGCGGCGATACCACGGTGACCGGGGTAGGGAAGCGCAAGTCCAGTTTCCTGCCGTTCCTGCTGGCGGTGCTGATGGCGGGAGCCCTGCTGGCGCTGATCGGATGGCAGGCCGCTCCGTGGCTGATGCAGAAGCCGGAGCAGGGCACGGCTGAGCAGGCCAAAAACGCGCCCCAGAATGCCGCGCCCCAGAATGCCGCGCCTTCGCCTCCCGCCGCGGCGGCCCAGCCGGGCAACCCGGAAGACCTCAAACCGAGCCCGTTAGGTTCGCCGCCAGCGGAACAACTGCCGCCGGGTGCCGCGGCCAAACCGGCGGAGACGGTGCCGGAACAGAGGCCGGCAGCGGAGCCACCGGCGGAGCAAACGCCGTCCGCCGAATTGCCGGTGACCAAGGCGGCTAAAGCACCGGCGGCAAGACCGCCGGCGGCAGCGGAGAGGCCGGTGACGAAGGCGGCTAAAACAGCGGCGTTGCCGACGGTATTTCCGGTAGTGGTAATCAGCAGCCCAGGCGGAGCGACAGCCACCCTGGACGGGCGGCCCGATAACGCTTGCAGGACGCCCTGCTCGCTGAACGCGGCGCCGGGAAGCCACACCGTTGCGATTACCATGCCCGGCTACCAGGTGGAGCACCGCGACGTGCTCATCGGCTCGGGGCCGGTGGACGTGGGGGCGGTGGTGCTGCGCGCCCTGGGAGGGACCCTGATGCTCTCCAGCGTGCCCCCGGGCGCCACCGTGCTGGTGAACGGCAAGCGCATTCCGCAAACTACCCCGGCGATGATTCCGCTGGCGCCGGGGAGCTACAAAATCACGGTGGAGAAAGACGGCCAGCAGAGCTCCGCGACGGTGGACATCCGCAACAACGAGATGCGCACGCTCAGGATCCTTCTTGAGCAGTGAGAGCGGCCGACACCGGCGCCGCAAGCTGCGCGGCATCGCCCGGTATCCAGTTGCGGCGCTCGACGATGGTGCGCGGTTCGTAGGTATATCCCTGGGCCAGGCGGCGCTCTTCGCGGCGCAGGCTCCATAGCACCACGGGACCGAGCGCGTGGGCGATCACGCGGCTGAGCAAACCGAATTCGCGGCACACTTCCAGGCGCAGGGCGCGCACCTTTTCGCTGGCGGCCTGGCCTGAGGCGCGCAGATGGCGCTCCATGGCCCACAGCGCGGCGGCGTAGCCATCGCGCAGGGAACGGGCTTCCCACGCGAAGCGGGCGCGGACGCGCGGATCGGCATCGTTCTTATAGCGGCGCCACCCCTCGAGCGTGGTGCGGCAGATGCGGTAGATGCTGGGACCGTTGCGCTCGAAATCCCGGCGGAAGGCGTAATCGAGGAAGCGCTTGGAGTCTTCGCGGGAGATGGCGGCGTGCTGGAAATTGAACTGGTGCTGGCCGTGAATATCGGCCAGGTCGACGCCCTCGAGCATGCGGCCCTGGCTGGTCATTTCGGCGTGCAGGGGGGTGCCGGGAACGGGCGTGTAGAGCATGAACTGGTGGAAATCGGTATCGTGCGCGACGGCGTGTTCGATCTCCTCGTGGATGTTCCCGGGGGTGTGGTGTTCCAGGCCGATGATGGTGGATCCCAGCAGCTTGATGCCGTGGGACCGCAATTCGCGCGTGAGCTGCAAAGTATCCGCGCCTTCCAGCTTGAGGTAGCTGGAGCGCGGCGATTCCAGGCCCATCCAGACCCAGGAGACGCCCAATTCGACGAGCTCGCGCATGCTGTACTGGCGGATGGCGTTGGCTGAGGAAAAAACGTACAGCGCCCAGGGCTTGGCGGCGGCCTTCATGCGCGCCAGCAGTTGCATGGCGCGGCGTTTATGAAGGAGAAAGTTCTCGTCCATCATGAAGAACGAATTGGCGCCGAGAGCCGATTGCATGTGGTTCATGACGTCGAAAAGCTCGTCGCCGGTGTTGTAGAAATTAAGGTAGTGGCCCTTGCCGCCGAAGAACGCCGAGGTGGTGCAGAAATTGCAACCCATGGGGCAGCCGACGGAAGGAATGATGGTGGCGGCGATGCTGCCCTTGTTCTGCGGAAGCTTCACCCCCAGCGTGCGGGCGTCGAAGCCGGAAATGATCTCGGGATGGAGGATGGGGGCGGTGTCGTCTTCGCCCAGGAAGCGCCGCATCCAGGCGATGCCGTCGCCTTTCACGATATGGTCGGCGTCGACCATGGATTCGATGCCGGGGATGGCGCTGACGTGGCCGCCGATGACGATGGTGGCGTGGGGGGCGATCTCGCGCACCACGCGGCACATCTCGCGGACCTTGCCGATATTGACAATGATGGAGGAGATGCCGACGATGTCGTAGTGGTTGGCCCGCAGCTCGGCTTCGAAGGCTTCGCGAGTGGGGAAATCGATGACCGTGGTGGGGGCGGAGATGTTCCGCTGGATCATCAGAATTCCCCAGGAGCGGTGGAACATGCGGAGGGAGAACGGTCCCTGCTCGCGCGTCACCTGGTTGTGGTACAGCTCCATAGGATTGATTTTGCGGCTTCCGAACTGGTCGTCCTGGGCGTAGGGGCCGAAGACGGAAGTGAGTAGAACACGAGCGCGCGAGGCTTTCGGATGAGGGGACATATTTCGGACTTTGAGTGCTTCAGTTCTAAATATACCATTTTTACCCACGGATAAACGCCCTATGAGGAAAAGAACAGCAAGATCGGCCAAGGCGCCCTGTTTTGGGGGTATTTTGACAGCGCGCGCGGCGTAGGGCGGCGTTGCGGCGATTTCCAACCCGGCGGAGGCGGGCCGATACCATTGACGGGCCTCCCGCCAGCCTGGCCAGGAAGGGGCAACGGCCATGACGTTGCTGAGTTTGAGGTCGCGATGCACCACCAGGTTGCGGTGCGCGTAGGCCATGGCGGCGCAAACTTTGGCGATGAGATGGCAGCGTTCTTCGATGGAAAGGCGGCGCTGGGCGCAGAAGCGGTCGGTGGGCGGGGGAAATGTGGATTTTTTCAGTGGGGGAGGGAGAGCCCAGGGGGCGCCCCGCCTGCCCACCTTACATGTAATCCGGGATGCGGATGCCCAGGATAGCGGCGGTGCTTTGCAACTGGGCGGCGAAGTATCCGGTCATCCAGAGGAGGAAGACTTTCTTTTCGCGGTTCTCCTCTTGCAGGATGGGGTACTGGTGGTAGAAGTTATTGAAGGCCTGGGCGAGCTGGAAGGCGTACTTGGCGACATGGGCGGGCTCGCCCGCGGCCACGGCGCGTTCGACGGCGGAATCGGCTTTGGAGGCGGCCAGCAGCACCTGCCAGAAGTCTTCGGATTGAAGCTGGCGGGCCATGGATTGGGGGCTCAGCTCGGCCGAAAAATCGGGGAGAGATTCGCCGCGCCCGGCCAGCTTGCGGAGGATGTTGCGCGCGCGGACAGCGGCATATTGCACGTAGGGACCGGTTTCGCCTTCGAAGCTGAGGGCCTCCTCGAGATCGAAGGCAATCACGGAATTGCGCGTGAATTTCAGCAGAAAATAGCGCAGGGCGCCGATGGCGATCTGGGTGGCGATGGCCTTCTGTTCTTGCGGGGAAGCTTCGGCGTGGCGCGAGGCGACTTCCTCCAGGGCTTTGGCGATGAGGCTATCCATGAGGTCGTCGGCTTTGACGCCCAGACCTTTGCGGCCGGAGACTTCGATGTAGGGACGTTGGTGGTCCTCTTCGGAGAGCAGAATGCCGAGATCGGCGCAGCAGCGCGGGGAGAGCGCCACCATTTCGTAGGAGAAGTGCACGGACTCGTCGGCCTGGCGTTGGTAGCCGAGACCGCGCAGCCCGGCGACCACCACGTCCTGTAAATAAGACTGGCGGGCATCGATGACGTTGTAGACGCGCGTGCCGTGGCCGAACTGGCGGCCGGAATCGGTGGGCTCGTCGGTGGTGATCCAGAGGACGCGGCCATCGGCGTAGGTTTGGAAGGGGCGGTAGTAAAAATCCTTGCCGAGCAGGCCGAATTTCCAGAGTTGGTAGGCGATGTCCTTGCCGACATAAGTGACGGTGCCATCGGAGCGGACGATCACCTTGCCCTCTTCGGAGAGGCCGGGCATGACCCAGCAGCCCTGGTTCTTGCCTTCGGTTTCGAAATAAATGGCTTTACGCTCTTTGAGGAGCTGGAAGGCGGAGGCCCAGAACTGGAGGTGCAGGATTTCGCTCTCGCGCGGGAGGACGTCGTATTCGACGTCCATGCGGAGCATGGTGGCGAGGTGCGCTTCGACAATGGCATCGGCAACCAGGTGGGCGATTTCGGCCAGGTCGCCTTGGCCGGCTTCGATGGCGTGGAGCGTGGCGGCGCGCCACTGGAGGCAATCGGGGTTGTCCTTGTAGTGAGCGGAGATGCGGGCGTACAGGTCCCAGCAGTAATAATCGAAGCGGACGGCGGGGTCGGCGATGAGGGCGCGGACGCCGCCGGCGGTTTCGTGTTGCAGGTAGTGGAAACCGGCGACGACATCGGCCACCTGGACGCCGGTGTTGTCGATATAGTTCTGAACTTCGACGCGCTGGCCGCGGGCGCGCAGCATGCGCACGAAGGTATCGCCCAGCGCGGCGTTGCGCAGGTGGCCGATGTGGGCGGCTTTATTGGGGTTGATGTTGGTGTGCTCGACGATGATCTTGCCGGGCTCGACCTGCAGACCGCGGCCGGGTTCCCCGGGTTCGCCGGGTTCGCCGCGCAGCAGGGAAGCGCCGAAAGCGCCGCGATCGAGGCGCAGGTTGATGTAACCGTTGCCGGCTATTTCCATGGAGGCAACGCCCGCGATGGGACCGATTTCGTCAACCAACTCGGCGGCGATTTTGCGGGGCGCCTGGCGCAACTGCCTGGCTAGCTGGAAGGCGGCGGGGACGGCCATTTCGCCGAACTCGCTCTGGCGGGGCAACTCGACGGCCAGCGGGAGATCCACGCCATAACGGGCTTGGATGTGGTCGCGGAAGACGCGGGCGACTTGTTGTTCGATGGAATGAAACACGGGGAACTTTTAATATAGCAGCCGTGGATTCACCGCCGAGACGCAGAGGAAAAACAGAGAACGCGGAGAAGAACAAAAATGGAATGGGTTGTTTTGTCCGCGTTCTCCGCGCAATCTCCGCGTCTCCGTGGTGAAAACTGTTTTTTGTAACAGCACCGTCATTCGGGAATCCACCGCACGGATCTATTCTGAAGACTAGCCAAAGATATTTGAAATTTTCAGATCGGCCCGCGAAGATGGCCGTGCCGGCGAGGCGGGATGGTTCCGCGGTCTGTTTGATCGGTATGTATCGGTGTGCATCGGGGGCTTTCGAATTTCCTGCGGGCGTTGGCTGGAAAGCAAGAAGGGAATTGGCCGCCGATGCACACCGATGCACACCGATAAAACCTAGCCCAGGGCTCTCCCCTTGAAATCCCTGCGGGATGTGGGAGTCAAATGTCGAGGAAGTCTAAGAAGCCAATGCGCGACAGAGACGACATGGCGGCCGTGGCGGGATTCGAGCCGGCGCCTGCACCGCACCCACGGCTCGACCGATGGCGCGTCTTCACCATCGCCTTACTGGTGATCGGCTACGCCGGCTATTATCTCTGCCGCTCCGACCTGGCGGTAGCCATGCCGCTATTGATCGCCGAACTCGGCAGAAAAGGCATCGCGGCGGGCGATGCCAGGATCCGCCTCGGCTCGGTCGCTTCGCTGGGCGTTCTGGCCTACGCGATCGGCAAGTTTCCCAGCGGATGGCTGGCGGATTTTCTAGGGGGGCGCCGCAATTTTCTTTGCGGTATGGCGGGCTCCATCCTGTTTACGATTGTATTCGGGCTGGCGGGCGGCTTGCCGCTGTTCACGCTTGCCTGGATCGGCAACCGCCTGGTCCAGTCGCTGGGTTGGGCCGGCATGGTCAAGATCGCGTCCCGATGGTTCTCCTACTCTTCGTACGGAACCGTAATGGGAGTGATCAGCCTGAGTTTTCTCTTTGGCGACGCCGCCTCGCGCGAGTTCATGTCGCTATTGATCGGGGCCGGACTTGGCTGGCGCGGCTTGTTCTATGCGGCTGCCGCGACGCTCGCCATTTTGCTGCTCGTCAATCTGGTTCTGCTGAAAGAAACGCCGGAGGCGATCGGTTATCCCGAACCGCCGGTCAACCCGGCGAACCTGTTCCAGGGCGAGGGCGAGAAGCACCGGCCGGAGAGCCTGCGCTCTCTGCTGAGCACCTTTGCCCGCAGCCGCGTCTTCTGGCTGGTGTGCCTGCTGTCTTGCGGCATCACCCTTCTGCGGGAGACCTTCAATCTCTGGATCCCCACGTACTTTACGCAAGCGCTGGGACTTTCAGTTGCCGATGCTGCGCAGAAGAGCGCGCTTTTCCCCCTTTTGGGCGGAATCTCGGTCCTGCTGGCGGGCTTCCTGAGCGACCGTCTTGGAAAAGCGGGCCGCGCGGCCATTATTTTTTATGGCATGCTGCTGTCGGCAGCCCTGCTGTCCGTACTGGCCCTCGCCGGATTCGGAGCGTCGAAAGCGGCGCCCATCGCGCTGGTTTCGCTGGTCGCTTTTACGATGATCGGGCCGTATTCGTACCTGGCGGGCGCGATCTCGCTGGACTTCGGCGGTAAGCAGGGCAGCGCCACGGCGTCGGGACTCATCGATGGGGCCGGATATCTGGGAGGAGTTCTGGCCGGAAACGGTTTTGCGAGCGTGTCGGTAAGGTGGGGATGGAAGGGCGCCTTTGCCTCGTTGGCAATGGTGGCGTTGCTCTCGGGGGCCGCAGCCGCGGTCTATCTGAACCATCAGAGACGGCAAGTCTGAGCCGGGAAACTCCCCTGGGCCGCTATGCCGCTGGCGTGCCCTTGGTGACGGCTCCATCGCCTCCCGCGGCGCGCCAGCGCGGTTGCGTTTCCGTGACAATGGCCCCGATAATCTCGTCCAGCCCATAGCGGATGTGGCTGCGCATGGCGCGGTCGGCCGCCTCCGGATCGGCGCCGCACAGCACCTCGCTCAAATCCCGATGAGAGCGCGGCGGCCGTTTCTGATGATGGACGGCGACATCGAACAGCCAGTTGAAGATCAGCACCTGGTTTTTTTCGAAGGCTCGCGTCAGGGCTTCCGATCCGCTGCACCCGGCTATGTGCATGTGGAACTCCAGATGGTAGGCATGCACCTCGAAGAGAAACTCAGCATCGGTCGCGCCGCCCACGCAGCGATTGAAGAGCACGTCGGTGTGCTCCGCCATGCGGCGCAACTCGCGGCGTTGTTGGCGCGTGGCGTTTTCCACGAACAGCCGCGCCGCCTGGGTCTCCAGAGCCTCGCGCAGAATGTAGCTGTCGCGGATATCCTCGGGGGTCGGAATGCGGACGCGCGTTCCGGCGCGCGCCTTGGTCTCCACCAGGCCATCGGATTCCAGACGCTGCAAGGCCTCCGCGACCGGCAACTGGCTCATGCCGAGCATGGCGGCGAGTTTGCGCCGCGAAAGTCCGGAGCCCATGGGAAACGCACCCCGCAGGATGCGCTCCCGAATCGCCCGGTAGGCACTGTCGGAGAGGGTTTCAAGGGGCGAATCGTTCATCACTGTGCGGCACTCATCACACACAGCTTAGCAGCACTGAGGCTGGCGCAAAGTCGCCGGATTCGCGCCGCCCAGCGGGCCCTTTGCGCAGCTAGGGACGCTCGCCCCGCGCCAGCCGCCGGTTGATATCGTCCAGCGCCGGCATCACATCCGAGATGCCATCTACCACGTAATGCGCGCCAGCCTGGCTCATCCGCTGGTAAGCGCGCGCCAGCCTGGCGTCCAGAATCGCGGGATCCGCCGCGGCCACCTGCTTTTCGGTCATCCCCAGTTCGTTTCCGGTCTTGGCCAGTCCGATAGTCCACATTCCCGCGTTCAAACCCTCCGCGATGTCGGGCAGCGTATCGCCGATCTTGACGAACGCTTCCATGGGGTAGGTTTGCAACAGAATCGCGTTTTGCAGGCACATGTACGGATGGGGCCGCCCGGCGGGCACCTGGGTGGCGCAAACGGTGGCGTCCGGCGAATAACCGCGCCGTGCGGCTTCCGCCGCCAGAACGTTGGTCATTTCCTCGGTATAACCGGTGGTCGAACCGATTTTCAGACCGCGGCGGCGAAACTCGGCAACCGCCTCGAGCGTTCCCGGAATCAGATCGGCATAATCGGCCAAGCATGCCAGTTGCAACGGGATAAAATCGCGAAACATCTCTTCTATATCGCACTCTTCCGGCTTGCGCCCATGGACGGACTCCCATCGCCGCGCCACATTCTCGTCCTGTGAGATGCGCGCGATGTGGACGCGCTTGTGGGCGCCCATCGGCGCGCGGGCCTCCTCAATGGAAATCTCCACCCCTTTCCGCTGATACACCTGCATGAAGACAACCGCCGGGGCAAAGCAGCCATAATCCAGGGTTGTCCCCGCCCAATCGAGCAGAACCGCCCGGAGCGGGCCACGGTAGGAACGCTGAAAAACGAAGTCCATCTATCGATTCCTTCTTTCCTCGAATGCGGCGCGCGCGCCGCTTATCGGACCGCGGCGCATGTTTCGGCCGGCCGGCTCAAATCGATCTCCATCTCGCCCAACGTGGCGCGGATGGCCGCCAGCAGATCGCTGGCATCGCTGGGAAAGATCCGGCCGATATGGCCAATGCGGAAGCAGTTGCCTTCGGTCACCTTCCCTGGATAGATTACGTACCCCTTCTCGTTCAGGCGGCGATAAAATTCGTCGAAGCGGAAGTTCGCATGGTTCGGATAGCGGAAGGATGTGATGATGTAGCCCTGGTTCTTCCGTTCGAGGTACTCCTCGAAACCCAACGCCCGCATGCCGTCGACGAGCGTGCGATAGTTTGCGCGGTAGCGCGCGGCGCGCCCTTCCACGCCTCCCTCCTCTCGCAGTTCCTGGAGCGCCTGGTGAAAGGCCAGCAGCGCGTGGGTCGGCGGAGTGAAGCGGAATTGCCCGTCGCGCTCCAGGCCCTTCCACTGCGCCAGCAGGTCCAGGCTGACGCTGCGGGCAAAGCCTTCGGTGGCCAGCAGGGCTTCCCGCCGCGCCAGCACAAATGCGAAGCCCGGCACGCCTTCCACGCACTTGTTGGCGGAAGAGACCAGGTAGTCGATGGAACAATCCGCCAGATTGAACGGCACGGCGCCGAAGCTGCTCATAGCGTCGACGAAGTAACTGCGGTTGAATCGCTTGACCGCGGCGCCCACTTCGCGGATCGGGTTGAAGATGCCGGTGGTGGTTTCGCAGTGGACCATGGCGACGTGGGTAATCGTCGTATCGTGTTCCAGCACGGAGGCGACCTGGTCCGCTTCCGGCGCACGCGTCTCCGGCGAAGCGAGCGCGACAGTGGAGATGCGGAGAGCGCGCGCGATTTGCTCGATGCGGCGGCCATAGGCGCCATTGATGACGACGAGCATTTTGCCGGCGGGCGGCACGGTCGAGGAGATCACGGATTCCAGCGCAAATGTGCCGCTCCCTTGCATGAGGACGGCTTCGTAGCCCCGGTCCTGGACGCCGCCCAGCGCCAGCAATTCGCGGCGGATCTCCCGCACCACCCCGATGAACTCGCTGTCGCGCGAACCTAAGTCCCGCAGCATAGCCAACTTGACCGGGAGGCTGGTGGTCAGTGGGCCGGGAGTAAATAAAACCTTGTCCTTGGCGCGATGCAGTGGTTGTTTGTCGGTCATAGATCAGCTCCGGGCCGCTTGGAAAGCGAAGGGCTGCGCGACGGTAGCCCCAGAGGCGGTGACGAATCCGCCATTATTGCACACGTTTCCGCGGCCCGGCATTTCGAGGCCATACTGGCATGCCACATAGAAGAAACGCAAGTATAAACTACCGCGGGACTGATCGTCAATTGCGAGCAATTTGGTAGTAATTAGTCACGGTTTTGTAATGTTTCCAACGCCAGCGAGCGGCCCGGCCCGCTCTAAATGTGACATGCCAGTTACAGCTAAAAAATCTTGACTTAGCGCCCGTGCGTGCTTAAACTTTACTTTGGTTTCCCCCTCGCAGTGAGCGGCTCTAATGCCCGGTTCCGTAAAGGAGATTACTATGCGAAACTCGCTTGAACTATCGATTTGCGCCCTGATTCTTGCACTGCTGCCGGCGGGCACCCTGCTCGGCCAAACCGCCAACGTCAACGGACAGATCGTGGACTCGCAAGGCGGCGGCGTGCCTGGAGCGGCGATTGCGTTGACCCGCACCTCCACCAACCAGGTAGTCCGCGCGCACAGCAACCCGGAGGGCTACTTTCAGTTGCCGCCGGTGCCTCCCGGCAACTATGAAATGACGGCAGAGGCCAAGGGTTTCGCCTTGGCGAAGGTCCCCGCGCTCACGTTGGAGGTGGACCAATCGAAAGTAGTGAATCTGGTCTTGCAGCCGGCCACCATGAAGGAAACCGTCAACGTGGTGGAAACCGCCCCGGAGTTAAACGTTGATCAGGCCGACCGCAGCCTCCTCCTGGACCACAGCTTTGTCGACGGTATTCCGCTGAGCGTGAGAAATCCGCTGCAACTTATTAACTTCAGCGTGGGCGTGACCGTCGGCGACGACGGCCTTTCCGGTCAGAACACCACCAGCGAAAGCCGCACCAACACTTTCCGGATCAATGGCGGGCTGGGCTCAACCACCGACATTCTGGTGGATGGCGCCACCGATACCACCGCTTACTACAATGAGGCGGCTGGCATACCAGGAGTAGACGCGGTCCGGGAATTCCGCGTATACACGGACGCCTACGCTCCCGAGTTCGGCCGCACCAGCGGCGGCATCGTCAGTTACGCCCTGAAATCCGGGACCAATACGATCCACGGTTCGGCATTCGAGTATCTTCGCAACAGCGACATGGATGCGGAGGGGTTCAATGGCGACAAGGCCGGATTGGCCAAACCGACCTTCCGGAGAAACCAGTTCGGCGGCACGCTGGGCGGTCCGGTTCTTCTCCCCGAGCTTTACAACGGTCACAATAAAACCTTCTTCTTCGTTTCCTACGACGGCCTTCGCGACTCCTCCGAAGGTTCGTTTACGGGGACCATGCCGACCGCTCTCGAGCGTGCCGGGAATTTCTCCAAAACCTACCAGTCCAACGGAACTCAGATCGTCATCTACGATCCCAGCACGACCACGTTGAATTCCGCTGGAGCGTACATTCGCACGCCGTTCGCGGGCAATATCATCCCCGCCTCCGAGTTCAACCCCATCGCGGTGAAACTGCTCTCTTACTATCCCCTGCCGAATCAGCCGGGAATCGGCCAGAGCGATTCGAGCAACTATTTCTCCAACGCCCCGGGCACGGATACGAACGATCGGCTGGACGTGCGCATGGATGAGCAGATATCCAGCAAGCAAAGCCTTTTCGGTCACTACAGCTATTTCGCCGACCACATTTATTACAGCAACTACTATGGCAATGGACTGGCTCCCGAGGATGCCCCCGACCGCATCCCGGGAATCAATCTTGCCGTCGGCCATACCTGGTCGATCTCGCCGTCGTTGGTTTTCGAAGAGCATTTTTCCTACGCGCATAACGAATCGCAGCGCAACGAATCGCTGCACGTCGCTCCCGATTCGCTGGGCTTCCCAAGCAGCATTCTGCCGGGCCTGACCGGGACCATGTCGCCCTCCCTGTCCATCGGCGGGGCCAGCGGCCTGGGAGACTATTACCCGTACGAAAGAAATAAATCGTCGGTTTATCAGTACCGCGCCGATTTTTCCTGGCTGCGCGGATCTCACACTTTCAAGTTCGGCGTCGATCTGCGGGATTACCCCACGTCGCTCTACGATCCGGAGCAGTTGGCGATTACCACGACCGGCTCCTTCACCGGAGGTCCGAACGCCAATTCCATCGCCTCGGCTTCCGGCAGCGGTATCGCGGACCTGCTTTTGGGCGCGGCGCAGGTGCAAAGCGGCTATGAACCGCAGACCATCGGCCATCATTTCTACTATGGCGCCTACGCGCAGGATGTCGTAAGGCTCACCAGGAACCTCACCGTGACCTATGGTTTGCGCTGGGGCTATGAATCCGGCGAAGTGGAAAACACGAATCAGTACAATTACATCGATTTGAACTCGCCTTCGCCGATCGCTTCTCAGGTTCCGCAATTTCCCGGGCTGAAGGGCGGCGTCGGCATTCCGGGACTAAACGGGACCAGCCGCGACCTGCAACTCGCCACATCGCACTTCGACCCGCGGCTGGGCGTCAGCTATGCCTTGAACTCGAAGACCGTCATCCACGCCGGATATGGCATATTTCACCTGCCCGTCGCCGCTTGGGAGCAATACCCGGATGCGTATGGCACCACGCGCGTCTCCAGCTCCATCGTGGCGCAGCCCAATGGAGTGACGCCGCTGTTCAATCTGAGTAACCCGTTCCCACAAGGTTTGCCCACTCCCTGGGGCAGCGGCGCCGGACTTGCGATTGCACTGGGACAGACCATCGAGGGGCCTCTGCGCACGCAAAGCATTTCTTACATGAATAGCTGGTCCTTCGATATTCAGCGGCAACTGCCCGGGAAATTCGTCGTCACCACGGCCTATGTCGGCAATACCGGCGTCCATCTGCCCACGCCTATCGATTACAATCAGCTTCCCGTCAGTGATCTGGCTCTTGGAAACGCTCTGCTGGCGGTAGTCCCCAACCCGTTCTACGGCGTCATCACCGACCCCAGTTCCACGTTGAGCCTGCCCACCGTGCAGTATTCGCAACTGCTCCGCCCTTATCCTCAATTCATCGACGTGGGTGCGATCAACGTCGGGGCGGGACATTCCTCTTATCACTCCGGGCAACTCACCGTGGAAAAGCGTCTCGGGAGCGGTCTGGCGACTTCGCTCGGGTACTCTTTCAGCAAGATGCTGGACAATGTGGGCGACATGACCGACGTGGCCGGCGCGCAGCACGGATTCCAAAACTACGATTGCTTCAGTTGCGACAAGTCCCGCGCCGATCAGGACGTGACGCAATCGCTGCGCTGGAGCACGCGATACGAGCTGCCTTTCGGTCAGGGGAAGTCGCTTGAACCACGGGCTCGCGTCGCGCGTGTTCGGCGGATGGGCCATCAGCGCGGTTTACACCTTGAACACCGGCCGGCCGGTTTATGTCACGTCCACCAACAATTCGCAGCTCCTGGGGGCCGGGTGGCACCCCGATGGCACCGGCAACTATTTGCGGCCCAACGCCACCGGAGTCTCCGCAGCCCTGCCGGGCGGGCCGCAGATCTGCAATAACTGCGAGTACTTCAACACCGCGGCGTTTTCCAAAACTCCGGAATTCGCGCTGGGCAACGTGAGCCGTTACCTTCCCGACGTAAGTTTGCCGACCGGCAGGAACTGGGACACCATGATCGAAAAAGGGTTCTCCATCAAAGAGCGCTGGCATATGATCTTCCGCGGCGAGTTCCTGAACGCCTTCAATCAGGTGGTTTTCTCCGGACCGACAACCAGCATCACTTCGTCCAGTTTCGGGTACATTTCGCTCAGCCAGAGCAATAACCCGCGCAACGTTCAGTTGAGCTTGCGAGCGACCTTCTAAAAGAAGAGGATGGATCATGCTGCGCATTGCCTGTTTGCTGTTCGCCGCCGGAGCGGTTTTCGGCGCCGACCTGATTGTCATCAATGCCAACGTCATAACGGTTGATCCATCCAAGCCCCATGCGGAAGCGTTCGCGGTGGAAAACGGACGCATTTCCGCGGTCGGAAGCAACGCTGAAATCCGGCGGTTGGCCACTCCATCCACGAAGGTCCTCGACCTCAAGGGCAAGACCGTGACGCCGGGGTTCAACGACGTACACCTTCACCCGCGCGCGGTTTTCGCGGACGATTCGCCCTACTCGACGCCTTGGCTGGGGCCCGATAAAGTCAAGAACATGGACGAGTTGATCGCGGCCTTGAAGAAGAAAGCCGGCGACACTCCCAAAGGCACGCTGGTCGGCGGCGATCGTTATGACGATATTTCGCTGGGCCGTTTTCCCAACCGGCATGACCTGGACAGGGCTTCGACGGACCACCCCATCAGCATCACGCATGCCTCGGGACACGTCACCTCGGTCAATTCGTACATGTTGGAGGCATCGGGGATCACGAAAGATACCAAGGACCCTCCCGGCGGATCGTTCGATCGCGATCCGGACGGTACTCCCAACGGGGTGATTCGCGAAGCGGCCAGAAGCCTTCTGAAGCGCCAGCCCAGGCTGGAGATTCCCCCCAACGAGGAGACCGCGGGGCTGGTGCGTTGTTTCCGCGAATACGCCGCCCGCGGCCTCACCAGCGTGGGGATCGCGGGGGGCACTCCCGCATCGTTCCGCCAGATACAGGCCGTGCGCGACGCCGGAAATCCGGTGCGCGTCGGCTTCATGTTCTATGAGGCGCACTTTCCCGCTTTGCGGGCGGTCGGATTGAAGAGCGGCTTTGGCGACGACCTGCTGCGCCTCACTTCCATCAAGGTTTTTCACGGCAACTCGCTCAGTGGACGAACCGCCTGGCTCAGCGAGCCTTACTCCGACCGGCCGGGTTACTATGGCATTCCGCCGGCGCGTTCGCAGGAGGATCTCGACAAGGCGTTCCAGGAGATGCACGATGGCGGCTGGCAGATCGCGACGCACTCCAACGGAGATCGCGAGATCGACATGGTGCTGACAGCCATCGAGCGCGCGCAAGCCAAGAACCCGCGGCCCGATCCGCGCCATCGGATCGAACACGCCAGCGTGATGACCCAGGCGCTGCTGGACCGGGCCAAAAAGGACGGCGTGATTCTGGTCTTTCATTCTTACATGTGGGAGCACGGAGAAAAACTCGAATCCTATGGCGAAAAACGTCTGGCCATGATGCATCCTTATCGCACCGCCATCGATATGGGGATCCACGTGGCCGGCCACTCCGATTCCACGGTCTCGGCGGCCGATCCGCTGCTGCGCATCCAGGACATGGTGACGCGCCGCGGATCGAACGGCAAGGAATACGGCGCCAATCAGAGGGTCACGGTGGATGAAGCCATCAAAGTGTGGACGCTCGACGGGGCCTACGCTACTTTCGAAGAGAAGATCAAAGGCTCCATCACGCCCGGCAAGCTGGCCGACTTTGTCGTGCTCGGAGCCGATCCCAACAAAGTTTCGCCGCTCGCGATCAAGGACATAGCGGTGATTTCCACCTACATCGGCGGCAAGCTTGTATTTTCGGCTCCGGCCGGGAGCGGGCAATAGGCGCCGCTCCCGTCAGAAGGCGCAGAGCCGAGGCGAGCCGAGGCCGGTTTCGTCGTGGTCGATTTCGACGACGGCGCAATTATCGGGAATTTCGGCGCCGTCCCAACTTCCCGTCAGGTGCGCCCAGGCGGCCAGCATGACGACGCCATGGCAAACCACCAGGATGTTGCCATGGGGGTGGCGGGCGCGCAATGTTTCAAGCGCGGCGATGACGCGCGTTTGCACGGTTTCGGCGCTCTCGCCGCCGGGCGGCGTCCAGTGCCAGGGACGCCGCGGGTCATAGGCGGGATCGCCGGTGACGAGTTCGGCGAAGGCTTCGTAAGCGAGTCCCTTGAGGGATCCGAAATCGCGCTCGTGGAGCGCCGGGACGATTTCGAGCGGGGCGTGGAAACGTTCCGCGAGGATGCGGGCGGTCTGCTCGGCGCGCAGGAATTCGCTGGATACCACCAGGGCGGGTTGAAAGCGCGCGGCGATGTTTTCGGCCACTTGCCGGGCCTGTCGACGGCCCAGATCGGTAAGCGGCGTATCGTCTTCGGCAAAAACGCGCCGCTGGTTCGCCTGGCTTTCCCCGTGGCGAACCAAAATCAGTTTACCCATAGAGTGTTTTACGCTGCTTCTTCCGGTTGCGAAAAAGCGCTCCCAGTGAGACTATCCACGCCAGAGCGCTGATGCCGGCCATGACGCGCTGCTCGGCGGTGCCGCGGTAGCGCAATTCGATGCGGGTTGCCGCGGCCGGCGCGGGGTGCAGCACGATGAAGCCCAGGCGATCCAGCGTCATGGGAATTTCGCGGCCGTCCTGCGTGGCGCGCCAACCGGGATCGGCATTCACCTGCAGCGCCACCACCGAACCGGCGGGCGCCGGGCCGGCAATCGCGATGGCGCTGTACCCCATCCATTGCACGGAGAGCGGCGGGCGGGAGGGATCTTCCATGGCGGCGACATAGGGCTCGAGCGCCGCGGGATGCTCGCGCGGATCCGCATCGGGCAGTTCCTCGGGGCGCATCAGGTGCGCCAGGGGACGCGCGGGCAGAGCGTAGATCGTATCGTCCTCGAGGTGGTAGACCGCGGGCAAAACGCCGGAGATGCGCTCCCCTCGCACGAAATCGCGATAGTATTCGCGCGATTTCGGGCCGTGCACCACCACGTATTGGGCGCCCAGGGCTTGCAGCGTGAGAAGCGTGTCTTCGGTTTCGCGGCCTGGGCGCAGATTGCCGGCGGCGCGGATGCGATACGCCAGATCCACGGGAATGCGGTTTTGCAGGCCGGTTTCGAAACCGCCTCCCACTTGCGGCAGATCGAACCAGGTGTCCAGGCGAAAGCGCAAGCCGCCGGAAGCGAAGACCCGACCCTCCGGGGGATGGCGATGGATCCAATCGGCCAGTTGATACTCGACGGAATGGGCGGGCGGCTCGGGCAGCCAGTCATGCCATCCCTGGGTGCAGTAGGCCCAAAGCTGCGGCGCGCCCACCAGCAGCATGACGCCGGCGCTTCCCACGGCGCAAAGCCGCACCGTGGAATTGGGGCTGCGCATGGCAAGCCGCAGGGCCTCCACGATGGCGAGGGCCGCGAAGAGCTCGAATTCGATGGCGTAGCGGCGCGATTCGGGAATGGTATCCACGCCGTAAACGTAGAACGCGGTAGCGATGAAACCGAAGGCGAACGCTCCCAGGGTGACGAAGCAGAAATAAAAGGAGCCGTGAAAGAGGCGGAACAGGATGCGGATGGCGATCACTCCCGCGGCCAGTCCGCCCAGCAGCCAGAGCTGCCGCGCGTGAAGCTGGTAGGCGAAAGAATCCGCCGGCCAATTGAACGCGATGGTCTTCACGAAGCTGGGGGTGAGCCAGAAACAGGCCAGCAGGTAGGCGAGCGCGGCCGCTGCCAAGGCGCGCCAGGCCGCGAAATGCGGGACAGTCTTGGCCGGGAGGCCTGTTTCACCGTGCGTTTCCCCGAAGGCGGCGAGGAGCAGCAGGACGCTGGAAATCGCCAGGCCCATGGCCGCTACCCAATTGCACAGCGGAATGGCGGCCAGCAGCAGCGCGGCGGCCAGAATGCGGCCGTAACTGCGTCCCTTGGCTGCGCGCCACACGGCCAGCAATGCCAGCGGCAGCAGCGTGAGCCCGGTATTGTGCGGCCCTTCGCCATATTTGGCCAACACTTGAATGCGCCAGGGAAGCTGCACGATGCCGCGGTCTTTTTCCACCGCCGGAAACAGCGCGTAGGAAGGCGAAATGAAACTGTAGGCCAGCGCCGCGGCGAAGGCCCACTTGCGGCTGCGCGTGAAATACAGCGCGAAGACGAACAGGGTGACCGGGCCCAGACAGGTGGCCAGCGAAACGATGGTGCGATAAATGGTGTCCGGCGAAAGGTGCGGCAGCAGGCGAATGAATAGCGCACTCAAGTACGGCAGGCCGGGGACGTACAGGAATCCGGTGGGCAGCCCGCAATAGGGCAGCGGGTTCCATCCCCAGGGATTGGGCTGTTCGGCGATAAAGCGCGCCATCCCCACGTAGCCGAGCTCGATGGAACCGCGGAAGGGCAAATCTCCCGGCAGGAAGAGCGGCCAGTTGAGCCACAGATTCAGCAGGAAAATCGCCAGGCCCAACAGCGGCGTGGCCAGGCGCTTCACGCGCGCCGCTCCGTGCGGATGCCGAACCAGAGCAGCGCCAGAAGGATCGCGACGGTGAGCAGGGTGATCGCGCGGCCCACCTGGTTTTCCAGCGGCGTGATAAACACGACCGCGATATCGCGCTCTCCCGGCGGCGCGTCGATGGCCATCAGCCCCATGGCATCCTTATGGATCGCGAGCGGCTTGCCGTCCGACCAGGCGTGCCACGCGGGGTCGTAGCTCTCCTGCACCACCACGGATTGTCCGGCGGCCACAGTGGCGTGCACGCGCAACGCGTCGGTGCCATCCCAGTGCAAAGTGGCGGGGGAGTCGGGACCTTTTTCGATGACATCGGAGTAGGCTTGCAGGTACTCGACGTCATCGTTGAAGCGCGGCGGCTTCACGGCGTTGAGCCGGGCGGTCTCGACGACGCGCGCCAGCGCGAGATAGCGGCGCGGCACTTTGTAGAGGACGTTTCCCTGGTGGTCGTCGTAGAGCACCGGCAGAACGCCGGCCAGTTTCTGCGGATACTGAAAATCCTTAAAGATTTCCTGGGAGCGTTTGTCGGCAACGTAAATGGCGTCCGTTCCCAGGTCCTGCATCCAGAGGATGGTGGGTCTGGGATTGGGGCCGAGGTTGGTTTCCCACTGGGCGGGTTCGACTTCGCCATTGAGCAGACCTTGCTCGGAGCCGCCGCCCACCTGCGCCAGGTCGTGCCAGGTGTCGTACCAGAAACGGACGCTGCCGGTGGGATAGGCGCGGGAATCGGGCATATTCTTCCACAGCCAATCGGTCACGCGGTATTCCACGCGGCTCTGGTAATCGGGCCACAGAGGAAACATGTGCCAGGCATGGCGAATATAGCCTTTGGTGGTCCAGAAAGCCGCCACGACGAGCACGATGACCACGCCGCGCAGGGCGATGCCGGGACGGTTCCACATCCAGCGCAGCACCAGGACAATCCCCATGATGTAAATCATGTCCAGCTCCGGCAGCAGGCGGGTCGGTTCGCCGGTAACGCGGAAATTGAAATAGTAATTGCCCAGCACGTTGAGGGTAAAGAACACCACGCAGCCGGCCACGAATACTCCCCACGTCCGCCCGGCTTTGCCCTTGGCGAAGCGATCGGTGGTGACGGCGAAGGCCACCGCGACCACCAGGGCGACCCAGATGGACCAGGTGGTGCCGTGCTCGGAAACGTATTTCATGTTTTCCGATGTTACTTTGAAATACGAAGGCACCAGCCAGAAGGCGCTAAGTCCGTAAGCCAGGACCGGTATCGCGATGGCGGAAGGCAGAATGCGCTTGTCCTGGCGGGTGATCCAGAAACTCCACACCAAGACGGGATAGAATACCGCCAGCGCAGTGGCGCCGTAGAAATTATTGGCCGTTACCGCCGCGCAGAAGATGGCCGCCAGCGCGACCGCCCAGAGGCGCCGCTTTTCCATGGCCAGCCAGGTAAAAGCCAGCGCGATGGGAATGAGCGCCAGCGCGCTCATGTGCGGGCCCTCGCCATACTTGACGAGCACGCCGAGGCGCTGCGGCTGCAGCTTCCATGCGTCGCCGCGGAAGCGCGGCATGAACAGGAAGATGGGCGACATCAGGGAAGTGGCTATCGCGCCCAGCCAGGCCGCGCCGCGCGAGCGCATGCCGATGCGCATCAACAGGTAGACGCCCGCGATCCCAATGGCATAGAAAAAGGCCACATAGAAGTGGTACGCCTTGACCGGCCAGAAGCCCGTAACTTTGGAAATGAGGGCGGCGCCGTAGCGCAGCGCGGGCGGATAGATGTAATCGAAGCGCGTGCCGGCGTACCACAGCGGCTGCCATTGCGGATGCGGCCAGTGCTGCGCCAGGAAGCGCGCATCGGCGATGAACGTGCTTTCGATGGAGGCCCACTTATCGGTGTACTTAGCTTTGAAATAAGGGCGGATCAGCACCGCGGTATATAAGAAGACCAGAAAGAAATCCAGAGCGATTTCCTTCGGGCGAGAGAGCTTCCAGTGCGGTTTCAAGCGGTTTCCCCAGCGGTTCAATCGAGCGTCTCCGCGCGCGCGCCGATTACGAACTGATAGGCGAAGAGCGTTTTCCAGAGGCGGGCGCACGCAAACGAGATCCGCTCCAGCGCGCCGGCGGCGAAGGAACCGTCCCAGGCAGGCAGCGCCAGGCCTACCGGTACGGCCGACGATTGCACGGTTTCGATGCGGAATCCCGCGCGCTGGAGCAGCGTGACCCAGCCTTCCCAGTTATAAAAATGAAGGTGGGTGCTGTCGAACAGTCCGCGCTCGTGCTGCGGAAATCGTCCCAGCAAAACGTTCCAGCGGAAATACCAGTGGGCGCTGTTGGGCAGCGATGCCAGCAGAACGCCGCCCGGGGCGAGCTTGGCGCGGCATTCCTTCAAGAGGCGCAGCGGATCGCGCAAATGCTCGATGACGTCGGCGCAGATGATGAATTCGAATTTGCCGGAGACGGGGCCGAGGCCATCGTCCAGATCGGCGCCGGAAAACTCCACCGTAGCGGGATGCGGCGTGCCCGGCCAATCGATACTGGCAACCGAAAATCCGCGATCCGCCAGAATGGAGGAGAGATAGCCTACCGCGCAGCCGATATCGAGCACCCTGCGCCGCTCGCCTTGCGCCGGGAAGTGCTCCAGCAGCAGCGTGTGACTGCTGTAGGGGCCGGCCTTCAACTGGTATCGGGACACTGTTGCCGCCTGCGCCGCCATCATTCGCTCCATTATTGCACGCCCGCGCCAGGTAGCTTGAGCGGCTTCTTCCTCCGCCACAACACCACCAGCAAGCCGATGCCAATGCCGGAAACGACAGCCGCGAATGGCAGGTCGCCCGGGCCCATCCATTGCAAGGCGATTTCGCAGTTGCCCTGACACTCGGGGGCGATCAGGAGGAATCCCAGGCCATCCGCGGTAGCTTTTTTCCGCCGGCCGTTGACGGAAACCTTCCATCCGGGAAACCATGCGACTTGCACCGACAGCAGATCGTCCGGCCGCAGGTTGGCGTGGATGCGCGCCTGGCCGCCATGCAGCCATTGGAACTGCGCGGCGGGGCGGGAAGCGTCGCCGATGATTTGCGCATAGCGCACCACGGCCGGATCCTGCCAGTGGCGATTGGAGCGCGGCGGAACCGCCTCGCCGGGGCGCAGCACGTGCGCCAGCGAGGTGGGCGCGGGGGAAAGCGCGTAGATGGTATCGCCGTTTTCGCGATGCAGCACGGGCAAGAGAGCGCCGAAGCGTTCGGGCGCATGCATGTCCTTGTATTCGTCGGTGCTCTCGGGGCCGTTGGCCACCATGGCATCCACGCCCAGAGCACGCATGTAGGCGACCGCCAGCCTGGTTTTCTCCGGCGTAACGCCGGTGTTGATCAGGTACGGCAGATCGGCGAGGATGGCCATGGACAGGCCCTGGTCGCAGCAACCCATCAGTTGCGGAGTGTCGCTGAAGGCATTCAGCCAGAACGCCGTGGAACCGCCGGCGAAGATTCGCTGCCCGTGCAGATTGGCATCCAGCCAGCGCGCCGTGGTGTATTCCGAGCGCTTGGCCAGGTCGGCGTAGTTGATATCGATGCGCGCCCGCGCCCGGTAATTTTGAAACTGAATCACCAGCGGCGGAAGGCACAGCACCAGCACGAGAGGGCGGAGCCAGCGCGGAACCAGCGAATAGAGCGCCCAGCCGGCCAGTCCGAAGAGCACGCACGGCCCCATTTCCATTTCCAGATGGAGCCGGCCGGCCTGCGGCAGCAGCTCG
>Ga0181530_10002241_pt1 | contig 23286 bp, 23 predicted proteins | sample PEATcosm2014_Bin_42_FD_119769 | JGI IMG/M metagenome (GOLD analysis project Ga0181530, IMG submission 119769) | Peatland microbial communities from MTU Mesocosm Facility, Houghton, MI, USA - PEATcosm2014_Bin10_60_metaG | ecosystem: Environmental > Terrestrial > Soil > Wetlands > Peat | place... | reverse complement strand
GGCTAACGTAACTGGCGTTTGCAGCACGAAGAATGTTGAATTGGTGCGCTCCCTCGGTGCCGACCGGGTCATTGACTATACACGCGATGACTTCACTCAGGACAGCGAACGTTACGACCTGCTCCTCGATAACGTGGGAAACCGCAGGTTGTCAGCGATGAGGCGCGTTCTGCGTCCCAGTGGAAAGTGCGTCATGGCGGGAGCGCCTAAGGAACTCTGGGCGGTCTTTACCCGATTGCTCAAAGCATTCGCGTGGTCACTGTTCTTGAGGCAGAAGTTCACATTCTTCATTGCAAAAATAAATAGAGACGACCTGACGACCCTTTGCGGACTTATCAAGGCCGGAAAACTAACCCCGGTGATCGACAGACGCTATCCGCTGACTGAGACCGCCGGTGCCATCGCTTACGTAGAAGAAGGGCACGCCCGGGCGAAAGTCGTCATCACGTTCCAATAGAACTAGGAGACGCTGCCTGACCTCTCCTTCGTTTTCAACGCGGTCTGTCAGCCTAAGCGGTCGCAGAATCCCGATTGCACTCATTGACCTTGGTTGTGAGTGATAACGCTGGTTACGTCAATTATCCTGCGGTCAGCCTGTAGTCCCTTTGACTTGTATGGATTACTTCAGGTTTTTCCGTCACGCGGCAGGATCGTGTTGTTTCGGCATGGCATCGCAGTATAACAAGCGGACTTGGCGAATATAAAAAGGGACGCTCACGGGCGTCCCTTCTCAAACAAGCTTCTCCAAGAATGATCAGGCGGCCGCACGGTGCGCGAGCCTGTGCGACATGGAGTGCAGCAGGGAGCGTACCACGTCATCGTTGCGCGGCTCACATATGTCGGACGCGCCCAAACTCATGGCCTCGGCCCAGAGTTTGTCGTCCGCCAACCGGTGGGTGCCGACGATGCAGAGGCCGGGAAACTCGCGATGCAAACGGTCAACTTCGTCCGGTCCCGACGTTTCCAGATCCAGTACCAGCGCTTCCGCGCGATGCCGGGCAACGGCGGGGCGCACCCCTTCGCAGGTGCGGGCCAAATGAACAGAGTCGAAATGTTGGGAAAGACTAACCGCCAGATCTTGCGCAGTCCTGGGGTCATTCTGATAGAGGACTACACAGAGTGTTTCCATACATCCCCCTGACTAGACAACGATTCGCGGCGGCCTTGGCTGTGCCAGCAAACTGCTAGCACAGGCGTTGTCAATTCTAAGTCGCGACAGCGTTACTTGCGCAACACTCTCTCGCCTGGGGGTTAGAGCGGTTCAGGCATCAAGCCGAGGGCCTAATGTCGGCATACTCTCCTTCCTGTCACGAGGGGACTTGCTTCGCCTCAGGGGGTGCTGCGTCTCAACGGGCGGGAACTGCTCTTCGGGGAGGCAAAATGATTACTCTCCACGAGTTTACTCCTCTGGCTAATCTTTGCAATAGGCAGGCATCACACGTTTCGGTGTGATGTGATTCCGCACGCGGATTGGAGCGGTGGGAGGCTCTGTGAGAGGCTCTTAGCCTCGATCGTTGGCGATCGCGGTCGGGACACCAGTTACCTGGTGCCCCCCGCACAGACCCGGACGGGCGCTCATTAGCGCCTCCGGTATCTCAAATAAATAGCGGCCAAGCGTACCGTTGGTCCGCACACTCACCCACCCGTGGGACACGCGCAGACCCGCTCTGTGTCGGGTACGTGCCAGATGGAAGAGTGTTCTCCTTGATCAGCAGCCTTCCCTCCTCACTCTCCGCGGACGAGCTTTCCGTCTTTGTTCGAGCGATTCATCGGTACTATGCCTCTGTGTGACTCCTCGGAGACGTACAAGCGGGCCGTTCGGCCTGAGCCTTCTCCCCCGCCGTCCTGCAGCTGACTTTCGCCGCAGGCATCTCCGAGGTCTCCCGGTTCTCGTGCATGAAGTTTCTAGGCGTGTCTGGGGTCTTCGACTACGCCGGACTGCATAAGGACTCGCGCTAGCGCCCCTGTTCATGTTGCCTTCCACGAATATTAACCGCGTCGGCGTCCGGATTGTAAGTTTTCGCAGCTCAATAGCCCACCCCGCCTATACCCCTATCTACGCTTCGCTGAGTCCCTCGCGGTATCAGCGCAAGACTCGGGGCCAAGTTGGATCGCTACTCCTTACTCGGAAGAATTTTGCATTCTCTGCTTCACGCCGGTTTATCCCGGCGCACTAAAATCGCGGTTGCACTCATTGACCCAGAGACCGAGGGTTTTGAGCGCTATGGCCTGTTTTCGACAGTTGCCTATCCTGCGTCGCGTAAAATATGAGGCGCAACTGTGCGAGCCGATTCCATGGGACCAGTTACCTACCAACTCGACACTCATGACAGACCTCGTCTACTGAGTGCGATGATGCGTGCCCTCGCCGCCGACGATTGCAGGATAAGTTTTGAGGGAGTGCTATCACAAACCGAGTTGGCGGAGATGGAAGGTGGCACCCGTGAAGAGAGTGGTGTCTTGAAAAGGGCTACGCTTTGGCCCAAATTGGATTTCTTTGTATTTGCTCTCACTCAAAGGACGCTCTCGGCTATAGAGAAGGCCATCAATCTCCAAAGTCGCCTTTGGTGAGCGCGGCATCATTCACGTACAGATTGAGCAAAATGGGGAAATGGCATTTGCTGCTTACGACGGATTCCAACACGTTGCTGCCTATTCCGCAGTTTCCTCTGCTCTGCTTGAGGAACTGACCGAGTCGCGGGTTCTGCGCGGCTATCAGCGCGTGCTGCAATCAACCACTTAACTGTTGAAATGTCCCAATTTCACTTATTGACCCGGTGGGGATGGAAGTTTGAGCGTTTCGGCTGACTGCCTAGTTTCTCAAATCCTTCAAGAGATAGATGGCCAGTGCGCCCATGGAAGCTCCAATTATAAAAATCACCACTCCGAGCCAGCCCATGCGGAAAGAAAACTCGTCGAACACGATTGCGACAACAAACGCGAGAATCATGAAGACAAACTTTAGAAGGCGTCGTATGAACTTCTCGCCGGGTTCCATGTCACCAAAGTATATATGCGCCCATCCGTACCCCCTCTAGCCTCAACTGTCGTAATATCCTCGATTACACTCACAACCCTGCCCCTGTAGGGGTTCTGAGTGAAATCGCCTCGGCGAGGAAAAGTGACGACTCATTAGTAGCTGACTTGGATGATGTTGTTATTCGCATCCGCCGCCGGGCTGCCTTTATAGGTTCCCGGCACTAACGTGGAGTCGAATGACATGTAGAGCCGGCTCTTGCCCGACGCGCTATTGCCCCGCGCGATTGCTCCCATGAACCAATCGAACAGGAAGGCGTTGTTGAAACTGTCGTCAATCGTGTCGGCGACCATAGTTACCGCTACCGGAGATCCCAAACTCACGGTACCGGGAGCGATTTGGTTTCGGAATACGCGAACCGCATGGTTGAATTTGTCGCCTTCGGCACTGTAGTAAGTGAAGTGCACGATTCCCGTGGAGCCGTCGGTCGTGATCGCAGGCAGGAAGTGGTGTCCGCTGGCGGTATCTGCCGACACCGGTTTGGACCAGGTTTTACCGTTGTCGGTCGAGGCCGTCATCATCACTTCTGCATCAAGGCATATGTAGGTCGGCGGATTGTCGAACGCCAGTTGATGGAGGCAGTCGTCGTATACCAGGAAGGTGGTAAATGCCCCTCCAGATTCCGCCCGGTTAGTGTGTTTGGGAAAAGTATTCACCAGCAAGCCGAAGTTTTGCAGCGTGGTCAATTGGACTTCACCCTCGACAAGGTTCTGAGTCAGGTGCTGCACCAGAGTTGGGGCGCTGCATACTGGGGGGTTGGGAGCGCCTGCAGGAGTGCAGCTCACGAACTTGATATCTGCGCCCGGGCTCCCGTTGGCAGAGAAGCTGATGTAAGAGACGGTCACCACACCATCGGGCCGCACTTGCGCATAGGGAAACTGCGGGAACGAGTCCGAACCGCTGATGATGATCCCCTGTCCATTCCCACAGTTCAAAGAGTTAGTGCAAGCCGCCAGGTATATGGACGAAGACGCGGCCACGACGTAAACGTCGCCCGCCCCCGTTCCCGCGCCCGTAGCACGCTCATCGACGGCGATTCGCGGCAGATCCGCGTTGAGATTCGGGTCAAAAAGCGCGACCGGAGGAGTCGCCATCCAGCACGATTCCGCTTGCGCTTGCAGATGTGTTCCATGGGGACACGTCTTGGCATCGAGCAGGTTGGAAGCAGATGCACGGAACAAGGCAACCACCCCGATGTCGCCCCCAAATCGCGTGTCCGCCATGAAAAAAGCGTCACGGGCGGGATCGGCCGCCACCACCGTATCACCAATCCCGATATAGCTGTTTCCCTGAAACGTGAAATTGGGCAAGCCGCCTTCGAATTGCACGCTGCAGTCGGCCTTTGACGAGGTGTGCACGTAGTAGCCACTGATGCTGTTGTCCCAGGTCTTGCTGGGGAGATTTCCCCGCCAGTCGTTCGCGGCTTGCACGATCAAATCGTCAGCGGGGCCGATGCGATTCGGCAGAAAATCGGCCATGGCTTCAGTCTGCATGGTGGCATTCGCCCGCGGCTCCAGGTTAAACCGCGTTCCATTGCTGGCATCGCATGTAGACGTCGCGTCCGGCGCGGAAGTCAACTGCTGGCGCGCTTCATTTGCCTGCTCCAGCCATGGCGCCGGCACAACCGTGGTCTTCGAGGGTTCGCCCCACCTCGCAATCGCGTACTTGGCCAGCGGATGCCCCGTCGCCTTGAGAAAACTCCTGCCTTCCTCGGAAGCAATAAAGGCTAGCGTCCCAGTGCGCGGTGTGCGAGAGGCAAGGAATTCCGGCGGCAAGGTGAGTTTTAATCTTGATGGCGACTGGGCGCGAACATTGTGCCGCACCGGGGTTTGCGGGTACGTTGCCGTCGCCAGCAGCAATCCAGCAGCGATGGTGAGAATGCAGCCATCAAATGATTTCATTTTCTTCGCTCCTTAAATATCTGCTTGCCCCGGCCCCTAGTACTGGAAAGCCGAAAGATGGTTGTTGGTATCCGCGCTCGACACGCCACCGTAGGTTCCAAATACGCTGTTCCATGTAAATCCGACGTAAGCGTGGCTTTGACCGGAGGTTCCCGTTCCCGCAGCCGCCAAGCCAATGCGATCGCCGAGCCCCGTCGGCTCAAACTGTACGGGGATGGGAGAGATAGCCTCCGGATCGGCAAATGCCGAAGTGAGCAGTTGCGGGCTGCCAACCGTGGTTGTCCCAGGTGCGATCTGGGCCAGAAAAACCTGCGCATGTTCGCCGTTAGGGTCATTTTCAGTGGAGTAATACGCCAGGTTGACTGTCCCCGTCGAAGCATCCGTCGCAATCGTGACAAAGAACTGCTGGCCCGGGCTCGTGGTCACCAGACTGACTGGAGACCACGTGTCACCGCCGTCGCTGGAACTGGTGATCACCGCATCGGTCTTGGGACAAAAATCGACAGCCACGTTGAAATTGATGACTGGGACATGGCAGCGGTCATAGACAAGAAAGGTCGTGACCGTTTTGCCATCGCTTTCCAGGCGGTTGGTGTGGACGGGATACGGTGCGTCAAAAATGGGGTCCACTCCAACCGAGGAGTCGAAGTTCGGCATCTTCTCGGTGGTCACCAGAACCGGCGTTCCACACGTGGGAGCCGCTGGTGCGCCGTTGGGAGTGCAGCGCACAAACATGATCTTTTCCGGGTTTATGCCAGGAAAGGTCGTGCTGCGGTAGGAAACCGTGATCCCGCCGTCAGGACGAACCTGCACAAAGGCGTAGTCCACCGACTTGCCCTTTTCGGTGAACAAAACTGGATTGCTGCAGTTGAGATCTGCGTTCGTGCACGCCATGAGCGAAATGCTGATGACCCCAGAAATGGCGTCGTCCTGCGTCACCACCGTGTAAACGTCGCCCGCGCCAGTACCTTCTGTCCGCGGATCGACCGCAATCTGCGGGCTCGATAGGAATGTGTTCAGCTCGGTGATGTTGAACACCGACCCCGCCGTAAAGCAGCCTGCCGATCCGTTGAACTGTGTGCCGCTCGGACACGCGGTCGTGTCCAGGAGGGCAGCGGCCGTAGTACGAAGAATGCCGACCCCGTTGTCGTCGGTCAGGTCCCCGAACCTGATGTCGGCGATGAAGAAAGCATTACGCGCCGGGTCCGCCACCGCGATGGGCGTTCCATTCGGCAGGAATGCAGGGTCGAAGCTGTTGGAAAGAATTGGCAGTTCGCCTTCCAGGTCCGGCGCGCAATTCGAAGACGACCGCTGCACGTAAAACGCGTCGTCCGCTACGCCCGCTATGGCGCGCATGTCGGTCGCAGTCGCCAGAACCAGATCGATATCCTGGCTTGCGCCATTGGACAGGAAGGCCACCGACTGAGCCGCCTGCACCACCGCATTGGGCCGCGGTTCCAGGTTGAAGCGGCTTCCGTTGGGACCTGTGCAAGCAGAACTTGCCGCCGGTTGTGACTTTGCCAGCCCCTGCAGACTGAGTAGAGACAGCAGAAGAACAGTCCCAATGAGGCGACAAGGTTTCATAATCCTTACCTCTTTCGGGTTGGGTTCGACGTATTCCAGATCGAGCCAGAACCGCGCGCCAACGCGGGAGAACTTTAGCTCCGGTTTGTGCTCGGGTCGTCACCGGCTTGTTAGAATTTTGTCAATTTTTAGGCACGTGGCGGGGTGGCCTTCGATAAGAGAGAAGGCTCTGTCAAGGGCAAAAATTATCCTGTGCCGTGCCGAAGCACCGCTTGCTTTGCCAGAGAGGTTGAGGACCAACGCTCTGGAAATCTCACGCGGAATCACCTAGCGGTGGAAGATCGCCGCCATCATCCCTTACCTGACAGGGCACATCACCATACCCCCAAGACGGCTGCGTCGGGCTTGGCTTTGGTGTTCTGCGATTGCAGATCCGCTTTAGGGATTTTGCAGGCCCTGGCCGAAGACGCCGGGGTGGACTTCGTCAACAGGGATTTCGAGGGCACCGATGTGATCGCTGGCTGCATCGTGGACGCCGACGCGGAGGAAGAAACTGCCTTTAACGGGCACAGCGCTCTGCTGGCGCACGGGCAGGCCGCTGGCCAACAACTTGCGGTAGTGCGGGTCGCTGACGTCGAGGACGACCGTGGAAATGAGGGAGTTGACGTGGTTGCCGGTCTGGTCGTAGACCACCGTGGCAAATTCCACCGTGCCATGATGCACGCCGTCGGCCGTGCGCGTGAGGCGGAGCTGGCGGGCGTCGGCGTTGATCAGGAGGGTGAAGGTGCGGAAGGGCTTGCCCTTGAAGTCGGGGCTGAGGTAGTTGTCCGCCGGCGTGGGGCGCGCTCTTGTCGAGCTTCTGCGCCTCGTCGTCGATGGCCAGGCTGGCGGTAAAGACAACCTCGGTGGGGGGAATGGTGCCCAGCTGCATGGCCGCCGCGAGGCCGCCTTTGGGATGCGGGATCAGAGCGCCGTTTGTCGGTGGAGCGGAGCCGTCCGCGGGCGACGCTTCTTCATTTGCGTCTGGAATCGCGGAGTCGTCGCTGAAAGGGTTGTCAGCTGAGCGAGCTTTCTTCTTTTGCATGGCGGCGAGCAGGCGCTGCTCCTGTTTGGCGCGGTCAACGGCGTAGTAGCCCTGGCGGTACTGCAAGTGCACGCCGGGCCGGTCGAGGGTGACCTTGATGTGCCGGAACTGGTCGTTCCAGGTCTGGTTGGTGGTGGCGTAGGCCAGGGTGTAGTAGTTGGAGCCGTTGTCGACGATGTAGGCAAGCGTCTGCTTCAGGCCGTTGGTGTTGTAGTAGGCCCGGCCACCGGTTTGATCGGCGATATTGTCCAGATCCATGTGCTGAAAGTCGTGGGCGCCCTCAAACCGTATGTTGGCGCCGGGCGATGAGCGGCGGCTGTTGCTGGCCATGTATTGGGGCGATGTCTGGAGCCCCCGCGCGTCGATGGGATAGACGGCCACCTCGGGCGGCTACACTTTCTAGACTCAGTCGCGCCGGCGTAGCTTGCACGCCTACGATGATGCAACTGGAGTTATCCACCAGATAGTTGTCGTAATAGCCGAGCCGGGCTGGACCGCCTTTGGTCGCGTAGGTCGAATCGGGGTCCGTGGTCGAGACTTTCTCTTGCTGTGGAACGGGAGATTCGACCGGGTTCTCCTGCTCCAATTCGGCTAAATACTCGCGCACCGTACAGTTCACCTTAGCCACTTCCGCCAGTTGCTCGGGCGCAACCCGGCGGTGATGATCGGCGTTGGCCTGGATAAAACTGCCGTCCACCGACATGTGCTCGCCCCTCACCAATCCAGCCTCGACGCAACGGGCGACGATCTCCTCAAAAAGCTCCTGAAACAGATTCGATTCCTGAAACCGTCCATGCCGGTTCTTGGAAAACGTAGAGTGGTGCGGAATCTCCTGATCGAAGCCGAGTCCCGTAAACCAACGCCACGCCAGATGCATGCGCAGCTCTTCCACTAGTTTCCTTTCGCTCCTGACGCCGTAGAGATAGCCGACCAGCAGCGGCGCAGCAATAGTTCGGGGTCGATGGATGGCCTTCCCGTGTCGCTGTAAGAGTCCTTCAACTTGGCGCGAATCAAGTCGAAGTTGACGTGGCGATCGATCAGGCGCAGTAAATGATTTTCAGGAACCTGATCTTCGAGGCGGAAATAGTAGAACAGCGACTCCGAGCCGGGATTGGTGTCCCATCATGGGCAGGCCTCCGATTGTAATAGTGAACAGCAGCATCGGGAACTCTGGCCTGCTTATAACCTGAACCTTGCTTCGCCACAAGCATCAACTGAGGGACTTTTTCAACAGACACAGGCGATGTCGCAAGCGTGCGCCTTCTGTCCGCCCGTCAGATGGGCTTGGTGGGAACGGCACAAGAACAGGCCATGTGTGTCATTCACTGCCTTTGAACTTCGCGACGATTACCGTTATGTCGTCGTGCTGTTCCTGAGAGCCGAAGCGCCGAACCCCATCCACGATTGCTTCCAGTAATGCCTGGCACGACAGTTCCCGATATTGCCGCAACGCTTCAATCAGAAGCCGCTCACCGAATTCTTCTCCTCGATCGTTACTGGCTTCCGTGACGCCATCCGTGTAGAGTGCGAGCACGTCACCGGGAAAGAGTTCTTGCTCCTGCATGGAGCAATCCCATTCCTTGAAGAGCCCCAGCAGCATGCTGTTTGACTCAAGCTGCTCAACATCGCCATCTCTTCTCAACAAAAGTCCCGACAAATGCCCACAATTAGCGTAGCGCAATCGCCGCGTCGCGTCATCGTACTCGGCAAACAAAAGCGATGCGTAGGCACTGTCGCTGGTGTTGTCATAAAACAGACGGTTCACTGATCTGAGCAATGCCTGAGGCTGATCGAAGGCCATTGACAACTGGCTCCGCAGGCTGGCCTGCAGATTCGCCATCAGCAGAGCGGCGGCGATCCCCTTGCCAGAAACGTCGCCGATGATCAGCCCCAGCCGTTGCGGTCCGAGATTCAGAAAGTCAAAGTAGTCCCCTCCTACTTGTCGCGCTTGCAGGCAGGTGCCTGCATAGTCGACGGTCTTCAATTGCGGTCGCATCTGCGGAAACAACCGCGCCTGCACTTGCTTGGCGATTTCCAGTTCCTGGGTGGCACGGCGTTCGGCTTCGAGTTTTTCTGCGTGCGTCCGCCGCCGCAATTCAAGGCTTCGTTTCACTTCATCGAACCCTTCCAGCCCAAACGCATTCCCGTCTGGATCCTCGAAACGCGCATAAGTGCCGCCCCACCCCGGCGTCTCCGGCGCAAATAAGAACCGAACGCCGCGTTCACTCCATTCTTTGTAGGTGGCGTGAACATCTTCCGTCATAAAAAGAACCCAACGATAGCCTCCAATGAGCTTGTATTCGGGCCGGTCGGGCTTCGGCTCAACCAGCGCAAGATTGGCGCTGCCGTCGGGAGGCGCCACTTCAATCCAGCGGACGCCGGTGGGAAGGCACTGTTCTGTGATGAGTTCGAACCCCAGTAAGTCGACGTAGAACCGCTTGCTCACTTCCAGATCGCGGACAAAAACGACGATGTCCTGGATGCTCAGGTAGGGCTCTTCGCGTCCCATGCGAAGCACGGTGCGGTTCGCCCACGAGCGGAAGGGATCGCTGGCCATCGGCGTGATTATAATGGGCAACTCTTGAAAGTAGGCGATTTCACGTTTTGACCACCGATCGTTGAGCGCTATCGCGATTTTGCAACAGCTACTCGACTGCATAGAATTCCTTGCATGAAACTTCGCCGCTGGCTCGCTGTTTCGGTTTTTGGGGTGTTTACAGCATCATCTTCCTCCTCGATGGGCGTCAACTCGGGCGGGAAACCGGCTTCCCATGCCTTCCGGTACTGAGCGCTGAGCCGCTGCCTGCGGGCCGGCTCCCTTTCGGCCCGCCAACCCGACACATAGATGTGAAAGATGGGCTGCCTGAACCGATTCCCGTGCAGCGGGCATTTCACACTGGCAGCGACTGGTTCTTCAAAGGCTGAGCAGAAAAACGGTTGCTCCTTTTCCGGGAAGCAAATGCAGTCCGGAGAGAATAGGGCCTGGGCCTTGAGAGCCTCCTCAGCCTTTTCAATTCGCTTCAGCAGCGTTCGGATTCCCATGTCTCGCTCTCGCCATCTTTCTGCCTCCGTGCCGCGTTGCCATCCATCGTCGCAGCTGCTGCCTCTACTTCGGCTTCGAAGGCTAGGCGCCCTATTGTTCTCACTCGCTCCGTCTTCTCCGACCGAAAGAGAGGCTTCAATGTGTTCGGGTTCGCATTCGCGGCTTTCTTCAGAGCTTTCTCGGCTCGCTCAATTCGCTTTAGCGTGGTTCGGACTCCCATAGTTAGTTGCCGTCTGTTGCGCGTCGCTTTCGGAGGTAAGCTCGGCTCCGCTCTCTTCTCGTTCCGCCCTCTGGATCCTCTCGATGGCCTCCTTGCGCCACTCCGGGAGGTAGAGGCGCTTCGCGTAAAGTTGAGCGACGCCACCGGTTTTGGCGTCTGCGCTGATCCGCACTGGCTGGATATCGCCGGTGCGCCTATAGCCGGTTTCGAACATCTTTACGATCGACAGGTCTCCCACCTTCGGATGTGTCCTCATGCTGACGATCCGCTGGATGAATAACTCATCCAGGAATTCACGGGTCAGCACGATTCGGTCCCTTGCTGTGTCCCATGCTTCGTCCTGTTTTCGTCTTTCGAACTCTCGAAGGGTAGGCTGGACTCTGGGCATTTTGAGCAGTTCGTAGCCCCACCACGCCGAGTAGCCCGCCTGCAGAGAAGCTTGTTTGGCGTTGCCAGTGAGGACGAAATAGGCGCAGAAAGCTACTTCGGCTGCGGTGACCGCGGTTCGGGTCTTCCTGCCAAGACGGTTGAGATTCCGAGTCTTGGTCTCATGAGGGCGGTGGAGTTTGTCGGGGAATTGTGGAGTTTTCATGGGATCTGAGTTCCCTTTGCCTGGGCATTCGCCGCCAGAGTAGCTTCGATCTTTGCCAGGCGATCTTCAACCGGACCCTGTTCCAGGGAACGCAACAAGACGCTGGCCAGATACCCAATCGAATTCGCTGCAACAAGATCGAATGGGCCTTGCCGGACGCGGTTGATCGTTTCCTCCAAGAGTTCGCTCACCTCTCCAATACTTTTTAGTGGTCGTTTGGAAAGACATTCGTCAGCCTTCCAGCGGCGATTCTTCCGTCCTCCTTGCCGACCCAGAGTAGCCAGTTTTTCGGGATGCGCGTGAAAGAAGCACAAGCCCCGTTCCACAGCGGGCGCCTGGCACGCACCACCAGCCTTCGTCTGAGCCTTGCAACGCTTCCGACCCCGCTGTTTTGAGCCTTTCTGTGCCTTAAGGCTCATGGGGGTGCCCTTCGTCGTCTTGGTGAGCGTCGCACGCTCGATCTTGTGTCGATTTTGTTTGAGGAAGTGGCTGTTCTTGGTTGCGCGGGGGGTGCGGATTTTGCAAGTCTTTGCCGGAATTTGCCGGGCTATCCGGCTGAAATTCCTTAGAATCAGCGCTGGGTGGACAACTCATAATCCGTAGGTCGTAGGTTCGAGTCCTACCGCCGCCACCAGATTCCCAGCATATAACCTGCATTCTGGCCTTCCGCCTACAGCCTCGCAGACGATCCCGCAGACGGCGAAATCCTCAGAGTTCAACACCCCTAATCTCCTCTTCAGTGAGTATGTAGCAAGCCGATCGATGAACTGATGGACTCCTATCGATACGGGCGGCGGCGTTCCTGGTCGTAGGTTTTCCGCTCAGTCTCAAGCGAACGCGACTGCTTCTCGTTCATCGCCGCCGAGCAGCCTCTTGCGTAGGGAACGGTAGAACCCTGAGATGTGGGCCTCAAACTCAGACAAGCTCATATCGGCGGTGACGTGGACGCGCGGCAGGGCGAACCGACCGATCTTCGTCCCGACGATTTTCGCTCCAACTTTCTTCGCGTCAGCGATTTTCGCGCCAAAACCGCCTCCGGCGTTCATAAAGGCGCACCGGAAGCCCGCTTGCTCCGCCAGTCGCAAATCTCGTCCCGTGACCGTGGCGGCATTGCCGAAGGGATACCCAAAAGCCCACATCGTCTGACCCAGAGCGTTTTCCAGAACACTCCGGCTTTCGGAGATCTCCCGCCAGGCTAATTCCTCGGATGCCCGCGCGAGAATCGGGTGGGAGAGAGAATGGGCGCCGATGGTCATTCCCGCGTCGACCAGTTGCCGCAACCCGGCTACATCAAGGACGAGGAATCTGTTGGCGAGGGTCGGGTTCTGGATGAGACGTTCGCTCCAGTTCGCTGCAAGCTTAAGCTGGTCCCGGATTTGATCGAGGAATCCACGCCTCAGTTGTCTATCGAATTGCGAAAGCCGTTCGACCAGGTTCCACCACGACGCGTGTCTCTGGTTCGGCGCAATTGGGCCAACGCTGACGCCAGCCTCGGGGAGGTCGAGAGTGGCGGGTTCACTCGCGTCCAGCAGCATCAGGTAAAGTTCCTCGTACCAGAGCATGGACGGCGTCTCATCGGCGGATGCGCCGGTGGCAAAGAAGAGGCAGGACAGGCCGAACTCCCGCAGTATGGGAACCATTTCCGTGAGGGTGTTGCGCAGCGCGTCGTCACAGGTCAGCATGATCGAACGGGGCGGAAGCGACAACTTCTCTTCCGACCAACGAAGGAAATCTTCTGGCGTGATGACGTTATAGCGCTTCTTGAGAAGCTGCAGCTGCCGTCGCAGCGAATCGGCATGCACCAGGTTGCCGTCCAAAGCTGGATTCCCGACGTCATATCCGACTGGAAACACGCCATGGTAAGTCACGATCGCTGGCCCAGCGCCAGCGGCGTAGCGAAGGTACCCGCTCTTGGACAAAACGGGAAAGACGAAGTGCTTCAGCGCGGGACTGACGAATCTCAAGGGTTGCCTCTGGTTCGTTTTGGCAGAATTGTACCGCGCAACCCAGGGTCGTGCAGACTGGGATTACGGCTTGCCGCCACGGGTTCGCGGTTCTCGTCAATAACCCGAATCGCCATCGAAGAGCTGGAAACTGACTGGAAACGCGTGGTCCAGAGCGTTGGTAGGGTCGTAAATGAGGATCGGCTCCTTGTACTGGCGCCAGTAACCATTGCTTGCCAGCGCGTCACTTAAAACCGGGAATGTGGCTTGTGCGCGGATTCGGCAGACCCTCGGGTCGAGTCGGGCTGCCTTGGTAACTGCCGCGCAGGCAAGAGTCCAGTCGTTCCCATCTGCCGATTCAACCACGAGATCGAGCAACCGGGCTTCCCACTCCGCTCTTCCGATGACGAAATAGCCAATGAGTTGGCCGCTTCGCTTTAACAGAAATCCTTGCATCTTGAGATGAGGACATTTCAGCAGATGGTTCAAGCCCGCGACGGTCCGCTGGCAAAAGGTCCATATGCGATTTGCGCCGCCTAGCAGCGGCGAGAGCGAATCATCAAATTGATTCACTGGAGCGAAGTCCCATCCCTCGCTTTCTGCCCCGCTATTCCGCGCGGGGTGCGTCAGTCCGTGCAGTAACCGCAGAATCGACCTTCCAGTTCGTGGACGCGTCCGAAACTCACGCCACGGTCGCAGCCATGCCGCGTAAGTAAGGGCTTCTCCCACATGCCGGAATCCTATTCGAGGAATAATCAGGCGTGAAGCAGGTGCGCCACCAATGATGAACGATGTCGGAGCCATTTCCATCAGCTTGCGGAACAGCCTTACGCCGACTCCTGGGGCCAAGGGGTCAGCGGCCCAGTCCATCATCGTCACGCTGTTTACGGTCGTTCCATCGGGGAAATGAAAGGTCACCGGACAAATACCACAATGCGCCCCGATCTCTCCATTGGTTTCGAGCAGGTAGCTGCGGTTGCCTTCCCAACCGGGCGTCGGATGCAGATACTTCCACTCCAGCAATTGCTGGTCGGCGTGATGGTCCGAGGGGTCGAACTGGTAAACGCGGACGAGGAATCTCGCGAGTTCGGGAAGATCCGCGGGTTCAGTCGCTCTGATGGCTTCGATCATCGAAGGTCAATGCATCTTCTGAGGGGCTGCTGACGAGGGGTCGGTCCCTCAAAGTTGCCCGCCCGATAGGACGATGGTCTGTCCGGTAAGAAACGAGGAGTCTTTGGAGAAAAGAAAGCGGACAGCCCCAAGCACATCCGCAGTTTCACAAAGGCGGCCCAGCGGAATCGCGGCCACTGCCGCGAGCCTTTGCCGCTCGTTTTTCTGCTCGTTCATACCAACCGCCAAGAACGATGGGCAAACCGCATTAATCGCGATCTTCCTAAGGGCGAGTTCCGGCGCCAGTAGCTTGATGGTATGTTCCAGTGACGCCTTGGCGAGGGAGTATGCCGCCGTATTCAGGGACGGCTTTTGCGTGCCTGCGGTCGAGCCCAGAACCACCAGACGCGCTCCTTCATTCTCGCCCTTGTCTGCCAGCAAGCGGGCCAGTTCGATCGTTCGATAAATGGCGAACGTGAGCTGTTGTTCCAGCGCCTGCCGCGGAACCGAGAGCAGCCCGCCCTGCAATAGGCCCGGCCACGCCGCGTGCACGATGCCAAAAAGGTGGCGGCTTCCGAGTGCCTCCTCAATATGCGACACCGCGTCCGATTCCGAAAGATCGACCTTGAGCTGTTGAACCCGAGGGTTCTCTGCCAGCTCGGAGGGCAGTGGGTGGCGATTCACCACAGCCAGTATGGAGTAATCACGTGCCAGCTCCTGGACCAGATAAGAGCCAATTCCCCCCGAAGCCCCGGTGACCAGCACAACCCTGGCGCCGGGAGCAACGGCGGATTGGGCCTCACGCGGGAGGGAGCTGATTGACTCAGGCGCGGCCTCGTGACAAGTGAAACCAACATGAATCTGGCTGGCGGCGCTTCCACCGGGCAATTCCGCAACCACGACCTTGACATTGCCCCGCACGTTGGCCGCATCCCAGGTCGTAATCTCCCCTCGAACCGCTACGCGGCATGGAAAATAAAGAGGCCGGAGAAGCTGGGCGTTATAGGAAACGACAAAGCCGTTTCTTCCGGGTAAGTACATGCCAGCCATGGCGGAGGCGAGCGCGACCTGGTAAGCGCCATGCACCACTCGGGCGCCAAGGTTGGTGGAGCGGGCGTATTCGGCGTCCGTGTGCAGCGGGTTCATGTCGCCGCTGTTGCGCGCAAATTCGACGACGTCTGCCTCGCTGATTTCCCGCTCAAACTCCGCCGTCAAGCCGGCGCGAAGGGATGCCGCAGGCCGGACCACTGCCTCAGGGAATTTCATTGTTGTTCTTCAGCTGGTTGTTCAGATAATTCAGGATCAAATCGAAGGAAAGAAGTTGCGGCAAAACATCATAGTCGAGTTTCACCCGGAACTCCTCCTCGATCACATTAGCCAGGATTATAGCTGCCATGGAATCCCACGCGGCCACGGAGGAAGAGCTCGCGGAGTACACTTCCGGCGCTTTGAGGTCGGGGAATACCAGTGAAAAACTCCGGGTGAGACGTTGGCGGAGATCATTCATGATTGGATTTCGACTTCATGGTACAACCTCGGGCATTTATCCTGAAAGACTGCCCGCGAGATTGTGAAAGGCCCGCTCGGTCTTTCCCCCAGAAATAATTCCGCAAACTTTTGCAAGTATTCGTTGCGCGTTGTCGCAGAGAACTCGAACCTGATTTCCTGCGCGGAAAATCGATCCAGAATTGCCTTCAAGCACTGGTATTCAATTCGACGCCCGAAGGCACGGCAGCTCATGACCCAGGTGCTTATGGTCGTTTCCTTTTCGCCGGCTTGACCGGCCAGCACCGCAATCGCGCCGAGCGGGCCGTACTTGTCCCGATAGCTGGCGCTCACGGCAAAAGCATTCGGCAGCGCGAGACTGTCAAGCCACTCCGCTTCATTGTATCGAGTTCCGTTCAAGTTGAACTGATTGGTCTTGTTGACGAGTTCAAGGCTTCTTGGATTCGTAGCCGCTGCGAAGTCGAAAGTGATTTTTGCTTCCGCGTCGCGCAGGAAGTCTTCATTGGAGACGCCACGTGACCGCGCCCCCTCGCGAAAAACGCTGCCCGCCCGCAAGCTGTCCAACCGCAGGCTATCTTCTTGGGTAATGGTCTGTTTCGCAAACAGATCCCGCAGCCGGTAGAGCAGGCTGTGGACCTCAGCGTAGTCCTGCCCGTCAAATCGGATGCATTCCATCTCGGGATGCGCGGCTTTCACTTCGGCCAGTTCACTGGAACTGTCATCCACGAAAACCACGCTGTCGGCATGCACATTCCAAGCGTCCAAAATCCTGGTCACCGACTCCGACTTCGCATTCCAATCCGCCTCGACAGGAAAGACGCGGTCGCGGGGCAGCACGATATCGGTTCGTCGAAATACCGCTTCGACGATTTCAGGATCGTTCTTGCTGGCTGCGCCGATCAGCACTCCCTGATCGGCCAAAGCGCGCAACACCTGCTGATAGAGACCATGAAGCTGAGTCTTGCGGTCGAGATCCCAGGAAACAGCCTCAGGGCCAACTTCTCCTGCGATGCCAGCCCAGAGAGTGTCGTCCAGATCTGTAATCAGGCCCTTCTTTGGCGCCAGCGGCGCCAGGAGTTGAGCGAACGATTGGGCGAGTCGATCGGCGTGAGCAACGGTGTAAGGCAACCCAGCCATCAACTCGCCTTTGAAGTCGAAGGCTGGCGCGGAGTCCGCATCGATTTGTTGCCTTTGGGGCCGGACCAATCGTATGTTGGCCCGACTGATGGCCCACAGGCCCAGTTCATTCACCGCGTGACGAAGACGTATTTCGGCCTCGCACAGTTGCCCCGAGGGAGTGTGAAAAACGGGAGGCAAGTCGAGCGTGGGCAATGACAAAGCCAGCGGGAAGTGATCGGGCAGGCTCGCCAGGCTTTCTCTGATTGCTGCAAGCTTGGCTTTCGCATCCCCGATGATATCCGCAAGTTCCTTGTGTCCCCACCCTCCCATCTGACGAAAGCCGAGACGCGGATCGAGGTCCGGCCACTCCAGCGCAATCGCGCACATGTCGAGAAGCGAAGGGCGAATGCGCGCCAGAGCGCCCGTCATGTCTCCGTAAACATCGGTCGAAACCACCACGCGACGCACGCTGATACGTTGCTGGAGATGCGCCTGCAGAAAAGTCTGCAGATGAAGCGGATTGAATCCAGTTATGAGACGTACCTGGGATAGTGGCAGGTCAGCGGACGAATATTGCCGAATTATTTTTATCGCTTCTGTGAATTGCACTTTACCGAAGCTCACTCTACCGAAGCTATGAGCGACTGCCCACCCCTCTTATGTACCACAAACAGTTACAGAATGAGCCGCAACCATCCCACGGCTGCCACCAGCGGCGTGGCCGCACGATGATTACGCCGCTGAAAACTCGTAGCGCCGGCATCTTGCCGGCTGTCCCGAAGGCGTCTCGCCTTCGGCGCGGCGTGCGAGGACGCCCGCCGACCAGCCGCCGGGAAGGCTGCGCTACTCTCAGTGGTGAAACGTACAAATCACGCGGTCCGGGTGCCAGCGGCTACCCGCTAACCGAGATGACTACGCCGCCGGCGATGATGAGCGCTCCGCCGATCAGAATGGGGAGCGTGGGGGTTTGGCCGAACTTTACTCGGGCTACGATCTGTGCCAGCAGGAAAAAAAGCACAACATAGACGCCCAGCAGCTTGCCGAACTCCCAGCGTGGGGCGTTGACCACCAGTCCATAAGCGGCGAGCGACACAGCCCCGCCCGCAAAGGCGAGGAGGCGGCTCATCCCGGAAGTGCGATAGAGCGCCGACTGAAAGCACGAGTCGCCGTAAGCTTCCAGGAAGGCGGCGATCGCCAGAAGGAAGAGCGCACCGACGCGGTGCGCAACAAGCTGATTGAGCAGGTCTCTCATAGGTCGTGGGCGTCCGGCCATCCTAACAGGAATGCCGCCTTCTCTTGGCCTCTTTCCGTTTCTAGGTACAATAAAAAAATTCGATTGGACGCTGCGCCGCCGCCGCATTAGCCTACGCGGCTGGGCCAATGTAAGCGTGCGCTCCTGGGTCACAATCCCAGTGCGTAGTCGTTCGCGAGGACGCCGAGGGACAGAACAGTATGAAGCTCGCCGGTTTCTTATTGCTGGTTGCGGGATGGGCGATTGTGGTGGCCGCCGTCGCACTGCTGCCCTCGGCCGGTGCGCGCGTTGGATTCGTGCTGGCCGGCCTAGCGGTAGAGTTGTTCGGCCTCGCGCTCGCAGTCCGTTCTCATCTGGTTCTGCAGGCGGAAGGAGAAGGAGAGTGACGCCTTTCGTGGCTCCCGCTCCTCCAAGTCTTTCCGAAGTATCCGCGGTGTTCTGCTTGCTCCTCATCCTGCTGGTTCCGTTTGCCGGCGTTGGCTTGACCATGATCAATTCGGGGCTGGGGAGGGCGCGGAGCGCGGCCCATGCCATGCTGTCGGCGCTTTGCGTGACCGCGGTTGCGGCGTTGGTGTACGTGATCGTCGGCTTCGCGTGGCAAGGGGCTGCCGGTCGTCCGGATCATTTCTTGATGATCGCAGGCAAGGCCTGGGGATGGATTGCGTCCGAGCGGTTCTTTGTGCGCGGACTGCGGCTGGATCTTTCCCCGGCGGCGCTGGTGGTGTTGCTGCAGATGTTCAGTGTCGGATTGGCAGGGCTGATTCCGTTGAGTTCAGGCGCGGACCGCTGGCGTCTGGGCGCGATCTGCGCTTCGACGGCGCTGCTTGCCGGGTGGACGTATCCGCTCTTCGCGCACTGGGCCTGGGGCGGAGGCTGGCTTGCGCAACTCGGCGCCAACTGCGGGTTGGGGCGAGGCTTCGTCGATGGCGGCGGCTCCGGCACGATTCAGGTAGTGGGTGGAGTCACGGCGTTGTCGATCACGTGGATTCTGGGGCCGCGGCGAGGGAAGTTCTCGGCGGAAGCACTGCCGGCCGCGCTTCCGGGACACAACGTGGTGCTGGTTCTTCTGGGTTGCGGGCTCGCGTGGATCGGATGGATGGCGCTGAATTCCGCAGGCGCGATGTTGTTCTTGGGCGTGGAGCCGGGACGCGTGGTGCTGATTGCGGTCAACACCACACTATGCGCGGCGGCGTCCGGGTTGGCGGCGGGGGTGGTGACGCGAGTCCGCTTTGGGCGTCCGGATGCGTCGCTGAGCTCCAACGGATGGATCGCGGGCCTGGTCGCGAGCAGCGCGGCGGCCGCATTCCTGAAACCGGCGGCATCCATGATTGTAGGCGGTGTGGCGGGGATCCTGGTTGTTTCGGTTGCGGACTTCCTGGAGTTCCAGCTAGCGATTGACGATCCGGGCGGCGCGGTTTCCGTGCATGCCGTTGGCGGCCTTTGGGGAGTGCTGGCGGTGGCGTTGCTGGCGGATGCGGGCCCGGGCGGACAGTGGCTGGCGCAGTTGGTCGGAATCGCGACCCTGCTGGGTTTTGTGCTGCCGCTGTCGTATGGATTGAACTGGTTGCTCGATCGCGTCTATCGCCAGCGGGTGGCGCGCGAAGGCGAGTTGCAAGGAATGGATCTGCACGAGTTGGGTGCGGGGGCGTATCCGGAGTTCGACGTTCACGGAGACGACTTCCTGCAGCGCTGAGAACTTGCTGGTGGAGAGCTGGGCGTCCCCACCAGGCCGCCGAACTGCTGGACGGGCGAGACGCCCGTCGTTCCACGAACACCGTTGTTCAGCTGTGTCGAGCCACGTAAAGTAGCAGGCCGAAGATCACGATCGGAATCAACGCCATCAGCGCGTAAAAGAGGGCCTTCTTCACCCACGGGGTTCGGCGATCCTGCCAGTTGCGGAACTCCGGGCGGTCGGTGACTCCGACCCGCTCAGGATGCTCAAGATCGCGGGCAAAATCGCCAGCACTGGCATAGCGATTCTTCGGATCGCGCTCCAGAGCGCGATAGATGATCTCCTGTAATTGCGGCGTGATGGTGGGATCGACTTCGCGCGGCGGGACGGGGTTGTTCAGCAGGCGGTCGTTCATAACGAGGAAGGGATTCGTGCCGGAAAATGGCACCTTGCCCGTCAGCATTTCGTAGAACATGATGCCCAGCGCATACAGGTCGCTGCGGGCATCGCCGCGCTGGCCTTTGACCTGCTCGGGAGAAATGTAGTCCGGCGTGCCCATAGTCGGAGAAAACTTAGCGAAGGTGATGCGCCGGGCGCCCGCGCTGCCGGCGATGCCGAAGTCGATGAGCTTGATATTATCGTCTGCGTCGACCATCACGTTTTCGGGCTTCAGGTCGCGATGCACGACGCCGTGCGAGTGAATGTAGTCGAGCGCATCGAGAATGCGCCGCGTGATGCGGATGGCGCGCTCCGGTGGCAGCTGCGGCTGTTCGCCGAGGATCTTCCTGAGCAGCCGTCCCTCAACCCACTCCATGACCATGTAGACCTGGCTGCGGTCGTCATCGGAGAAGACCCTCATCACGCCGGGATGGTCCATCAGCTTGCCGATTTCTTCCTCGCGGCGGAAACGATCGAACAGAGCGGGGTCGCACTCGACTTCCGGATGCGGGATCTTGATGGCAACCGGCTGGCCGTTGTTGAGATCGGTGGCGCGGAAGATGGAGGCCATGCCGCTGCGGGCAACCAGCGCTTCGATCCGATAGTGATCCAGTTGGTCGCCGGCGTGGACAGTCATCGTGTGTAAATCTGTGCGTAAATCCGTGGGCGAATCTGTGAACAAATCTGCGTCAAAAGCGCTCTGCAAGCGGCTACCCCCAATCGACCCGGTATGCCGCCATCATGTCAGAACTTTCGTAAAAAAGGCGTAAGGATAGAGTCTAATCCGAGATTCGCCTCAACTCTCACTTTGTCAGCCCGCTCGGGATGACAATTCCTCGTTAGGTGTTGCTCGTGCTGCTCCCCGGCCTTCACCGCGGGCTCCTTAACGTAGCTTATAGGGACGGCCGCGGTACATCCCCATGCGTTCGACGCTGCGCACACGAATGAGCTGCAAACTGATGTTGTCGCTGCCGTCCTGCTCGTTGGCGCGGTCGAGGAGTTCCTGGGCGGCGGCCGCGAGATCGCGGTGGCGGCGAGTGGCCTCGGCCAATTCGGCCGCGCTGACCGCGCCATGCAGCCCGTCGGACGAGAGCAGCAGCACATCACCCGCCAAGAGTTGCACCTCATCGAGATCGACGTTCACGAAAAGGTTCATCCCGAGAGAGCGGCTGAGAACGTGGCGTTGGGAAGACGCGGCGGCCTCTTCGGCGGAAACCAGCCCGAGGCGCGCCTGGTCGGCAACGACCGTGTGGTCGCGGGTGATGGGTTTGGCGTCGCCGCTGCGGATCAGATAGCAACGGGAATCGCCGACGTGAGCCACCGTGGCGCGATCGAAGCGCAGCGCGCAGACGACGATGGTGGAAGCCATACCCGCGCCAGAGCGGCCGGTGAGCGCTTCGAATTCGCAGACGCGCGCGTTGGCCGATTGCACGAGCTGCGTGACCACGTCCTTATGCAAGGCTCCGTCTTTGGCGCGGCGGAATCCGGCGAGCACTTCCTGGACGGCGGCGCGCGAAGCAACCTCGCCCTGGCGCTGTCCGCCGACGCCGTCGGCCAGAGCGAAGAGCCATCCGTGCGATCGTGCTTGCGAGGGAGAGCCGGGAGCTACGTGGCCAAGATAGTCCTCATTACGCGTGCGTACGCGGCCGGGATCGGAGAGCTCGAAGAATTCAAGGTCTAACATGCCGGGTTGCGGGCTACTTCAGGTCCCTCCCCTGCAAACCTGGTAAGGGCCGGAGTGACACTATCTTATTTATCACGACTCCTTCAGTTCTTGCGATCTGATTCTCCTTGACATGCGGAAGCCCGGCAACCTTGCGGCTGCCAGGCTCGGGCTACTTCACCCCACTGCGGTGGTCATGCGGTTGTGGTTACACGGTCTGTAATCTGGGTTGTGCGGCCGGATTTCTTACTGCTGCGGACAAAGTAAACTCCGCCGTAGATGCCCCAGACCAGCGCGATCCCCAGCGCCAGGAGCGGCTCCATCTTGGTCCCATAGCCCATGAAGGGGCCAATCACATAGAAGACCATGCAAGCCAGGTTGGCGAGCAATCCAAAGACCGGGATCAGCAGATGGCGCACCAGCTTGAACTTTGGATGACCGTGATAGCAGACGATGCAAGTCAGGCAACTCAGCATGTACAGCAGGAACGTGCCGAAGTTCGAAGCCAGCGTCGTCGTAAGGAACGTATTGGGCAAGGCCGCCATTTTGTCATGGGTGGTGTACCCGACACTCGACCAGAAGCCGTGCGGTAACGCCTGAATGGCCGAGTCCGTGGGAGCGGCGCCGTCGCCAAAAAACACTGCCACCGTGATACACCCGACCACCGCTGAAATGACCGCCAGCGTCCAGATGGCGCGATGGGGCGAGAGGTTCTTGTCGTGCAACATGCCAAAGTGCTCGGGCACCTCCTGGTCTTTGCCCATGGCGTACGTGACCCTCGCGCCGGTGTTGATACAAGAGAGGGTGGTGCCGATGAGCGCCAGGAATACCGTGGCCGCCTCGACAAGCATAAAGATTCTTCCGTTCCCTGCGCCGAAGATCGCATCGCCGACCATGGTCATCATGTCCCCGATGGGCGCCGCCGAAGCTCCCGCAAAGCTCATCGGATAGCCGCTGTTGAGAAAGTAATTGGCGGCAAAGTACTCGAAGAGATAACAAAAGCATCCCTGGACCAGCAGCGAGACGATGACCGCGATCGGGACGTCACGCTTGGCGTTTCTGGCCTCGCCTCCCATCGAGGTAACCGATTCAAACCCGACGAGAATCAGGATGGCAATGGTGGCCTGCACGAACATCCAGCCAAAATTGTGCATACTGACGACCGAGCGTGCCGTGGGGTGG